>ENA-UEPJ01000272-UEPJ01000272.1-human-gut-metagenome-genome-assembly--contig:-NODE-272-length-71508-cov-8.456748_pt1 | contig 71508 bp, 57 predicted proteins | sample MGYA00242890_ERZ507896 | MGnify/ENA primary metagenome ERZ507896 (study PRJEB26167, sample SAMN06115508) | human gut metagenome | host: Homo sapiens | place: China:Qinghai | collected 2015-08-20...
ACAACCAACAAACTTAATAACCAATTTCCTTTCACAATACAGAAGAGGCAAGCCATGTCAAACGAACAGCGCATTGAGGAACTAAAATTGTGGATGGAGGAGAGGATGATCTCCACCTATGCGTTGGCCGACCTGATGGGAGTCTCACAGACTTTTGTTACCCTCATGCTCAAGCGTGAAACCATCCCCGAAAAGCGCCACCGCCAGCTCATTGCCATCGGCTTTCCCGAAAGGCTCATCCCTCCCGCTTTTCTCGGCCCCAAGGGACGCCCGCCCAAGCGCGGCGAATACGTCCCCCCGCTGGTCGAAGCCTAGTTCAGGGCGGTCCTGAACGCCTCCGGAAGGTTCACAAGGACGCGTAACCTTCCGGAGGCAGGATACCCGACAGAGCGTGTTCGCCAAACAATGTGGAAAACAAAGGAATTATCATGACTGATGATGTGCTGAACGACCGCCGTCTGGCGCTGATGTCGCTCCCCGCCGCCCTCTCCGTGGCGGTCAGCATGTCGGGAAAGGACGCCGACGCAATCTGCGCCGCCATGAACTGGAGCCCGAAAATCGGCTACCGCATTCTGAACCCGCAGGATGATTATTGGCCGAGCCTCCCCTCGCTCCCCCGGCTCTGCGGCGTGCTCCAGAATTTCGTCATCCCCCGCTGGATCATCATCTCCAGCCAGGCAAACTACCCGATGACGTTTGACGTCCTCCCCCTCAATGCCGAACGCATGATCGTCCGGCTGGCGGAACTGTTCGACAACCTCGGAAGAGTCGCCTCGGAAGGCAAAAAGGCGCTGGATGACGATGGAGAAATCGACGTCGCCGAAGCCCGCCGGATCAGGAAGCGCGTCGAAACCCTTATGGCTACGGCATCCCAGATCATCAACGAACTCGACGCCATCAAGTAGGGAGAAGGATATGGAACGTTATAAAGGGGAACCGGGGAAACGGGTATTCGACTTCGTCAATTCAAGCTGGGGATGGGGCATTCCTATACACGGCGGGGGAAATCCTGCTCATGCAGGGCGGCGGCACCACGGCGGGTACGGTGGGCGGTCAGGCCGCGCTCATGTCGGGCGGCCTTTCCCTTGGTTCCGCGCTCATGTACGGAGGCCTCGGTTCGCTCGGGTATTCCCTGCTCGGCGGAGCGTTGGGGCTTCCCCAGAACAAGTACAGCGGCATCACCAGCGGCCTTGGAGCGGGGCTTGGCGCATGGGGCGCCAGCGCCGCATTGTCCGGTACGGCCCTTGGCGCGACGCTCGGCAGCGCGGTACCCGTGGTTGGTACGGTCATCGGCGCGGCCCTTGGCGGGCTTGCATCGTCCTTGTTCGGCGGCGGGAAGAAAACGCATCCTTCTGTCTACACCAATGTTGTCGACGCGAGCTTGTTCGGTTCGGACTGGGAAGCCCTCATGACCCAAGGCGCATGGACTGACCGGGCCAGCGTTTCCGATGCCGCCGAAATTTTCAAGGGGCTTGGCGAAGTGGCCAGCACCACGGCGGACTCGATCCTGAGCTTCGCGCAGGCTTTGCCGGAACAATACCGTGACGAGATCATGACCCGGCTCAATGCCGAAACGGTGAGCTTCGGGCGCGGTTCTACGGCGGGGCGCAGCGGTGTCACAGACTACGGGCCGAGCACGTGGAATTTCCAGTTCCATGACGAGGAGCAGCTTCAGGAAGTTATTGATACCGCCGGGGAAGATATTCAACGGGTCATGTTCAACGCGCTCCAGCGGGCCATGACCGGCGTCGACATGTCCGACATGTTCAGCTCGATCGACGTTTCGAGCTCGGAAGGCTTGCAGCGCGCCATGAGTGCGATCAGCACGATCAATTCCATCACCGATGCGATCGACGCCATCAAAAATCCCTCTACGGAAGCCGAACAGCAGGCCGAAACATTCATGTCCCAAGTTGAGGCATTGCGGGAGTCCGTCAAAGGGTATGGCGTCAGCGAGCGGTACGCATCGCAGCTTGTCGAACAGTATCGTGCCGCTTACGTGGACAGCTACGTCGCGGCACTGGACGAACTGTTCTCGCCGTTGTCCGATATCGAAACGCAGGCAAAGAGCTACAAGGAGACGATCGACGGCTACGTTAAGGCGCTGACAACAATGGGCGCATCGGAAGCCCAGCTTGCCAAGGTTCGCGGGTATTGGGAGTACTACTTCCGACCTCTTGAAATGATCGTTGATCAGGCTGTGACCGATATACCGATCTCGCCCGTGGCGACCCTTGAAGTCACACTGACGCAAAAAGGTGGACCGGCCCTTGGGCATATCGTCGCGGGGCAGACGTGGTTCATCGGCATGACGCAGTACAATACCCGGCTCGGCATCCGGGACTATTCCAGAAAGGACACCGACGAGTTCGGCAACACGCGGCTGGTCAAGCGGGCCAACGCCAAGCGCACGAGCCTGCCGCTGTATTTGCACCCGTCCCGGCTGGACAGCGTGCGGGAAATCCTCGCCCGGATGCACGGCCTTCCCGCGCTGTGGCTCGGGGACGACAACGAGGGCATCGGCTCCTACCAGTCGCTGACTGTCTGGGGCTGGCTTGAGGACTGGAGCGCAACCATCATCGGGCCGAATGAAGTGAGCATGAACATTGACGTACAGGGGTTGAAATAATGGCAGTAAAGCAGCTTCCCAAGATTTCGGATCTCCCGGAACCGCCGGACAGACTTGTGGGCGATCAGGAACGGTTTGACGTGCTGACGTTCAACAGCCTGAAAGCGCAGAAGAAGATGGTCAACGATGATCTGAACAAGACGCTGATCCCCGCGTTGAACCAGTTCGCCGTGGATGTGAACGCCAGCGTCGACGCGGCAAAGGCCAGCGAAGCCTCGGCTCTCGCGTCAAAGAACAGCGCGGCCTCGTCCGCGGGCACGGCGACGACGAAGGCCGGGGAAGCCGCCGCATCCGCTAAGGCTGCGAAGACATCCGAGACGTCGGCCCTTGCTTCGAAGAATGCGGCATCCTCTTCCGCAACCGCTGCGGTCAACGCACAGAAGGCGGCGGAAGCGGCCCGCGACGAGGCGCAGGATCTCGCTAATGTCGGGTATGTGTCGGAAGGCCACGCGGGGCTGGCGAAGGTCGACGGAAAGACCACGCAGGCCGACGCGAGCGGCGTGATCACCGTGAAAGACGTGGCTATTGGGGGGAACCTTGAAGATCTGGCGAGTGCGCGGGGGTACTTGGTTGATGAGTATCTTCCTGAGTTCCCATCCCGTACCGTCTTATCGAGCTTTGACGATGCTACGACGCCGGGCAATTTTCATGTCCTGTGGAATAATACAACAACATCCGCACCTGACGGCATCCTGAACAAAAACCAATATGCAGATGGCGTACTAGAAGTAAGAGATAATAGATCGGCAAGTTTTGTGTCTTCATTTGCGAGATTAATGCAACGTCTCACTATTATAGGTGGTGCTACTCGTGCGGATTCCGCACGTATCTTTGTGCGCACTCAGTCGTGGGGCGTAACCCGTGAGTGGTTTCCGTGGGTCGAATTGGTTTCGTACAACAAATTCGGCGACGGTTTCCGCAACACCAACGGCATCATCTCCGTCCCCGAATACGAGGGCGCGACGGCATCGAGCGCCGGAACCAGCGGCCTTGTGCCGCCCGCAGCCGCCGGGCAGCATGAAAGCTTTTTGACCGGAGGCGGGGAATACAAGCCCGCGCTCTCGACTGGCGGCGGCGTCCTGACGGGCAGCATGCAGATCAATGATCCCGCAAATGTGATTGGATCGGCACCCTCTACCAATACTGAGCGCGGCCTGTTTCTTGCCGACAAAAACAGCGTGGTCATGGGCGGGTTCGATGTCATACAGCGCGCATCGGATAACGCTAAGTACACGCAAGTCTATTCAAAAAATAGCAGTGGACATATCACGTCCATTGCTGCTGTGACTTATGAAGACGGCACGAGAGAACTTGTGGCGGATAGCCCTCTCCAAATCAACGACATACAAATAAAACAGGTTGTTGACGGCGGAAGAAGGGTAATCGTGCTCTCTGGGGCGCGTGGCAATCAAGGGCATTCATTTCGTTTTTCCCCGGACACGGGGGAGGCATATATGGATGGCCGTGTAATACATGCGAAAGCCGATACCGCCGGATACGCAGATACCGCCGGAAGTGCTCCGGCAAATGGCGGGACGGCATGGGCCGCGAACCGCCTGCGCAGGGAAGGGGGCGTCGATACCGTCTGGAATTGGGCGGGGCAGGGAGGCCAACCCGGTTGGCTGTGGGGAGGTAATGACGGCGTCAACATGTACGTCTACAACCCCTCAAATTTCAGCGTGAACTATGCCAATTCCGCTGGTGGAGCACGAACAGTCAGTATCAATTATGCAGCTTATAATGATTTTCCCCTTAATGCCAATTTTACCATGCCGTTCGATGGCCTTGCGGTTATCTTCGTAACCGGATCAGGCTGGGGGCATATCAAGCTTTTTGTTAACGGGGCGGAGGTAAGCAGGGCAAGGATGTACGGGGAAGACAGCGCAAACCCCTGTGATTCTCCTTCCGCGTTTGTCAGATCCGGAATTGTCGTTCAAGGGCAAGTTAATGGCTCTCGCATTTCAGGCGTAGTAAGATGTTTCCCCGGAGCGTAGTCATGATTTATATCAAAAAAGAAGAAGATGTGGCTGTGGCGTATTGTGATGTGGGAACGCTTGAAGCCATTACTCAATCAAGAGAAGCAGATCTCGTCGTATCTGATGCGGAGTGGGCGAAGGCTGGATTTCATGCGTATATCGACAACACCGGAAAGGTAGTTCTTGGTTATCCCGCCTTGACGCTCAATGAGCTGAAAGAAGAAAAAAAGGCACAGATCGACGCGGAAGCGTCGGCCGCCATCCTTGCCGGATTCGACTATACCGTAGACGGGGTGACCTATCATTTCAGTTATGATGCCTTTGACCAGCAGAATTTTGCGGATACGGCGAACGTCTGCATCATGAAACAGGCGGGGATGCCGGGCCTGCCCGACTCTGTAATGTGGAACGCCTACACGGTGCCGGGGGGTGAGCTTGAGCGTTTGACGTTCGACGCATCGGGCTTCCTCGCGCTCTATGCTGGCGGGGCCATGCGGCACAAGAACGGGACGATGCAGCGCGGCGGGGAACGCAAGGCGGTGGTGGAGGCCGCGACCACGCCGGAAGAGGTTGAAGCCGCATGACATACGGAAAGCGAACGTTGATCGCCGTCGACCAGCTCCTCAATACGCTCCTCGGCGGCTGGCCGGACGAGACACTGTCCTCGCGCTGTTACCGCTGGGCGCGGGACGGGGTGAGAGCGTGGCCCCGCAAACTCATAGACGGGCTGTTCTTCTGGCAGAGGGAACACTGCAAGAGCAGTTATGAGAGCGAGAGGGAGGGGAGGCAGTCGCCGCCGGAATTGAGGAGGCAGGAATGAGCAGGATTGGGGAATGCGAATCAGGCAGGACGTGGAATGGATTCCGCGTTGAAGGCGGGAAGGCAGGCCAGGGTGTGAAGTTCGAGCGTATCCGGCGCATCACCGGGTACCTTGTCGGCACGGTGGAGCGTTTCAATGACGCGAAGCGGGCCGAGGTCATGGATCGAGTGAAGCACACCGTCTAAACAAAAAAAATTCCCTACCGGTGGTGTGCTCTGATGGAGGCATATCACGGCGCGAACCGAGAGGGGGAGTTTCGCATTCACACAGCATACCGATGCTCACTTTTTTGAGGCGTTGGGAAGACGCTTTTTGCCGTCTGCACCAAGCTGTTTGGTGCAGGATATTCGTTACATGTTAAAATAATTAGATAGTATCACTTCACCGAAGGAAGATAGCCCCTCTTGCCGAAAAAGCACGGACGGTATCAAGACAAAAAGCGGTTCCACACGCGGCGTAGCCGGATGCGAAACCGTTTTTTCGCGCGGAATGCACAAGAAGCCACTCCAACGGACGGCATTCGTTCCCAGGCCGGCATGGAAGGCAATCTGTGCCGGAAAAGCCTGCGAGCACAGATTCGATAACGTCGAAAGTCTTTGGAAAGGGAGGGACGCCAGCCGCGCTGACAGTTTTGGGGAAAGGGACTTTGCTGAAGAAAGCCCCCTTTCCCGGTGTCTCTAACTTTTCAAGTGTATCCGCTCTAGTTCGCGGCTGCGGGAGCGATGGCAAAGCCCTTGGTGGTCCCGCCGGTCGAAGACGGCGTACCGGCGATCTTGGAGAGGAAGGTATCGCCGAGGGTTTCGATGTGATCGCTGATGTTATCGAAATAATTCAAGTGAATCTGCTCTTCGCCGATGATCGTTTCAAACAGTTTGGCGGTCAGGATATCGCCGTTGTCCACACAGACTTTGCGAAGCTCGTTGTACACGAAGATGGTGTCGTCTTCACTGTCGCTGTCGCTGCTGTAAATCGCTTTGACTTCCTGCCCCTTGACCACCTTCCCGGCAACTTCGGAAGTAGGCTCGCCGCCGAGTTCTTTGATGCGCTCGGCGAACATTTCGCAGTGGCGCATTTCATCGATGGCGATGAGTTTCATATTCGCGGCCAGTTCGCCATAGTCCATGTCGTCCAGGTTGTAATGCTGGTTCATGTATTGATGAATCGCATGTAGTTCCATGCTCCGCGCCTTGTTCAGCGCTTCAATGACGTTGGCCTTGCGGGTTTCACGATCAGACATGGCAAATCTCTCCTTACAAAGGTTTGTGCCAATATACGTCACCCGGAAACGCCTGTCTATATAACATGGGGAATACAGGAAGCGCCGCTCCGGCTGAAACGGGTATTGTACGCGCATGCGGCAAGCGGCACCGTGAACCCCGCCTCACAGCACCCGGCACCCCGTGTGACCGGGCCGCAACGGTTAGGCAAACCGGAGGCCGCGTCCTGGACGAAAGCGCTACGGGCGTGCTACAGGCAGGAAGTACTCATTTTCCCCCGGAGAAGCATATGTTGGATTATCCCGAATATACTCTAGGCATTCAAGCCCGTTACGGCGAAGCGGGGACCGACGGCAAGATACGTCTCGGCGCGTTGGCGAACTGGTTTCAGGAGGCGGCCGGACACAACGCCTCGGCCCTCGGTTTTGGCGATGAGCGGCTTTTCGCGGAAGGGAAGGCGTGGATACTCACCCGCATGGCCTTTCGTATCAAGGATCTGCCCTCGCCCGGCGACAAGGTGAACATCCGCACGTGGCCCGCGAAGCTCGAACATCTGGGGCACAGAGGGTATGAAGTGTACAACGCTTCCGACGAGCTGATCGTCGCCGCCGTGAGCGCGTGGACGGTACTGGATCTCTCCACCCGCCGCCTGACGGCCCTGCCCGAAGAGCTTGCCGCCGTCTATCCTGTGAACACGATTCCTTGCATCCCCTTCCCGTCCCGTACCATCCCACGGTTGCGCGAGGGGATAGGCAGCGCCGACGTGCTGGTACGGCGCGACGACCTCGACATCAACGGACATGTCAACAACTCAAAGTACCTTGGGTGGTTGCTTGAGTGCCTGCCGTGGTCCCCCGGTGAAAGCCTCATCCCGTCCCTGCTCGACGTGACATTCCGCGCCGAATGCTTCCCCGGCGATGCGCTCACCTCACAATGCGTCCCCCTGCCCGACGAAGCCGACGCCACCGCGCCTGACGGGTTCCCGCAAGCGCCGCACGGCCTGCTGCATGTGATCCGCCGCACCGACTCGGGCGATGACGTCTGCCGCGCCGTGACGCGCTGGACGCAAAAAGTCCGGCTGCCTTAATGATGTGTCCCAGCATGGCCACCCCGCTAACCTGACCAACTCCAAAAGGCCGTTTCAGACGGCCTTTTTACTGCCCTTTGAAGTGGAATTCCGGTTCTCAAACATATTTCACATGAAACGGCTTAGAGCCTTTCGAAATGAGAATCCTCTGACCCGAACGCAATTCTTTGACGGTGTAACATATTATAAATTATAAATAAAAATCTATCATTCGGCTGGACGATTCTTGGAATGGTCTATCATTCAAAAGGGATCCGCTCCAGTCCCCATTCGGCCCCTTCCGTAACCGCAAGCAAGGAATCGTTTCCGTTCCGTACCAATACCGACCCAATGCCGACCATTTACCGCTTGCACAAAACCGACCAATTCCGCACTGTGGGGAAATGTACGGGCATACAGTGGCATCCGAGACATTTTTTCGCATCCAACATGGGCTCCATACAGTGCCTTTCAGCATATACCGCGCACAGTGCCATGATCCATCCGTTTTCACCCAATATGAACTTAATGACCCGTTGTGAAAAAAGAATATCAGTCCATCATAAAGCGCAACACATTTTTTGCTTGCACACTCGATTCCGAGAGGATACCTCTCAATAAGTTGAAACAACGGCATAAATGGCTTGATGTGACGCCATACGCCGATTCAGGACGATCTTATGCGGAGAGACCTTTTCCATCGCGCGCGCATCTGCCCTCTTCCGGTTTTATCTGCATATCACAGTGTATTTTATACTCTTTTCCCTATTCCAATTTTTTGAGGACAAAAGAAACAAAAATGGTCTGAGTGGTCTATTTACGGTTGACAGAATCTTTCAATGGTCATATTGGCCTTACCAATTCAGTGAGGAATACATCATGCCCAAAACAGACTCTTCCGCCGGGCGTCCGCGCCGGAGCTATCAGAAGCTCACGGAACGCCTCCGGCAATTCATGGAGGAAGGCCATTTCCGCGACGGGGACAAACTGCCCCCGGAACGGGCCCTTGCCGAGTCCTTCGGCGTTTCCCGCAGCAGCGTCCGCGAAGCCATCCGTGCCCTTGCCGAAAAAGGGCTCCTCGAAAGCAGGCAAGGGGACGGGACGTATGTCCGCGTGCCCGACATAGAGCCGCTCAAGGAGGCCATCCTTGAAGCCGTGGATTCCGAGGGCCTGATGTTCGACGAGGTGACGGAATACCGCCGCATCGTGGAGCCGGGCATTGCGGAAATCGCTGCCGTGCGCCATACATCCGAACAGCTTGACCGCCTCAAGATCATCGCCTGCGATCAGCAGCGCCGCCTGCTCGTCGGCGAGAACGACGGCGATCTCGACGCCAGATTCCACCTCGCCCTCGCCGAATGCACGGGCAACAAACTGCTCATAGACACCGTCGCCCGGCTGAACCGCATCTACGCCAAGGGGCGCACCCCGGAGCTGCGGGACACGCCGTGGCGCCAGTTCTCGGTTTCCTCCCACCTGCGCATCATCGACGCGCTTGAGCGGCGGTCCCCGGAAGACAGCCGCAAGGCCCTCGAAGAGCATATCGATACGGTTATCCACAAACACCTTTTCGCCACCGTGAGGGACTGACATGTTGATTTCACTGGTTGTTTACTGTTTGCTCGGGGCTATTGCGGGCGTTCTGGCCGGGCTTCTCGGCGTGGGCGGGGGCATCGTCATCGTGCCCATGCTCGTCTTTGCGTTCGGCTGGCAAAACTTCCCGCCGGACGTACTCATGCTCATGGCCCTCGGGACGTCGATGGGCAGCATCATGTTCACATCGATTTCCAGCTCGCTGGCCCACAGCCGCAACAAGGGCGTCCAGTGGGATGCCGTGCGGAACATCACCCCCGGCATCCTGATCGGCACGTTCTGCGGGTCGTTCCTGGCTTCCCACGTTCCGGCGCGGTTCCTTCAGCTCTTTTTCGTAGCCTTCCTCTTCTTCGTGATCACCCAGATGCTCAGCGGCAAAAAGCCCAAACCGTCCCGCCACCTGCCCGGTCTCGGAGGCATGAGCGTCGCGGGCGGGATCATCGGCGTGGTTTCGAGCCTCGTGGGCATCGGCGGCGGCACGCTCTCCGTGCCCTTCCTGCTCTGGAACAATCTGGACATGCGCAAAGCCATCGGCACCTCGGCGGCCATCGGCTTTCCCATCGCCCTTGCCGGATGCTTCGGCTACATCGTGAACGGCTGGAACGCCGCGAACCTGCCGCCCTATTCCTTCGGCTACATTTACCTTCCGAGCCTGTTCGGCATCGTCGTCGTCAGCATGTTCACCGCTCCGCTGGGTGCGCGCCTCGCCCAGACCCTTCCGGTCCCCAAACTTAAGAAATGCTTCGCCCTCCTGCTCATCGTCGTCGGCATCAGGATGCTGCTCAAGGCGCTGTAAACAAACGGCACCAAAAGGCGGGGAGCAACCCCGCCTTTTTTATGGGCAACACCCTTTTCCGGCCCCCTCAGACGCCCGGCGTCAGGGGCCAGAGGATGAACACGGCGACCGTCCAGAAAGCATGGGAAAGGATGCAGGGGACGAGGCTGTCGGTTTTCCAGTAGAGCCAGCCCCAGAACAGCCCCGCCGTCAGGGCGGCCATGACCAGCATGAGGTTCCCTGAAAAAACGTGGACCCCCGCGTAAACGCACACCGCAAGGAGCCATCCGGCCTTTCCGCCGAAACGGTGCATGAACCAGCGCTGGACGAAGCCGCGCCAGAAAACCTCCTCGGCGGGGCTGGTGATGAAAAGCAGTACCAGCGCCATAGCGAGCGGCGAACCTTCATGGCGGATATCGTAGATGGCCGATACCTGATGCGGCGCAAAGCGGAACAGCCAGCCGGAAAGCGTATTGCCGAGCGCGAAGATCGCATAGAGGAGTGCCGCCGAAACGAGGCCGATAAGCACGGCCCGCCCGGTCCACTCCGTCCGTTTCATCGGAACGCCCGCGAACCAAAACGAGAGCAGGGCCAGCACCGAGGCCGCCGTACCCATGCCGATCCAGAAATTGACCCAGTGCAGGCCGAAATTCACCCACCAGAAGAACGCGGCCAGTGCCAGCGTGCCGCACACCTGTCCCGCTGTGGGAATGCGCGGCGTCATGCGAATATCCCCCTGATCAGGCCCTGCGCCAGTTCAAGGCCCCGCGGCAGCAGTATTCCGGCAATGAGCAGCAGCCCGAACAGGAAATGGTGCCTCGCGGATACGCCGTCCAGCGATACGAGTTCGGATTCGGGCAGAGGCCGGGTCCCGAGCGTCCGCAGCGTACGCCACAATCCCGGCGCGAGCACGAAAGGCAACAATCCGGACAGCGGCAAAACGCCGAATGCGGCGAGAAGCAGCAGGACGCCGTACGCGCCTACGCACAGGGCCGCGTACAGGTACAGGGCTTTCCTGCGGCCCAGCAACATGGCGAGAGTCGTGATCCCGGCCTCGCGGTCGTGCGCGATGTCGCGGATGTCGTTGGCGTGCATGATGCTGGTGACGAGGCACGCAATAGGCAGGGAGGCGAGAAAGGGCCGCCAGTCAAGGGAGCCTCCCTGGATGTAGTAGGCGGGAAGCGCCATGAGCGGCCCCATGAGCAGGAACACCATAATCGGGCCGCAGGCATGGTATTTGTAAGGCCAGAAGCCGCTGGTGTAGCCGTAGCCGCCCGCAATCCCCACGAGGCCGAAGGCGAGTATCGGCCAGCCGCAGGCGAACCCGAGCACGATGCCCACGGCAAAGGCCACGCACAAGGCGATGAGGCCGCCCCGCCGCATGGCTTCGGGGCTGATAAGGCCGAGGAGGATGGGCGATTCGCCGTGGGCGGAAGCTTCGGTATCCACGCCGCTCCGGTAGTCGCCATAGATGTTCAGCATATTCGTGCCCGTCTGAACCGCGACGCCGCCCAAAAGCGTGAGCAGGAACAGCCCGGCATGAGCGGCATCCGAGGCCCACGCCAGCGCCGCCCCGAGCGTCAGAGGAATCACGGACGCGGTGAACGACCAAGGCCGCGTCGCCAAAAGCCACTTCTTCATGGAACTCTCCTGATGGACAATGAGCCGCCCTCAAAACCGGGGAAAGCGGCGGAGCAACGCTTACCCCTTTTGGGGGCGCGCATTCGTTCTTGGACCTATCATCTTTCTGTTATTGTAAAATACGGTCGCAGTATACACGGTTTGTTTTGTTTTACCACATTTTTTTACCGTGCAGGAAAGACTGCTGGAACCCTCTGCGCCCCTCTTTTTGCGCATCCCGGCCTTCTTGGGAGAGTTGGCGTTTGCATCGCTCACGTATCTCGACGCAGTCGCGTTTGGCCATTTGTTCGAGCTGCCAATATAACGTGATAGTATCAAAACGCCATATCGCTTCCATGAACGGATGCATCCCGGAACCACTATGCAACGGCAATACTGTATCTCTGCAACAAAGAAAGGCTCTCCCCGAATTTGAAAGGAACGGCATATCCTCTCAAAAACGGCATCTTTTTCCTCATCAGGCGCTGAACAAATCCGTTTTTCTCCTGTTCCAAAATATTTTCATAGCAAAAAAGGTCTTGAACGGCCTTTCCCACATCTTTTTACGGAGTTGCAGATGGTTCTTCTGAGGATCCGTGTTTACCCGGAGCCCGTTCGCTCAAGAAAGCTGTGCCACAAATGGTCGATCTTTCCTTGTTATAGTGCCACGGCCTGGGTACCGTTTGGACAATGCATCCATTTTCTTCTTGACCCCTATAGCCCATCTTTCTATTCTCTTTATATACCAAAACGGGTTGCACGGAAAAATCATGAACAAGCGTTACGGCATCCCCCTCCATTCCATTGTTTTGCTCGCCCTCTTGCTGGCGGCGGGGGGATTTGCGCGCGTTTTTCCCGTGCACCCAACAAACGGGGCGGCCCGTTTCGATGCGCCGGAATACATCCAGCCTCTCCTCATACAGGAGGTATGCCCTCCGGGTTCCGACGAGGATGTTCCATCCTTCAAGTCAAAAGCTCCGCCGCCGGACCCGGGCACACATCTGGCGGCGTCCACCTCTCCCCCTGTCCCTCCTCTGACGCAGGGCCGCCTGTGTTCTCTCATCCCCGAGTGCCCCCGCCCTTCATGGCGCGGCCTCCTGCCCTTCCCCCTTCCCCCACCTTCCCTTTGATCCCCTTCCCTTCGTCGTCTGTGCACCCCGCGTGCGGGCCTCCCGTGCCTTCCCTTTCCCAGGGATAGCGTGTGGGCAAGTTGCAAAGAGCCATGCCAAGCATTCCTCCTGTCGCGTCCAGCGTATGGGCCGGGAGGGGCGCCTTCGCGGATAAGGCTGCCCTTCCCTTGCACCCGTTGAACGGCACCCGAAAGGGAGCAGCGGAGAGCCCGTCTACACGCCTGAACAGGGCGTACCACTCTCAACCCCGTGAGGCGACACATGCAATCAAGAATCCCCACCTATATCTTCTCCCTGTTCATCCCCCTTGCGCTCGTTATCGGCTGTTTCGGCTTCTATAACCGTGTGGAACCGCGCATTTTGGGATTTCCTTTCATCTACGCCTGGATTTTTGCCTGTTTTTTCCTTGTATCGGCCAGCATGTGCATCGGCTGGCTCCTTGATCCCCAGTCCGACAGGAACAAGAAACGGGCTTCCTCTTCTCGCGCACCGAAGGAGAATGCATCATGACCGCTCTCGTTTTCATAGCCCTTATGGCTTTTTCAGTGGTACTGGCTTTTATGGCGAAACGCGGCGTCATTGCCAATTCGATGGATGACGTCATGGTCGCGGGGCGCTCTTTCGGCGCATTCATGGTCTTTTTCGTCACCGTAGGCGAAACCTACGGCATCGGCACCATGATCGGCGTACCGGGCGCCATCTACTCCAAGGGCATCAGCTATTCGCTGTGGTTCCTCGGCTATATCCTGCTCGGCTTCGTGGTAGGCTATTTCATGAACCCGGCGATCTGGCGCATGGGCAAGATTTCGGGCGCCATGACCATGCCGGACTGCTTCCGTTGGCGCTACGGGAGCAAGGCGCTGGAAGTGCTCGTCGCCGTGATCTGCATCGTGTTCCTGCTGCCGTGGATGCAGATGCAGTTCGCGGGGCTGGCCACCATCCTGCGCTACATCGGCTGGGACATCAGCTACACCGTGGGCATCGGGATCTCCGCGGCGATCGCCTACCTCTATATCGCAGTGGCGGGCATCCGCGCCCCGGCATGGATCAGCATCATGAAGGATATCCTCATGATGGCGGCCATCGTTTCCGGCGGGCTCGTCGCCATCCACAACATGCCGGGCGGGATCTCGGGCATCTTCGATATGGCCATCGCCCATTTCCCGGATAAAGTCGTTATCGACGCGGAGCCCATCACCAAAAACGCCACATTCGTCTTCTCGACCATCATCTTTCAGGCGCTCGGCTTTTGCGTGACGCCGCTCCAGTACCAGTTCATATTCACTGCAAAATCGGAGGACACCATCCGGCGCAACCAGATCATCATGCCGTTGTACATGTTCATGTACCCGTTCCTGATTGTGGCGGCGTACTTCGTGCTGGTGACGGTGCCGAACCTGAATGATCCGGACTCGTCGTTCATGGCGCTGGCCGCAGCCAACCTGCCCGAATGGACGGTAGGCATGGTGGCGGCGGGCGGCGCGCTGACCTGCATCCTCGTCATTGCGGTAAGCGCCCTCAACCTGGGCGGGATTTTCAGCCGCAACATCTGGGGCGTGTTCCGATCTTCCGTGTCTCAGAAGCAGGCCGTCCTCGTAACGAATATGGCTACAGGGGCGTCTCTCCTGATCAGCGTGGTATTGGCGGTGATGCTGCCCAACCTGATGCTCGGAGTCATCAACATCGCGTACTTCTGGGCGACCCAATGTTTCCCGATGGCGCTGGCAACGTTCTTCTGGCGCGGGGCCACCCGGACGGGCGTATTCGCCGGCCTGCTGACGGGCGTGGTCGCCGTCGTCGTCCTCACGGAAACGCACGTGACCTTCTGGGGCCTGAATCAGGGATTTGTCGCCATGACTCTGAACGCGCTGGTCATGGTAGCGGTTTGCCTGTGCACCAACCCGGATGAAGCGACGAACGAAACCAGCAACGCCCTGTTCGCCTATGCCGCTCAGGAAGAACCCGAAGCCGCGGATCTCTAGAGCCCATTCCTTTTGAAACGGCACGGAGGCATTGGGGAAGGGGAATTTTTCTGAGGAAAGCCCCTTCCCCTGGCTTGCGGATCGGTTCGCGCGCCCCTTTCCAAAGGCTTTTCTGCGTGGCGAATCCTGTCCCGCAGCGTTCCTCCCCATCCCTCCCAATAGCCCTCCCCGTCCGCTTCGGGAAGAAATTGACGCGGCAATTCGCCGCGGACAGGACTCTTTCTTCCTCACTCGGACATGGACATGTACGCCGTCAAGGGCGCATCCTCGGATGAGCTTCGTCTTTGGCGGCAACTCCCACGCCTACAGCATACGCCGCGGAAGGTGGAGTTTTTCCCATCCATGCCGATTGACTCGACCGGGAAACCGTGCTGAACTTTTCGCAACGCCTTCTGGAGAATCCGCTATGCCAATGCCCGCTATGCCGTCATTGTCCGTTGCCCGTCTGAGTTCCGTTTTCGAGGACATGGCGGGGGCGGCCCTTAAAAATGCCGTAGATGATTCCAGCTGTGTCTTCAGGACACAGGGGATCATCGGAGATTGGACCGCCAAAAGGACGTTTTGGAATGGCGTCCATTACGGCATTGAACTCGCTGACGGGGGAAAAAGCATCTGTGTGGACCTGCCGCTTGAGGTCATTCAAAGCGGCGGCATACGGCCGGGGGATCGTGTTGATGTTCTCGGCATTCCGGTGGTGTACTTGAAGAAATCCGTCGTCCTCTTCAAACTCCATGTCCATGCGGCCTCGGTCATTGAGGCTTCCGCGGGAGGGCGCGGCCCAGAGCCCGTAAAGAATATTGAAGGGACGATCAGCCATCTCAAGGAACTCGGCTTTAAAAGGATACCCTTTCCGAAACGGGCAACCGCCATCTCCGTGATCCATTCCAAATCCCATGCCGCCAACGTCTTCGCCGACTTCAAGAACGAACTTGATCTGAAAAGCGTCAACGTGGAATCCCTGCCGACCGCCATGACGGATCCGTCCGCCATAGCCCGGGCGATAGATCAGGCAAGCGGCAATGTCGTCGTGCTGATACGCGGAGGCGGAGACGATGCCGAGTTCACCACGTTCCAGCACGACGACGTCGTCAAGGCCCTTGCGCGCAAAGCGGCGCACAGGATCACCGGCCTCGGGCACTACGGCAACCTGACGTATGCGGACATCATAGCGGATTTCTGCACGACAACGCCCACCAGCGCCGGAGCCTACGTCCGGGAGCAGCTGATCCGTACCTACAATATGCGGCAAACGGAAAGGGAAGCCCTCGAAGAACAGGCCGCGCTCATCAAGGCGCTACGGATCAGCAAGCTCAAATGGATGCTCGTTGCCCTCGCGGGAATAGCCCTGGCGGGGTATCTCGGGTTTTTCCGCTAGATAAGGATAACGGCTAAAAAATCCTGTCGGACGGTTGAACAAACCTCCCCAGCGCCCCTTTCCGGCATTGTATCGGGAAGGGGCGCTTTCGCCTTCCAATACATGGAACAACGGCAAGACGATGAGCCGTCGTGCCTTTTCCCGGCGGCCTGCCCTCCTCATCAGGCAGAACCCGACCCTGACCGGAATCGGCATTCCACACCATACGCGGGGCTTCACCTTGGGGCATGGCGGGTTCCTCTGGACTCCGTGGCAGTTTGTGAAGAAAAACCACGACATGCCGTCATCTGTCGACAAAAGGCCGCGAAACGCCTTGTCAAACGCTCCGGTTTGACGGAATAATACATCTAACGCCAACGTTCACAATATAGACTTTATACATTAATATACTGTGTTATTTGTATAAATAAAAAAAGAACCCGTGTGACACCGAGCACGGATATCCGCTCGCCGCATTTGAAAGATGCCTTGCGAGGGTATCCCCCAATACGTCCCCGCCCAACGGCTGCCCCATCCAAAGGAGGATGCATGTCCACCATCAAACATTCGCAGATTTCCGCGCTCCTCGTCGATGACGACGCCAAGCTGTGCGGGCTGCTGCGGGACTACCTTGAAGGATTTGGGTTCTCACTCGACGTTGCCGAGGACGCTTCGTCCGGGCTGGAAAAAGCCGTTGCGAACGAATACGACGTGATCCTGCTGGATATGATGCTGCCGGATATGGACGGCCTTGACGTGCTGCGGCGCTTGCGGGAAATCGGCTCCACGCCCATTGTCATCTTCTCCGCGCAGGATGAGGAAGCCAGCCGGATTGTGGGGCTTGAGATGGGCGCGGACGACTATGTGCCCAAAGCCTTTTCCCCGCGCGAGCTGCTGGCGCGGGTGCGGGCCGTGCTCCGGCGGGCGCAGCCCGTGCAGGCGGAGCGGAAGGAGCCCGAAGAGGACGGCGTGGTCCGGGTGCGCGGATTGTGGATGGACCGCAAGTCCATGAAGGCGCGCATGGACGGCGTCCCGATGGATCTCACCGCGCTGGAATTCCGCATCCTGTTCGGCATGGCGGCCCATCCCGGACGGGTCTTCACCCGCGAGAACCTGCTTGAGCTTGCCGTGGGCCGCGAATTCAGCCGGTATGACCGTTCCGTGGACATGCACATCTCCACGCTCCGGCGCAAACTCGGAGACGATCCCCATAACCCGGCCTATTTGAAGACAATACGCGGAATGGGCTATACCCTGCTTCCCGAAGAGGCCTGACCCGAATTCTAAACAACATGCGGAAAACATTCCGCTACCCGTTCCGAGAATTCTTTTTCTTTGCGTCCCCAAAGGCAGGGAGCCATTCCCACGTCCTTTGCCTCTCCGCCAAGTGTCCGCTTCGGCGCGGAGCCGCCGGGTCAAGGGGGCGCTGCCCCTTTGCGGGGTTCCGAAGGGGCAGCGCCCCTCGGTGGAAGTCGAGAAAATCCGGCGAACAAGCCTCCATTCAGGAGAAAAAACCATGCGCGTGGGACTGTACCAGAAATTCTTCACCTGGGCGATGCTCAACCTCGTCCTGCTCGGCGTCATCACAGCCCTGTTTATCGGCGGGGTGCTGCTGTTCAACAACAATCTGTACTCGCCCATGCTGTTCAACGGCAGTATCGCCTCCACGTTCCGGATGACCTCCGTGGAGCTGCAATACAAACCCGAAAGCCAATGGGCTTCGGTCCTTGAGGAATGCGGCAGGGAGTGCGGCCTCCATTTCGGCATCCTGATCCTCGACGATATGGACCCTCCGCTTGCTGCGGGCGGCCTGCCTCCAAAAGTTGTGGAGGCGGCCCGCACCATTCCCCGCCCGCCCTATTCCCTGTGCGCCGAACCCGATTCGGGCGCGTTCAGCACGATCACGCCCGCCGTGGAACTTGAAGCGGGCATCCTTCCGCAACAATACGTCATTTTCATGCGCGACGGCGATCCCGCCCAATACTGGTACGCCCGCACCATCCTTGTCTCCAACGACGAAGGCGTTGTCCGATACGTACTGCTCGCGGCGTCTTCGCCGTCCATCACCGGAAACGGGCATTTCTTCGAACTGCGCCTCGCCGTGGCCCTGCTCCTGTCCGGGCTCGGGCTGTCGTTCCTGTGGTGGTGGCCCTTCGTGCGCCATCTCACCAAGCCCATCATCCTCATGACCAAAGTGACCGAGCGGATTGCGGCGGGCGATTACAGTTCGCTCTCCGACGATTCGCCCATCAGCCTCAAGGCCGTGGGCGAAGGGCGCGGGGACCAGATCGGCTGCCTCGCCAAGGCCACGGGCATCATGGCGGAAAAGGTCAAACAGCAGGTCCACGGGCAGCGCCGTTTCATCCGGCACATCGCCCATGAGCTGGATTCGCCGCTGGCCCGGATCAAGCTCGGGCTCGCCGTGCTGGACAGCCGTGTGGACGAGAAAAACCAGCAGCGCGTACAGGAAATCAGCGACGAAGTGGAGCAGCTTTCCCTGCTGGTCGAGGATGTGCTGAGCTTCATGCGTTCCGAGGCCATTCCGGAGTCACCCGCCCGTGAGGCCGTATCCCTCGCGCCGCTGCTCCAGTATGTGACACGCCGCGAAGCCCGGGACCGCGACGTGCGCCTGAGCGTCGACGAGGGGCTCAAGGTCTGGGCGGACGCAAGCTGCCTCGGCCGGGCGCTCGCCAACGTGGTGCGCAACGCCGTGCGTTATGCCGGGGAAGACGGCCCCATCGCCATTGCCGCAAGGCCGCAGGGGGACCGTGTGTGCGTGGAAATCCGCGACAGCGGCCCCGGCGTCCCCGCCGAGGAAATGGAGCACATCACCGAACCGTTCTTCCGGGGCGAACAAGCGAAGAAATATCCCGGCGGTTCCGGGCTCGGCATGTCTATCGTCAAGCATTGCGTGGAAGCCTGCGGGGGCGAGCTGCATTATTACAATCAATACCCCAAGGGATTCACCGTCTCCATTACGCTCAAGGCTTGTGACAAATAACCCTACCGCTGTATCATTCGAATAGGGAACAGCTTGTGTAAAATCGTTGAAACAGATTGTTTTACTTTCTTTTTTCATCGGAATCATCCATACGCTCCTCCTTTTTTCATGAAAAGCTCACTCTCCGTTGAGAATACTTTCCTGCGGCGTTTGTAAGGAAACGTCTTTGACGAGATCGGATTCAACAAATTTTATCCTGTAATAACAATATGATATACTTTTACAAAACTTTTACAAAACGTTGAACTTTTTTTTACAAACTTTCCGCATAGTCGCTCCATCCGGTGATTTTCTCCCGCAGCACGGATCTGTATACGAACGGCCTCGCGTGGCGCGCGGCGTTCCAAGGACGGAGCACCCATGTCCAACACATTCTCCCGCAGACATTTCCTTCAATACGGCATGGCGGCGATCGCCGGGGGCACGGCCCTCGGGGGTCTGCCGGTCCATGCGGCTCAGGCTCCCGCCGGAACGGCCGCTCCCCAAAACGATTTGGTGAAGGGCTACTGCCCTTTCTGCCAGGTCCGCTGCACCTACCACGCGCGCGTGCGCAACGGCAAAATCCTCGAACTCATCGGCGATCGCGGCAACCGCTGGACCGGCGGGGCCATGTGCCCCAAGGGCCTGTCCATCGTCGAGCTGCTCAACAGCCCCTACCGCCTCGTGCAGCCCATGCTCAAGCAGGGCTCGGAATGGAAAACCATCTCCTACGCCGAGGCCGTGGACATCGTCGTGGACAAGCTGCGCCAGAGCCGCGCCAAGCACGGCGACAAGATCGCCGAGCGCCTTGCCCTCACCTCCCCCCTATGGGATTGCCGCGAAAGCGAACTCGCCGCGCTCATGACCATGCGTACGGCGGGCGGGGTCAACGTCATGCCCGCCGGTGAAGTCTGCATCAGCACGGCGTCCAACGTGCTCGGCATGTTGCTCGGCGCGAACACCTCCACCACCACGGTCAACGAGATCGTCAACGCGAAGACCCTCGTGCTCTGGGGCGCGAACATCAGCGAAACCTACCCGCCCTACACCCGCTGGCTTGACAAGGCCCGCGACGCGGGGGTGCGCATCGTGAGCGTGGACTGCCGCAAGACGCCCACCAGCGCTTGGGCCGCCGACCAGCTCATGCCCCTGCCCGGCACGGACGGCGCGCTCGCCCTCGGCGCGATCCGCTTCGTTCTTGAAAACGGAGCCTTCGACCGCGCGCGGGTGGACGAGAGCATCACCGGCTTCGAGCTCATGGAAAAGGGCGCGCAGCCGTGGAGCGTCGACAAGGTGGCGCAAGCCACCGGGCTGTCCGAAGACGCCGTCACCGCCTTCTACCGGACGCTTGCCGAGAGCCCCCGCACCATCATCTGGATGGGCGGCTGCCTCTCCCGCTACACCAACGGGTTGCAGAGCATCCGGGCGATCATCGCGCTTCAGGCCCTGCGCGACAACCTCATCGGCTCGGGCAGGGGGCTCCTTACGATGGAGGGCGGCAAGCCCGAAGGCGAAAAGGAATTCGTCGACGCCGTGTGCGGCCCGGCCAAGGATTCCGGCGTCAACTTCCGCCGCCTGCTCAACACCATGAAGAAGGGCAACCTCGACGTGCTCTTCCTCAATTCCAGCTACCGCCGCTACCCCGACTGCACCGGCGTCGCCGAGGCGATCAAAAAGGTGGGGTTCGTGGTCCATCGCGGCTTCTTCAAGACCGAGGAGATGGATGTGGCCGACCTGTTCGTGCCCGCCGCCTTCGGCCCGGAAAGCGCGGGTTCGCATTACGGAGCCGAGAAGCAGGTGGTCTGGCGCGACAAGTGCGTGGACGCGCCCGGAAGCTGTGTCCCCGACTGGCAGTTTTACCGCGACATCGGGCGCAAGCTGGCCCCGGAGATCTATCCCGATTTCACCGGACCCGAAGAACTGAGCGAACGCTTCCGCAATACGGTCCCGAGCTGGAAGGCCATGAGCGTTTCCAGAATGCGCCAGTCCCCGGACGGCCTGATCTGGCCCCAGCCCGAGGAAGGCGCGCAGGAACGGATCGGAACGGTCTTCACGTCCGGAACCTACGCCACGGAAAACGGCAAAATCCCGCTGGATCTCAAGCTGATGGGCGCGTTCGGCTGGACGCCGCCCAAGGGCAATCCCCACGGGGCCGACGCCGACAAGGAATACCCCCTCGTCCTCACGCAGGGCAAGGTGGTGACCCAGTGGCAGCAGACCATGACCAATTTCGCCGCCTCGCTGGCCCAATTCTCCCGTGGGCGCTATGTGCTGGTCCACCCGGACACGGCCAAGCCTCTTGGCATCGCCCACGGCGATACAGTGCGCATCAAGACCGCCACCGGTTCCGTAGAAGCCGTGGCGGAACTGACAGCTTCCATCCGGCCCGGCATCATCTTCACGCCGTCGCATTTCACGGGCACAAGCCCCCATGCCGCGACGCGGAGCAAGCCGATCAATGCCATCCTGCCCAACTACTGGGACCGCGTGTCAGCCCAGTTCAACGGCGTGGGATGCACGCTGGAAAAGGCGTAAGGGGAGGAGGAGCGGGGATTTTCCCCGCCCCCTGCGCCGGAACCCTTCCCGGCGGCCCGGCGGCGACGCCGCAAATGAATTTCGGAGAAGAACATGCCCCGTTACGTGATGGCCATAGACGCCTCCAAATGCCTGAACTGCAAGGCGTGCCTGATTGCCTGCCAGCAGCGGAACGCCGTGCCCTACGGCCTCTCCCGCAACTGGGTGCGGGAAACGCCCGACACGGCTTCGCCCTCCGGCTGGCGCTACCAGCCCGGAGCCTGTATGCACTGCGCCGAGCCGTCCTGCGTTGACGCCTGCCCCACGCACGCCACCTACAAGGCCGAAGACGGCGTGGTCATGGTGGACGAAACCCGCTGCATCGCCTGCGGAAGCTGTATGCGCGCCTGCCCCTATCAGGCCCGCCACATCGACCCCGCGCGCCGCGTCGTGGACAAGTGCGATTATTGCGCGTCCTCCCGCGCCGAAGGCATGGAACCCGCCTGCGTCAGCGTATGCACCACCCGCGCCCGCGTGTTTGGGGATGTGGACGACCCACAGTCCCCGGTCAGCAAGGTGCTCGGCTCGCACAAAGTCACGTTCGTTGAGGCCGAGGACGCGCCCACCAAGCCGACCCTCGCCTATCTGAACGATGTGGCCGACAAACACTGGCCCAAGGCCGAAAGCGCCGGTCCCGTGGGCTTCATGGGAACCGTGGCTACCGGGGTGCGCTGGCTCGGCGCGCTGTCCCTGTTCGGGGTCGTGGGCGTGGGCCTGCGCCAGCTGATCCGCCCCACAGGCGAAGCATCCCACGAAGAAAAGAGGAAGGACTCATGATCCGCCGTCATTCCCTCAGCGCCGTCTGTATGCACTGGTTCAACGCCTTCTGCTGGATCGCGTTGCTGTTCACGGGGTTCGCCCTGCTTTCCAACCCGGCCATGCAGCCCGTGGGCATGTGGTGGGCCGATCTCTGGACCGGCGTGTTCGGCGCGTACGGGCTGCTCGTCTTCCACCTGCTGATCGGTTCGGCGTGGCTCGCCGTCTACTTCCTCTACCTCATTTTCGGGTTGCGCCACGACGTAATCCCCTTCCTCAAGGAAGTATTCAGCCTCTCCCCGGCCTCCGACATGACCTGGTGCGTCCGCAAGGGTATGCGCCTCGTCCTTGGGGAAAAGGCCATGCGCAGCATGGGGCTTGACCCCGCCCTGCCGCCGCAAGGCTTCTACAACGCCGGGCAGAAGCTCGCCGCCGTGGCCGCCGTGCTGTGCAGCGTGGGGCTTGCGCTCTCCGGGCTGTTCCTCGCCGCGCTGGCGCTCCATCTCGTCGCGCCGGGCTCCGAGGACGCCGCCCAGTGGGCCCTGTTCATCCATCTGCTCTGCGCGGGCGTGATGGCCGTTGTCCTGCCCATCCATATTTATATGGCCGCATTCGCGCCCGGCGAAGGCCCCGCGCTGCGGTCCATGTTCTCGGGATTCATCCCCGTAACGTTTATCCGGCACCATAACCCGCTCTGGTACGAACAGCTCGTGCGCAAAGGGGTTATCCGTCCAGAAACCACCAATACCCTTTCCTAAGGAGCCCGCCATGAACATCAAAACCATCGCTTCCGCCGTCCTCGCCGCCGTGGTGCTGTGCGCCGCCCCCGCCTTCGCCGACGGCAAGATGAACCTCAACACCGCCACCGAACAGGAACTTTCCGCCAATCCCGCCGTGGGCCCCGAGCTGGCCAAGGGCATCGTGGAATTCCGCGAAAACGTGGGCGACATCAAGAGCATGGATGAACTGCTGGAAGTCAAGGGCGTTACGCCCGAAGTGCTCGAAAAGCTCAAGCAGGCCGTGACCGTCGAAGCCATCGAAGGCGCGGAATGCTCGTGCTAACGCTGATCGCGGGCGGCCCCGGCAAGGGGTTCCCGCATCGGACGGCCGCAGAGGCCGACAAAAACAGCAACCGGATCGCTTCACGCCTTCATAGTGAAGGCGGCTGACGCGCGGATCGTTTTCGGCAGTTGCCGGAACCGCGCCCAAGCTCGGAGCGAGCCGCAAGAGGAGGATGTATGTCGCATATCTCACTCCGGGCCATCGGCAAGACCGCAGCAGCGATCTGTCTCGCCGTGGCGATGAGCGGCGTGGCGATGGCAGGCGACGCGCCCGACCGCGTGGTCATGCAATCGCCCGCCAAGGACGCGGCGGTCCTTGCCAAGATGCAAGGGCTCGTCAACAACAGGAAGGCCAAGACGCTCAGCGGCCTCAGCCGTACCATCAACGACGGCGTGGTCATCCGCAAGAGCACCATCAAAGACGGCAAGATCATCATTCCGCCGTCCGGCCTGTACATCACGGTCCGCTCCACCAACTGGCATCCCTTCGATAACGAGCCCCTGACGCTCGCGGGCAAGACGTACCATGCCATCACGGATCGCTATGTCCGTGACGTCATCCGTAACGTCACCATGAAGAAGGGACAGGTCCTTCCGAGCAACGCCAACAAGAGCCGCGGCTGGGAACTCAGCTCCGTGGAGAACGACACCTACGGCATTGAAGGCGGCAATTCCGCCGTGTTCAAGATCGTGAAGACCACGGGCAACTACTACGGTTCCCAGTTCCCGGTCTACGCGGGCGCACAGATCAGCAACGCCGCCGCCGACGGCTCGCTCGTCAAGGGTTCCAAGGATCCCGAAGGGCATACCGTCCCCACGGCTGAAAACGGCCTGAGCGAAATGATTTATGGCAGCAACATCGCTACCGTAGGCCGTACGCATGTCATCATAGACGCCATTGAAGGCGACTCCGTGAAGGTGCGCGAACTCGCTACCGACAGCTGTTCCGCCATCTTCGTGTCCCCCAACGAGCCCGTGGTCGCCAGCTACGGCAAGGGCGACACCTTCACCATCGGCGACGCCAAGGTTGAAGTCACCGACGTGGCCGCCAACGCCGCCACCGTGAAGCTGACCGACAAGTCCGGCACCGTGACCAAGGTCCTCGGCCCCCTGACCCCCGAGAACACCCGGATGCTGCTCATGTCCGTGGTTGACCGCGACCGCCTCTGGACGCTCTCCAAGGACGGCAAGGTCGCCGTGCACCTGAATATACGCCAGAGCGACAAGCCCATTGCCGACGGCAAGGTGTCCCTCGTCGCGTATAATGATGTTGTTGAAGTCAACGACGGTAGCGTGTGGCCGGCCGATACCCGGTTCCTCGCCCGTCCCGAAACCTGAGCGACCTGCACTTTCCCCCATGAGATCGTCCTTGAAAACGACAAGGAAATCGTTCTCGACGGGGGAGCCAACAACGTGTTTGTTGGTCCGAACAAGCATTTCTCCATTGTTATCGACGAATTTGACGGCAAGATCGTGAAGGCGTGGCACATCGAAAACAGCAAGGGCGAAAAGAGCCCCAACCTTGCCACCCGCGCCGGCGGCAAGCACATCGACCTCGTGGTCGGCAAGGCCTGCCGCTCCACGGCCCACTTCATCAGCCGTTTCTATCCCGCCATGTATGACGAAACCTTGAACGGCATGGATTCCTTCAAGTAACCCTCTCACCGCCCGCCCGATCCGTCCCTTCGGCACACGGATCGGGCGGCCTTTTTCCCGAAAAAGCGCAGGAGATTGACATGGGAAAGGTTCTGATCGCGTTGTGCACCGTATTCCTGCTGGCCTTTCCGGCCCGTGGAGAGCAGACCGTGACGTGGGAAAGCCTGACCGTATGGAACGATCTGCCGCCGCTCTACGATCCGGCCCCGTGGCCTTCCGATCTCGCGGGCAAGCGCGTGATCCTGCGCTGGAACGGCAAACACAACGGCGATCTTCTGCTCGATTACCTGCACTCGCTGCTGTCCCGCGCCTTTCCGGACACCGAATTCATCAAGGCGTATGAAACGGACCCCGCCCTCAGCGGCATCTCCAAGGATCTGCCCGAATCCGAGGCCACGGCGCGGGCGCTCCTCGAACTGCGCCCTGATCTGGCCATCGCGGCGACCGGGGACTGCCGGGCCTGTTCCGCATGGCTCGCCATCGATCAGATCCAGCTCGAACGCGCGGGCGTCCCGACCCTGACCATCCTCACCCAGCCGTTCCTCAAGACTTTTCACAATGTCCGCCAAAATCTCCGCATAGGCCCCCTGCATTGCGTCGCCGTGCCCCATCCCGTCGCCATCATCCGCGACGAAAAGGTCCGCGCCAAGGTCGACGAGGCGTTCCCCGCCATCCTTGACGCACTCCGCTCCGGGAAGGCGGCGGACAGCACGAAAACCTTTCCGGCAGAGACGGCGCCTCCGGCGGAAGCCGAAGCACCGTCCGCCGCACCGGGGAAACAGATTCCGGCAGACCTTCAGTGACCGGAACGGCAAGAGCCCGCGTGGATTGCGGGCTCTCGCACAGATGTTCCGGTAAGGCGGCAATGCCGCCTCCTAGCCAGCGAAGGCCGATCCCGAAACGCCGCTCGCCTCATTGCCGGAAAAAAGCCGTCCGCACGGTACAGGGCAAAGAGAAATATCTCTCTTCCGACCTGTACCGTGCGGACGGCCTATTCATTCCAACCCCATACGGGGAGGTGACGGGCTGGCCTTTCGAAGGCCGCCCGCCCCAGAAGCCCTCGGCAGAAGGATGATTCCCCTGCACGCCCAAGGGCGTTTCCCGTCATGTATTCCCACGGCGGGAAACGCCCGGATCAAAGGGCACCGTCTCCGCCCAAGCCTTGAAACGCGGAGCCTCCGCCGGAGGAGAGGCAAAGACCCGCGTCGCAATCGTCTAGAACTTATAGCCGACGCTGAAGGTGCCCTTGAAGTTGTTTTCCTTCGCTTCGTAGCCCACGCCCTTCCACAGATCCTTATCCAGATCGAGGCGGATGTAGCCGAGTTCCACGAACAGGGAGAGGTTCTTGTACAGCTTGTATTCCGTGTCGAAGTTCACTTCCACGGCCTTGTCGCCCGTAGTCAGGTACATCATGCTGTACTGCGAATCCTGGGGATTCGAAATCATCCCCTGACGCACCATTTCCTTGTTGTTCGTGCCCTGATAGTACACGACGCGCAAGACGTGGGAGAGGTCTTCCATAAACGAGATGTCCTTCACACGAGCCATGACAGCCCACGTGCCGGAAATGCCGTAGCCCATCGTCTGGGCCGCGCCGCCGTAGTTCGTGCCGTCGAAGCCGTAGGAGGTCACATACACATCGGGGTCGATGGAGGGCAGACGCTCGGAACCGTTATACGCATTGGCGTCGTCGCCCGAGGAATACCAGAACAGCAGGCCGGGGGTGCAGGATTCCAGCTTGTATTCGGCGAGGAGCGCGGCGTACCAGCCGGAGCGCTTCACGTCGAAGTTCTTGTCCTTGTATTTGCTGGTTCCCATATCCACGCTGCCGTAGGCGGCGTCGAGGGCAAAGCGGAAAGGCTCAAAATAGGTCACGTCCGCGGCGATGCCGCCGTACCAGATGCTGCCGTGATCCTTATCGGAGGAAGCGGCTATGGCCGCGTCGCCGCCGAGAGGCAACATGCCGGGCATGGCGATGCCGGTCATGTCAGGGCCGCTGCCCTTGAAGCTGTCCTGCCCGATGATGCCGCCCATGCCCCACGGGGTTACCTTCACGCCGTCAAAGGTCAGCGGTACGGTCAGGCCGATGAAGTCCAGCGCGTCGTGGGCGTCGTGCTTCGTCATTTCGGGATCATTGTCGTTCGCGGCGCGCAGCCAGAACAGGTTCGTACCCACGTTTTCAGTGAACTGGTTGCTGATGGTAATGCCCGCGCCGTCAGCGTCGAGGATCGGGGAACCGATGCCGGTAAAGTTCGGCAGCGTATACTTCTGGAGGCCCATGCGAACCTTGACGTCGGTCTGCGGGACAACCCAGTCCACATAGCTGTAACGGACCTTCACTTCCTTGCCGTCCGTGCCAAGGGCCGCGCCCTGAGCGGACTTGCCCCAGTTCTGGTGGCCGATTTCGAAGAACATCACGCCCTTCAGGGATTCCGAAGCGATCACGTCGATCTGGGTACGCAGACGGCTGGCCGCCCGCAATTTGTCATCGCCGTTGTGTTTTTCGAAATTACGGTCAGCGAACGATACACGGTGCTGCCACAAGCCCGAAACCTTGAAATCGACCGCCTGAGCGGCGGAGGTTGCGCCAAGAATCAGGCCAGCGGCGAGAATCAGGGTTACAATGCGCTTCATACGTTCCTTCCTTCCGTTAGAGGGTTAAGACCGGACAACTCCGGCCGTTGTTTGCCGTTATGGGAAAAGCGCCGTGAGGCGCACATTCGCTTTGGGAAGGGGGCGGCCCTCCCCAGGCCGCCCCGGATGCCTTAGAAGGCGGGCTTTCTGATCATCTTGAGGAAGTACATGACGATGGGGGTCACGACCGTCACGGCTACGAATATCCACAACATGGGGAAGCCTTCCACTGGGACGAACGGCATTGACCATGATATCGGCTTAAAGAGGATGGTGGCGAACACGTTCATGAGGCCCACTTCAACGGCAACCGGAGTATCGAATTCGGGGTCGACGATGCGGAGCAGAAGCAGGCCGGAGGCCGCCGTTCCGGTGCAGTAGCCGAACAGGGTCAGGCCGCGTTCGAAGCCGTGTTCAGGGGAACGGCGGCCAAACCACAGGCAGATGAACAGGGTGGCGATGGTACCGAGCACGACAGCAATGAGGAACGGCATGGCCACTTCCTGGAGCTGGCGGACCTGAATGCCCATGAACACGGCGCAGATCATGAAGTCAACGGTGGCGCCGGTCAGGCGGCGGGTCGTCTCGCCGTCGAGGAGGTGGATGAGGTCGAACTTGGCCATCAGCTTACGGGCGATCATGGCGAAGAACATACCCCACGCGAAGATCATGCCGATGCCGAGGCCGTTGATGCCCTTGGGCATCGTGCACAGCCACCACACGCCGAAGGCATAGGCGAGGGCGTACAGAGTGGCCATGATCGCGAGGTGGAAGGCCACGCTGTCAATGTTGGCGGGGTGGGTCGTGGAGCGGGCGCAGGTGGGGTTGTCGCCCTTGTCCATGAGGCCGCGCAGGAAGCATTGGGGAAGCTTTCCGCCTTCGATGGAAACCCAGCCCTTCTTGATGCCGTAGAAGGCCAGCGGCACGCCCACAAGGCCCGCGACAAGGAAGCCGACGGCGGCGAAGGCAAGCCCCACGTTCAGCGAGTTGCTGATCTTATACGTGGTTTCCCAAATGCTGGCGTACGCCTGCGTCTGGCCGGGGCCCTGCGTAAAGCCGGCGCCGAGCAGGTAACCGTTGCCGGTGAAAAAATCGCCGCCGAAGAGCAGCTTCCACACATCGAACGTCCCCTTGCCGACCATCGCCTGCACCGAGAAGAGCAGCCCGAAGATGAGCGCGATCCACAACGCGCCTCGGGCCACGACCTTACCGCTGGTGCCGCTCTTGGCCTGCAAAAGCCCAATGCCCACAAAACCGAAGGCGAACAGGTGGAAGGTGATCGTGCTGAACGTCACCGGGGTGATCGTCTTCCAGCCGGTGGAACTGGGGATGCCGAGCCAGCCCGCGTTCAGGACGAAAAACCCGATGATGCCGCCGATAAGCGAGGCGGGGAAGAGAAAGGTCTGGAAAAACTTTACCTTTGCGCGGATGATTGTGCCGATCAGGAGAAAGAGGCCAGTCCAACCGAGTGCGCCCAGATAAGGATAAAATGTGCTTTCCATACTCGTTCCTTGCTTTTGTTACAGTATACCCGTCAGGGTTTGCGTTTTATGGAAACGCCGGAGCGGAGGGGAGGAAGGGTTGCCCGCCACCCCGGCGGCGAGGGAGGAGCGTTTTAATCCAGCGAGCCGTAGACGACTTCGTCGCCCACGATGGTCGCCGAAATCCCGATATCCTTGATGGTTTCCTTGGCAACCGTCAGAGGATTGGCTTCGAGGATCACGAAGTCGGCCAGCTTGCCGGGTTCAAGGCTGCCCTTGATGCGTTCTTCGCAAGCCTGATAGGCGGCCCACGAGGTCACGCTGCGCAGCGCATCCATGACCGGGATGGTCTGGTTTTCGCCGAGGATGCGTCCGCCGCTGGTGCGCCTGTTGACGGCGGACCAGACGGAAAGCAGAGGATCGATGGGAGTCACGAACGTGTCGTTGTGGTTGCTGAACGGGATACCGCGCTTCAGGGCGCTGCGGAGCGGGCTGATGCGCTCGGCGCGGTCCTGGCCGAGGAACATTTCATAATGGCGGTCGCCCCAGAAATAGGTGTGGACCACAAAGAACGAGGGCACCACGCCAAGCCGCTTGATGCGGTCGAGCTGATCCTCGCGCACGGTCTGGCAGTGGATGACGATGTGCCGGGCGTCGGCGCGGGGATAGCGCTTCTGCGCCTCTTCGTAGGCGTTGAGGATCATCTGGATGGCGTCGTCGCCGTTGCCGTGGATGGCGAGCTGCCAGCCCTGCCGGTGCAGGCCCACGACCTTTTCGATGAACTGCTGTTCCGGTTCCATAGGATAGCCGCGCCACATGGGGCCGTCGGGCAGATCATAGATGACCTTGTGGTACGGATTGCTCAGGTAGCCGGTGTAGCACTGGAGGCTGCCGTCCGCGAGGAGCTTCGCCGCGCCGAGGCTGATCTTGCCGTCGGCGGTGAGCTGCGTACCGGAAACGTGCGTGTTGAACGTGTTGATGTCCATGCGCGACACGCCGGGCAGGATCTGCACGCGGTTGCGGAGCAGCCCGAGTTCGTGCGCCCGCTTCAGCGCGCCCCAGTCGCCCGTGGCGGTGAAGCCGTCCTGCGCCGTGGTCACGCCCTTCGCCGTATACGCGGCGCAAGCGGCTTTGATGCCTTCCATCCAGTCGGCTTCCGTGGGAGCGGGGATATGGCGGAACACGGGTTCGCGTGCCGGGGGTTCTTCCAGCACGCCGTTGGGGTTGCCGTGCTCGTCGCGGCGGATCACGCCGCCCACCGGGTCGGGGGTATCCTTCGTATAACTGGCCTTCGCCAGCGCGAGGCCGTTGCAGGCGGAGAGGTGGCCGGACACGTGGCGCAGGAGCACGGGATGCTCTGGGGCGACTTCATCAATGTCCGAGGCCAGCGGGTGGCGCTTGTCCTCAAGGCCGGTGTCGTCGTAACCGAAACCGAGAATCCATTCGCCCTTCGGGGTTTCGGCGGCCTTCGCGCGGATCAGTCCCTTGATCTCGGCGATGTTCTTCACGCCGCCCACCGGGGGCGAGGAAAGATCGAGCTGCGTGGCCGCCATGAGGCCGGCGGAGACGAAGTGGCTGTGCCCGTCGATGAAACCGGGGAGCATGGTCCGCCCGCGCAAATCCGTAACCACCGTATGCGGATCGGCAAGAGCCATGATTTCCGCGTCGGAGCCGACGGCGAGGATGGTTTCCCCGCGTACCGCGAGCGCCTGCGCCTGACTCCCTCCAGAATCCATAGTCAGGATGGTCCCGTTGCGATATACGTGTGTTGCAGATGCCATCTGAAAGTCTCCTCTCTCAGTTACAAGTTGAAAACACGTTTCCTTCCGCCGCCTCATGTTCCCGGATGGTCGACGTCGCGGCAAAAGCCGCCAGCAACAGGATGACCATCCCTATATATGCCATGTTGTAGTTGCCCGTGAGGCTGTGGGAGAGCCCGACAGCGGCGTAACCGAGGGACTTCACAGCCACGAACAGGGAAATATACTTATAGACGTGGGGGAACTGCTTCTTGCCGTAGAGATAGGCGACCACGGAGGGGAATACCGTCCAGATGCCGCCCATGCACACGCCGTACCCCACCACGAACAGGATGACGTTGAACAAGGTATGGGGCAGGAAGATGCAGGCCAACGACAACGCATTGCACAGGAACAACAGCTTCGTGGCGAACAGCGGAGTGGTGCGGTCACAGACCCAGCCCCATGCGTACTTGCCCACGGCCCCGAGCAGCGCGGTCAGGCACATGAACCCCATCGCCACATACGAACTCATGCCGGTATCCACAAAGCGGGGCTTGAGCTGGCTGAGCACGCCCCCCACGGCCATCAGGCCGATGCCGAACGATACGCCGATGATCCACATCTGGCGGCTGGCCACCAGCTCCCGCCAATTCATGGGAATCACCTTTTCCTCTTCCCGTGCCGCCGCGAAAGGGTTCGCCGCCACGCCGTCGACGGCCAGGCCGATATCTTCGGGCGTATTGCGGATAATCCGCCAGCAGAGGGGAAAAAGCAGGAAGGCGAGCCCTCCGAGTATCGAAAACGCCCATGAAACGCCCAGCGTGTCCACCAGCACGAGGGCCACGAACGGCAGGAACGCCCCGGACAGGGAAGTCCCCATGTTGACCAGCCCGAAAGCACGGCCCCGGTAGGCGGCGAACCAGCGGTTCATAAGCATGGTGGCGACCACCCCGCCGCAGATCTGCCCGCACACCCATACGATGGCGAACAGCGCCGCGAACAACCGAATGTCGTCAACGTAGCCGAGCCCGACATAGCTCAGCCCGCCGATGAAAGCCCCGAGCGTCATCAGAAGCCGGATGCTTATCTTGTTTGTGAGCATAATCCCTATCGGCATACTCAACGTCATCATGGCCGATGCGAAAGTCATGCTCAGACCGATCCCGGCCCGGCTCCAACCGTGCAGTTCGACCAAGGGTTCGATAAAGGCGTTCATGGTATAGAACACGCTTCCCTGAAGGAGCAGATTCCCGCAGGAACCTATGGTCGCCAACTTCCATCCGTAGAACACGAGGAGCCTCCTCAACGAGTGATGCCTTATGAAGAGCAAGCTCCATGCCATGTTACGGAAAAAAGATTTTACTAGTGAAAAAATAGACTTGTTGGCATTCGACACGGGAAAGGGCAGGAAAGCGTTTGTCCAGATTCTGGACTTGTCCAGTTTTTAGACTTGTTTTGTCCAAAATTTATAATGGACAATGCCTGATGCCATTGACGCACCGTAGGCGGCACGCTACTTTGAGACAAATTTCCGCAGGGGGAGCGCGGGTATGCAAGAATCAACATCTCTCTTGATTCTCTGGCTTTTGTCGTCTCTGAAACAGGAACGCTCGACGCTGTGCCTCATCCAGATGCTCGAATGTCCCGCCGCGCAGGCGGAAATAGCCCTGCACAGAGTGACCGCCGACGGCCTCGCGGAACAGCGGGACGAAACATGGAACCTGACGCAAGCCGGGGCCGACCATTTGAGGGAGGCTTTGCCGGCCCTCCTGTTCCGCGACACGGGCTCGCCGCTCGAAGAACTCATCTCCGCCTGCGAATCCAAAATGCCGGAAACGGCCTGCGAGATCTGCACGAAGCGTATGCGCGTCCTGCGGCGCAGAGCCGACACGGCCGGAAGTGCCGGATATCTCGAGCTGCTCCTCAATCAGCTCGCGCAGTGGCAAAACCGCAGGCTCACCGCCCCGGAAGCCCGTTCCTTCGTCCATTATGCCTTTGCCGCCCACGACGCCTCCCTCTATTATATGAAGAACGCGGCCCGCTCCTCCGCCTTCATGAAAAAGGCCGCCGAATACGCCGCCTCCGCAGGGGATAAACGTACCCTCGTGCTCATCCGGTTCGCGCAGGCTTCCGCCACGTTCTTCACGGGCACCATCCATTTCGAACGGGCCCATGAAACGTTCCACTCCGCCATGGAGCTGCTCAAGACGCTGGACGACAAGGAGCTGTATACCCGGATCACGCCCTTCCTCATCCTGATGCACTTCATCCGGGGGAACTTCCAGCAGGCGCTCGAATGCTACGAAATGCTCCAAAAGAGCACCCATAAGCCCGTACTGCCCCTCTTCGAATCGCAGCTCGTGCTCCAGGCGGCATCCTCCGCCGCCTACTCCGGCCACTTCGCCCACGCCCTCGGTATGATCAAATCCGCCATCAGCACGGCGGAACTGGAAGGGAACATCATGTCCGCCCAGATCTTCCGCCAGCACCTCGGCGTCCTCTACGCCTACATGCGCCGCGAGGATGACGCCCTGGAAACCCTCCAGACCGTCGTCTCCCGTTCGACGATGGCCGCCAACCCCAAGCTGATGCTCCGGGCTTTCGCCGCCATCGCGCTCTGCTATTCCCGCATGGGCCGGGCCGAAATGTCCTATAACCTGCTCTCCGATACCCTGCGGCAAGCCGAGCGCCACCCTTCCTTCTCCCTGTCCTATAACTACCTCTGGATCCTCGAACTCGCGGTGTTCTATGCCGAACACGGCTTCCCGCCCCTGCCCGGCATCGATCTCGATACCCTGTTCCGCGAGGCCGAGATCAGCCCGAGCCCCATGATGAGGGGGCACGCACTGCGGCTGAAGGCGATCCTCCTCCGCAAAAAATCGCCGCAGGACGCGCTTGACCTGCTCGACAAAAGCCTTGAAATCCTCAAAGATGCCAACATGCCCATCGAGTATGGGTTCACCGAACGGCGGCGCTCCGAGCTCCTGAATACCCTCGGGCGCGAAGCCGAAGCCGAGGCCGCCGAGGAAACCTCCCTCATGCTCCTCAGCCGTATCGGGCTGGGCAGGAAACGTTCCCCGTGGCCTTCTCCGGAGCAGAAAGAAGCGTCCTTCGATGTCTGCTGCCGCGAAGTCGGCTCGATCCATGAATGGGAAACTCTTGAAGAATATTGCTACCAGCTCGCGGCCTGCCTGCGTAAGGTCTTCCGCGCCGAACGCACAGCCCTTTTCAGTATGGACGGTGAAACCCTGCTCTGCCGCGGCTCCTGTAACCTCTCCGGCTCTGAAATCGCCTCCGGGATGTTCGTGCCGAGCCGCGATCTGATCCGGGAACGCATCCGTGAGGAAGCCCCTTTCTCGGCCCAGCAGAACGGGCTGGATCTCCTCTGCCTGCCTTTCCGGCTTCCCGACGGGAACCCGTGGCTGCTCTATGCGGACAGTTCCGTGCACTCCAGCCGGATGCTCCATTGCGCCCAAGAGGATCTGAGCCGCGTCGGGCTCCTCTGCGCTTCGGAACTCAAAAATGTCCTCCGCCTGCTCGAAGCCCGCAACATGCGCGCCGAAGTGCGGCAGATCCATGCCGTCACCAAGATGGCGCAGGAGGAACGGCTCGAGCTGTGGGGCAAGAGCCTTTCATTCCGCATGTGCCTTGAACGCGCCAAAGTCGTCTCCGCCACGGACGCCGCCGTGCTCCTGCTCGGGGAAACGGGCGTGGGCAAGGAGGTCATGGCCAACTACGTGCACCGGCACAGCGGCTGCAAAGGGCCGTTCGTCGCCGTACACCCGGCCTCGGTTTCCGAGCATCTCTTCGAAAACGAGTTCTTCGGGCATGAAAAAGGCGCCTTCACAGGCGCCACGGGACAGAAGATCGGCTTTTTTGAACTGGCGGACAACGGCACGCTGTTCATCGACGAAGTGGGCGATATCCCCATGAACATGCAGATCAAACTCTTGCGCGTGCTGCAGGAGCACCGCTTCATGCGCGTGGGCGGGACCAAGGAGATCCATTCCTCCTTCCGGCTCATCGCCGCCACCAACCGTGACCTGCCCCGCGCCGTGCGTGAGGGGACCTTCCGCGAGGACCTCTATTACCGCATCTCGGTCATCCCCGTGACCATCCCGCCGCTGCGCGAACGCCTTGAGGACCTGGAAGAACTCATCATGGCGTTCACCGACCATTTCTCCCGTCGCTACGGCAAAAAGCTCCCCTATCCGGATGAGGAAACCTTGCGCCGCCTCTCCGAGTATCAGTGGCCGGGCAATATCCGGGAACTGCGCAACGCAGTGGAACGCGCCGTCATCTTGTACACGGGCGGCCCCTTTGATCTAGCTGTCGGAGGGCAGCACGAAGCACGGGATCACTGCCAACGCGCTGAAACCTCCCTCTATGCGGACACCCCCACTCTCCTGGAACTCCAAAAGCGGTACATCCAATATATCCTCAACAAAACCGGAGGGCGCATCAGCGGCGAAAACGGCGCTGAAAAACTGCTCGGTATGAAGCGATCCACATTGTACCTCAAGCTTCGGCAGTACGGTATCAAGCCAGGAGAGAGAGAGAGAGAGAGAGAGAGAGAGAGAGAGAGAGAGAGAGAGAGAGAGAGAGAGAGACAACGCGGGTATAGCGGAGAAAAAAACGAACGCGTACCGGGAAGCCCCCCTCCTGCCGTCGCAAAACGCTTCCGTGGAAGCGTTTTGCCGACGCCTTCGGGTATATCCAGAACAGATGGGCTTCGAAATGATCTAGTTTTCAGAAATGTACCGTGCGATCACGGCAAGGAAGGCGTCGCCGTATTGCGCCAGCTTCCTTTCCCCGACCCCGGCGATGCCGAGCATGGCCTCGCGGCTGGCCGGCTTTCCCGCCGCCATTTCCCGCAGGGCACGGTCATGGAACACCACATACGGCGGCACCTGCGCGGCTTCCGCCAGCCTGCGGCGTTCCGCGCGCAAGAGCTGGAACAGCGTATCATCCACATCCATGTCCTGTGACGCTCCGTCGCGCTCCGCCCGGTTTCGGCGGGCGCGCGTTTCCACGATCCGCAGGGCACGGAACGGAGCGCCCCGCAGCGTCTCCCATCCGGTTTCGGTAACGCGCAGATATGGATACTCTTCACCTTCTATGGCAGCCAGCCCCTGACGGGTCAGGGCATCGATCAGATACTTCCAGAAACGGCGTGTCCGATCCTTGCCCACGCCGTAGGTGGGCAGATGCTGAAAGCCGGTTTCCCGGATGCGGCGGTTATCCGCACCCATCAAGATGTCCATGATGAGCACCCGCCCGAAGCGGCACCCGCTCCGCACCATTGCGGAGAGCGCTTTCTGCGCCTCAATGGTGTAATCTTCCTCCTGTATCTCCCCGGTGCATACGTCGCATCCGCCGCAATTGGGTTCCTCGAAATCTTCCCCGAAATACGACAGCAACGCCTTGCGGCGGCACTGGTTGCGTTCCGCATACTCCAGCATGGCGTAGACGTGCTTTTCCGCAATACTCCTCTGCTCTTCGTCCTCCGTCTGACGCGCGAAATAGAGCAGCTGCGCCATATCCGCCGCGCTGTAAAGCAACAGACAGTGCGCGGGATCGCCATCACGTCCGGCCCGGCCCGTTTCCTGATAATAGCCCTCCACGTTTTTCGGCAAATCAAGGTGTGCCACAAAGCGCACGTCGGGCTTGTCGATGCCCATGCCGAAAGCCACCGTAGCCACCACGACGGGGCATTCGTCCCGTCGGAAGGCCTCCTGCACGCGCATACGCTCCGCATCGGGCAAGCCTGCATGGTAGGCTTCGGCCTTCACGCCTTTTTTCTGAAGGAATGCTGCGGTCTCTTCGACTTTTCGGCGCGTGGACCGGTAGACGATGCCCGACTCCCCCTCATGGCCGCCGAGAAACGAAAGCAGCTGGGCATGAGGTTCCTCTTTGGGTAGGACATGATAGAACAGGTTCGGGCGGTCGAACGAAGCCCGGATCAGCCGGGGCTCCCGCAGGCCGAGCCGGGAAAGGATGTCTCGCTCCACCTCGGGCGTGGCCGTAGCCGTGAACGCCGCCACCGGGCATTGGGGGAACCGCTCGACAAGCCCGGAAAGCGCCAGATAATCCGGGCGGAAATCATGTCCCCATTGGGAAATGCAGTGCGCCTCGTCGACGGCGAAGAAAGAGACCGGCCATGAGGCCAGCGCGTCCCAGAAGCCGGGCGCGCTCAGGCGTTCGGGCGAAATGTACAGCAAGTCCAGTTCACCGGAGGCCAGCGCCTCCCGCACGGCCCTGTGCTCGCCGGGGGACAACGAACTGTTGAGCGCGGCGGCCCGCAGCCCGTTGGCGCAGGCGGCATCCACCTGATCCTTCATCAGCGAAATCAACGGGCTGATCACCACGCACACGCCATCCATCAAATGTGATGGCAGCTGAAAGCACAGGCTTTTCCCTCCGCCCGTGGGCATGATGGAGAGCGAATCATGTCCGCCGAGAATCCCCTTTACGATCTCAATCTGATGCGGGCGGAACGCCGTATAGCCGAACACCCGGGCCAGCGCCCCGTGCAGTTCGGCATCGCTCCATCTTCCTGCTCCGCCCTGTTCCATCATGCCCTCCTTGCGATCATCACAAAAAATTTCCATCAATCTTATATAATAAGGAAAACGTGTCGGTCAGGCTACCCCCGATCCCCCCTACACCCGTTCCCTCAACATCTGGCCGACGCTCAAAAAGACAGAGGACGCGGCGTCCCGAACCTCCGGCGCGGCATTGGCCACGGCGTGGCCGTTGAAATGGCGGATCATGGGAAGGTCGTTCATATCGTCGCCGATGACGAGCACTTCCTTGGCTTCGCCCCAGCGCCGCAGCTCGAGCAGGTGCGTCATGCCCGCGGCCTTGCTCACGTCCGGGGCGGTGATGTCGATACAGATATTGCTGAAATGCACGCCCGCATTCTCGCCGCAACCTTCCGTAAAAGCTTCGGACCACGCCGCCGATTCGCCGGGCTCGGCGTAGGCGAGGCTGATCTGATGCAGGCCGGGCATGTGCAGAGCCTCAACGGGAGAAAGCCGGGGGAGCACATGCTCTTTAAGGATCCAATAGTCCGTCTTGCCCGCGTGGGTGAAAATGGCAGTTCCCGCGAAGAACGCGCACTGTGAGCTTGCCCGCATACCCGGATGATCCATGATTTCAGCGCGCACCGGCTCGGGCAGAACCGCACAATACACGTCCTGCGCCTGCTCGTCGCAGATCATCGCGCCGTTATTGCAGATCAAAAAGTCGTAAGGGATGCTGAACCGCTTCACATCGCGCAACAGTGTGTTCCGGCCTCGGCCCGTCACGATCCCGAAAGCGTTCCCCGAACGCCTCCAGTCCGCTATGGCCTCAAGGTCCGCTTCGCTCACCACACCATCGCGGAACAGGGTTCCGTCAAAATCGCAGGCCGCTATCTTCATGCCGCTTCCTCCTCGTCTACCTCTATAGCCGAACCCCATCCCGCGCAACCCCAGGGGCTCCGCCCCTGGAATCCTGGCAGAGGCGCTGCCTCCGCACTCCGCAAGGCGCGAGCCGCGCTGACAGGGGCGAGCCGCCCCTTGACCCGGCGGCGCGTTTGCTTCGGCGGCAAGACGCCGAAGCAAACGCTTGATGGGGTAATGGAGGTTACGGGGATATCCCTCTTTTGTACGGCGCAAAGGAATTCTTTCAAAACCAAGCCGGAACGGACTCCCTGCGCGCCGCCTCCCCACCAGTCGAAAGTCTTGGGAAGGTGGGAGGTGGGGGTCCGGGGGAGGAGGGAGGAACCCCTTCTGAAGAAGGGCTTTCCTCCCTCCTCCCCCGGCATGTCGCGCCTCCACCCTCCCCCATCTCAAAGAACCGCTCAAAGAACCGCGTTGCCGTATGGCTTCGAATGCCGGGCCTTTTCCAGAATCCAGTCATGGAACAGCCGGACTTTGGGCCGCAGGATGCCCTTGCGCGTGGACACCACGTAATAGGTCTGCGGAGCGGGAAAAACCAGATTGAAGGGTACGATAAGTTCCTTCTTCTGCAGGGCTTCCCTGACCAGCCACTCACGACCGAGCGCAACGCCGAGCCCCTGCTTCGCCGCTATCGCGGTCAATTCGGCACGGTCGAAACTGTAGCCCGACTGGAGCGGCAACCCCGTGATCCCCGCCCAGTTAGCCCATATCTCCCATCCCGCGTAGAACGGCGTGTTCGCGGCCTCAGGATGCTCATGGAGCAGCTCACAGTTGCGCAACGCTTCGGGATTCTCGATCAGATCATGCTCCCGCGCGTAACGCTGGGAGCATACGGGCAACAGGTTGTCCCGCAGAAGCGGCGTCGCGTGCAGCCCGTCGGTAATCGAGTCGCCGCAATAGATCGCCACATCCGCGTTGCCTTCTTCATTCTCATAACTGATGAGGTCGTTGCCGCTGCGTATGTGCAGGGAAATGTTGGGATGCTCGTGCTGAAATCCCGGCAGCAGCGGCAACAGCCAGCAACCCGCGATGGAAGGGGCGCAGGCGATGACGAGATCCCCCTGCAGCTCCGCCTCCTGAATATTTCTGATGGTTTCGTGGATCTGCTTGAGGCTGGCGTCCAGCGCGCCGTACAGCGTCTTCCCTTCTTCGGTCAGGATGATCTTGCGCGTCAGGCGATGAAAAAGCGGAAAACCCAGTTCCTGCTCAAGGCAGCGTATTCTATGGCTCACCGCACTCTGGGTGATGCACAGATCCTCAGCCGCCTTTGTAAAGCTCATGTGCTTGGCTACGACCGTAAACGAGTACAGGAATTGCCCGGACACTTGGAGTTTATTCTGGTTCATGCATTCATCTCATGAATGGGCGGATAAAGATTTTGCGTTTGATAGAATTATCACATTCTTCTATACCGTAATCATAAGTTCAGCAGAATCCATAGATAACCAACTTTTTTCAAGCCTCATCCTATCCTTCAAGCCAGTCTTTGGCAAACAAGCTTTCCCGCTTCGGAACAAATTGCCTCATAGAAAAACTGTTCGCGTTATAGATGAAAAGACACATGGCCTTTCCTTCATAAACTTGTCGCGGGCCCCGCCCGGCTATGGAGAGTGCAGCAGTATGACCAGTTCCGTTCTTTTCACCCCCGTTGGGATCAACAGGATGACGCTGAAAAACCGCATCGTCATGCCCGCAATGGCTTCTTACCATGCGGCCGTCAACGGCGAGGCCACCGAAAAGCTCATCCGGTACCATGAGGAGCGCGCCAAGGGCGGCGTAGGCATGAATATCGTCGAAGCCACCTATGTGGCCCGCAGCGGCAACAGCTTTGATCTCGGTCTCGGCATTTCCGACGACTTCATGATCAAGGGCCTCTCCAAGCTCACCGACGCCGTGCATCGCCACGACGGGAAGATCGCCATTCAGCTCCAGCACGGCGGGCGCTTCGGCAACCCGCCCACCTCCGGTTGTCCGCGCCTGCTCGTCTCCATGATTCCGGGCCTCGCCCCCACCGAAAACGCCCGCGTCATGGACGCCGACGACATCGAAGGCATGGTCGAGGCGTATGTACAGGCCGCCCGCCGCGCCGTGGACGAGGATTTCCCCCATCCTCTACCGCCATACCTCCATGGAGGACGTACCGGAACGGCATCGACTTCGGTACCAACGTCGAGCTGTGCCGGCCCTCACGGACGCGGGCGTCAACGCCTTCGACATCACGGCGGGAATGCAATGCTGCTTCGAGCTGATGACCCCACCCACCTGCATGCCCAAGGCGTAGAACGCCGCCACCGAGCGCCGACGTCAAGGAAGCGCTCGGGGACAGGGCGCGGGACATGCTCACGGGCTGGATTTCCGACGCCGACACCGCCGAGCGGGTCGTGCGCGACGGCCTGGCCGACTTCGCCATCATGGGCCGGGCGCTCATCGCGGATTCACATCTGGTGGAAAAATACGCCACCGGGCGCAAGGACGAGATCTACCCTGGCGTGGCCTGTAGGCAGGGCTGCGTAGACAACGCCTATAAGATAATCCCCATCATCTGCACCCTCACCCCGCTCTCGGGCCGGGGAGCCTCCATGCTCGCCTGGGCGTAGCCAACACCCACGGCATCTTTGCCGCCGATGGGGATTATTACGCGGAAACGCTCGCCCACAGGGTGGGCGTAGACCGGATCGGCGGCTGGATCAGGGTCGGATTCGCGCCGTACAACACCGAAGAGGAAGCGGAACTGCTTGTCAGGGCCGTCCGCGAAATCGCAGCCGGATAACCAGCGTAACTTCTTTGAAAGTGAAAAAGATCTGAGCGCATCCTGTCACGGCAGGATGCGCTCATGTCGGATCAAGGGGCGAGCAGCGCTGGAAGGGTGGCCCGCCCCTTGCGGAGTGCGGAGGTAGCTCCCCTCCGCTCGGCTTGGTTCCGGGGCAAAGCCCTGCCAAAGTCATGCGGCGGGCGCTTCATCCTTGGCGTACTTGCGGTTCCAGCCGGTGAAGGCGGAGAACAGCAGCACCGCGAGCAGTGCCCATGAATAGGGGTTGTACAGGGCCGCGCTGATGGGCGGGGCGGGGATGGCATAGGTTTCCGCCGCGCTGTAAAGCGCTCCGTACCACGCCGCCACCGCGATATGCCACGGCAGGACAAAGAAGATCGTGCACACCGCGCAGTCCATGAGGTTGGCGCGCCGCGCCGCCGCGAGGCCGAAACGCTCGCCCAAAGGCCGCACGATGCTCGGACCCACCAACAGTTCCGCCGGGGCATTGGCGGAAATGGGGATCGAGGCCAGAATGGTCACGCCGACGATGAAGAGTTCGGCCTGCCGGACGGTGGCAACCAGCGTGCTCTGGGCGAAGTCCAGAATACGCCGCATGATGCCGCATTCCACCAATATCTGCGTCACCGCCAGAATCAGGATCGCAAAGATGATCGCGCCGACCACGTTGTCTATCCCGGCCTGAATGAGGCCCGTGGAGCCTCCCTTCGCGGCGGGGACGCTGAAGATGTCGGCGGGCCGGATGGTTCCGATCAACATGCCAACGAACGCGGCGGCAACGTTGCCGTAAATGAGCGATTCAATGATGTGCCGCCCCTTGAGCGCCGAGACGACGACAATCCCAAGCGCCAAAAGCATGAACAAGCCTGACGGGTTCAGGCTGGCCTGCATTTCGGGAAGGGGCCGCACTTCGCCGCCTCCGCCGAACACAAGGAACACCACGGCGGAAATGGACGCCGCTGAAATGGCCAGCGGGAAACGGCTGCGCACCACGTCGCGCATTTCGGCCCCCTGTGTGTAGGCCGAGACGATGGTGGTGTCGGAGATGGGCGCGAGGTTGTCCCCGAAAGCCGCGCCGGACAGGATCGCCAGCCCAAGCATGGCCGGGTCCGCCCCGAGGAAATAGCCCGCCGGATACAACACCGGCGATAGGGCAATGCAGGTGCCGGTGCTCGTGCCCGTGCCGAGGGCGAACAGCATCGCGGCGAGAAAGACCAGCACCACGAAGACGCCGCCCTGCGCCCCGGTCGTCATGCCCATCCACAAAAGCCCCTGGACAAGCCCCCCCGCGGCCATGAGCTTACCGAACACCCCGGCCAGCAGCCACGCCGTAACAATGACGATGCCCGTGCGGTCGCCGATGCCCCGCATCGCCGCTTTGCAGTATTCCTCTTTGTTTTTAGCGAAGAAGATCCCAACGCACAGCGCGATCCACGCGCAAGCCCAAAAGGGCTTGGTGCCGCCCCGCTCCGCAACCGACAGCCAGACGAGCCCTCCCACCAGTACGATGAGAGGGATCAGGCCGCCGAACAATCCGCCGTACATCTCAAGCTTCTTTTCCTGCATGAGGCACTCCTTCTTATCCGCCTATGCGTTGCCTGTATTTTGTTCTATTGTCGACATTCGATAATAGACAATACGAGGTATAGGACTCCGTGAAAAAAGAATCAAGACCTCTTGCCGCATCCGCATAAAAAGAAGTCTGTACCTCGGCACAAGAATACTATTATGTTTTTGTATTTATTTATAAAAATAAAAACATGCTGATGATTCTCCCTATGCAAAGCCGGAACGTTTAAACATATCTATTTATCCATTTGTATTTATTATATTTTTATACAAAATATCCTGAACCGATCCCCACAGCCGAAGCCGTATCTCCTTTCACCCCATCCTGAACTTCTCGCCGCATTTCTGAGCAAAAGAGAGGCGGGAAGGCATCCGGGAACAATTTATTTTTAATGTAATATAAGTGTATTAAAAAAGTTTATGAAAAAAACCGTCCACCGTATTGACACGGCCTGACTCTTATGTGAAAAACGGAATGAACGATTGTCGACATTTATATAATCGACAAGAGACTACGAGGAAAGACACCGCAAAGCACGCTCTCAAGTGTTGCGGTTCGGCAAACAAGCCCGCAATCCTGCGGGAAAAGACGGAGGAAGCATATGAAGGGTTCCCGGATGAGTCTGCCAACGCAGATGGCTATCGGTATGGTTCTCGGCATCGCCGCCGGGGCATTGACCCCAGCGATGGGGCTTGATCCCTCATGGTACAAGCCCGTAGGCCAGTTGTTCATCAATCTGGTGCGCATGGTCGTGGTGCCGCTCGTGCTGACCACCCTCGTCGCGGGTGCGGCCAGCGTCGGCGACGTAAGCAAGCTCGGGCGCGTAGCAGGCAAGACGCTGGCCTATTACCTCGTTACCACGGCCGTCGCCGTGGTCATCGGCCTCGTGCTCGCCAACATCTTCCAGCCCGGCAGCGGGCTGTCCATTTCCACGGAAGGCCTCAAGGCCAAGGATGTCGCCCCGCCCACGCTCGTCGACGTGTTCCTGAACATCGTCCCGATCAACCCCATTGAGGCCCTCTCCAAGGGCAACATGCTCCAGATCATCTTCTTCGCCCTGCTCTTCGGCTTCGGCCTCAGCGTCATCGGCGACAAGGGCAAGCAGGTGCTCCACTTCTTCGACGGCGCGGCCGACGTCATGATCAAGGTCACGGGCTTCGTCATGCTCTACGCGCCCATCGGCGTGTTCGGCCTCATGGCCTACACCGTAAGTATGCACGGGCTCAGCGTGCTTCTGCCGCTCATCAAGCTCGTGCTCGTCATGTATCTCGCCTGCATCCTTCAGATCCTCATCGTCTATCTCCCCTGCGTGAAGGTCACGGGCCTTACCCCCAGCCGCTTCCTCAAGGGCCTCGCCTCCCCGATGATGATCGCCTTCACCACCTGCTCCAGCGCCGCCGCCCTCTCCACCACGCTCCTCAGCGTTCAGAAGCTCGGCGCGTCCCGGTCCGTGTCTTCCTTCTCCATCCCGCTCGGCAACACCATCAACATGGACGGCGCGGCCATCTACATGGGCATCGCCGCCATCTTCGCCGCCGAGGTCTACGGCATCCCCATGCCGCTCGATAGGCAGCTCACCGTCATCCTGCTCGCCGTCCTCGCCTCCATCGGCTCCATGGGCGTGCCCGGCGCGGCCCTCATCATGATCACTATGGTCTTCACGCAGGTGGGCATCCCGCTGGAAGCCATCGCTCTCGTCGCCGGCGTCGACCGCATCATGGACATGGCCCGCACCACCATCAACGTGCTTGGCGACGCCACGGGCGCCCTGTTTGTTTCAAAGCTGGAAAGCGATTTCGACCCCGAACGCGGCGAACGGCTCGCTGCGGCCGAATAACCCGCCCGGAAACCTTCCCGGGCGGCGAACGCCGCGGAAAATTCCCTTCCGCGGCGGGAACCGGAGACAACCATGCGACAGGATGAACGGATCGGCATCGTCGGCGGCGTCGGGCCCCATGCGGGGCTTGATCTGACGCGCAAGCTCTTTGACCACACCAGAGCCGAGGCGGATCAAGAACACTTGCCGGTCATGCTCTATTCCTTCCCCGACCGGATCGGGGAGCGCCCGGCCTTCCTGCTCGGCAAGACGGCGGACAATCCCGGCGAGGCCATAGGGGACATCATGGCGGAACTGGCGCGGGCCGGAGCGACCGTCATCGGTATGCCCTGCAACACGGCCCACAGCCCGAGGATATTGGACGCGGCCCTCGAAAAGCTCAACGCGACCGGGCGGCCCGTGCGCTTCGTGCACATGATCGACGCCGTGGTCCGCCATGTGCGGCAACGCTGCGGGGAAGGCGCGCGTGTCGGCATCCTGAGCACGCTGGCGACGTTGGAAACCCGGCTCTATCAGGACAGCCTCGAACGCGCCGGTCTGGAGGCCCTGCATCCCGCCCCGGACGGCTGCGCCCGGGTACAGGAGGCCATCAGCAACCGCGAGTACGGCATCAAGGCCCGGAATCCGATCACAGAGCGCGCCCGCGCCGATCTTCTGGATGAAGCCCGCCGCCTTGCCGGAAACGCCGACGCGATCATCCTCGGCTGCACCGAGATCCCGCTTGCGCTCCCCGAAAAGGAACTCGGCGGCGTCCCGCTCATCGATGCCACCGACATCCTCGCACGGGAGCTGGTCAGGGCCTTCGCCCCCGAAAAGCTCCGCTGACCGCCCCAACCGGCGCAATCCACGCCGTCCATATTCATAGGAACCCAAAGGAAAACACTATGAAAACCATCCTCTCCACCGCCGATGCGCCCGCAGCCATCGGCCCTTACTCCCAAGCCGTCCGCTCCGGCGAGGCCCTGTACTGCTCCGGACAGCTCGGCATCGATCCCGCCACGGGCAAGCTCCCCGAAGGTGTCGCGGCCCAGACGGAACAGAGCCTGAAGAACATCCGGGCCCTTCTCGCCGTAGCCGGGGCGGGCATCGAAAACGTGGTCAAAACCACTGTGTTCATTACCAACATGGCGGATTTCCCGTTGGTCAACGCGGAATACTCCAAAGTATTCGCTGTGAATCCTCCCGCCCGTTCCTGCGTGGCGGTCAAGGAATTGCCCCTCGGCGGGCTGGTTGAAATCGAAGTGCTCGCCGTCGTCTGATTCCAGAAACGCCCCCGGCCCCACCAACGTACGGAGTAAATGAGACACTGTCTCCGCCGTTTGCGGCCCGGCTTACGTCTCTTCCGGCCCAGGACGACGCGGAGGAAAAGAAAACGCGAACCCGCCCCGAGAACCGGCGCTCTTTCCGGTTCCTCTCTCGGCGGAATCGCCGGTACGTGCCCCCGTGCCCCGCACGGCTGCACCATGCTCTGGATTATACTGTAACTTTTTGGAATAACAGAAAAGAGGACAAGAAGATTTTCTCGGAGAAAGGCTCTTGACAAGATGGAGAGCCGGTGGCACAACCAAATTGTCGAATGTCGACATTTAGAAAAATACATCAAGGAACGCTGCGGCAGCAGCACTTCATACCCACAGGAGACCATTATGAATCTCGCCAAGTTTCCCCGTCGCGGCTATGTGACCGAACCTACGCCTCTGGAAGCGCTTCCCAACTTCTCCAAAGCTCTCGGCGCGGACATCAACATCTACATCAAGCGCGATGACCTGCTTCCCGGCACCGCCGGAGGCAACAAGACCCGTAAGCTCGACTTCAGCATGGCCGACGCGATCAATCAGGGCGCAGACACCATCATCACCTGCGGCGCCGTGCAGTCCAACCATTGCCGCCTGACCCTCGCCTGGGCCGTCAAGGAAGGCCTCGACTGCCACCTCGTCCTTGAAGAACGCGTGAAGGACAGCTACAACCCCGAAGCCTCGGGCAACAACTTCCTGTTCCAGCTTCTCGGCGTGAAGTCCGTCACCGTGGTCCCCGGCGGCTCCAACATGCTCGGCGAAATGGAAAAGCTCGCCGAAAAGCTGCGTGCCGATGGCAAAAAGCCCTATATTGTGCCCGGCGGCGCTTCCAACAAAATCGGCGCTCTCGGCTATGTGAGCTGCGCCGAGGAAGTTCTGCGCCAGCTCTTCGACCGCGGCCTCGCCATTGACCACATGGTTGTCCCGAGCGGCAGCGCTGGCACCCACGCGGGCATCATCGCGGGCATGGTCGGCAACAACGCGGGCATCCCGGTCACCGGCATCGGCGTCAACCGCAAGAAGCCCGTTCAGGAGGCCGCCGTCCTCAACCTCGCCAATGAAACCCTCGAATATATCGGTGCCGAAGCCCGTGTGCCCGCCGAAAAAGTCGTAGCCTTCGACGACTACGTGGGCCCCGGCTACTCCCTGCCCACCGACGCCATGGTCGAAGCCGTCAAAATGCTCGCCCGCACGGAAGGCATCCTGCTCGACCCCGTCTACTCCGGCAAGGCCATGTCCGGCCTTATCGATCTGGCCCGCAAGGGATACTTCCCCAAGGGCTCCAACGTGCTGTTCCTCCACACCGGCGGCTCCCCGGCGCTGTATGCCTACCTGCCAACCTTCCGCGCCTAACCGCCTTTTATTGAGTCCATGCTCCCCCCGGCCGGAGCCTTTCCGCATACATCAGCGGAGAGGCTCCGGCCTTCTTCGTCCCCCGAAAGCGGCCTTCCCAGTGCCCCGCGGCGCGAGCCTTTTCCTACGGCTTCCGTCCTTCCCTATTTCCCCAAAGTGCCCTCCCCTCATGAACCGTGCGCAACCGCTTCTCAAAAGACAACTCCCAGCCTTGCGCGACATGCCGAAACCACGTAGAACTCTATCGCGAACCGCATGACGAAACCGCATAGGGCAACTCTTCTCAAGCCCCGCATCTGTTCGGAGCATCAATGGATTTTACGAAGCAAACATATTGTAATCAGGTAACCAGCTATATCCGCTCACTTATCCGTAAAGGCACGCTGGAAATCGGCGCTCCTGTCAAAGAGGCCGTCCTCTCTGAACAGCTCGGGATCAGCCGAGCCCCCATCCGGGAAGCGCTACAAGTGCTCGTTCAGGAGGGGCTGATCACCTCTGAGCCGCAAAAGGGCAAACACGTCAGGCAGATGACCGGAAAGGAAATCTACGACAGCTACGTCGTCGCGGGTATCCTCGAAGGGGCGGGCGTCGCCGAATCCCTGCCGCTCTGGACCGAGGCGAACATGGAAACCTTCCGATCCGTCGTCCGGCAGATGGAAGGGAAGATCAGCTACGCCACCAAACTCGACGAGCTTGCCGAAATCGACGAGCTGTTCCACGCCACCCTCTTCATGGCCTGTGACAATACCCGGCTCGTGGAAATGGCCCGCACCTCCTGTGCGACCATATCCAAGTACCTTTATTATCAGCACTGGATCACCATGTTCACGCCAAGGGAATACGCCGACCGCCACCATGCCGTGGCCGAGGCCGTCTACTCCCGCGACGTCAAACATGTGGAAACCGCTCTGCGCGATCATTATAAGGAAACAGGCCTGCGCATGGCCCAGTTCGGCAAAGAGGCGTGATACCAATAGGTAAGGATTATACTCTATTACGGAGCAGTCCTCTTGCGGATTACGGATTTTTTCCCAAGCCTTTCTAATGGAATGGACGGGCTTATTTATCGTAATGAATGATATGGGTAACTCCGGTTGCCTTGCCATATCCGCCTTATGTCATGTCCTCAATGCGTTGATCAGGACATGCCGGATAAGAAATATCCCGAACAGGCTCCCCTTTGTTCTTTTGGCCAGCACGCAGGTGGATGACTATTGCTAACGCCAACATCTGACCGCCTTAATACGAACATTTCTAAAGGACCAACTCGCATCGCCATTTGCGACCCAAGGACAATAACACGGCGGATATGTTCAGGCGCATGGGCATATCCCTGCGCAATCTCTTGTTATGTTATGAAGTGCTCATACTCAACATGCGGAAGCTTTGGGAAACGAGGGAGTCCTTCAAAAAGTCTTTCCCACGCGTATGGGGGTGTTTCCTTGACAGAAAGCCCCGGGGAGAAATCTCCGGGGCTTTTATATGGTGCACCAATATGAAGAAAAAAGGTGCGACGAATCGCGCACTGTGTTAATCCTCCTCCCTTCCATTTTAGGTTCAAACTCACGAAATCGCGTCCAACAAAAGTCGAATTTCTTGCTCAAAGGATAAAGGCATAGCAGTGCTACGTTGATGCATTTTCCCTCCGCAACGTAGCCATTTACAAAAAACGGCTTTGGGCAAAGGGTTTGATAAGGACTGAGGCTAAGGCACAAAGCCAATACGAAGGTCCCCCCTCCGCCTGGTCTTTAGGCATCCTCTACAAAAAGATACCAAAAATGTCAGGGGCTGGTCACCCTACTTCGTAATATCCTTTTCATCTTTTTTGAAGGTGGCATCCACTTCGTCCAGCTCGCTGGAGGCCTGTTTGAAGTTTCTGATAGCCTTGCCGAGCCCCGCCCCGATTTCAGGCAACCTATTCGTGCCGAACAACACCATCACAACCAACAGTACGATGAGCAAATGCGGTATGCTGAATAAATCCATATAGGACTACCCCCTTGCATCAATAAAAGTGAGTACTAGAAATTAAAAAGGGATTTTCTAACTCTACTGGACCAGTATAGCCGCATTCGATCAAAAAGCAAATTGTGTTTGTTGTACACTTCCCACATTAAAATACTTTATTTCACTTGATTAAAGACGCTCTGTAAACGATGGATGTACAGGTACTAAAAATAAATTCACCGTCGAGAATTAGAGTATATTGCTGATCTTGCGGAACGGGGTAAAATCCGGCTGGGTGATTCATAGACAAATAAAAATGACCGGAAGCCATACGGAGGCGGTACTTTCCCGGCTGACGCGGGATTACACGCTGAGATAGGGAACGGAACCGTGATGAGGGAAAAGCTTCCTCTGTCCGGCGAACAACGCTCCCGGTACAAGGGGAAGGGTAAATGAAAGCCCTCTCGGTGGTGTACCGGGAGGGCTTTTTGGGCATACATTTGAGTGGGTTTCCCCTAAGTGCCTTTTCATGACAGCAACAAAGGACCACCCTGCCCTGCCATACTTTGCCGTAAGATCGTCTTCAACTCCCGCAGTAGTTTCCGATCGGTAACGTCACCAGTTCGAGGAACCTCCACACGGCGGGAAGCCACGATGCCCTGCCCGGGAGCCATAACGCATACCTCATCGCCAAGCAGCAACGCCTCTTCCACATCGTGCGTCACAAGAATGATCCCCATGCCGATACGCGCATGTAAAGTCACCAGCAGTAACTGCATCTGTTCACGCGTGATGGCGTCCAGAGCGGCGAACGGTTCGTCCATGAGCAGTACGGGCGGCGATAGGGCCAATACCCGAGCGAGCGAAACCCGCTGTTTCTGGCCACCGGAAAGCTCTGCCGGAATCTGATTCTCCCGACCGGAAAGCCCGGTCAGTGTCAGCATGTCGAGAGCCCGCGCACGCCGAGCGGCGGATGGGATACCCGCGGCCTCAAGTCCGATCTCCACGTTTTCCAGCGCCGTCAGCCACGGGAACAGCGCGGGCTCCTGAAACACTACCGCCCGATCCGGGCCGGGGCCACCGCAAGGCCTGCCTTCCAGCGTCACTGTGCCCGCGTCGGGCGCATCGAACCCGGCGAGGATATTCAACAACGTCGTCTTGCCACATCCCGAAGCCCCGATCAGGGCCAATACGCCACCACGGGGAATAGCAACCGATACGCCGGGCAGTACAAGCCGTGATTCACCGCCCTTGCGGAAGGATTTCCATATTCCGGAACAGGCGAAAAAAGGCTTCACTGCCGCCTCAGGCTCACCGAAACCGCCGACAGCGCCCTCATAAGCAACACGTCGCATAGCCACCCCACCAGCGCGATCAGAATGATGCCCGAAACCAGCAGATCCACGCGCCCGGCCAGCCGCGCGTCCATAATCATTGCACCGAGGCCGTCCGGAACGCCTGTCAGTTCGCCGAGTACCAAATACGAAAAACTCATGCCGAGCGCCACCCGCAAACCCGTCCGCACCTGCGGCATGGCGGACGGAATCACGACCCGGAAAAAAATGGCCCGCCGCCCGAATCCAAGCATCCGGCCCGCCCTGATGAGTACCGGAGGCACTGAGGCCGCCCCCGCCGCCGCGTTGAGGTAAGCCGGAAAGAAGCCAGCAAGCGCGATCAGGAACACGGTGGCCCGGAAGCCGATGCCAAGCCACAACAGTGCCAGGGGGAGCCAGCTTATACCCGGCACGGCGCGTACCCCGTTGATAATCGGTGAAAGCAGGCTCGCCAGAGCGGGACTCCGCCCTGAAGCCAGACCCAGCGCCACGCCGGGGATCACCGCCAACAAGTAGCCGCTTCCCACGCGCCCCAGGCTTGCGGACAGATCGCCCCAGAAACGCCCGGCATAGGCATCCGCATACCCTTCCGATACCGCGCCCATATACGCGCACACCGTTTCCCAGACCGTCCTCGGCGACGGCAGAAGATATTCCGGAGCAAGGCCGCTGGATGTTGCCAAGTTCCAACAAATGAACAGGATCAGCGGAAGGAGGCAAGGGAGGATGCGCCTCTTCGAGAGCCACGTCCCGGCAAGGCTTCCGAAAGCTCTTGACGAGTTTCCACGCGACCGCCCCTCTGGGGCCGCTCCCGCAGTACTCCGGCAAGGCGGCTCCCCAGCGAAACCTCTTTCGCCGGATCCCGCTATCGGCTTAAAAGAGCCCTCACAGGGCACTTCCCCGCATCTCCCGGACTCCCGCTCCTTGCCCGCCGTCTTCATGGCGCCTTACTTACCTTGGCGCAGGGCGTCCACGAAGCGGCGATCCACCAATGCGTTGTAGTCGGGTTCCTTCTTGATGATGCCCAGTTCCAGCATACGCTTACCGAGGGCGGAAAGCTGCTTCATGAAGGTATCGTCCATATCCCACACGAGCTCCATGTTATCGACGGCGTCACGCAGCACGTCAAGCTCTACGCCGAACATCTTCGACGATGTTTCGAGCCAAAACGCCTTGTCGGACATGCATTGTTCGGTAGCCTTCCGATGGGCGCGGAGCATTTCCATCACGCGTTCCGGGTTTTTCTCCACAAAATCTCGCCGCACGATCATACCGCTGTTGATAGCCCCGATGCCTTCACCATAATACGGATAGGCCAGAATCTCCCCGTAGCCTTGCCGCTTCGCCAGCGTGGGCAGAGGTTCGCCGGACAGGTAGGCGTCAATGTCGCCCCGGCTGAGGGCGGTTCCCATGTCGAAGAAGTCGATACGGACAAGCTTGGCGTCCTTATCGGGATTGAGCCCGGCACGGGTGAGCGTTTCCCGCAGCAGGATTTCATGCATTGTACCGGGTACATAGCCGATTTTTTTGCCTTCCAGATCCCCTACACTCTTGACGCCGCCCTTCTTCACCACAAGCGCGGAACATTTGTTGCCGAGCGAGGCGACAAGCACGATGGGTTCCCCGCGCGAGGCTGCTTGGATCGCCAGTGCCAGCGTGGTTCCGGTCATATCGAGGCTGCCCGCCAGCAGAGCGGCTTTCTGATCGCCCGGATTGGTGAACGGGTGCACCTTCACCGTTGCGCCGTTCGCAAACGGCTCATACAGGAACGGCTGGATGGTTTGGGCCGTTTTCCATGTGCCTACGTTCCACGTTTCCGCCGCCAGAGACGGCACACACAGGGTCAGGGCCAATACGAAGGTCAGGAGCAATTTTCTCATGTTGTGCGCCTCCGGCGGCAAGGGAGCTACCGCCCCCTTGACCCCTGTTTGGGGGGCGAGCCGCCCCCAAAGCCCCGGCAAGTGCGATCCGTTTTTCTTCCGAACAGTGTTCGGAAGAAAAACGGATCGCTCCTGTCGCGTCAGAAGATCCCGCCACGGTTATACTTACCGAAAAAAAAGACCGTTTCCGCGTTAAAAAAATGTATATGCGTAACAATACAAGATGATACCTTCATATCACTAAAAACCGTACGGCCCATTCCCCTGCCTGAGATAAGGGATTCAATAAGGTCAAAAGTCTTGGGAGGGGAAGAGGGGAGGTTTGGAGGGGGGAAGGGGGACCCTTCTACAGACGGGTCCCCCTTCCCCCCTCCAATCATTCCGCTAATCCTTCACAAAATATCCGGCATCCCTGAAAAGCTGCTTGGCATCGGCAACGGTGAAACCCTGCCACTCGGCGGAGCACTCGGCGTCATTCCGAGGCACGGCGCCGGTTTCCACGACCACAACGTTCGCGCCCCACTCAAGCGCCTCCTTGCGGGGGGGATGAACACAGATGTCCGGTACGTTCACACCTCCGCAGATACGGGTGATCGCCACAATCTGGGCAAGTCGAAGATCCGGAAGAGGATCATGCGATTCAAAGGGCGTACCCTTGACGTTGATGCGGGCCATTGCGCCGCTCAAGGCCGCGCCATTGGAAAGTGCCGTCATGAGCACGTCCGCAATCTCATCATCCGTGTGCTCAGGACCCACTGGCTCCACCAGATGCGCCAGCTTGAGATCCGAATCCCGCACCGCCGCCAGCGTGGCCTTGCGCTCCTCGGGCCGGAAGCATGTCGTCTGCCCTTCCCCAAGCCGCAGGGAGTGATACACGACATCGATGCCCGACGCGATCATCGCCCGCGCCTCAAGCGGCCCGAACTCGCCGGTATTCACCACCAGCCCGTAATTCCCGGGAACAGCCTCGCGCACCCTTTTCGCCAGCGCGCACAAGCGGTTAAGCCCGTAAAATTCCGTTGTCCGCAGCGTCACCCACGACGCGCCCTCATCCACGAAAGCCCGCGCCGCCTTGATGATCGCTTCATCGCTCCATTCATGCGGTTCCGTAATCAGGCCCCACTTTTCGCCGAACGCGCAAAACCCGCAGTTCATCGAGCAGGGGCGGCAATCGATGCCGATGGCGCTCCACACCCGCCCTTCGTTGCCGACCACAATATGCGCGATATCCCGGGCCGCACGCCCAAGGTAGGCCGCTTCTTCCGAATCCGGCGCAAGGGCCAGCAAGAGCAACACCTCATCCCGCGAAACAGGCATACCGCGCAGTGCCCGATTTTTGAGCGCGTCAATGAAAGAATAGGTGTCCATATGTACGGCTCCGGCAAAAGGTTGAGGTGTCCCGCAACCGCAAGAGGCGGGTGGAAAAGGCGATCCGGCGGACAGGAACACCTCCTGCGGAGATAGGGAAACGGAATGCTCCGGCATAGGGCATGGTTCCGAATTCATGCCTGAGCGCGCATCCTGCAAAAACAAGAGCAAATTGGCGATGAAAGCCTGATGCGAAGTCAGCGTGCGCATCCATTGGTCGAGACAGTGCCCGCCTTTTTCCGTCAGCGTGTACCGCTTGCGGGCCGGACCGCTGTTCTCAAGCTCCCAGTCCGACTCCAGCACCCCCTCCTGCTCCATATTCCTTAACATCCGGTAGACGCCGGTGGCATCCGGAGGCTGTTTGCGGAAAAGGCTTGTTTCCGCAAGGCGTTGGACCACAAGATATCCGTGCAGTGGTCCGGAGGACAGTACCGCCAAAATCACAGGCTGCACGAACCGGGGAAGGTTCGCTCCCGAGCAGGGACAGTTGTCTAGCTCCATCATCAGACTAGCTCCATTAGTTGATATAACTATTTTCTAAACGTAAGCCCCTGTCAAGGCTTTTTTGCTATCTACAAAAAAATATATTTAAGCGGAATTTTATTATTGATTGTAATAACAGTATATTGCAATAAAGTGTTGCCGTCCGTTGACATTGGATTTATGCTTGCATCAACTATAGATATATCTAATTGCGGTTCCTCTTCTACCGCAAAAAGGGCAAAAGCACGCCAACCGGAACGGGAACACTTTGAAGATACGGACAAACGTCCTGGCGGCCTCAGGCCCCAGATATAAAAGGGGGTCCCGAGTCAGCCTGAACCGCCCCGGAACCCCTGTCCGCGCCCAAAAACATACCTGACGCAATTCTCTTCATTTCCAGCTTAATCCGTCATTTCGATATGAACCCCCAAGAAGTGATCAGATAAGTCAACTGGTTCGCTGACATATCGATATTCACGGCATAAACGGGATCGGCGGTATGTTCAGTGAGGATGGCTTCCTCTTTGGAAGGATCTTTGACGGTGGAGGCAAGCGCCTTGAAAAAGCCCTGCGTCGTGAACAAGACGGAACAGGCCCCCTCAGTGGCGGTGGAAAAGACATTGAGGCGCTTGCGCATGGCCGTCCAGCATTCGTCGTCGCTCTTTCCCTGTGCCGCAAGCTGATAAAGATCGGCATGGCCCATCGCGGGCTGCACGGTTATCGGCATACAATCCTGGGCGCGCAGGTCGTCGAACACCCGCGCGAGGAGCGGATCGCTCATATTCGCATACAGGATTACCGCAACCGCCTTGCCCTCTTGGAACTGCACCACGCAAGTCCAATCGGCCTCCATCCACTTGAACGGAAGCTGGAGCATGTCGGCGTTGTCGGTGGGTTTTGCGCCGAGCGCTTTCGCCTCATCTTCGGACATGCCGAGCGAGAAAGCCCCGATGCCGCGCTCCCCGGTGGGAGCGGGCTTTTCGGCGGAAGCGGCTGATTCCGAGTTTGCGGTATGGACGTCGGCATCAGCGCCGGAAGGAACCTTGGCGGGAACGGGGGCGGAGGGTTGGGCCGCCTCGGCGGAGGCAGGTTTCACTTGAGCCGTAAGCTGATCATCCGCCAGTGCGACGGAAGAGGCGAACAGCACGGCGGCAAGGCCGAAAAGGATATGCTTCATGATTGAGCCCTCTCAAATTGTCGTGTGCACGGAACGCCGCGCACTGCCAGTGCCAGACAGGAAATCATCCCTTTTGTCAAGGCTGATGGAGGTATGATTGAAGCCCGACGCAAAAAGGGAGTTGTAGGGTTATAATAAAGAACATATTGATTTCATTTGAAGACAACGGTATATTCCGCCAGCCCTTCTTCTTTTATTATCACGGGAGAGACTATGGAAAACCGTCTTTATGCCTTTGACTGGAAGTATATCGGTGACATGGAGCTTGGCCGCCCCAACCTTGGCAAGACGGCTCGCCTTGAAATCTACAGGCTCTTCCAATATACTTTACGGGACGTACTTGAGACTGAATACGGTACGGAACAGTCCGACAGGCTGTTATATAAAGCGGGATTCCTCGCTGGGACAGAATTCTGCAAACGGTACGTAGGAGAATGCGCATCATTCAGCGATTTCGTCGCTAAGGTTCAGGCCGCCCTTGAAGAGATGAATGTCGGCATCCTCCATGTTGAGCGGGCCGATATGGACAAGCTTGAGTTCACGCTCACGGTGGCGGAAGATCTGGACTGTTCCGGACTCCCGGATTTGGGACATGTCGTCTGCACCTACGACGAAGGTTTCATTTCGGGCCTTTTTAAGAGCTTTACGGGTAAATCTTTCGAAGCCAAGGAAGTTGACTGTTGGTGTACGGGCGACAGAACGTGCCGCTTTGAAGTCAAACCGGCTACCGAGTGATACATGACCGCTCCCCTTTCGACGGACGAAGCGACAGTGCTTCTTACGTCCATCCTCATGGACCCCCAGTGGTCTGTGGATTCCATCGCCGACTTGCCTAAAGACGATCCTTTCGGCAAGCTCTGCTATGATTTGGCCGAAATCCGCGCGCACGTACAAGCTTTGTCCAAGGGAGACCTGAGCAGAGGGAGCAAGGCGCGCGGATTCGTGGCCGGATCACTCAAGGCTACAGAGGCCAACCTGCGTCATCTTACGTGGCAGATGGAGCGCGTCGCGCAGGGGGATTATTCTCAATCCGTGTCGTTCATGGGGGATTTCTCCAAGGCATTCAACAAGATGAGCCGGGAGATGCATAGCAAGGCCGAGGAGCTTTCCCGGCTGCTTGAACGGTACCGGATGTCTACGGACGAGGATATTCTGACCGGGCTCCTCAACCGGCGTACATTCTTCAAATTGGCCATGAGCGAACTCCGCCGCGCAAAGGAATCCTATCAGGATTCCCATTCGGCGCTCTGCCTCGCCCTTGCCGATCTCGACAACTTTAAAAACGTGAATGACCACTTCGGGCACGCCAACGGAGACAGGGTTCTCCAGCTCTTCGCCTGCCGCCTGCGGGAAGCCTGCCGGGCAGATGATCTGTGCTGCCGTTTCGGGGGCGACGAGTTCATCATCCTGATCCCCCGAATGACCAAAGATGAAAGCGTCGAACACGTCAACCGATTACGAGAAGCCTGCTCGCTGGCCCCTATTTCCGGCCCGGCCGCGGAACTGAACATCACCGCCAGCTTCGGCCTATCCTTTATCGGCGAATCCGAACTGCTCAATACCTTCAATTCCGTCGAAATCCTTGAACATGCCATCCAGATCGCCGACCACCGCCTCTCCCGCGCCAAGCAGGAAGGACGAAACCGTGTCTGCTCCGCAGGATAAGGGATGCCGGGACGGGGATTCTGAAAAAGCTTTTTCCTCCCTTTCCCAAACGGATTGCGCACCCCCCTCCCCTCCCCCGGTTTTCCCCCTACCCTTCTACATACAGAGGAAAACTGGCCTCGACGGACTCAAAGAGAGCGAGCGGGACGGGTCGGGAAAAAATGTAGCCCTGAATCGCGCTGCACCCGATCGAGCGGAGAAACTCCACCTGCTCCTGCTTCTCAACGCCTTCGGCGACGGTGGACATGCCGAGTGCGCGGGCCATCTGCACAATGCTCTCAACCACGGCGCGCTCGCGGGGCGTGCCTTCGGTGTCGCGGAAAAAGGCGATGTCCAGCTTGAGCACGTCGAGCGCGATCTCCTTGAGCATGTTGAGCGACGAGTACCCCGTGCCGAAATCGTCCATCGCACTGCGGAACCCACGGGACGGAAGGGCCGCCATCAGTTCACGGAACAGCGCGAAGTTACGGATCACCATCGTCTCGGTGCACTCAAGCTCAAGCATTCCGGAATCGATACCGTACTTGTCACGGATCGCTGAATAACGGTCGAGGAAATCGCCCTGCGCAATGCTCAGGCGAGACACATTCACCGAAAGCCTCAACGGAGGCAGGCCGCGCGAACCCCGGGACGCCAGATAGGCGCACGCCTCTTCGAACACAAAAGCATCCAGATCCACGATGAACCCGTTGCGCTCGAACAGCGGGATGAAGTCGCCGGGCGAGACCATCCCGTATCCCGGGCGCTCCCAACGCACCAGGACTTCGGCGCCAAACAGCGCGTCGCCGTGCTGGATATCCACCTGCGGCTGAAGATGGAGGCAGAACTCCCGATTGCGCAGGGCCTCCTCCATGCAGCTCTCGATGTTCTTTTCGTAAAGAACCCGCTTGCGCATCTCCTCGGAATATAAGGCGTACTTGCTGCCGCTGAGATGTTTTACGCTCTTCTGCGCAAGGTTCGCCCGGTCGAGCATATCGTCGATGCTGAGAATGTCCTCTGGACGCTCGACCAGATAAATACCCGCGATCATCTCCACGCGGAACCGGCGATTCGCCAACCCTTCAAACCGGGTCAGCAGATCCGAACAGCGCAGGAACCGCGCCACCAGATCGTCGATATCCCGATAGCACCGCAGCAGGGCAAAGTTGTCGCCGGAAATACGCCCGAACGTCTCTCCCGGGCGCGCGCCTTCCGCGATGAGCTCGGCCCAGTAGCTGAGCAACTCGTCGCCGATGTCGTATCCGTAGATATCATTGATGAACTTGAAGTTGCGGATATCGCAGTACCAGAGCGAATATTTGCGGTCGCCGCGAGCGGCCAGCAATTCCGCCGCGTCCGTCTTGAACTTGGCGAAATTGCTGTATCCCGTAACCGGATCGTGCTCCGCCTGATAGCGCAGATGGCGCAGTGCCCGCACGTTATCATCCATGTCCGAGATCGTACCCACAATACGCAGGAGCTTGCCCTGCGCATCGCGCTTGAGCGTCGCCGCGATGCGGCACCAGATGAACGCACCGTCACGGCGGCGCAGGCGCACCGTCGTCTCCACCTGATCCTCACGGTACAGAGAAGCGTGAAACGCCTTGAAATCGGCCATGTCACGCGGGTGCACCGTCAATGACCGGAGCATGTCCGGCACATTGCCGGGATTGTTGCGGCAATCCAGCAGCGAGCCCAAATACGGCGCATAATGCAGCTGTTGTTCCGGCCCCCAGTCGAACACCACGCTCTTGGTCTGCTCCACGATGATCCGGTAACGCTCGTCCATCATATGCAGCCGCTGGAGCTCGGCATTCTCGCGGGAAAATTCGTCCAGCCGTTTGCGGTCGTCGATGCCGTGCACCCAGACGAAATGAAGCTTGTCCGCATCTTCCACGCACAGGACGTTTGCTGTTACCCAATGGTAACTGTCATCCCGCCACAGGCAACGGAAATCTTCCTTCAACACGCCGTCGTTCAGCCGGAGAGAACGGGCGTTTGCGACAACCCTGTCGTAACGCTCCAGATCTTCGGGGTGGATCATGGACTCCCTCACCATCGCCTTCAGGTCGTCCAGCCTGCCCTCATCGGGAAGCGGGAGGAACGTCCCGCTGGAGTGCCGGATGATGCGGAAGGTGTTCCGGGTGAGGTTGCATTCGTAGATTTCCCCGGACTCCTCACTCAGGGCAAAGTCATACAGCAGGGCGACGCGGCTGCGCTCGCGCTCATGCCGTGTCTCGGTGATGTCGGTGATAGTGCTGTAGCACAGCCGGGAACGGCCCGACGTGGCGAAGAAGAACCGTGACTGGATCCAACGGGTTCCTCCTGCGGACATCTTCGCCCGGTATTCGCAAAGGAGTTCCCGTTTGTCCGACTCGAACACCTGCCGCAAATTTTCGATGCGGCAAAGCGCATACACGTCTTCGCTATCCTCAGCGACGATGTTGGAGCGTACCGCCTCCTTGAGCATGGCCTCATAGTCGCCTTGGGACGGGATCTTCTTTCGGGCGAGGAATTCCCCATACGGCACGGTATACAACCCCGTATCGAGATCAATGCGCAGAACAAGGCCGTAAGCATACCGGAACAGGCAGGAATGCTCTCCTTCCGAGTCGTAAACCGGAAGCTCGTCCAGTTCCCTGCCCCCCCGGGCTCGGAATTTCATCCGGTACATATCGTCGTCCGCGAGCTGGAACAGGGCATCGTAAGAGATCTGCTCATGGGAATAGGCCACGCCGATGCTCACGGAAAGCTTGCAATCCGCATATTCATTGCCAAGCGTGGCGGACATGGCTTCCCGGATGCGCCTGGAGACGTCCAGCGCCTCGGTGCGCGAAGGGACATCCTGCATGAAGGCGATGAATTCATCCCCGCCCGTGCGGGCCACAAAATCCCGGGTACGGAAAGATTCCTGCAACAGCTTGGCGAAAGCGATCAGCACGGCGTCGCCGCGCAGGTGGCCATAGCGATCGTTGACGCGCTTGAAATGATCGAGATCGAACACCAGCAGGGCGGAAGAATGCCCTCCGCGGTGGATATCCAAATACGTCTGGATAAACTGCTGCGCGTACTCGCGGTTATAGAGCCCCGTGAGCGGATCGAGCCGGGTCTGGCGGATCAGCTCGTCCTGCCGCATTTTGCGTTCGGTGATGTCGAGGAGCAGGCAGATGCACACGGGCTCTCCTTCCCCGTCCACAACGAGCCGCCCCTTTTCAAGGACCCAGATGACCTGCCCGTCTCCCTTTCTGATGCGGTATTCCTGCTCATAGCAGCCGTTCACGGCCTCGCGCCATGCGGTGCGGAAAAGGGCCACGTCATCGGAGCAAACAATGGCCTCAAGGCCGCCCGCCATCAACCCCTGGAAAACGTCCGGCTCATAGCCGAGGAAATGCAGCATCCCCTCGCTGATGTAGGCCAAGCGCCGCTCGTCGCCTCCGTCAGTAACGAAAAAGCCCCCCTCAAGGCTGGAATCGATCAAAGACATAAAATAACGCTGGCGGCGGTAGTCGGCCTCACGGCGCTGCTGCTCGTCAATGTCGGTATAGAAGCAGTACAGCACCTCATGACCGTTCCACCGCTCTTCCGCGCGGCAGGCGTCCAGGCGCACCCATATGTCGCTGCCGTCCTTCCGGCGGACGCGGAAAGGGATGCTGAACCGCCCGGTGGCTTTGCGGTTGCGGATCTCGTCGTTGCCCACGATCAAATCTTCGGCATACACAAAGTTGATGGCGCGATTGCCGAACTGGCCGCGGACTTCTTCCCGCGTATACCCGATCATACAGAAAAACTGATCATTGGCCTCAAGGATGGTGTACTCGGCATCGGCGGCGAGCTTTGCAAAACCGTTGAACACCACGGCGTGGCAGGCTTCCAGCTCGGCGTTCTTTTCCTTGAGCGAAACCACGCTTTGCTGAAGCTGCTCCTGAAGCTCATGGGAACGGGTGATGTCGACGACGATGCTGACGATAACGGGCCGCCCGTCCTCGGAAATATTGCGCAATCCCCGGTCAAGGACCCAAATGTAGGACCCGTCCCGCCTGAGCATCCGATAGGAGACTTCATAGCTGTCAGTGACGGTCATCGACTCATTGACTAGAGTGTTGACGCGGTCGCGGTCGCCGGGATGGATACCGTTTTCAACCATCCCTCCCGTGTCCTCCACAAAATCTTCATACGAACTATATCCAAGGTACCCGAGGAGCTGATCGTTGATGAAATAGAGGGGGAAGCCCTTTTCAATATAGCCGCCGATAAGCCCGCCGGGAATGCTGTTTTTAAGCAGCTGGAACGCGCTGCGCCGGGACTGCGAGGAAAGCTCGTTCCCTTCCCCAAGGAAAGAGGTAGGGAAGAATTCGCCGTCCGGCTGTTCGCCGCTGGGAAGGGAGGCGTGAATGCCCTGGATGAGGCAGCGCCCATCCGGGACTTCGCCGCACATCGCGGAAATGCGGACGTTCACCCCTTTTCCGCTGGATGGATCGACGACGCTCATGTCACCGTCCGTATAGCACGCCTTGCCCGCTTCCACGGAATAGAGATTCCGCAGCTTCACGTCGAAGGAGCCCGGCGTGGCCTTGAACTCCTCGATAAGCAGCTCGCGGCAATCGCAAAAACCCTTGCCGGCACGTTCAAAATCTCCTGTCCCTATCCAGCGGATATCGTCAGCGAGGCACTCAAGCGTTTTATCCAGATCGCGTAAATGGAGGTAAGCATCAAAAAAACGGCGGACGACGTCCTCGGAACGGGAAGCGATTGTTTGCATAGGGGCACCAGATCAAAAAATATTTTGTGATCACTAGCCTGTGTCCCGAAGGGCGTCAAGGAGGCAAAAAGGCGCCTCAAACGGGAAAATACAGGCTCTTGAAGAGATTATCCCCCCACGAATGAATCGCGGTTTTTCGGATGTGGGACAGTTCCCCTTCTTCACACAGGGGCCCCAGCAATAGGACAGCTACGTAAAAGGAAGATGGAAAACGGTCACCTCCCTTACCATACAATCGTTTCCCGTACCGTTACCTTGACTGCAAAAACAGGTTACGCAGTATGATGCACATGCTCCAAGGAAGCATTCCAACCCCTTTAGTGAAAACCCGGCGAAAAATATAAAAATCCTCATATCCATAACGGGGGTTATGCCGTACGGAAAAGGATGGCAAACCCCGGCGCCCTCAGGCGGAGCGGGATAAGCCTGCCCTTATCGTTGGGCAGGAGTGGTACGGTTCGTCAGAATGACCACCTGCGGCAATATGCCCTCCAGGATGCGGCTCCATACCCACCCTTTTTCGGTATATCGGCCACCGGGATACGGCCAAATGCCCTCCGCGATCCCCCGAAACACCTTCATGCGCAAGGGCTGTGAGGGCCTCCTCAGTATTTCAGAAAACAAAGGAGGACATAAGAAAGCTTCATCCGCCCACAGAAAAAGCAGAAGCCACCCTGCCCCAAACAGGAAAACGGCTGTGGATCAGCGCTTCAACAGGCCGAAGGAGTTCGTTTGGCAGGCCTTTCCCTTTTCGCCGAAAAATCCTACCCTCGGAAGAAAGGGCGCGGACGGCGCCTCCAACCTTTTTCACACAACGCCATGAAGACAGAATTCGAAACAGCCACAACGGATCTCGCGCGCCGGGTCCCGCCCCACAGTGTGGAAGCCGAGCGGGCCGTGCTCGCCGGACTGATCCTGCGCCCTTCCGCAATGGGGCAGATCGCCCCCATGCTGCACCCGGAAGATTTTTACCTGCCCGCGCATCAGACGCTGTACGCGGCCGCCCTCGGGCTTCACACCGATAACCGGCCAGTGGATCTCGTTACCCTTGCGGAACATCTGCGCGATCAAGGCTCGCTGGAACAGGCGGGCGGCGCGGCTTATATCGCGGATCTGGCGCAGTCGCATGTCAGCGCGGCAAACGCCGAGTATTATGCCAAGCTCGTACGCGACAAATCCATCCAGCGCGGGCTCATCGAGGCGGGGGCTAAAATCGTTTCGACGGGCTTCGACACTTCAAAGGATCTGGCCGGGCTCATCGACGAGGCCGAGCAATCCGTTATGGCGGTATCCAGCCGCACCAGTTCCGGCGGATTCCGGCCGGTGCAGGCGCTCGTGGGAGACGTGGTGGACGCCGTGCTCAAACCCGCAGAGGGGGGGATCACCGGGCTCGCTACTGGCTATCCCGAACTCGACGCCATCACACGGGGGCTCCAGCCTTCGGATCTGATCATCATCGCGGCGCGCCCTGCGATGGGCAAAACCGCCCTCGCCCTCAACCTCGCCATGCGTGCCGCCATCAGCGAAGGCGCGCCCGTGGGCATTTTCTCGCTGGAAATGTCCGAACACCAGCTTGTCCAGCGTATGATCAGCCTGTGGGGAAAGATTCCGCAGGAGCAGCTTTCCACAGGCCGCCTCAGCAAAGCCGAGGGAGCACGCTTCTTCGAAACCGCAGATCTGCTCCGGACCGCGCCGCTGTTCATCAACGAAACGCCCGCCATCAGCACTCTTGAACTCCGTTCACAGGCACGGCGGCTCAAGGCCGAGCACGGCCTCGGGCTCATCGTGGTCGACTATTTGCAACTTATGCGCTCTTCACGGCGCACGGACTCCCGTGAACTCGAAATTTCGGATATCTCCCGCTCGCTCAAGGCTATAGCCAAAGAGCTCGACGTACCGGTCGTGGCCCTTTCGCAGCTCAACCGTAAAGTTGAAGAACGTAAAGACAACCGCCCCATGCTCTCGGACCTGCGTGAATCCGGAGCCATTGAACAGGATGCGGACATCGTGATCTTCCTTTACCGCGACGAGGTATACAAGCCCGATACGCCGAAAAAAGGCATCGCGGAACTTATCATCGGCAAGCACCGCAACGGGCGCGTCGGGACCGTAGAACTGGCTTTCCTGCCGCAGTACACCGCCTTCGAACCGCTTGCCAAGGATCGATGATCGGCGATGGTGGATTCGGCAAGCGTACATTTCTTTTGAGAGGATACAGAAGCGTTGGGGAAGGGAGGCTTTTCTGCCCCCCTTCCCCAACGCTGTCACTTTGCATCTATCTCCCTTCCCAGAGGGTTCCATAAAGATCGAATTTCTGCCCGCAGCGTTCTGAAGTGTTTTCCCTTTGAAACGAGAGCTCGTTTAAAGAACAACGCTCCAGCCACTGTCTCTAGAGGCAGGCCACAATGTACGGCGTGTTTTTGGAAATGCACAAATCTCTCCCTCTCCTCGCATAACAACGACATGGGGCTTCCGGATGGCAGATGCAGCCGGATACGCCCAGGAACGGTTCCATCTTCTGTTTTTCATCTCTTTAGAGGAATCCTCTTTTTTACAAAATATAAATTTTATCTTTTATTTTCAATGTATTAGCATAGATTCTTTCCGGGAGTGCCATAAAAAACAAAAATTATACTTGAAAAAGAATTTCAATTTCATTATTATCTTTTTACGGACGACGAGGAAACAGGCAGTATCCCGTCTCCAGTCAAACTGTTGCCGAGAAATCGGCACAGAAGCCGGGAAGTGGTTGGCCCGGCTTCCCAGCCGGATGCCGATCCCCCCCTCGGAAGCAGTCCTTCGGCATCCGGCAAAGAAATTTCCTAATACATGGGTGTTTCTCAGCTTCGCGTGTTCTCATTGCCTTTTCCAGCCCAAAAGAGCGAGAGTGCAAGGACAAAACCGTTTCATCATGGAGTACATCATGAGCAAAGTACTGATTGTTTACGGCTCCACGACCGGCAACACGGAAGCTCTCGCGGAAATCCTCGGACGCCTTATCCAAGAAGCTGGGCATGAGACTACCCTCCTCAACGCCGCTGACGCCAGTGCACCCGGCCTTTGCGATGGATGGGATATGATCCTTTTCGGTTGTTCCGCATGGGGCGACGACGAAATAATCCTGCAGGACGACTTTGACGCGTTGTTCCAGCAGTTCGACCTCATCAACGCCAAGGGGCACAAAGTAGCCTGTTTCGCTACAGGGGACAGCAACTTCACATACTTCTGTGGAGCTGTCGACGTTATCGAAGCCGCTCTTGAACGGCTTGGCGCGGATGTCGTCGTTGAAGGCCTTAAAATCGACGGACAGGCCCAGTCCGACCAGCCGGAAATCCAGGAATGGACCAAGGCTGTCATCGAAACTCTGTAAGCGCTAAGAACGTCTTCCTTCGAAATGCTCGTTTCCTTACGAGCACAACGGGTCGGAGCCCTCTCGACCTCTTCGACCCAACCTCCTCCTTGCGCCCCGGTTCGACCGCCGAACCGGGGCGATACTTTTTCCCGTCATGAGGTTCTTACGGTAGCATGGCCACCTCAAGCGGATCTCCTCTTCCATGCCGCCCTGCCACCGGATGAGGCTGTCTAGCCGTAATCCTTGACGTGCGGAATCTTCCGCGAGTGTGGTACGTCGAGCTTCTTGTACGCTGGCGCCCTTCAGGCACTCCCAGCCCGTACCGTTTCTCATAAGAGCTAAGAACATCTTCTCTGAGAGTGACTTTTCTTGAGCATACTGTTTCCACAGTCATTTTCATCAGTCAACGGCTGTCACTGACAACTTTCAACAGGTATCCATCCAGCGCGTTTCTCCGTCGGTTTCTTTGAACAAACTGTTTCTAGTCATCACCACCTGTTACCGCCAGACAACATCTGCAAACAGCAGTGGATGACTGACAATGATAGCTCCGGACTGGCACTGTCAGACATACAAAAACAACACGGCAAAATGGTCACGAATAAACTATACTATGTTAAAATAACAAGCTTTATTTGCATCAATGACAAACGCTGAAATACGGTAGAGAGGTGTCATCTCAAAGCGGAGGCCATAAATTTTTTCCATCCAAAACAAGTCGGCAAAATACTCGCTATTTTACCTTAATATATTGAAATATTATGTTAAAATGATTCAAAAAGATCATATTCCCTTATGTTTGATTCCCCTAAGCCCGCCGAGGGCTTAAACGGGAAATTCTGAAACGTTGTTCCAGGTGTCAACGAAAACAGCATGTTATCGGTGATGACAGCTAAGGTGAGTTCGTGACGGATTATGACATGCATCAGTTGTCACATGGCTTTTCAGAAGAAAGCATGGAAGAACATTGGTGGGCACCCATACGGCAATATGCCCACTAAATATATTTAACATACTGAAAAAAATATTGTATATTTTATTAATACACAAAACGTTCAAACGGCCACTGGCAGAAGAGATGTCCCATCACTGCCAACAGGGAAAACGGAGGGGAATATATATTATAATGATGGAACGCCAGTGAGGACTACGAGGCCATTCTTGCGCGTAAGGCGCCAGAGTAGCACATAAAAAAGGCCGTTTAACACGGCCTCGCTTGTGTCTAGTCCTCTTTCCTGCGCCCTCGCCTCCGGGACGGGAGGGCTTCAGCTGTACGGTTGAGGATCACGATATTCCCCTTGGTCAGAATACTGGTTTTCTCCAACACCTTCTTTTCCGCCAGTTCCGCGATGGCGTCCCGAATCTGTCGGCGTGTTTCCTTTAACGGCGAACGCAGATCCATATTCAGCGCCAATGCCAGCGTGCGGATATCCCCCCGAAAAACAGGGTTTTCCCTGTGCGACTGGCAGAAGCGATACATAGCCTTCGCAATACTTCCCCTGATCTGAAAACGTTTGGCCACGTCAATCCAAGTGAGCCGATTGGCCACATACATTTCCCGGAAGAACGGGCTGATCGTTACTGAAATATCCCGTTCCGCATCATTTTTCCCGCGCAGGCGCAAATTCGAGATAATGTGCGTGAGGTCGTAAAACGTCTCCTGCCCTCTTTCACGCACCACTAATTCTATAGTCCCGTGCGCGAGGCATGTGAGCCCAGTTACCAAGCGCGTATAATGGTTCTTTCCCGGCCTTTTATGCCCCATCAGACGCAGAATCGGCAGCAATGGGCCACGATACGTAAATTTTCCCGTACCGCTCTCCGGGAATGCCGAACGCACGGGTTCCGGAAAAGCCTCCACGCCGCCAGAAACATACGGCGCCTCGGGAAGATTTGGGGCGACGGGCACAAAACCTTCTTCCGTATCCTTCACGGGAAGTGCTCCTGCCGAACGGGCATGACGAGCCTCGGCCCCTTCCGCCCCGGATTCAATGATCGCCAGCAGAGCCATCAGCACATCCTCTTCCTCAACACTGAGTTTCGGCCCTGTATAAAGGATATCACCCCACGGCCCCGAAGAAATGCGTTCTTTAAAGAAGAAAGCCCCTGATGCCGCGATGCTGCCTTTTTCACGCGATGTAATATCCGGATCACGCATGAGAGCATCCCGGCGTCCCTTTTCAAGGTTATTCATCGGAAAAAATGGCGAAACACGTGCAATACTGGTTGGATAGCCACACCAAAGCGAAGGGCGTTCCTCCTCCTTAGGAGCTGGCAGGGGTGTTGCGACAGGGGCGCTCTCAACCGGGCTAGGCGCAGGGATAGGCTTTGGAGAAGCCGTCCTGACAACCTCGCACGCCACCTCTCGCGCCTGTTCACGAGCCAGCTCCTCAAGGCTCACAGGCGAGGGCCGTTTCCGCTCCTCAGGCGCGGCAAGCGGATGACAAGCTTTGGAGGAAGGGCTTCCACTTCTACGCCACTCTTCAATGATCGCAACGATAAACGACGGAACATCCTTCCAGTCGAGCGCATCGATCTGTGCGGCAAGCGTAGGATTATACAGCCTCAGGCGTTCCCGCTCCTCAGCAGAAAGAGGGGAGGGGACAGCCGTCTCAAGAAAGCCTTGCAACGCTTCACCCACGGATTTCATCTTATTGGTCATGGCAACATTCCGCATTAGAGCGCCAGCTTGCCATCCGGACGGCGCAAGAGCCGCCGGAAAGTGCTGAACCCCGGAGGTGCCGGGCACGCATCCATAGAAGAAAAAGGTGTCAAACTCCGCAAAAGGCCTTTCTTCCCTCGGCCCAGCCGTCCATTTCCGACTCTAAAAAACACTGATGGCGAGTATTGCCCGCATCCATTTACCGCTTTTATTGAGGATGATCATTGACTTTTTTTGAGTATCATGCAAAAAATTCGACACATCACACGCAAATTGGAGGATCTCATGGCAGCGAAAGTCATTGCTTTTGCAAACCACAAAGGTGGCGTAGGCAAGACCGCGAGCACTGTTAACGTAGCGTATTGCCTCGCTAAACGCAAACGCCGTGTGCTTGTTGTGGACTGTGATCCTCAGGGAAACGCGTCACTGACCCTCGGAACCGTATCCCCATACGAGCAACCCCGCACAGTGGCAAACCTCTTTACCGGGCTCTCGTTTTCGGCAGCGGCCGTGCCTTCCAAATACGAAGGGCTGGATCTGATCCCTGCCAATCTGAACGTATACGCTACGGTAAGCACGCTTTCCAATTCCATCAAGCGCTTTTTCGGTTTCCGGCAAGCGCTCGATAAGGCAGCCCTGAACACCTACGATTACATTCTGCTGGATTGCCCGCCCACCATTGAGGGTGCGCTTCTGACCAATGCGCTTATCATTACGGACTATATCATCATTCCGGTTGGGGTTGAGGATACTTATGCCCTTTCCGGCGTAAGCCATCTTATCAAAGTCGCGGAAACCCTGCGCGCTGACACCGAATCGAACCTTGCGATCATGGGCGTACTGCTGACCATGTACGATGGCCGCAATAACGCCGCGAAAACCATCCGTAATGTGGCAATCGGGACCTTCGGCGAAGAAATGGTCTTCCGTACGACTATCCCCAGAAATACTACACTAAATAAAGCTGTTATGAGTAACCTTGCGGTCTGTGACTATGACGACGGTTGTTCTTCCTGCCGCAGCTATCGTGAGTTGGCACAGGAAATGGAAGCCCGCCTTGATCCCAAGAACGCATGATTATTCAAAGATGGGCATGGAACAAAAGATGCCTGTCTTGTAGTTTTATATTCCTAATTTTTCGGATTACAAGTTTACAGTTGGTAACATTCAATTCTTTCCCGGAAGAAACAAAGTGTACACTTATGAGCCAAATTCTATTGTCCCCCGCACATGTTACCTATAAGTAAGACATCCTCTCGACAAGAAAAGGCTCCCTTCCTCTCCGTCCACTTTATTCTCTTCCTTCCGTAAGGAACTGACATGGCTAAGAAATCAAGCATGCCGGACTTTACCTTCGCTCTCGGTGCCGACCTTCGAGAAGCGGCCGCTAAGATGCGCAAAATGAGCCAGCCGCCGAAGCATCAATCTGCCCAGCAATCTGATAAGGCCATAGATACCATGTCCGACGATGCAGAAATCACCGTCGAATCCTCAGCAGTAGAACCTCCCTTTGCTGAAGAGAGCTTAACGCCGCCAAGTTCTGATGCAACCATTGGCGTTGACGTTTCTTCAACAGATTTACCATATTGTGAAGAGTCGACCGTCACAATCGAACAATCCGGAGAGATTGCTGCACCTGTAGACTCTACTTGTTCTGTAACTGATGCCTTACAGCCTCTTGAAGGGACTACTTCCAAGTCCTCCCAAACGCCTGTACAGAAGAAAGTAGAGACTCCTGAGATACCTGCTGAATCCCCTGAAAGGGAAAATATGGAGGGAACTCCTCAGGTAGACCTTTCTACTCTACTCACTGGAGGAGAGAAAACAGAACCTTTTCAGAGTCCTTCTTCTGAATCACGTTCAGTAGAGGCTCTAAACGCTGTTTGTGCACCAGAAACAGGTTCTGCGTACACTCTCTCAGATATTCAGGATGAACCTTCTGATATCCCCGTACAGGCAGCTCAAGCCGGCCTGAATTACGATAAAAAACCGTCAATGACAGCTGATGATAGTTATATGCAAGAATCAGCAGAAATAGACAGTAAAAAGCCGTCCATTACCACTATTCCTCCAAAAATATTCCGTACAGGCACGAACTGCCACCAACAGTCTCCAGCGCTTCATAACAGCATATCAGCTGTCAATGACAGTTCTACGCCAAAACAGAATTACAAAGCCACTGCCCTCAGTTCTGATGAAGTAAAAAAGGCACCGGATGCAGCCAGCCGCTCAATGTATTCACAGCTATCTTATAGCCAGCCACAAACAGTCACTGACTGTCAAGCTTATTCAAGTGCAATAACGGTGTCCCCTTATTCTGGCGGAGAGACTCCTCTTCCAAGAGATCCTTTTCAATCTAAGCCTGTTACCACTCCAAGAGCCACCGTCGCACATTCTCCGTTGCAAGATGACAGTTTTACATTGTCACAAGCAGTCACTACAGTGGAAGATGACCATAAACAACCTATTGGCTCTAGAAAAGTTCAACAAGAACAGGATATAACCACACAACATGGTATCACCCAAGGTATTTCGCCGTCCATCATTGCGGCCACCCTTCAAGACGCCCACCTTGGCGGAGCCCGCCAGATCCTTTTAGATGCACTCACTGCGCTGAGGCAACAATCCCCCCAGGTCGTCGTTAACCTAAAACGTCTTGCTCCGGCTATCGGGCTTTCCTACGGCACCGTCCGTAACACCATCAGCCGCCTTGTACGTGAGGGCGTCATCTGTACTACACAAGTTCGCACGGGGGACGCTCATGGTGTGTGTGTTGAATTTATTGATGACAATCCATTACCGACAATGACTGCTTCTTCACGCACTAGACAGTCAATGCTCTATCAACAGCAGCCACAGACAGTCATGAAAACTGAGATACCCCCCTCTTTACCACTTGATGACACGTGTATATGGAATACGGATGGGGATCTTATCGCCATTTTGTGGCCCTTCGCAGCGGATGCCGGTTTCGGACCAGCCCATCTGGCACAACTGAAGCGTGCCTATCAGCTGCAGGGATGGGAACCGGAAAACGTATCGCGGTGTCTGCGTTATCTTGATTGGGAACTTGCCAATGGCGTCTCATCAGGACCTGAACACGTCACCGCGTGGCTCCGCACCATGCAGCGGCAAGGGCACTATCCTCGTCCAGAAGGATATGTAGACCCTGAAGTTCTGCGTCTTCGCCAACAAGCCGACGAGGAACGCGAACTCGCTGAAGCCCGTACCCGCTTCAAGTAATTCCTTTCCCCTTTCTTTTTCTTACCGGAAGCAACACGATGTCCGTCATCTACGCAGGCATCCCATCCATGACTGTCCATTAGGACATCATATTTTTATTAAAAACAGTTAATGACAGTTGTTGACTAATACGAACAGTTTCTGATTGTTTGTTGCATCACCTAAATCTCCAAAGCTTAACAAGCTGTTATGAGCAGTCATCAACACTACCATCAACAGACGCTGTCTGTTGATGGTAGTGTTATTTCTCATGAGGAATTTCCCACCACACACACACACACACACACTCTCTCTCTCTCTCTCTCTCTCTCTCTCTCTCTCTCTCTCTCTCTCTCTCTCTCTC
>ENA-UEPJ01000283-UEPJ01000283.1-human-gut-metagenome-genome-assembly--contig:-NODE-283-length-69975-cov-8.544422_pt1 | contig 69975 bp, 57 predicted proteins | sample MGYA00242890_ERZ507896 | MGnify/ENA primary metagenome ERZ507896 (study PRJEB26167, sample SAMN06115508) | human gut metagenome | host: Homo sapiens | place: China:Qinghai | collected 2015-08-20...
GCGTGGGCAACTTCCGGAACATGTTCCTGCACATCCCGAACGGACGGGAAAAGGACGTGCAGATCGTCCCCGTGGGGGACTTCTCCACCAAGGACGAACTCGAACGGATCAAGAGCATCAGCCGCGACGACATCATAGCCGCGCACCGCATCCCGCCCGCGATGGCCTCGATCATCCCGCAGAACATGACGGGGTTCGGGGACATCACCAAGATCGACGCCGTGTATTTCCGCAACGAGGTCATGCCGATCCGGGAAGTCCTGCTCGAGATCAACGAGGCGCTGCCGCCCGCCCTGCATATCGGGTTTACGGATACGCAAGGGGAAGAAAATCAGTAGCGAGTTAGGCAGAATCCCCCTATACTTACCAACGATTCAGGGGGAAATCATGAGAGTTTACTGTCCGGCATGTGGGCACATCTGCACCATTTCATCCCGCACGGAAATTTCAAATATCCTTTCACGGCTGTACTGCGTCTGCCTCAATCCGGAATGCGCCCACAGCTTCGTCTCGACGCTGGCCTACAGCCACACGCTGTCGCCCTCCGCCTTTGACCTCCCGAAACCGATCCGGGAGAAGCTGAGGAAAACGAACTCACGAAAACAGGTACAGCTCCTCTTTGAGGGCATGGCGTAGGAGACGGCCCCGCAGGACGCGGGGCCGTTTTTCGTCAGCAAGGCGCGACGGGGCGTAGGGCCTCAAACCTTTTTATACTGTTTCCTCCATAGGTTTCTCTTCGCATTCCAGCTTCCCCGCGCACCGGGTCACGTTGTCGGCAATCAGGAGGAGAAGGGAAGACAAGCCGCCCCGCTCATCCCGGTACATCTCCGCCAGCTCGCGCAGCGATCCCGCGCTTTCGTACAATCCCGCGATCGGGTCAAAATCTTCATTGTGCATAACCGCCCTCCTCTTCGCCGCACAGGGTCAAGGCCGCGCCCATGCGGGCCGCGTCGCCGGAACAATAGGACAATTCAAGGCTGACGGCGGAAAGCGCCTCAGCCGCCAACGTGAGGCGGGCGGGGTCATGGGCCGCAAGCCCTCCCCGCAGGTTCGCCAAGGCCGCAACGCATGTCCCCCGCGTATCCGCCAGATCGTCCAGAAGCCGCTCAAGGCCGCGTGCCGCCTCTTCCGGCGTCGCGTAGGCTCTGGGCTCGGGTGTCGTCCATGTATGGATCATGCCGCCGCCCTCCCACGGTTCAGGATGCGGCTGCACCATGCGAGGCCGCGCTCCCAGTTCTCGGCGAGGGCTTCCGGCGAGGGCGGGAAGGCTTCCATACGGGGCTGCGGGACGGCAACGGAGGCGGGCTTTTCCGCCCTCTGTTCCGGGCCGGGACGCTTCCCCGCCTTCGCATTGGAAAGCCACGTCCGCAGGAACCGCCAGACGTTGCGGATCGGCGTGCGCTTTTCGGCTTGCCACTTACGGATGCGGGTTATCTCGGCCTGTACGTCAACGTCCGGGAAGTCGCGCTGCAGTGCCTCCAGCATCTCCACAGGGATAAAAAATCCGTCCGTCCCGATCCGATCTTCTTTTTCCCTTTCCTGTTTCTTTTCCGATTCCCCGGTGGGTACGGATACCGTATCCGCAGGCGCAAAAATATGCGGGTAGCGGTCGCAAATGGCCCGCCGGATAACGCCGGAGGACACGGTCGGGAACAGTGCCCGGAGCGACAAAAGGAGCTTGGGGCTGGTTGTGCATTGATGCCGGACAAAGTTGCATACCCAGATCGCGCCGCCGTCAATCAGGACTTTGCCGTCCCGCTCCAGTGCGGCGAGACCAGCGGCCACGCCCTCCTCCGTCAGTCCCGTTTCAAAGGCGATCTTGCGCCGGGACACGGTGAGGACGCCGAGGTTGTTGGTGTGGGGGGACGAGAACAGGTAGACGTACAGCAGCTTGTCCTGCGGCTCCATGCCCTCGACGTAGGGATCGTTCCAGAAGTCCATGCGGATCGTGCGGTAGGTCGCCATTACGCCACCTCCAAGACCAGCTTGTTGCCGGACAGCAACCACCACACGCGGCGGCACTGGAACGGCAATGGCAACTCTTGGAGCGCTTGCGCGGCGGCCTCTTCGCCGGAACGGATGAGCTTGAAGATGAGCAACGACAACGGGACGCGCCCGGCACACCTGCCGGAACGGGACAGGAAAACGGTTGCGGACATGGGAAACCTCACATTGATGGGGGTTGAGCGCCGCAAACGAAAAAAGGCAAGGCGACGCTCCCCTGCAATGTGAGCAGCCGGGGCCTCACGGACACCCGGACGTCGCCTTGCCAATACATAACCGCATCCCGAAAAAAGGATGCAATGGTGGCAAGAAACAAGAAAAACCGCTTTTTCTGCCAGCTTGGGACTGGCAAGAGGCGACGGTTACGCCTCACATTGTTGGGAAGGCTAGAGTAGGAGAAGAGGGCCTAGTCTGTCAAGAAATTCCAGTTGGTTTCGCTTTAGAGACCAATGCCGTGACGATCTTTGTCGTTTGTTCTAGCACGTCAAGATTGCTTTCCTTGCCGGGGACAAAGCCTGTGTTGGAAAGAGTAAAGAGCTCTGTCGCAGCAGAAGCTAGTATTGTATTTTTTACTGCCGGATCTGTTGTTCCCTCCATAAAACAATTATACGTTTTTGTAATAAGTGCTTTATTATTATTAACAAGTTCTTGTTGTCGTGCAAGCCTATACATTTTGACGCACCATGATATTGCAAAAATCATTATACTCAGCATAAAAAACTTTATAGTAAACAAATAAATCAATGCATTTATAGAAAAACTGTTTATATCATATGGTATATCAAAAAATGGTATATACCCCAAACATTGACTAACCATCAAAATACATAATGTAATTAGTACAACTATTATAAGAAGAATAGCACAAAACAGCCATCCTATTCTACTTCTTGCCATTTTTTTTCTTGGTCTCCATAGGATTTTCCGTATAAAGCAAGTCCTTCTTTAGCATGTATTTCATTGACTTTTTTTACAAATTCATCATATGTTTCTTTGGTTTTTTGTTCATAGCTACTGAATGTTACACCTATTTTTAATATAACATCTTTATATTCATTAAAAACTTTATATGCTAAATAGTTACACAATAAAGAATATATTTCTCTACATAAATCATTAATTGCTTTAATTTCTTCATTAGAAACGGTATTTATATATATTTTAGGAAATGTGTTAAAAAATTTTTCACATTTAATATCCATATCATTTATAAATAAATCAGGTATTCTTGATACTCCTCCTATACTATGCATAGTTTGATTAACTAAAAGAATATATCCCGATTGAATACTTCCATCATCTTTAGTTCCTAATTTATTGCAAAATGATAAAAATCGACTGAAACTTTTTTCATACATAAGATTATCTCTTTTTATAATCCCAAAGTTGCTAAGAAAAAGTACGCTTCGGAGACAACCACAACGGGCTTTCCCTGAGCGCGAGCTTCTAACGCATCAAGAATCTTTCGCCCACGATTTGAAGTCTTCCAACGTGGCGAACTCTCCGCACCTACAACAAGGATGCAACCGCGCGTCACCACGCTTTTCGCTACTGCGCCCCCGGAAGCCACTATAAGCTCCTCAAGCTTGTTCCGTTCGGCAAGGGCAAATGTCCCTGTAAGACAAAATGTCCTACCCCGCAAAGAAAGCGGCGGTGCGTCGAACTCGATCCCCAACTTGCCCTCTTCGGTCTTGAGCTTTTCAATCCCTGCCCGCAGAGCCTCCCGATCTATACCATCCATCTTTATAGGCTCAGGCTGTACTGGCGATTCCCCGTCATACTTGCCTTGCACAATGTCCCGGTAGGCATTGCGCGTGTCGACCTGCCGCTCCGCTTCGTAATCCTGCCGCTCCTTGAGCCGCCGCTCGGCGTTCAGAGCCTGATTGATGAAGTGCTCTTCCGAAACAATGCAGACGGGGCACCCCTTGGCGCGCTTATCGACCGCATCCTTAATTTTGCTGCCGTGCGTCGAGTGGAGCCACCCATCCGAGCCCTTGCACCCCACAACGAGAATACAGCCGCTTGCGAGGACGGTCTTGTCCGACACCGTGCCCCCGAGCGTCTCAATGTAGTTCTTGACCGCCTTCCGGCTCCCAAACGCAAAATCACCAGTGAGGCAATACACCTCTCCGGCGATATTCAAACGCGGCTGCGGATCGTCAAAGGCGCTCCCCGTGCTCATGTTGACGGCGGCCTGCTGGCCCTGCTCGCCCGTGGCGCTCTGCAACAATACAAGAAGCGCCTGAGCGTCAGCCTCGGAAAGCGTCCCGCCCGAAAGCATTTCGGCAAGGCGCGGGTAAATGTGGCTTACCGGAAATTCCGTCTGGACAAGGGCGTTGCCCTCAAGCCAGTTCAAGAGAAACTTCGCCTCCGGCTCACAGACGCTGCCGTCCGCGATAATCCCCTTGCATAACCCAAGAAATTCATCCACGCCCCGGCGCGTGACTGCGGCCTTGTTGTAGCCGGGAATCTGCTCATCAGCCATGTGTTCCCCCCTATCAGGCAATCTATGATCAGAATAACCTCCTTCTAAGGCGGAATAAAGCTCCTAGTCAACGAAAAGCCCCGGTCATGCGGAAACATGGCCGGGGCTACGAAACGATTCTAAATATTTTTCTATTCACTAAGGATCTTTTTCTTTTCTTTTTCAAACTCTTCCTCAGTGAGGACGCCTTTCTCTTTCAATGCAAAAAGTTTTTCGAGCTTGGCATACTTATCTTCTCCTGCTTCTGGATCGGTTGTGGCAGCGGAAGAAGTAGCTGAAGCAGCCGGCGCAGCATTGATGCTGTCGATCTGCTCTTGGATCATATTGGTAAAGATTTTCACGGTTCCTTTAATAACATTTTCTATTTTATACGTTTTGGAACCATGAGCAATCTTGATTTCTCCAAAAATGATCCCGGTTGAGCAGGACACGGACTGAACCTTCGAAAGCGGGACAATGTCCTGTTTTAATCCCCACAACATGCCCTTATCTAAAAAAATAAGTCTATTGTCCGTCAGGGTCACAAGCCACGTATTCCCTCCCATTAGGCCAGAGACGAACCCAAGAACCTGCTCCCCTTCTTTGAGTATCTCAGGGAGATAGTTCAATTCCTTTTTGGTAAAAAATTGGTCATCTCCAATTTTTTTAGCGAGTTCTTTATACTTAGCCTTAAGCTCTTCCGGCGACGCATTCTTAAAATCAAAAGACATAGTTCCCCCTATGAGGCGATGCCCCGTTAGAATGTTTTTTTCTAATGCGGAACAAACATCCTAGTCAACCAAAAGCCCCAACCATGCGGAAACATGGCCGGGGCTCTTGGTAATCAGCATTGCCTTTCTCGGTATTCGCGGATAGGTTGCCGCTGTGGGGCCGCCTCCCGAAAGGAGGTTTTCCCCATGAGACACTTCCTCCGGGACGTGCTGGCAGCTTGGCTTGCCGCCGTTCTTGCGGCTGTGGCGGTTCATTTTATGAACCTCTAAAGCAGTTGCCCCGGTAGGAGGTGGCTCTCTTACCGGGGCGAAGAACTTGGATTGAACAAATCCGGGGGACGTGCCCCACACGGGGCGGTGAGTGTTAGCGCACTTGCCGCCCTTCTTGCGTTTTAAGATAGCGACGTTTTCCGGACTTGGCAAGGCCAGCCCTCCGCTCCGCAGCCTTGCCTCCCCTGCCCGGGAGGGCATCCCAACAGGGTAAAAATGGAAAGGGGCATCGGAAAAGGGTAAGGTTGGTAAGGCGTTTTTCAGAACAGCAATAAAAATTATTTATTCCAGCTAAATATGAGTAGTACACCAACGGTAAGGAAACGGTAAGGTTAGGGTAAGGCAAAAGGTAAGGTGCAATAAAAACGGTGTGTTGCAGGATAGGCAAAAGGTAAGGTTAGGGTAATGTAAAACGGTAAGGTTCTTACCTTTACCTTACCCTTTTCTTACCTTTTACAATCTCTCGTATCACATACTATTTCAATATATTATATATAAAAATAAATTTACCTTACCAACCTTACCCTTTTCCGATGCCCCTTTCAAAATCTCAAGCCCTTTGTATCCCCGTTTGAAGTTCTTTGAGATAACTTATTTATATGTATGGACTATATCTATAACCGTCCATAGTTCTCTCCAGACGCAAAAAGCCCCCTGCCGGATGCGGACAGGGGGCGGACAGTAGGCTTTTTGGGGGGACGGCTAGGGACGGGAAACGGGCCGATGCGAGGGGCGGAAACGGACGACCCTGTGCGGGGGAATTTCCACCTCTTCCCCTGTTCGAGGATTGCGGCGCTTGCCTCCTTCCCTCCTGACGATGTGCAGCGTCCCGACGCCGCGCAGGATGCACCGCTCACCCTCGGCAAGCCCTTCCTCCAGACTGTCCAGCAGTGCGCCGACCAGACGCCGCACGCACTCCTGAGACAGGCCTTGGCGCACGGCCATGATACGAATGAACTCGCTTTGCGTCATGTTCGTTCTCCCTGTTTCGACTTTTTGAAGATCCAACATTTATAGGAACGGCTTTCGTGCTTGCTCCAGACTACCTTGTACTCCAGGAATTTATGCCTCTTGCTGTTGGGGAATAGTTTTTTAAGGGTGTTCAAGTCAAAAATCTGTTGCCCGGCGCTCCGGGATACCTCCAGAAAGTGGTTCAGGTTTACCGCGATGAGCGCGTCGTCCGCCGAGTGGTTGAGGCGATCCGGAGCGCCCTTTTCCTTTGATATGCCGTTGAGGTAGTCGAACTGATCCCAGAACTGCTCAAGTATGGGGTGATCGGCGCGCAAGCGGCTTTCCCGCTCCACGGCCCGGCTCAGGATGTAGGCGTCCAGCCCTTCAACGAACGTCCGATCCCTTTCCGGGAAGAGGAGCGCCAACGCATGGCCACACGCGGCCACCTGCGCATGGTTTTTAATGATGCGCTCGTTTTGCAGCTCGGAACGGGAAAAGCGGGCTTCAAGCTCCGCAAAGGCCGCCCGGTAGGTATCCAGCAGCATACGCTCGTTTTTCAGTGCCACGCGGAGGAATCCCGCAACCGTGGCCGTCTTCTGTTGCTCGAACCAGCGGGCGATCTCCCGCGTGCCGGGGACGTGGTGTTTCTTGTCGGCGTGGCAGTGGACGATACGCTGCAGGAGGGCTTCCGAGCCGTCCACGCCCGCGTTCTGGGAAATGATCAAGGTTCCCTGAAAAAGATGTTCCTCCGTGCCCGTGCCGCGCATGGCCACGCCGAGCGTCCCCGTGCCGCGGCCGTTGAAGAACGGCTTCATCTCGTCAAAACTGAACTGGCGCTGCTTGGCGTCCTTCTCGCCGTTGTCGCGGTCCGATTCGATGAGGACGACAGGAAGGTTCGACACCTGCGAAAAGGCGCGACGCCGCCCGGCCTGTGTCGCCTTCAAGAGGTCAAACCCCTCGTACTCGTCACGTCCGAGCAGCCGCCAGCAAAATTCGAGCAGGGTGGACTTGCCCGCGCCCGGTTCCCCGGTGAGTTCAAGGAACGGGAAAGATTTCTGCTCATGCCGTATCTGCTGCACAAAGAGCGAACCGAGGAAGAACGCGAGGACGGTCATGCCCTGCCAGTGGAACGCCCTGAAAAAATCGTGCAGCCAGCCGGGGTTGAACTCCCCGGTCGTGTCTATCTTGAAATTGGAAAGCGTCGTTTTGATGCCCGCTTTCCCGATTTCAAAATATTCATACTCGTTGAGCTTGATCTCCTTGCCCGCGCTGTAGGCGTGCTCATTGAAGACATACGCCCCGAGGCTCGGGACATAGCCGATATACGGCACGGAGGCGATGGTGGGGATGCGCGTACCGAGCCAGCGGTCCACCAGATACTTGAGGTTTCCCGCCGATCCCGTGAACGTGCCGCCGCAGGTCTTGGAAATGATGGCCTTGAAAAAGGACTTCGGGTCTATCAGGGCTTGCCCGTCCAGCTTGACGATCTCTTTGGGCATCCCGGAAGCATAGGCGATCTCGAATACGTAGAACTTTTCCCCCGAGATTTCGTTGTTCTCAATGTAAAGGAACGTGGGGAGGATGTTTGATATTTCCTTGAGGTCGCAGCACAGGCGGAAAATATCCCGTCCGTGCTCCGTGCGCAGGATCTCCAGCTTCATCTCGGGATCGTCCTGCGCTTCCTTTTCAAGGGTCTTCTGCAAATCCTCTTTGACCTCGGCGGAATAGAGCCGATTTCTAAAGTCCAGGGTGAACTTGGCCAGACGGTTTTTCCGGTATGCGTGGACGTATATGTGGTACGCCTTTTCGTCAGCCGTCTCGCACAGGTAGAGCGTGCCCCTGTAGAGCCCCGCGTCCATGAACTCTTTGGAGAGGCAGTCGGCGCGGTAGAGATCGTCCCAATCCCGGGCGTCCGGGGGGATGCATACCTCGGCCTTTTCCTCCAGCTCCCGCAGCTTCTCAACGAAACGCCGGGGCTTGTCCTTTTTCAGGGTGTCCCGGTCAAGGGCAACCGTCCAGACGATGCCCTTTCCTTTGTGTTCCTCAAAGACGTGGACGGGGATGTTGCTGGAAGAAAGGCTCGCGATCGCCTTGTAGCCTTTGAGGAACAGGGCGATCGCGTGAAAGATGCCCTCCACGATGTAAACGCGGTCGCCCTTTTCCAGCGTCTGGCCCGGGGGCGTCCAGGCATCCCCGGCGTAGAGCGTGCCGTCTTCCTTCCTGCGGCCTCCCAAATGCGCTTTCTGTTTGTCAGCCTTGGATGCCCCGATGAGCCTTTCCCAATATCGGCTGTGGGCGGGGTCAAGATAAAAGCGCACCGTGGGGAACATCTTTGTCGTGTTCGGGATCTGATGACTGGCCTGTTCGTACCAGCCACGGATGCGTCCGAGATCAAACCCGCGGTCAAGCCCGAGGTAGGCGTCCGCCGTCGCCCGCGGGTTTTCCTCTGTCGGGGGATACTTCTTGGCGAACTCGGAAAAGAGATCCGGCAAGAGGTTCCTCGTGCTTTCCGTGTAGCCACAGTTCACTTCCCGGCTGCACATGACCTGCCACGGTTCCGCCTTCCGGACGAACAGGCTTTTCTTTTGGCAGTTGGGGCAAACCCCTTCACGCAGGAACGCGCCCTTGTCGCGGAAGCCCAACACGCCGTCCCGCAGCAGGGCTTGGACAACCATGTCCGGGCTTATGTCCTGCCTCATGACTGCCCCGCAAGGTGCCGTTCCGTGGCGCGCAGATCCGCGACGGCCTCAAGCCCATCGGCGATGACTTGATGCAACTCCGCGATAATGCCGCGTATCTCGCGGGGCTCAAGCCGCAAGTCCTCTATCGCCTTCAGCCCCTTGTCCGAGGCTTTGCCGAGCCGGGCGTACAAGGCGTTCAATCGGACCATGAGCGCCGGGCAGTCGACGTCCCGGGTCGGCGGTTCGCACGAAGTACGCGCCTTACCGTACAGGCAGTCGATGATGATCGTATTGCCGAGCACGTTGCATAGGCGAGGGAAATCCCGGGCCGAGGGCAGATAGTCGTTGAGCCCGAAAACATGGTTCGAGTGGTGCAGGGTCCAGCCCATTTCCTGGGCTACCCGCAAAGGAGTCTTTCCACTCTGCATAATCGCCAGCTTAAGTGCATCTTTCAGATCCAGCCGCGCAACATCAGATATGAAATCCATATATAACCCCTTATCATTTTATACGGATGTTACGCGGCATCGTTTTTGATCCTAGATTTGACCAGCTTCACGGCCTCCATGATGGACTCGTCAGAGACAGCCCCCGCCTGTCGCAGCTCCCTTATGACAGCGCGCAGGAAGACGACGCGGGCGCTGAGGATGCAGCGGAAAAGCGACGCCTTTTGAAGCAGAACGGCCCGCCCCCTGAATGCCCTAAACGTCCTCGGGTCAATGCCTATGTGCCGGGCCGCCCGGGAGTTGTTGCCATAGCCGTATCGCATGACTGCGATCAGATAGTGGAATGTTGTGTCTTTCATACCCTCACATATAGGAGTTCCACTCCTATATAGTCAAGGATTAAAACGCCGTATTAACTAGGAGCCTTTTTCCGTGTATGTATACTTCATGGAAAACACTACCCATTCTTTCGGAAGACATTTTGTCTCGGTTGTGGCCGCCCGCGTCGAGGCGTCGGGGATCAGTCATTCGGAATTCGGACGCCGTGTCTTTGGAGCCTCTGACGGGGGCAGAACGTGGCGAGCTGTGCGTGATCCAAAAGGCTCGGGAAAACCTCGGGTTCTCTTGCTTGATGAGGCTTACGCAATGGCCCGGGCGCTGGATATGGACTTTCCGAGCCTTATCTGGACCGTGTTTCAGTCATTTCCACAGGAGGAGAAAGAGCAAAAAAAGGGGAGTTAATCTCCTATCTATATATTGCATTTTAGGAGTTAATCTCCTATATGTGCGGACAGGAGGTATTCTCATGTCTGTAAGAGCTTTTTGCATCCCGTTGAAAGAGGCTGCGAAACGTATTGGCGTTTCACGCATAACCATGCGCAAATATTGTAGGGATGGAAGCATAGACGCCAGGAAGACCCCGGGAGGGCACTGGCGGGTTTCTTCCCTCTCACTTGAACTGTTCCAGCCTGGCAAGAAACGGATAGACGAAATTTGCAGGATGTTTGAGCATGAGTCTGCGTAAGCCCTTCAAGCGTGGCCCCGTCTGGTATTGCGAAGTCGACCGCCGCCGGGTGAGCCTGAAAACAAAGGACAAGGCCGAAGCCTTGTCCCGGTTCGCGGAAATCCGCAGGCGTTACCTGCAACAGCTTGCGGGGACGCCGATCCGTTCGGAATGTCTTATGACGATTGGTGACTTTGCCGATGAATATATGGAGTGGGCTCCAAAGGCGATCAAGTCTCCGAATACTGTCAACAATGCCTTCATCGCCCTCAAAAAGCTGCTTGCCATTACAAAGCGCTCTCTCCCGCTTTCGGATGTACACCCTAAGCATATAGATTTGCTCATTGCCGCCAATAGAGACCGTAAAAGTTCTTCAATAAACTGTTACATCAGATTTTCTCGAATTGTAATGAACAAGGCTGTAAGCTGGGGATACATTAAAGAAAATCCATTTCGCAGCGTAAAGTATCTTAGAGAAGATATTGAGCCGCCTCGCTTCATCCCACCAGATGAGGTCATGAGGTTCTTAAACGGGATTCGCAATATCGACAATCGTCGTCTTACAACGGCGTTTATATTCTCGGGGCGTCGCCGTTCGGAGCTTTTGGCGTTGCGTTGGGAAAATATCAGGATGGAAAAAGAGGAGTACTTTATCGAAAGCACCATATCAAAATCCAACGTGTCCAGATGGTATCCCATGCACCCTATGTTCAAGGCTGTCTTGCTCGCTATAGGGGAAAAGGAATCTGGGCCTGTATTTGAAAAATGGAAAAGAGTCACCTCCATCACAGCCGTCATAAAAAAAGAACTGAAAGCTGGCGGATACCCTGATCTGTCTCTCCATAAGCTCAGGCATACTTTTGCCACGTTGCTCAAGGAACACGGGGTTGATCTCGACACCATCGGGGATTTGCTCGGGCACAGCAACAGAAGCGCAACAGAAATCTATGCCCACATTACCCCCACTCGCCAGCGCACCGCCCTTTCTGCCATTCCATGCGAAGACATTGCGCTGGATAGCTGACCTTGAACTGTCCGCACGTTGCGGACAGTTCAAGGAAAAGCTACTCCTTTCCTCTTTTCTTTGTATCGATGAAATCGTATTTTTACATATAGATATATAGATCTCTATGTGTCGCTGAACACGCTGTATATTCCTTTAGGGAGTGAACCCCGTTTCTTTGCGTTGCTCTTGCCTTCCGTGTGCCGGAATGCCCGAGGATACAGTTCCCGTTCGACGTATTCCTTGGAAAAGGCTTTCCCCACCGCTTTGGGGTGTTCAAAAAGCAGCCTCCGATCCCTGTCAAAGAGCACAACCAGGGAGGCCCCCACAGGCTGTTGCGGCGTACTCATAACTCCTTCCCACCGTTGTCGTTGCTGGTATTCGTTATTCCAGCTTCCTTTTTCACCACGAGTCCCTCCGCCCGTCAATGACAAGCTGACGGCGCCGCACGCTCTTTTCATCGCCAGCCCCGCGGACGGCCCTTTCTCCGTCTTTCAGAGAGGGCTCATATCCTTCCATACGAATCCGGAACCCACCTCCTGAACCGGCCTCCCGGCCTTTTCCGGATACCGCTCTAACAAGGTGGTGACATGCGGCAACAGGCGTGCTACGCAGGGCGAGAACTTCAGGAGGGACAGGTCGTATGTCCGGATTCGGTGTTTTTCTGGCTATAGCGACGGCCTTTTCATGGGCCCTTGGGTGCGTCGTCCATACGACGGCCTCAAGGGTGGTGGGGATACCGGCGGTCATGCTCATCCGGCAGCCGCTGGCGAGCGTGGTGCTCGGCATCTTTTGCCTGGTTATGGGCGATCTATGGCTTCCGTCGCTGCATTTGTTTTGGCTGGCGGCGGCCTCCGGAGTGTTCGGGATCATCATAGGCGACGCCTGCCAGTACGCGGGCGCACTGACCATCGGCCTGCGTCCGGCGCAGGTGTGCCAATCGCTGTCCTCATGCTTCACCGCCCTGTTCGGCTCCATCTATCTGAACGAATATATAGGGTTGCAAGGCTGGCTCGGGATGTTCGTAGCGACGTGCGGGGTGATCCTCGTGGTCCTCTCCGAACAGCGGGACGCCCATAACCCTCCCGTATCCAGCAAACAGCGCAACAAAGGGGTCATCATTTCCCTCCTTGCCGCCGTCTTCGTCGCGCTCGGCATCGTCTTTTCCAAACAAGCCCTCCAGGAGGGCATCGGGGCGCTGCCTCTGGCTTTCTACCGCAACGCCATTTCCACTGCGGGCATCTGGGCGGTAGGCCTCGCCTTCGGAGCCATCCGCCCGGCGTTCGGGAACCTCAAGGCCAACCCCGGCATCCTCAAGCTTTTCCCGCTCGGCTGCCTCTTCGGCCCCGCCGGGGGCATCTGGCTTTCGTGCGTCGCCCTCGACTACCTTCCCGCCGCCGTCGCCGCAATGCTCATCGGCCTTCAACCCATCGCCCTGCTTATCATCACCGGCATCATGGAACGCCGCATCCCCGCCCCCAACTCCATCATCGGCTCCATCATAGCCTGCACCGGGGCGGCAATCCTGCTGCTCCGATAACACAAAAAGAAGCGCCCTCATCGGCGGATTCCGTTAAAACGGCCTCCCAAGGTGCCCCGCTCCAACAGCGCGGCACCTTTTTTCGCGCGCTGCGTCAATCCGTTCATGCTTTCCAGCGGCATTCCCGCCTTGAAACGTGTTCCCTCCCCCATACCTCATGAGAATCATTCAAATAATCATGGGAGTTCGCCCAAAACGAGCTATTCCTAAAAGAAAAGGGCTTCCTTTCCCCCATCAGTGCTTGAAGCCTTGACGTGATCCTTTTGCATTCAGGATGCCGTATGCCAAACAACGTATTCTCTACTGCATTGGCCCGTAATCCCTACCCATTCCACAGCCGTTCCTCTCGAGTGCGATCACACTGGCTCAGGGCGGGCATCGCCAAGCCACTCATCGTGGCGCTATGCCTGATCGGGGTGCCGGGGTGCTCCACATGGAGCGTGGGGCCTGATTTCGAGCGACCCGATATGCAAAACATGCCGCAAAAATGGAATGCGGGCGACCCGCAACACCCTCTCGTCGGCAATGTCTCTCTGGATACATGGTGGCAGAGTTTCAACGACCCTGCCCTGAACCAGCTTGTGACGCGGGCGCGCCTCTCCAGCCCCACCATCGAGGCGGCCCTGCTGAAAATCGTACAGTACCGCGCGCAATATGCCATTGCCATAGGCAGTTTCTTTCCGCAGACGCAGGAACTCACCGGAACATACAGCTCCGAACACCCCAGCCGCCGGTCCGCAGACGCGCCCCAACCGGGCGAGCCCTCGCAGCCCGGCACCATCCAGCAACTGAATCTGGGCTTTCAGGCGACGTGGGAAATCGACATCTGGGGCAAATACCGGCGCAACGCCGAAGCCGCCAAAGCCGCCCTGCAAGGCGCCCATGCGGGCTATGAACTCGCGCTCGTAACGCTCAGCGCCGATGTCGCCCAACAGTATTTCAGCTATCGCATGACGGAAAAACAGCTGGAAATCGCACGGCGCAACAGCTTGGCGCAGAAGGAATCCGTACGCCTGACCGAAGCCATGTTCCGCTTGGGAGCCTCAAGCGGGCGGGACTACGATCAAGCCGTCGCCATGCAGAAGAATACGGAAGCCGACATCCCGCAGCTGGAAGCACAGCTGATCACCAACCGCAATGCCCTGTGCGTGCTGCTCGGCATCCCCCCCGGCCCCATACCGGAACTGGCCCCGGGCTGGGTGCCGCAACCGCCTCAAACGGCTTCCGGTGCAGCGCTGGCGTCTTCCGTGCCCACAGCGGGGAAAACGCTTCCTCAGGGGGCAACGCCATACGCGGCGGAACGCACCGCCCAATCCTTTATTCCTCTGGACATAGCCATAGGCGTCCCGGCGGATCTCCTGCGCCGGAGGCCCGATGTACGGCAGGCGGAACAGGAGGCGGCGGCCCAGTGCGCGCGTATAGGCATCAACAAGGCGGCGCTGTTCCCTTCGTTTTCCATCAGCGGCTTTCTGGGATTCCAAGGAAGCGACGTCGGAGCCTTCACGCTGGGGGACACCTTCTCGCACAACGCCTTCACCGCAAGCGCCTCGCCGTCCCTGGTGCTGCCCTTCCTCAACTACGGGCGGCTGTACAATGCCGTACGCGCGCAGGACGCCGTTTTCCAGCAAAGCCTCGTCACTTACAAACAAACGGTGCTACAGGCATTGCAGGAAGCCGAGAACGCCATGAGTTCCTTCATCCGTTCCCGCCAGCGCCTGACCCTGCTCCAGCAGGCCGCCGAAGCCGCCGGGCGCTCCACCAAGCTGGCGCTTGAGCAGTACAACGCGGGCAGCACCGATTTTACCACGGTCGTCTCGGCCCAGACCACGCAATACCAGCAAGAAAACAGCGTTGCGGCGGCAGCGGGAAACACGGCGCTGCAAGCCGTGGCCCTGTTCCGGGCCCTGGGCGGCGGCTGGCAGCCCCAGCCCCTCCCGTTGCCCAAGGCCACCATCGACGCGATGAAAAAGCGTACCGACTGGGGCGGCATGTTGCGCGATATGGAAAGCGTCCCCGTTGCCGGGCAGTCCGAGATCCCACAAGCCGAAACGCACAGAGGTTACTGATATGCACAGCTGCGACTCCCAAACATCCCTTCGCCAAAATCCCGCCCGCGTGCCCGCATTCCTCCTTCCCGGACTGCCGGGGATCGTTGTGGCCTTCTGCCTTGTTCTGGCCGGCTGCAACGACACGCCGCATAAGGCGGAAACGGATGAACCCCTGCCCGTGGCCGCCGTCAAACCGGAGCGGCGGAACGTGCCTTTGCTGGTGGAAAGCACGGGGATGACGCAGGCCGTGCGCACTGCGGACATTGTTGCCCGGGTGGAAGGCACGCTGCAAAAAATAGCCTATGAGGACGGTGCGCTCGTGCAGGAAGGGGACACCCTGTTCGTCATTGATCCCACGATGTACAAGGCCAAACGGCAGCAGGCCGAAGCCACGCTGGCGGCGCAGAAGGCGGTGCGGAACAGGGCGGCGGTCGAATACGCCCGCAACCAGAAGCTCTACGCGGAACGGGCGGCCTCACAGGCCACGGTGGTCAGCTGGCGCGAACAGTTGAGCAATGCCGAAGCGCAGGTCGCCGCCGCGCAAGCCGCCCTGACCCAAGCGGGCATCGAATTGGGATATACGGTCATCAAGGCCCCGTTCACCGGGCGCGTGTCGCGCCATAAAGTGGACGTCGGCAATGTGATCAGCCCGCAGACCGGAACGCTTGCCTCCATCGTTTCCCAAGATCCCGTCTATGCCAGTTTTACGGCCCCGGCGGACAGCATCCTGCCGCTTCTGAACAGCTTCGACGATGCCAAATCCATCCCCTTGGAACTGGCCGTCGGCGATGGGCCTTATTCCATCAAGGGGAAGCTCGACTACATTTCCCCGCAAGTGGACGCCTCTTCCGGGACGCTCGCCCTGCGCGGCGTTTTCCCCAATACGGACGGCAAGCTGCTTCCGGGCCTTTTCGTACGGGTTCAGGTCCCCACGGAGCGTGAGGACGAAGTGATGGTGATCCCCCGGCAGGCCGTGCTGGAGAATCAGGGAAAGTCCTTTGTATACGTCATCGCACAGGACAGCCGGGCCCGCATGGTCCCCGTGGCGACCGGGCCCGCCGTGGGCAGTGACCGCATTGCCGTCATCAGCGGGATTACCCCGGAATCCTTGGTTATCTATGACGGCATGGCCCATATCCGGCAGGGCATGGCCGTCACCAACACCGCACAATGACGCCCCCGCCGCACGCTATCGGCACCTCCCCCCGCAGTATGAGGAATGTCCTATGTTTACACGCCTGTTCGTCCAAAATCCCATTTTTACCAACGTCATTGCCATCATTGCGGTCATTCTGGGCATCGTGTCGCTGACGCGCCTTCCCATAGCGCTGTATCCCGACATCACCCCGCCGACGATCGCCGTTTCCGCCAGCTATCCCGGCGCGGACGCGGAAACCGTGGCCAAGACCGTCGGCGCGCCCATAGAATTGCAGGTCAACGGCGTGGAAAACATGATCTACATGTCCTCCACCAGCGCCGATGACGGCACCTATTCCCTCACCGTCACCTTCGCGCTGGGGACCGATGTCAATATCGCCATGGTATTGCTGCAAAACCTGGTCAACAACGCGCTCCCGCTGCTGCCGCAGGTCGTACAGCAGCAAGGGGTCACGGTCACCAAACATTCCCCCTCCATCCTGCAGGTCATAGCCCTCGATTCCCCCGGCGGCTCCTACGACAACCTTTTTCTGGCCAACTACGCGAACCTGCAAATCGAAAACGTCCTTTCCCGCGTGAAGGGGGTCGGGCAGGTGCAGGCTTTCGGGGCCGGGTTCTACGCCATGCGGATCTGGCTGGATCTCGACAAGCTCAACTACCTCGGCGTGAGCGTGGACGAGGTCAATCAGGCCATCAGCCAGCAAAACGTCCAGGTAGCCGCGGGCAACGTCGGCGGCAGACCCAATTCCGACAAGCAGGCCATGCAGTTGACGGTGCTCATGCAGGGGCAGTTGGACACGCCCACGGCATTCGGCGACATCATCGTCAAGACGCTGCCCGGCAACCAGATAATCCGGCTGCGCGACGTGGGCGAAATCGAAATGGGGGCGCAGTCCTACGGGGCGCAGTCCCAGATCCGCGGGGACAACGCGGCGCTCATCGCCATCTACCAGCTGCCCGACGCCAACGCCCTTGAAACCGCCGCCAACATCCGCAGCGCCATGGAAAAACTGTCCAAGGATTTCCCGCCCGACATGCGCTGGACAATGCCGTTCGACACGTCGCACTTCGTTTCCATCGCCGTGACGCAAGTATATCTGACCTTTGTGAAGTCCATTGTGCTGGTCATGCTGGTCGTGCTGGTCTTCCTCCAGAACTTCCGGGCGGCGGTCGGCCCGGCGGTGGTCATTCCCGTGACTCTCATGGGGGCGTTCGTTTTCCTGAACATCGCCGGTTTTTCGGTGAACATGATATCGCTTTTCGCGCTCGTGCTGGCGATAGGGCTCATCGTGGACGACTCGATCATCGTTGTGGAAGCCACCATGTCCCATCTGGAGCGGGGGCTGACGCCGCAGGAAGCCGCCCTCGCGGGCATGAGGGATCTGTTCCTCTCCATCGTGGCGGTGATGTTCGTCTTTGCCAGCGTATTCCTCCCGGCGGCCACGCTCCCCGGCATCACAGGGCAGCTGTACAGCCAGTTCGCGCTGGTCATAGGCGGCGCGGCACTCCTCAGCGCCGTTTTCGCCATCTCGCTCACGCCCACGGAATGTTCCCTGCTGCTCCGCCAGCAGAAAGCCGTGCGCCCGGCCTCGTTCGACGCCCCGCAGGGCGAACGGCCCGATTTCGCGGAAGACAAGGCCGACGTGACGACAGGCAATGTCTTTTGCCGGGTCTTCAACCGCGGGTACAACGCCCTGCACGGCTTTGCCATGCGCATTGTGGGGATCACCCTGCGCTCGCCCGCCATCGCCCTGCTGACGTACGGCGTCCTCGCCGCCTTTGCCGTCTGGGGGCTGATAACCCTGCCGCAGGGCTTCCTGCCCGAAGAAGATCAGGGGTATGTCCTTGTGAGCGCACAACTGCCCGACGCCGCGGCCAGCCCGCGCACTTCGGAATTGGCGGGCCGTATGGATGAGGTGTTCGCCAACACGCCCGGCGTGGAAACATGGGTCACCATCAGCGGCTTTTCCATGATGGAAGGCGCGGCCTTGCCCAACGCGGTGACGGCCTTCGTGATCTTTGAAAGCTGGGCGAAACGCGGCACCAAACTGAACCAGTATGCCATCATGGACGAACTCTACCGGGGGTTCGGCCAAATCCCCGAAGGGGAATTCATGGTCATCCCGCCACCGCCCATCATGGGCATCGGCAATGCCGGGGGCTTCGACATGATGATCGAAGACCGGGCCAGCCGCGGGCCTCAGGCTCTGGAGGCGGCGGTCCGGGCCTACGAGGAAGCGGCGGCGAAAGATCCGCGCCTTGAGCATGTCATGTCCCTGTATTCCGCCTCGACGCCCAAGCTCTACCTGAACGTGAACCGCACGCAGGCCATGACGGAAGGCATTGCCCTGCCGCAGCTTTTCACGGCCATACAAACGGCGTTCGGCGGCCAGTACATCAATACCTTCAGCAAATACAACCAGAATTATCAGGTGCGCGTGCAGGCCGCCGAACGCTACCGCAGCACGGCGGACAACCTTTTGTCCCTGCGCGTGCCCAACGGCAAAGGCGAGGAAGTGCCGCTGGCGGGTTTCGCTTCCGTCCAGCAGGTCAGCGGGCCGAGCATCGTGACGCGCTATAACCTCTACTCTTCCGCATCCATGCAGGGCAGCGCCGCCCCCGGCGTCAGCACGGGCGCCGGCATGAAGGCTATGGAAGAACTCGCCGGGCGGGTACTGCCCCAAGGTTTCGGCTACGAGTGGACGGGGATGAGCTTTCAGGAAGAGAAAAGCCACGGGCAGGCCGCCATTGCCGTCGGTCTGGCGATCCTGCTGGTCTACCTGATCCTTGCCGCGCTGTATGCCAACTGGATATTGCCCCTCGGCGTGCTGCTGGTCATCCCGCTGGCGCTGTTCGGCACCGTGGCCGCCATCATGCTGCGCGGCATGGACAACAATATTTATGTACAGATCGGGATGCTGCTGCTCATCGCCATGTCCAGCAAAAACGCGCTGATTCTGGTCTTGTACGCGCGCCGTTACGGGGAGCAGGGGATGACCGCCATGCAGGCGGCGCACAAGGCCGCGAGCGTCAGATTCCGGCCCATCCTCATGTCCTCGCTGGCCTATGCCGTGGGCGCCCTGCCCATGCTCTGGGCCACGGGAGCGGGCGCGATCAACCAGCAATATCTGGGGACGGCCGTTTTCGGCGGCATGGTGGCGACGGCGTTGCTCACCGTGCTGTACGCCCCGTTTTTCTATGCGGTGTTCATGGGCCTTTCCAGCAAACTGGGCGGCAAACGGACGCCCGAACCGAAGCAAGCCTGAAGCGGGGCCTCACCCAGAGGCTTCTCCCCGACCCCTGACAAGGGCGCTTCCCCTGTACTCCGCAAGGCGAGAGCCATGCGCTGGCAAGGGAAGCACCCTTGACCTGAGCCGCGTTTCCTTTGACCGCAAGGCCGCCAACGGAACCGCTTGAAGCATGGCGCTGAATGGGCCATCGGGAAGTGAACTTTTTTCCTTGTAAAGCAAATAGATACGGTTAAAAAACTATATAGGACCAAAGCCCCAAGCCTCCTCTCATAGGAAAAAGAAGAGGGAGCCATGCGAATACTTCTTTGTGGCCTCCCCTTCTCTCCGTCACATTTCCGGAGCTTCCACGCTGGCAAAGTTCCTACCATTCCGCTTTTCCTATCAGCCGGATGCCACAGCAAAGGAGAAGAAAACCAAAAGAGGGAAACCTTTCTCCAGAAAGGTTTCCCTCCATCAGGAACTCCGTACCGTTCCTTACCGGAAATTATTGCTTGGCGTCGTAGATGAACGCGATGATCGAACCGGGGTTCTTCATGTCGTTGACGGGGTTGCCGTCGTTGCCGAGAGCGTTGCCGCGCACGTCGGTAGCCACGTAAATGGTTTTCCCGTCGGGCGAAACGAGCGCCGAACGGTAGCGGTTGGGCGTATGGAAGTACTTGGTCACGTCGCCCTGCGCGGTCTTGCCGTCGGCATTGAGGGGTACACGATACAGGGCGCCGTTCTTGAGGCTGGTCACGAGAAGGGAGTTGCCCCAGCCGGGGATCGGGCCGTTCGCCGGGTAGTAGGCGACGCTCGACGGCGCGATGGTCGGCCAGCACAGGTAGGCCATGTCGCCGCAACGCCCGTCGCGGAAGTTGTACGAATTCGGTACGGTATAGAACGTCTTGATGGGTTCGCGGAAATCCTCGGACTTCCACTCGGTTTCCTTCTGCTGCGGAACGCTGGCGGGAATATCGGTCGGGAAGTAGCTCTTCGCCAGCTTTTCGCAATCAGGGGCCGCCGACCAGTTGCCGTATACGTAGCCCTGATCATCCCGGAACCCGGCGACGTGCGGCCAGCCGTAGTTGCCGCCCGCCACGAGGAGATTGATCTCATCGTCGGACGAAGGGCCGTGCTCGGCCTCAAAGAGCAGATCACCCACAAACACAAGCCCCTGCGGGTTACGATGGCCGTAGGTGTACACGTGGCTCCTGACGCCGTTGATGACCGGGTTGTCGTCCGGGATGCCGCCGTCGGGATTGAGGCGCAGTACCTTGCCCGCATAGGCGGAATGATCGCCCGCGTCGAGTTCGGCCTTGGTGGGAATACGCTGGGCGTCGATGGGCTTGCAGACGTTCGCGCCCTGATTGTGCCCCTGCTCCCCGATGGAGTAGTAGAGCTTGCCGTCGGGCCCGAAACGCAGGCGGCCGCCGTTGTGGTCATCCCCCGCGGGCATGTTGCTCAGGATTACTTTGGGATCGGCAATCTTCCGGGTCTGCGGATCATAGTGGAACCGGACGATGCGGGCGTGTTCCCTGCCGCCGTCCATATATGTATGCGCGATATAGACGTTGTTCTTGCTGCCGTTTTTGCCGAGATCGGGATCAAGGGCGATGCCGAGCACGCCTTCATGCTGCGGCCCGACCTTCACGTCCGGAATGCTGCCGACGAGCTTTTTCTCGCCCGTTTTGGGATCCACGCTGATAATGCGGCTCCCCTCGCGCTCGGAAACCCAAATATGATTATCCGGCCCCCAGACCATATCCCACGGGGCGGCAAGGCCTTCGGCGATAACGACCCCTTCAAACGGTTCCGCCGTTGGCACCACCTTTGCCTTTTGCGGCGCTGCGCCCCAAGAAGCCGGAGCGCTCAAAAGCAACAGCGTCATCGCGCCTGCCATGACTCGCGAATGGTGCATCCTGTACCTCCTGATGTTTCTCTGTGTATCGGAACGCGAGGCCCGCCTCCGCGCGGCTTCCGGTATTGTCAAAAACGGGAAGCCCTGCGGGTTCCCGTTCGGCAAAGGAGGGGGAAAAACGCCTCCCCGAAACGGGTTCCTTTCAGGCTGGCGCTGCCTTTCAAGGCTGGAGCGCCCCCATCCCGCAGGATCGCGTGAGGAGGGCTTTGGGCGAGGCGCGGGCAGCTGCTGGAACGGACGCCCGCACCTTTCAACGGCGGAACAGCCGCAGAATTTTACCCATGACGGATGAACGTCCCCTCTTCCAGTTCCATAAACGCGTTGCGCAGCTCCTCATCGGTATTCATGACGATGGGGCCTCCCCATGCCACGGGCTCGCGGAGGGGCTTGCCGGAAACGATGACCATACGGGCGCCTTCGGGACCGGCATGGAGGTGGATCTTGTCCCCTTCCGAGAAGAGGACGGCACGGCGGGCGGGCTGGATCACGCCTTCCGGCTCATAGGCGCACGAACCTTCCATGAGATACGAGAACACGGTATTGCCGGGGATGGTCTCCATTTCCCACGCACCGCCGGGCCCCATCTCTACATCAAGGAACTGCACGTCCACGTATTCGCCTTGTGTCGCGCCGCCGATATTGCCGTATTTTCCGGTGACGACGCGGATCGTCACGCCCTTCTCCTCGATGACGGGGATGTCGTCGGGGGTGATGTCGCGGTATTTGGGATGGACCATTTTTTTGTCGCGCGGCAGGTTGATCCAGAGCTGGAGCCCGAGCATCCGGGGGGATGCCTTGGGCATTTCCTGATGCAGGATGCCCCCGCCCGCCGTCATCCACTGGCAGCAGCCGTCTTTAATCCGCCCGCTGTTACCAAGGCTGTCCTTGTGGTCGATTTCGCCTTTCACCAGATATGTAAACGTCTCAATCCCGCGATGCGGGTGCAGCGGAAAGCCGCGCACGTAATCCGCAGGATTCAGCGAGTCGAACGCATCCAGCATGAGGAACGGGTCAAAGTCCCGGATCGTCCCTGAGCCGAGCACGCGGACCAGATGTACCCCGGCCCCGTCTATCGCCTGACGGCCCGTCACGATCTTTTTGACTATGCGGTATGACATGACTGTCTCCTTTTTTCCCATACTATCCTTCACACGGCATGGTGCGTCAATAAAATAAACATTATTTTTAGTATGATAGAGTTATAAAGAGACTCCACCCGCTACGGAACGAACCGATTTCACACCTAAAAACACGCATTGCCCGGTAACGGAATACCGATCCCGTACGCAGCAAAAGAGCGTTCCCACTTTGAAAAAGTGAAAACGCTCCTTCACATTGCGGAACAAAAAAAACACGCTTTCAGGCCAGCCTAAAAAACCAGTATCCGGACAAAAACTTCCAGCCCATGATGGGGGGAATGCGGCGGAAGCACCGTCTCCCCGAGGCGCTTCTTTCTACGGGAAGAGGCGGTCCGGAAGCATGAACCGGAGGCAAAAAGAAAGGGCGTCCCCGAGGGCTCGCAAACGCGGGGACGCCCTGCCCAGCGTCCGGGGGGTCGGACGCCGAACGCTTATGCCTGCCCGGACGAACCCAGCACGGCGCGGATCTTATGCCGGACCATCCCGCGCACGGCTTCGCGGCCCGCGGTCAGATAGGCGCGAGGATCGAAGGTTTCGGGACGCTCCGCAAGCAGGGTCCGGATGGCGGCGGTGACGGCCAACCGCAGATCCGTATCAATATTGATCTTGCAAATGGCGGAAGCGGCGGCGCGGCGGAGCAGGTCTTCGGGCACGCCGGAGGCTCCCGCTACATTCCCGCCGTGCGCGTTGACGGCAGCCACGGCCTCCTGCGGCACGCTCGACGCGCCGTGCAGCACCAGCGGAACGCCCGGCAGACGGGCGGCAATGGCGTCAAGGCGCTCGAAATCAAGCCGCGCCTCCCCCGAAAACTTGCAGGGGCCGTGACTCGTCCCGATGGCAATGGCAAGCGAATCGCATCCGGTACGGGCTACAAATGTTTCGGCCTCTTCGGGATCGGTATAAACGGATTCGCGGGACGAAACGGTTTCCTCGACCCCGGCGAGCCGTCCGAGTTCGGCTTCGACCCAGACCCCCCTGTCATGGGCGTACTCCACGACGCGTCGGGTGACGGCCACATTCTCCTCAAAAGGCAGGTGTGAGCCGTCGATCATGACCGAAGTGAACCCGTCGTCGATGCAGGCCTTGCAGATGTCGAAACCGGACCCGTGATCCAGATGCAGCACAAAAGGCACATCGGTTTCTTCCGAAGCGGCTTCGGCCATTTTGCGGAGATAGCCCCGCCCGGCGTACTGGCGCGCCCCGTTGGAGACTTGCAGGATCACGGGGGAACGCTCGTCCCCGGCGGCCTGCAAAATGCCCTGTACGGTTTCCATATTGTTGATATTGAACGCGCCCACGGCGAAACCGCCCGCAAGGGCTTTGGCAAACATGTCCCGAGGTCCGGTAAGAGGCATCTGACCTATCCTTTGTTCAAAGGGTTCCGTGTCGCTTCAAAAAACATGCGCCGTTCCGCGGTAAACGGGATTCAGCCCCGCCCAGGGGCGCCGTAATCCCGCAAGGGCAATAGGCCATACTGCGAAACCGTGGCCCGGCGGGTACGTTTCCCTCAACGGCGTTGCGCTCAAAAAAACGCTTAGGAAAGAAGCCGCATGTTTCCGAAACGCCGCGATACGTTACAGCCAAAACTGACAACAGCCGTTACAGAAAAGCCTGACGGACATACTCGGCGTCGCGCCTGAGCGCATACAGGGCATCCGGGCCGAAAACCGGCTCCGTATAACGGTTTTCGAGGAACAGCGGCCCATCGTACCCTTCCCGCTTCAGCGCCGCGAGCAACTCACCCGCGCGGCATGACCCCTCACCGAGAGGCCGGACGCCGGATTCGCCGTACATGCCGTCCTTGAGATGCACGCCGCAACACACGGCGAGGTGTTCCGGCAAGGCCTCAAACACGTCTTCCCGCCCACGCAGGACAAAATGAGACAGGTCGAGGCAGGAACAGAGGTTGTCGTAGGCGACGATATTCAAAAGGGATTTCATCATCGTAACATCAAGAAGATTTTCCGTGGCTACAGCAATGCCCCGGTGTTTCGCCAGCGCGCAGGCCAGCCGCAAACAGCGGGCCGTCTCACGCAGATCGTCCTTGTTACGGATAGCCGACGCCTTGAAGCTCGGCAGCACAATCCGGGGAATGCCCATGTCGGCGGCACAGTCCACGGCGGCGGCAATGGCCTTTTCCGCCGTATTGCGCCGTTCGCTTCCGGGCTCGGCGGTCATGCCGTGCTTCAGGACAGCCAGCACGGCTACAGCGTCAAGCCGGATGCCGTATAGCTCCGCCTCTTCTTTCCATTGCCGCTGTATGCCCGGCGACGACAGCGGAAAATCTTCCTCCGCAGAACCCAAATCGAGCTGGATCGCATCGATCCCCGCTTCCTTCAGCTCCTTGCAGCATGATGGAGATTGCAGCAGGGGGTGCACCCAATTACAGACACCAAACAATACGGCCATACAGATTCCTTTCAAAAGCCTTGGGAAGGAAAGAGGTTGAAGCCGGGGAAAGCCTCTTCTTCAAAAGGCCTTCCCCGCCACGACGGTAGAGCATCCCAATCGCTAATCTCTTCCCATGACCACGCGGATATAGTCCTTTACGGAGTCCTCGATGGACCATTCGGGCGCGTAACCCAGTTCCTTCCGGATAGCGGAATCGTCGAACGAGCACGCATACGGCGAGGTGTTCGCGCTGTGTTCCGCATAGGTGACTTTGGTTTCCGGGCAAAGGCGGTTGGTCAGTTCCGCGACTTCCCGAAGCGTGTGGACGCTGCCGCAGACGGTATAGAAGCGCTGCGCGGGCTTTTCGGCGTTCCAGACCAGCAGCATGGCCTTGATCGTGTCATGGATGTAGATCCAGTCGCCCCGCTCGTCCGGGTTGTCGACGTGCACCTCGCCGCCTCTGGCGATGGAATCCACAAGCCCCGTCGTATATTGCGTGGTCAGGCCGTTGGTACGGTTGGGCCCCCAGACCCATGTGGGACGGATGCCCCGGCTGTCGATGCCGTGGTTGTCGGCATACCAGCGCAGCAGATGCTCCCCGGCCAGCTTGGTCTGCCCATAGATGGTGGCGGGATCCTTGGGCGCGTCTTCCGGCACGGGTTCGACGGAGGTCGGGCTGTACAGGGAGATGGAGCTCATGAAGAAAAACCGCTTCACCCCGCAGGCCACCGCCGCATCAAGCAGCACCTGCGTGGAACGGAAATTGACCTGAAACGCCAGCGGCGGATTCTGTTCGCACACGCCCGCCATAAGCGCGCCGAGATGGAAGATCCCCTCGATGCCGTTGGTCGCCACCGCTCGGTACAGATCGAGATCCGAAGCGCTGTCGCCCTGCACGTAGGTGATCGAATCCATAATGTCCTGCAACAGATGAGGAACCGGAACACGGTCGAAAACGACGACTTCGTCGCCCTGCCGCAGCAGAGCACGGACAAGATGGGAACCGATGAAGCCCGCTCCGCCCGTTACGAGAATACGCATGAAACCTCCCCGGGGATGCCCCACGGCTAAAAGAAGCGAGAGTGCTAACACCTGAATGGTTTTTGCTTTATACCCTATGCAAATGACATGTGCTTTTTGGGAAGAACCATTCGGAAGCCACTACTCCCAATACGCCCGGGCACAGCCACCTGAAACGCGCCATTTACCCGGAAAACACGGATAAACCCCGTTTCGCGGCGTACCCACCCTGCGAAACCGCCCGCAGGCTCTACGCCTTCCAGTTTTTCGCCACGGCCTTCCATGACACGGCGTGGTCCTTCGCGCCGTAGCCCTGAACCGAAACCATCCGGTGCACATAGTCCACCGCCGCGCCCAGAATGAGCGGCGCGCCGTATTCCCTGGCCATATCGAGGCACAACCTGTTGTCTTTGATGAGCATATCCACGGTAAACGTGGGCTCGTCGTAACGGCCCTCGGCGATGCGGGTACCGATTTCCTTATAGGCGCTGCTGAGCACGCGGGCGTTGGCGGCGACCGCCACGTCGATGAGCGTTTTCTGGGACAGACCCATGTGTTCGGCGAGCGCCATGGTCTCGGCGGCGCAGGCGTCGATCGCGCCGAGCATCATGTTGTTGAGCAGTTTCAGCTTATTGCCGTGCCCGAGCGGCCCGATGTGGAACAGTTTTTCTTCCGATCCGCTGAGCACGAGGAGCACATCCTTGATTTTGGCGAGGGCCTCATCCGAGCCGCCGAGCGCAAAAGCCCAGCTCCCCACCCCGGACGGGCTGCCCATGACCGGGGCGTCCACAAAATCAATGCCTTTGGGGGCAAGCGCCTCGCCCATACGGATGTTCACGCCCGGATCGACCGTGCTCATGTTGACGACCACGGTGCCCTCGGGGGCCCCGGATGCGATCCCGCCCTCGCCGAGCACGACCTTTTCCGTGTCGGCGGGGCCGGGGACGAACATCAGGATGACCCCGGCCTTGCCCGCCAGTTCCGCCGGGGAACCGCACATGCTCACCCCGGCCTCGGAAGCGCGCTTGACGGCAGGCGGATACGGATCGTACCCGGCCACGGGAACCCCGCTTTCCATCAATTTTTTCGCGCAATTGCTTCCCATAACCCCCAGTCCTACAATGCCTACGGTATCCATATCCAATCCTTGCTTGAGTCCGAAAAAAGGTATGACTTCAGCCCCCCTGGCCGAGCGGGCAGGGAAACGGTGAAACCAGTGAAACGGGATGGTTCCGGCGGAACGCCGGGGGCGGCTACTTTCTGGCGATGGCCTTGCGGGCCGCCTTGGCGATGTCCGCGGCGGTGATGCCGAACACGCCCATCAGATAGGGGGCCTTGCCCACCTGACCGAAATGATCCTTGACGCCGACACGTTCCAGCGGCGTGGGCCGCTGCTCCGCCAGCACTTCCGCAACGGCGCTTCCGAGCCCGCCGATGACGTTGTGGTTTTCCGCCGTAACCAGCGCGCCGGTTTCGGAGGCGGCCTTGATGACGGCGTCGGCGTCGATGGGCTTGATGGTGTGGATGTTGAGCACGCGGGCGGTTACGCCTTCCTGAGCCAGCGTTTCGGCGGCCTGCAAAGCGTTGGCGACGCAGACGCCGGAAGCGATCAGGGTCACGTCGGAACCGTCGCGCAGGAGATCGGCCTTGCCGAGATCAAACTCGTAGTCATCGTCAAAGACGTTTTCGGCCTGACGGCGGAACAGCCGGATGTACACCGGGCCCTCATGCTCGACGATGGCGGGCAGGGCCTTGCGGAGCTGCACCGAGTCCGTGGGCTCGAACACGGTCATGCCCGGCAGGGTACGCATGATGCCCATGTCTTCAAGCGCCATGTGCGTACCGCCGTTGAGTTCCGCGCCGACGCCCGGATCGGAGCCGACGATTTTGACGTTCAGCCCGGCGTAGCATACCGAGATGGCGATCTGGTCGAAGCAGCGGCGGGAAGCGAACGTGGCGAAAGAATGCACGAAGGGGATCTTGCCGCAGGCGGACAGTCCGGCGGCCACGCCGACCATATTGGCCTCGGCGATGCCCACGTTGAAGGAGCGGTCGGGATAGGCCGCCTTGAACGGCTTCATGCCGTGCGCGCCGGTCAGATCCGCCTCGACGTCCACGATGCGGGGATCCTCCTTGGCAAGCGCGATCATCGTATCGCAATAGACCTTACGCATTTCCTGAGATTCAAGCATGACGGCATTCCTCGTTCCTTATTGGAGTTCCTGCAAAGCGGCGGCGACGTCTTCGGGCGACAGGGGCATGTTGTGCGAACTGAGCTTGCCTTCCGCGACCGAAAGCCCTTTGCCCTTGACCGTGGCCATGATGATGGCGGTGGGGCGCTTCTTGATGGTGCGGGCATGGGTCAGCGCGGCTTCGAGATCCGAGAAGTTGTGCCCGTCGATGCACAGGGTCGCCCAGCCGAACGCTTCCCAACGCTTGTCGAGCGGACGCACGGCGTTGATCGCGTCGGTGTAGTCGTCGATCTGCATCCCGTTGTCGTCCACCAGCACGACGAGATTGTCGAGCTCCTGGCTCCCGGCATACATGGCCGCTTCCCAGATCTGCCCTTCCTGCTGCTCGCCGTCGCCGACGATGCAGTAGACGCGGTAGTCCTTGCGTTCCATGCGCGCCGCCAGCGCCATGCCCACCGCCGCCGAAAGCCCCTGCCCAAGCGAGCCCGCGGTCATGTCAATGCCCGTGGTCAGCTTCATGTCGCAATGGCTCGGCAGCCTGGTGCCGGGCTGGTTCAGGGTGAGGAGGGTTTCCTTATCAAAGTAGCCCTTCATAGCCAGCAGGGTATACAGCGCGGGTCCGGCATGGCCCTTGGAGAGCACGATGCGGTCACGGTCGGGCCAGCCCGGCTCTTCGGGGCGCACGCGCATTTCCTCGTAATAAAGGTAGACCAGCGCTTCGATGAGGGACAGGGAACCGCCCACATGCCCGACACCGATCTGGCCGATCATTTTGGTGAGCAACTGCCTCGCTTCCTTGCTCAGCTCGGTGAGCTGCCGCAATTTCCGCTCGTTCATGGTTCAGCCTCGACTTCCTTACAGATGTTGTTCCGGTTCGGGGGACGTGCCCATCACGTCCCCCTGCCCCGTCGTTTCCAGAACCGACTGCCACAGGTCGGAGCGCACGCTCATGGTGCGGCGCTTGCGCGTTACCAGCTCCAGCGGCAGATGGACGAACTTGTCCATGATGTTGGCTACGACCATGCCCGTCTTCCCGCTCATGGCCGCGTGCACGGCATGTTGGCCCAAAAAGCCGCAGTACAGCCTGTCGTTGGCGTTGGCGGGGACGGAACGGATCATGTAGCTCGGATCGATGTATTTGAGATAGTAAGGTATCTTTTTGGCTGAAAAGTATTCGGCGATCTTCGCGCGCAGGAACCCGGTGATGTCGCCGAGCGCCTTGTTGCCCGAGGCGTCGCAGCGGGTTTCGTGCTCGGAAAGCAGATCCTGCCCCGCCCCCTCCGCCACGGCGAGCACGGCGTGGGAGTGCGCGGCAAGGCATTTTTCCAGAGCCGGGAACAGGCCCCGCTCGCCGTAGAGGCTGAAAGGGACCTCGGGGACGAGCACGAAATTGACTTCGCGCATGGAGAGGGAGGCGTTGGCGGCGATGAAGCCCGATTCGCGCCCCATCAGCTTGACGATGCCGATGCCGTTGAAGACGCTGGCGGCCTCGATATGGGCGCAGCGGATGGCGTCGGCGGCCTTGTCCACCGCCGTTTCGAAACCGAAGGAATGGGGGATGAAATTGATGTCGTTGTCGATGGTTTTCGGAATCCCGACAATGGAGATGTGCTTGCCGCGCCGGGCGACTTCCTGCTGGATGGACGCCGCAGCCTTCATCGTCCCGTCGCCGCCGATGATGAACAGCGCACTGATATTCAGGCGCTCAAGGGCGGTGGCGATTTCGGATGAAGACTGCGGCCCTCTGGACGTCCCGAGGATCGTCCCCCCGAACTCGTGGATGCCTTCCACATCGCGCGGGGCCAGCTCGCGCACGTCGTAGCGGTAGGACGGAATAAACCCCTGCAGGCCGTAGCGGATGCCAAGGACCGAAGGGACGCGATAGGCGTTGTACGCCGTCATTACGATGGCCCTGATGACGTCGTTGATGCCCGGGCACAGCCCGCCGCAGGTCACGATGGCGCATTTCGTCTTGCTCGGATCGAAGTAGATCCGGTCGCGGGGGCCCGCCAGCTCAAAGGACATGGGGCGCGGCGCGGCGCCTTCGTCCACCAGCTCCTCGTCCACGGTGAAGACCACGCGCCTCTCGCCCCCCGTCGCCAGATTGCGCGACAGCGGAGAATCGATTTCCGGCGTTCCGAGACTCTGAATGCGTATCTCTTGGGCCGCGGAGGGCGTAGCTTCACAAGTATTCATGCGGATTCCTTCCTTTTATTTTTCTTTGACCCTGCCGCAGGTCCTGCGCACGATAAGCTCCGTGTCGAGCAGGTACTGCACCTTCAGCGGGGTTTGCGATTCAATGGCCGAGATCATGATGTTCGCCGCCATCTGGCCCATTTCGTAGCAGGGCGTCTTGATGCTCGTCAGCGGCGGGTTGAAGTAGGCGGCGATGTCGATGTCGTCGAAGCCGCAGACCGAAATGTCCTCCGGGACGCTGAGCCCCGCCTCGGTGATGGCGCGTATGGCCCCGATGGCCAGATAGTCGTTCACGCACAGCACCGCCGTCGGGGGGTCCTGCAATTTCAAAAACGCCCGCATGGATTCCTTGCCGAGCAGGTAGGAGGGCGGCTGCGAGCGGATGAGCTCCGGATCGAAGGGGATGCCGTTGTCGGCAAGCACCTTCTTGTAGCCTTCCATGCGGTCGATGGTACGGCGCGCGCAGGTCATGGGGCCGACCAGAAAACCGATGCGCTTATGGCCGAGATCAATGAGGTATTTGACGCTCGTATAGATGGACCGCGCGTTGTCGATGCCGATATAGTTCACGCTTTCGTCCGGCACTTCCCACAGGATGATGCAGGGGATGCCCGCCGCCTCCAGCGTTTTCATGTACTCCACATTGCTCATGTCCAGCCCGACGAGGATGAGCCCGCCGATGCGCTGCTCGTGGAAACGCCGCATGGCGAGGCGCTCCTCCTCCGGAGAGAACTGCGACAGGGCCACCTTGCACGAATAGTTCCGCTCCGAGCACGTTTTCTGGATCGCCATCAGGTTCACGCCGAACGCCGCATACGTCGGGGAAGGCAGGAGGATGCCGATGGTGTCCGAGCGCCTTTTGGAGAGGGAACCCGCCGTCGCGTTGTAGACGTAATTGAGCGCTTCCGCGGCGGCCCTGACCTTGCTGACCGTTTCCGCGGGCGTTTTGTCCGGCTCGCGGAGGGCGCGGGATACGGTCGAAAGCGAGACGTTCGCTTTGACGGCAACGTCTTTTATGGTCGCCCGAGTGTTATTGAAACCGTTTTCATTCATTTTATTGTTTCTTTTCAATGTATTATCCATTTATTTTGTACTTCAATGAGTACGTTTTCAATCTAGCCGCCCATAAAACCGCTGTCAAGCCTCTTTGCAACGTTTTTTTGCTTTCACCCCCTTCAGCTCCGGCAAAGGCCGGGTTTTGTACCTCACTCCACTCCATTTACTGGGAAAGAGCGTGCCGAAAAAGAAAAAATATATTGTATTTACATACGTTATATGAACGCATGCATTTCTGGCATCTCCCACAGCGGCAGACCCCGTGAGGACGAAAACCTCTTCACAGTGCTGTGGGGAGTGCTTGAAAGGGCAAAAAATATCTTTTTTAATAGACTGTATTCTATAAAAAATATGTCTTTTACGGTTTTGAGGACACAAAAAAAGACATCCCATCTCTTGACAAGATATTTTTTTGACGCATAGAATGAAAACGTATTCATTCTAATATAAACTATAACATACAATATATTGAATATTCATATTTTTTTATAAAAGAACGGATTCAAAAATCGCTCACAGGCATCATAGTTATAAGGAAATCCACCCTTTAGGCCTCATGTCTGCGACCCCGGCGCCACACGGCACCCCGGAAGGCCGCAGGCCTAACCAGATAACCCCAAGGAGAAGGGCGTTATGCAACTGTCCAACACATGGAAGGCGACGGTAGGATTGATGATCGGGGCGATCCTGTGCCTGCCCGCGCAAGCGGCGGCCGAAAAGAAAATCATCATGCGCTACAGCCACAGTTCGGCGGCCATGGTGGAGGAGCCCCACCACACGGCGGCTCTGGACTTCAAGAAATACGTTGAAGAGAAAACCAAGGGCAGAGTGGAAGTACAGATCTACCCCGCCAGCCAGCTCGGCGGCGAGGAACGCGCCTTTCAGGACGTGCAGCAGGGCGTCATCCAGATAGCCTCCCTGGCTTCCAACAACGCCGCCGTGTTCGCCCCCTCCCTCTACGTCATCGATCTTCCCTACCTGTTCAGGACCAATCAGGAAGGCTGGGCCATCCTCGACAAGTACTGGGACGAACTCAACGCTAAAACCATCAAGGAAAGCGGCAACCGCATCATCGGCTGGCTCGACCTCGGCTACCGCCACGTCTGCAACAGCAAACGGCCCATCCGTACCATCGAAGACCTCAAGGGCCTCAAAATCCGCGTGCCCAACAACCCGGTCATGATCAACACGTTCCGGGCCTGGGGCTGTGAACCGACCCCCCTCGCGTGGGACGAAACCTTCAACGCCCTTCAGCAGAAGGTCGTCGACGGCCAAGAAAACTCGTACGTGGTTTTTGCGTCCAACAAGTTTGAAGAAGTGCAGAAGTACATGACCGAACTGCGCTACAAGCTCCAAATCATCGTCATGGTCGTCAACGACACATGGCTCAAGAAGCAGCCCGCCGACATCCAGCAGGCCATCCTCGAAGGCGGACGCCTCGCCACCAAGCACAACCGCGAAATGATCATGGCTATGGAAGCCCGCCTGAAGCCCGCCATGAAGAAGGCCGGCGTCGAAATCCTCGACAAGCCCGAAGACGAAAACGTTTGGGAAGAAAAGGCGATGGCTCTCTGGCCTGATCTCTACCCCAAAATCGGCAATCTCGATCTCCTCGACAAGATGATGGCGGACATGCATCGCAAGCGCCCGTAAACGCAAGAGCATGAAAACGTTTTTTACTATTGATTAAGGTCCATTATCTCTATTTCTACGTTTTTTTGAAGCGACATGCAAGTGAAAAAGTACGCTCTTTCATGAATGTGCAGTGCGCATTCTTAGAAAAAAGCGCGACTATGGCAATGGATTTCAGACTGTTCACCCATAATGAGGAGGTCTTCATGAACATCCGGCAAAGCTTCAACCGGGCCCTTTTAGGGGCGGTTTGCGGAGCGCTGCTTCTGGTTTCCCCTGCCAGTGCGGCCGAGAAAAAAATCGTCATGCGCTACAGCCACAGCTCCAGCGCGATGGTCAAGGAACCGCATCACGCGGCGGCCCTCGACTTCAAGAACTATGTGGAAAAGGCCACCAACGGGAAGGTGGACGTCCAGATTTACCCCGGCAGCCAGCTTGGCGGCGAGGAGCGGAGTTTTCAGGACATCCAGCAGGGGGTCATTCAGATCGCGTCTCTCGCGGTCAACAACGTGACGGTGTTCAGCCCCTCAATGGGCGTGTTCGACCTGCCGTACATGTTCACCAACTATGAAGATTGCTACAAGCTCATCGACCAGAACTGGGACGAGATCAACAAGCGCATGATCGCCGAGAGCGGCAACATGGCCGTGGGCTGGCTCGTGCAGGGCTTCCGCGTGCTCAGCAACAGCAAGCGTCCTATCAATACCATTGAAGACCTCAAGGGCCTCAAGATCCGCGTGCCCAACAACCCGATCATGATCGCCACCTTCCGCGCGTGGGGCGGCGAACCCGCGCCCATGGCGTGGGACGAGACGTTCAACGCCCTCCAGCAGAAGGTCGTCGACGGACAGGAAAACCCCTACCCCGTGTTCGCTTCCAACAAGTTCGAGGAAGTGCAGAAGTACATCACCGAAATCCATTATAAGGTGTGGATCGGCCCCATCGTCGTGAACGCCGCGTGGTTCAAGAAGCAGCCCGCGGACGTGCAGAAGGCCATCCTCGAAGGCGGACGTCTCGCCACCGAAAACAACCGCAAGATGATTGCCGAAATGGAAACCGACCTCGTCAAGGTGCTCAAGGACAAGGGTGTAGAGATCCTCGCCAAGCCCGAAGACGAACCCGTCTGGCAGGAAAAGGCCATGGGCGTATGGCCGCAGTTCTACGACAAGATCGGCGATATTTCCTTGCTTGACACCATGATGAAGTCCCTCGGACGTACGCGTCCGCAATAACGCCTGCCGAGCCCGGAGGTGGCTTCCTCCTCCGGGCCGCTAAACCTCAACGGGTGAGGAGAGAGTCATGCGCGAGCAGCTGGCGTCCATTTGGAAGAACCTTGAAGAGTACATTTGCTGTGCGCTTCTCGGCGTCATCATGACGCTTTTGATGATGCAGGTGTGCTACAGATACTTCGGCGGCAAGTCCATCGCATGGTCTGAAGAGGTCAGCCGTTTCCTGTTCCTGTACCTTGTCTATTTCGCGGCAAGCCTCGCCGCCTCAAAGAATCTGCATATCCGCGTGACCGCGCAGCTCAAGCTCCTGCCGAAGCTCGGCCAGATGCTTCTGCTCCTTACGACGGACATCATCTGGCTGATCTTCTGCATTATCGTGGTGAACGTCGGGACGGACTTCATCATCAGCATGAGCGACCGCCCGATGGTTTCCGGGGCGCTGATGCTTGATATGCGCTATGTCTACGCGGCGGTGCCCATCGCCTTTACCTTGCAGGCCGTCCGCCTCGTCGAGCGCTGGTGGCGCATCTTCACCAAGCGCGATCCCTTAGTCGTTCCCAGCGAGGAGGTATTCTGATGTCGCTTGAAGTCCTCATCTGGATTGCGCTGGCTGTCCTGCTCGTCATGGGCACGCCCATCTTCGTCTCCCTCGGCATGGCGTCCATCACCGTGCTGCTTCTGAGCGACATCCCGCTTTCGCTCGTCATGATTGACCTTATCAAGGTCTCGGACATGTTCCCCCTGCTGGCGGTGGTGGGCTTCGTCTTCGCCGGGGCGCTCATGGAACGCGGCGGCATGGCGGCCCAGATCGTTGAGGTCGCCTCCATGCTCGTCGGGCACATACGCGGCGGGCTCGGCATCGTGACCATCCTCGGCTGCATGTTCTTCGCCTCCATGATCGGCTCCGGCCCCGGCACCGTGGCCGCCATGGGCAGCATCATGATCCCCTCCATGATCAAGCGCGGCTACTCGCCCGAATACGCCGCCGGCGTTTCGGCTACCGGCGGCACGCTCGGCATCCTCATCCCGCCGAGCAACCCCATGCTGGTCTACGGCATCATCGCCAACGTCTCGATTTCCGCGCTGTTCACCGCCGGTTTCGTACCCGGCGCGCTGGTCGGCACCTGCCTCATGTTCACGGCCTATACCATCGCCCGCCGCCACGGCTACAAGGGCACGATGCATTCCTACACGATGGCCGAATTCGGGCGGGCGCTCCTGAAGAACATCTGGTCCCTCATGGCTCCCGTGGTCATCCTCGGCGGCATCTACGCGGGCATATGCACGCCCGTGGAAGCCTCGGTCGTCGCAGTGTGGTACGCCCTTTTCGTCGGCTTCTTCATCACCAAGAAGCTTTCCCTGAAGGAAGTGTTCAACGCCATGAAGCTGGCGAACATCTCCACCGGGACCATCCTCATCGTCGTGGGCGTGTCCACCATTTTCGGGCGGTTCCTGACCATGTACCAGATCCCGCAGCAGCTCGCCGCCCAGATGATGCTGTACACCACCAATCCCATCCTGATCCTGCTGCTCATTGCGGCACTGCTGTTCTTCCTCGGCATGTTCATGGAGACGCTGGCCACCATCGTCGTGCTCGCGCCGGTCTTCCTGCCCATCATCAAGTCCGTGGGCATCGACCCCGTGTTCTTCGGCGTCTTTTGGGTGATAACCAACGAGATCGCCCTGCTGACCCCGCCGCTCGGCGTCAACCTGTTCATCGCCATGAACCTGTCCAACCTCCCGCTGGAGCGGGTCGCCAAGGGAGCCTGTCCGTATATTTTCCTGCTTATTCTCGTGGTGTTCTTCCTCATCTTCTTCCCCGACGTCGTGACGTTCCTCCCGAAGGCGCTCGGCATGTATTGATGGTGCGCCGCCCCGGACCCTGCCGAGGGGCTCTGCCCCTCGGAACCCCGGCAGAGGCGCTGCCTCTGCACTCCGCAAGGGAGCAGCGCTCCCTTGACCCGGCACAAGCGTTTCCTCCCGCGGCAACACCGCAGGAGGAAGCGCTCAGGGCATAAAGGAATCTCCCTTTACTGGAATTCCGGAAACGCAGGGCTCAAAAAAATCTCCTCTCCACCAACCTGGGGGCTTCCTCCTCCCCCACTCCCCCAAACGGCGGCTATTCCCCCCAATGGATAGCCGCCGCTCCGTTTCCCATACAAAAAGCCGCTTCTCTGGGAAACGGCCCTTACTGGCGGCAATGTTAGGGAAAGGAAAATGCGCGGGGTTTTGCACGTCACGGTTTCATCGCGAACATATTGACGGTGTTATTGTAAAGGGAGGTTATCGCCTCGTCGGACAAACATTTCGGATACACAAATTTAGATGCTTATCACATAGTACATGGACAGATTCCGGTATATGAATTGAACTACATTCTATATTAAGCGATTACCTTGGCGGCAACGCCGCCAAGGTAATCGCGCCGCCGGGTCAAGGGGCGGCTCGCCCCTTGCGGGGTCCCGAGGGGCAGAGCCCCTCGGCAGGGTCCGGGGCGGAGCCCCGTGAGATCGCTTGCCTCGCCAACCCGCACGGGCTATCAGGGAGCGTCACTCGATAAAAGGCTGTGACGACAGGAGGCTCCATGAAACCGCTCAAGCTGGATGCCGATTCCTCCCGCACCGGGAAACTTGAGGACATGAACGCGCCGTGGAGCCGCCTGCTCCATCTGGCGACGCGCTACACCTACCCGAAACGCTACCCCCTCGTACTGGCGGGCGACGCCATGTTCGACTTCTACTACCTTGCCAAAGGGCGCCTCAGGATCATGCACGGCGCGGAGAACGGACGCGAACGGGCGATGGTCTATATCGGCAGCGGGAATGTATTCAATGAGGCCACGGCACTGGCCGGATTCGACGATCCCGACTGCCGCTTCTACTGTATGGAAGACGTGGAACTGTACCGCTTCCCCGGCACGCTGCTCCATGATCCGCGCTTCGTTGCCGAATACCCGGAACTCATCATCAACCTGATGGTATCCATGAGCACCAAGGTGCTCGTGATGCACGCCAACCTTTCCGAAACGGGCGGCGGTACGGCAGTGAAGCAGGTCAGCCTCTTTTTGTGCGGGCTTTCACGTCTGCACGGTGACAAGCTCGACTTCAACCCCCAGATGACCCAAGAAGAACTGGCGATTTTCCTTGGGATGCACAGGGCTACGCTTGTGAGGGCCCTGAGGGTCCTGCGTGGGTGCGGCGCCCTCCTCCAGCTCACCAAGAACCGCCTCCGTATCGGAGACCTCGCGCTCTTGCAAAAAATAGCCGGGGAATAACCCGGAACATCTACAGAAAAACCCATATAATCCATACTGTTTCGTCCTATCTCATCTTTTTTTCCACTTTTTTTCACAAATGGCGCAGATGCGCCATTTTCTTGAGAACGGCTGTGTGAAGGTTCGCACAATGGGAAGTGAGCCGGAGGGCAGATGCGCGCCCGCCCATCCCCTCACCCTTCACATAGCCGTCCCCCGCGTCGCGGGGAACGCCAAGGAGACAGGACGTGATCAACGTTATCGATCAAGACAAATGCATCGGATGCGGGACCTGCTTCAAGTCGTGCAGCCTCGACGTGTTCCGCCTCGACACCGACCAGAGCAAGGTTTCGCCCTGCATGGCGGCGTGCCCTGCGGGGACCGACATTCGCGGCTACAATGCCCTCGTACAGCAAGGCAAGCTTGAAGAAGCCGCCCAAAAACTCCGTCAGGCAAACCCATTCCCCGGCATCACGGGCCGCATCTGCTTCCATCCCTGCGAAAAGGAATGCGCGCGCAATGCTGTGGACGGTGCGGTAAACATCAACGCCGTCGAGCAGTTCCTCGGCGATCTCGACCTGCCAGAAGAACAGCCCGCCGTCCGGCATACGGCCAAGGTCGCCGTGGTGGGTTCCGGCCCCGCAGGGCTTTCCTGCGCCTGTTTTATGGCCCGCATGGGCTACCCCGTCACCGTTTTCGAGGCCGCGCCGCGCCCCGGCGGTATGCTCCGTTACGGCATCCCGGCTTACCGCCTGCCCGACGCCGTGGTCGAGGCGCATGTAGCCCGGCTTGAAGCCCTCGGCGTCAGCTTCCGCTGCAACACCCGCATCGGCAAGGGCGGCGACCTGACCCTCGGCGATTTGCGCCGGCGCGGCTACAAGGCGTTCCTTCTTGCCCCCGGAACCAGCCTCAGCCGCAGGATCGCCATTGAAGGCGCGGAGCTGCCCGGCGTGCTGTGGGGCGTGGAGTTCCTGCGCGCCGTGCGCGGCGATCACGCTCCTACGTTTTCGGGCCATGTCGTGGTCGTGGGCGGCGGCGACGTTGCCGTCGACGCGGCGATTTCCGCCAAGCGCCTCGGAGCATCGTCCGTGAGCATGGTTTCCCTTGAGTCCGAAGCCGAACTGCCCGCCTATCCGCACAATATCGCCGACGCCCGCGACGAGGGCATCGATTTTCAGTGCGGCTGGGGCCCGGTGCGCGTCGAAGGCACGGACGCCGTTTCCGGCCTCGCCGTCAAAGCCTGCCTTTCCGTCAAGGACGCTTCCGGCGCGTTCCACCCGTCCTTTGATGAGGCGCAAACCCGCACCATCCCCGCCGATGCCGTGATCTTCGCCATCGGGCAGGCCGCCGATCTCGATCCCTTCGCGGAGGACGTGGCCATCACGCCCCGCCGTACCATCGAAACCGCCGCCGTCACCTTCGAAACCTCCCGCCCCGACGTATTCGCGGCGGGCGACGCCGCCAGCGGCCCGGCCTCGGCCATCCAAGCCATCGCCGGGGGACGCGAGGCAGCCTTCTCGATGGACCGCTACCTGCGCGGAGGCCAGATCCTCGCCAACCGCGCCGCCGTCCGCGAAACCGTGGACAAGGACAGGCTCCCCGGCGAAGGCGTGCTCCTCTCCCCGCGCAACGAACGCGCCGTGACCGACGCCCCCGGATTCGGGGAACGGCGGCGGGGGCTGGATCTCCATGCCGTGCTGGCGGAAGGTATGCGCTGCATGACCTGCGGGGCCAAGGCCCGCATCGCCTACAACGACGACTGCATGACCTGTTTTACCTGCGAGCTCCGCTGCCCGGCGGAAGCCATCAACGTGCATCCTTTCAAGGAACCGCTCCCGCGTACCCTTGAAATCCATTGCGAGGACTAGCCATGAGCGCGAAACCTTTTGTTTTCGATACGGACGTGCTGATCATCGGCGGCGGCTTTTCGGGTTCGTGGGCCGCGCTGACGGCCCGGCAACATGTGGAGAACGTGCTCATCGTCGACAAGGGCCCCCGCGACTGGGGCGGCCTCGGCGGGATGTCCGGCGGCGACATGATCGTCAAGCAGCCGGAGTTCGCCGCCAAGGATCTGGTCGAAGAGCTGGTCTATTACTATGACGGGCTGTGCGAGCAGGATGTGCTTGAGGAAATCCTCAACCAGTCCTACGAGCGCTTCAAGGATTACGAGAAGATGGGCCACGAGTTCGCCCGCGACGATTCCGGCAGGCTCATGAGCATCCCCCAGCGCGGGCTCGAACTCATGCGCTATTACTTCTACCATCCCTACGGCAAGGGCGGCGCGCACACCACGCAGATCCTCAATGCCGAGCTTCAGCGGCTCAACGTCCAGCGCATCGGGCGCATCGAGATCACCGATCTCGTCAAGGACGGCGACGCCGTTTCCGGGGCCGTGGGCTTCCACGCCCAGAGCGGCACGCCCTGCCTGTTCCGGGCCAAGGCCGTCATCCTCGCCGCCCACAACGGCGGCTGGAAGGGCTCGTACCTGCTGAACACCTGCGCGGGCGAAGGCGCGGCGCTGGCCTACGGTGCGGGCGCTTCCCTGCGCAACATGGAGTTCATCGAAAACTGGAACGTGCCCAAGCTGTTCGCGTGGGAAGGGCAGACCGGGATGCTCCCCTACGGCGCGCGCTTCCTCAACGGAGAAGGCGAGGATTTCATGCGCCGCTATTCCCCGAAGCTCGGAGCCAAGGCCGACCCGCACTACAACGTGCGCGGCATGGCCTTTGAAGTCCGGGCCGGACGCGGGCCGATCTACTTCGACACCAGCACCATGAGCCCGGAAGGCGTCGAGATCATGACCCCCACCGGCGGCTGGATGAAACTCAACGACACCAAGCTCAAGGAACTCGGCATCGACTTCTTCAAGAGCAAAACCGAATGGATGCCGCAGGTGCTCACCTCGTTCGGCGGCACCGTGGCCGACAAGGACGGCTGGAGCGGCGTTCCGGGCCTGTTCGTGGCCGGACGCGCCCGCAGCGTCACCCCCGGCGTCTACATGGGCGGCTGGGACACCTGCAAGACCACCACGACCGGTTACATCGCCGGGAACAGCGCGGGGAAATACGTTTCCGGGCTCACCTCCGCGCCGCGGTTCGACGACGCCCACGCTTCCGGCACGCTCGACGCCACCCTGTCCCTGCTCGGCAAACCCGGCGTCTATCCCAAGGACGTGGTCCGGCTCATGCAGGAGCTCATGGCCCCGATGGACGTGTGCATCCTCAAGACCGGCAAGGGCCTCACCCGCTCGCTGGAACGCCTTGAAGACGCCAAACGGAACATCCTGCCGTACATGACCGCCCCCGAGCCGCACTATCTGGTCAAGCTCGTGGAAGCGCGCTCCATGGCGCTGATCACCGAAATGTACCTGAAGGCGTCGCTCATGCGCAAGGAATCGCGCAGCGGGCATTACCGCGAGGATTTCCCCGAACGCCACGGCGATCCGGCATGGATCGTCATCCGCGACGGGCACGACGGCATGGATCTGCGTGCCGACCCCGTTCCGCTGGACCGTTATCCGGTAAAACCGCACCGCTACTATATGGATAACTTCGCCTTCCCCAAAACATCGGCCATCTAAGGCAGCGTCCGCCGCGCCGGAATCCCACATCCCGGCGCGGCTCCCCGACCTCTGAACCCGCCTCCCGCAGGAGTCCCCATGAACCGTGCCCTGACCTTAAAGTGGTTCGCCGTGCTCGGCCTCGCCAGCCTGTTCTACCTGCTGGCTCCCCGTGACGTTTCGCCTCAAATGCCCCTCTATCTCGGGATGACCTCCGCAGCGGTCATCATCTGGACCTTCGATCTCTTGCCCGCCGTGGCTGTCGCCGCCGCGCTGACCTTCCTCTACCTGCTGACCAACATGGCCCCGCCCGAAGTCGTGCTCGGACCGTGGACCACCGTGCTCATCTGGACCACCTTCGGCGCGGCCATCTTCGGCGAAGCCATGGAAAAGACCGGGCTCGCCAAGCGCGTGGCCCTGCGCTGTATGCTCCTCACGGGCGGCACATTCACCGGGATGCTCATCGGGTTCGCCATCGGCGGCATCATCCTCGGCCTGCTGCTGGCCTCCGGGTTCGCCCGCACGGTCATCTTCTGCGCCATCGCCGTGGGCATCATCAGGGCGCTGGACATCGATCCCAAGTCCCGTCTGTCCTCCATCATCGTCATCGCCTGTTTCTTCGCGGCGGCGGCCCCGACCATGCAGTTCCTGCACACCTCGGAGTCCTTCATCTGGTCGTTTCAGGTGCTCATGAAGGCCATCGGCGGCAATGTGGACTGGTGGGAATACCTGAACCACGCCTGTTTCATCAACACCATCTATGTCGCGCTGTCCTTCCTGACCGTCTATTTCATGCGCGGCAAGGTGCGGCTCCCCGAAGGCGGGAAACTCAAGCTCATCCTCGAAGAGCGCCTCGCCGAAATGGGCCCCATGACGGTTTCCGAAAAGCGCCTCCTCGTCCTCGCCATCCTCGGCATCCTCGGCTTTATGGTCGAGCCGTGGACCGGCGTGAACGCCGTGTATGTGCTTTGCCTCGTAGCCCTGTTCTGCTACATGCCCGGCATGAAGATCATGGAGCCCTCCTCCTTCAACAACCTGAACATCGTGTTCCTCGTCTTCGTGGCGGGCTGCATGGCCATCGGGTTTGTGGCGGGCGAAGTCGGAGCCAACAAGTGGGCCGTCTCATCCATCATCCCGTTCCTCAAGGAACTGCCCCCCACGCTCGGCGTGCTCTGCTCCTACCTCGCGGGCGTGGTCACCAACCTGCTCCTGACCCCCTTCGCGGCGACCGTGGCCTTCACCCCGGCGTTCGGCGAACTCGGCGTCCAGATGGGCGTCAACCCGCTGCCCTTGTTCTACGCCTTCGAGTACGGGCTCGATCAGTACTTCTTCCCCTATGAAGGCGTCATGTTCCTCTACATCTTCACCACCGGATGCGTGACCCTCAAGCACGTCATCCCCACGATGATCGCCCGCTGCATCGTCGCCGGGGCGTTCATCGCGGTCATCGCCATCCCCTACTGGACGTTCATCGGCATCATGTAACCCCACACGGCCCGCTCCCGCGCCTCTCCTCCCACTCCCGGATGCCCCCCGCATCCCCCAAAAAGGCGTTGCCGCACCCCGGCCTGATGGCTGGATGCGGCAACGCCTTTTCGTGATCGCCCTTCCCGTCTTCTTGACACGCCGCCCCGCCGTGCCCACATTCAGACAAAACACGGGGCAGGAGGCCGCCATGAGCGACAAGGACATCATCGATATGAAAGAGGAAAACGGCCAGTGGTCGGCCTACGTTTCCGAGTTCTCCCCCGAAAAGCTCTGGGAAAAAATCAAAGGGCACGCAAAGAAAGTCGGCTGCGAGGGCATACGCAGCGCCCTGCGCCTGTTCTACGCGCTGGACAATCCGTCCATGCCGCTCAAGACGAAAATGGTGATTTACGGCGCGCTCGGCTATTTCATTTCGCCCATCGACGTGATCCCCGATTTCATCCCGGTCGTGGGCTTCACCGACGACATCGGCGTGCTCGCGGCGGCGGTGGTCATGGCCGCTTCCTATATAGACGCCGAGGCCAAGGCCAAAGCCGACGCCAAGCTTGCCGGATGGTTCGGGGAAGGCACTTGCTGAAAAGAACCATACCCCCCAGGCTTTCCGGGAACTACGGAGAGGCTCTCCGCCACGCTTTGGCGCGGACGCACCGCAAGGTACGCCCGTACTCCTGCTCTCCCCGGCAGAACACTATCAGGAATAGGCCCCGCGCACGGCGTCCACAATGGCGTCCGTCAGACGCCGCAGGTCTTCAGGCCCGATGCAGTACGGCGGCATGAGATAGACGTTCCGGTTGAACGGACGCACCCATACGCCGCGCTCAACGAAGAAATCCTGCAAGACGGCCATGTTCACGGGCTTGTCCACCTCCACGACGCCGATTGCGCCGAGTGTCCGCACGTCGCGGACCCCCCGGAATTCCCGGCACGGCGAAAGCCCTTCCTCAAGGCCCCGGCGGATGCCTTCCACGCGCTCGGCCCACGGCGAGGCGTTCAGAAGGTCGAGGCTGGCGCATCCCACGGAGCAGGCCAACGGGTTGCCCATGAAAGTGGGGCCGTGCATGAACACGCCGCCGCCCTGCTCCGGCCCGGCCTCTTCAATGCCCCGCGCTACGGCTTCGCTGGCAACGGTCGCCGCCAGCGTCATGGTGCCGCCGGTGAGCGCCTTGCCGAGACAGAGGATATCCGGCTTGAGGCCCGCCCATTCCGAAGCGAACATCTTGCCGGTACGCCCAAATCCTGTGGCGATTTCATCAACGATCAGCAGCAGTTCGTGCTCGTCGCACAGCTTCCGCAGCCCGCGCAGGTAGTCGGGGTGATAGAACCACATCCCGCCCGCGCCCTGCACGATGGGTTCGAGGATGACCGCCGCCAGCCCCTCCGCGTGGCGCTCGATGGCGTCGCGCATGGGCCGGAGGCTGTCGGGATCGAACGGGCTGTCGAAACGGCAGCTTGGGCGCTCGACGAACAGGTGTTTCGGCAGGATGCCGGTAAACAGCGTATGCATACCGTTTACGGGATCGCAGACGGACATGGCCCCTTGCGTGTCGCCGTGGTAGCCGCCCTTGGGGGTGAGGAAGCGGGTTTTGCCCGGCCTGCCCTTTGAGGCCCAATACTGGACCGCCATCTTGAGCGCGACTTCGACCGAGACCGAACCCGAGTCGGCGTAAAAGATGTGTTTCAGATTGTCGGGCAGCAGCGGCAGGAGCCGTTTCCCCAGTTCCACGGCTGGCTCATGGGTCAGGCCGCCGAACATGACGTGGGCCATTTTCGCGGACTGCCGCCGCACGGCGTCCATGAGGACGGGGTGTCCGTAGCCGTGGATGGCGCACCACCACGAGGACATGCCGTCCACCAGCTCCCTCCCGTCGCGCAGCCTGATGCGCACGCCCGATGTGCCCACCGCCTCCCGCACCGGGAGCGGGTTCAGCGCCGACGTATACGGGTGCCACAGGTGTTCCCGGTCGAAGGCGAGAAGCGAAGAAGGGGAAAGAGGAGATGAGGGAATGTGGGGGGAGGCCACGCGGGAGCTTTCCCGGTTGGAGCATGAAGATGCGGGGGAGGTTTGACCGCGTTCATGGGAAGAAGACGGGGAGACGATATGTGATGAAGCGTTGTCGGGGCATATTCCATTGGAAAGGCAGTCCGAGAACAACGGGCTCAGGGCTTTCACGGCGGGCCCGACAAGGGCGGCGAGGCAGGACCATACGTTTTCGGCATTGTTTGCGAATCCGGTTTGGTAGGGGATTTCCGCGAGCACGGGGACGCCGCGTTCCCGGCCCATGCGGGCGAGGGTTTCGGCGTTGTCGCGCAGCAGCCTGCGTTCGTTCCCGACATCCGGATCGGGGCCGGAACCCGGATCGCATACCGTTTCCGGGATCGGGCGGTTGAGGATCATCCCGCACACGCGCAGGCCGTGCGATTGCAGCACGTCGAGCGAAAGCAGGGCGTGGTTGATGCAGCCGAGCTTGTTCCCCACGACGAGCAGGACAGGAAAATCGATCTCCCGCATGAAGTCGAGCATGGTTTCGCGGTCATTCAGCGGCACGTAAATCCCGCCCGCGCCTTCGATCAGCAGAAACGTCCCGTCCGGCGCCTTCCGCTCCAGCTTTTCCCGTAAGCCGGAAACAGTGAGCGGACGCCCTGCCAGCCGTGCCGCCAAATGCGGCGAACACGCGGGCTCGTAGGTTTCCAGCACGATCCCGCCGCCTCCCGCCGCCTCGTAGCAGGCCACGTCGGGAGCGACAAGGGCGGAAGAGGCCGAAGAAGAAGAAGAAGAAGAAGAAGAAGAAGAAGAAGAAGAAGAAGAAGAAGAAGAAGACACTCCCAACGAAGCGCCCACGCCTCCCATGCCTGCGTTTCCCCAACCCTTCAGGTGTTCGGGAGTACTGGAACCACCTTTCCCACAGCAGCCACAAGCACAGTCTTCCTTTCGCGTCTGCAAGGAGTCTCCATCCCCTCCCGCCGAGAAAGCCCCCTCATGAGACGCGGCCTCCCCCCGATTCTCTTCCTCTCCCCCCCGCATAACGCACCCCGTCTGTACGGGTTTCACAGCGGCGGCGGGCACCCCGGCGACCTTCAAGGCGCGCAGAAGCGCGGCGGTGACGGTGGTCTTCCCGGCATCGGTATCGGTCCCGGTGATGAAAAGCCCCTTCATGACCGTTCCTCCCGAAGCCCCAGCACCTCGTACATTTCGGCATCGTCACAGAAGGCGCAGCCCTTGGTGGTGAGGTAATTGCCGGTCATCACGCCGTTGGCTCCGGCGGCGAAAACCCACGACTGCCACTGGCCGAACGTCTTGGAGCGCCCGCCGCAGATGAGCACGTCCTGTTCCGGATGCAGAAGCCGCATGAGCGCGACCACCCGCAGCGCCTCGGAAGGCGGCAGGAGGGGGGAATCCCCAAGCGGCGTGCCGGGAATGGGATTCAGAAAATTGAGCGGCAGGGAGTCCACGCCGAGATCGGTCAGGGTTTGGGAAAGCTCAATACGCTGCTCCCACGTCTCGCCAAGGCCGAAGATGCCGCAGCTGCACACCCGGAACCCGGCGGAGCGGGCCACGCGCACGGTTTCCAGATCCTGCTCGTAGGCGTGGGTGGTACAGATCGAAGGGAAATGGCTCGCGGAGGTTTCGAGATTGTGATGATAGGACGTAAAACCCGCCTCGCGCAGCCGGGCGGCCCGCTCGGGCGTCAGCAGGCCGAGCGAGGCGCACAAGCCGATCTTCACTTCCCGGCCGATGCGCAGAGCCGATTCGCACAGCGCATCGAAATCGCGATCGCTCGGAGCCGTGCCGCTGGTCACGATGCCGAAGCGGTCGACATTGTTGGCGGCGAGCTCTTCGGCGCGGCGCAGCAGCGTATCCGTGTCATAGAGAGGATAGACGGGGGAATCCGTTTGATGATGCGCTGATTGGGCGCAGAAAGCGCAGTTTTCAGGGCAACGCCCGGACTTGGCGTTGATGATCCCGCAGGTAAACGCGGCGGCGGGCTTGCGGGCGGCGCGGGCCAGCCCCGCCACGGACAGGATGTCCAACGTCGCGGACTCGGGAAGACGGGCAAGCTCCAGCGCCTCGGAAGGTGACAGAAGCGGATCGGCGCCGGACGTGATGCGTTCGGCGATGCGGACAAGCAAAGCATCCATGGGAAAACGTCCTTACAAAAAGTGATGCGACCTTCGCTGTGAGAATAAAGACGCCCGGAAGGGAATCTGGGCAAGGCCGGCGGCTTCGGCCCGATCGGATGCCGAAAAAATTTTCCTGGGAACCCCAAGGGCTCTCCCCAGCAATGCCGGACAGCAAATAACGGGAGCCTGACCGCTGAACGGATACGGCATTTCCCTGCTCTGTGCAACTCCGGTGAAACGGACGGGTTACGGCGGGAAGCAATGACAATGGGCACTGCCGGGAAGCCCCGCTGAGAGAAGCATCCGCTTCCATACCAGAGCCTTTCCTCTTAGAAATGTATATGATCGCCCCAGAAAAGCTGCGTGGGGGGATTCGATGGCACAGGAGCCTTTGGAAAGGCATGGGCTCCCCGCCGGCAAGCTTGGGGAAGAGAGGAAAAGCCTTTATCCAGAAAAAGTTCCCTCTCCCCAATGCCTCTATGCCCTTTCAAAGCCCTTCCTCCCACCTTCCCCGAAAATCGGTTGCGGCCTACAAGTCAAAAGGCTAAAATGATTTCACCATCAACGCTCTCGGCCCCGCCGTCCGCAAACGCACCCCGACCACATGCCAAAACGTCTTACGCTGTTCGCTCCCGTCCTGCTCGCCGTAGTCCTGTCCATCGGGATCATGGCGTGGTTCGGCTACCATAACGCCAAGGACATCCTCGAACAGGAGCTCGTCGCCCATCAAAAAATGATCGCCCAAAGCGCCGTCGATGCCATCCACACCTATTTTACCGGCATCACAGAGAATGTCGAGACGCTCGCCGCCTCCGGCCCCATCCGCCGGCTGCTCAAGAATCCCAATTCGGCGGAAGAGATGGATTCGGCGCGGCGGCTTACGCGCCTGTTCATCCGGCACCAGTCGGATATGCCCAACCTCAACCTTCTCAACAAGAACGGCCAGATAATCCTCAGCTCCACCACGGCCATGCCCGGCATCACCCGGAGTGTCCGCACCGATTTCTCCGATATTGATCGGCCTTCCTTCGGCAGTACCACCAACGGGGACGGGAAGGTCATGGCCTACGTCAGCGCCCCTGTCCGCAGCGACGGCGAACGCGGCGGCGAACGCATCGGTGAAGTTGTCGTCATCATTGATCTGGAAAATTTTCTGCAAAGCTGGAAACGCACAGCCTCCATCGCTCCGAGCGACGGCTATTTCCACATCATCAACGCACAAGGCAAAGTGCTGGCCTCATGGAACAGCGAGGCGCCTCCAGACAACATGCTGAGCCCCGGCAAGCAGGATATTTTCCATCAGCCGGAAGGGCAGCTTATCCGTTTCGCCTCCAGGGATCGGCACACCAGCCTCGGCATCTGGTTCCCCATTCCGTCCACGGACTGGCGGATCCTCATGGCGGTGAACGAAAACAAGATCCTCGGCCCGGCCAACATACTCCGCGACGGGACGCTGACCATCAGCGGAGCCACGGGGCTGCTGCTTCTCCTCCTCGTCTGGGTGCTCCTGAGCTCGCTCACCCGGCAGATCCGCGAGAAAAATCTCCAACTTGACGCCATATCCTCCCACCTGCTCGGGGGCCTGCTCATTACAAGGCTGGATCGGTCCTTCACCATCCTCTACGCCAACGACGGCTACCTGAATATGGTAGGCTATACCCGAAGCCAGCTCCGCAAGGAAAAGCGCAACGCGGCCGTTAGCCTCTGCGCGTCCGAAGAGCGGAACGCGACGATGCAAGCGATTTTCAACCAGCTTTCCCAGAACGGCATGCTGTCGCTCGAACACCGCCTCCAGCGGAGGGACGGCACCCGCTTATGGGCCCTCATCCGGGGACGGCAGGTGAACGATCCCGAACTGGGGCAAATCGGCGTATGGGTCATCATCGACGTCACCGAACAGAAGGAAACGCAGCTTGCCTTTGAGCGCCAGTCCTGCGAGCTGGAAACGCTTGTCCAGCAGGTTTCCGCCAGCGAAAACAGGCTCAAGTTCCTTGTGGACAGCGCGAGCATCCCCTTGTGGTCCACGGATCTCGAAACAGGGCTCATTTCCTACAATGAGCACGTCTGCCGGATGCTGGGCTGGCCCGAAGGCGTGCTGCACATGACGCTCCCGGATTTTCTGCTCCGGTGCCATCCCGACGACGTGGAGCACGTGCGCAACGTGTTTGAAAGCTTTTCCGCCGAAGACGCCGGCGGCACGCTGGAATACGAATACCGGGTGCGGGACGGCAACGGGAACTGGCGGTGGATACTGGTCAAAGGGCAAAAAGCGATCAACCCGCTGACCCACAAGGCCGAACGGGTGGGCATCGTCATCGACAACCACGCCCGCAAACAAGAGGCGCTCGATACCCTCCAGCGCGCCGCTGAACTTGAAGCGCAGGTGCAGACGCGCACGGCGGAACTCGCGGCCCGCAATGCCGAACTGCTCAAAAGCCAGCAGGAAGCCTTGGAAGCCACCCGTGCCAAGAGCGAGTTCCTCGCCACCATGAGCCACGAAATCCGTACGCCCATGAATGGGATCATCGGCCTGACATATCTTGCGCTCCAGCGCGAATGCCCCGCCTCCATTGCGGATTACCTCGCCAAAATCGATGTCACCGCCAAGACCCTTCTGCGGATCATCAATGATATCCTTGATTTTTCTAAAGTCGAATCCGGCAAAATGGACTTCGAGGAAATCCCGTTCAACCTCTCGGAGGTGCTTGATAACACTCTCCAGATGTTCACCCATGCCGTGCGGGAAAAGGGGCTCTCCCTGCGCTTTGACGTGGGGGAAGGAGTGCCCCAGTCGCTTGTGGGGGATCCCACGCGGCTCGGGCAGATCTTGCTCAACCTTGTGGGGAACGCTATGAAATTCACGCATGAAGGCAGCGTGACCCTTTTCGTCCGGTGCGTGGAGACGGACCAGCAGACCGTCACGCTGGGTTTCGCCGTGCGCGACACGGGCATCGGTATCCCCGCGGACAAGCTTCCCTCTCTGTTCCAGCCGTTCATCCAGGCGGATATGTCGGTTTCCCGGCGCTACGGCGGCACGGGCCTCGGCCTTGCCATAGCGCGGGTGCTGGTACAGCACATGGGCGGGACAATCCATGTGCGCAGCGTGGTAGGCAAAGGGTCCACATTCAGTTTCACGCTCCGCTTCCGCCGGCCTGCCGCAGTCCTCAAGGAGGCCGAAAGCACCGCGCCGGGCAACACGCCCGCGCCGCTCGACGGGCTCCGGGTCCTGCTCGCCGAGGATAACGATATCAACCAGATAGTAGCTACAGAAATCCTGAAAATGAAGGGCATTGCGGTGGATGTGGCCTCCAACGGGCTCGAAGCCGTGGACATGGCTCGTTCCGGGGCCTACGACGTGATCCTCATGGACATCCAGATGCCGGAACTGGACGGCATCGAAGCGACGCGGCGTATCCGGGCCTTCCTGCCGGACATTCCCATTATTGCCATGACCGCCCACACCATGAAGGGCGACGCCGAAAAGTGCCTCGAAGCGGGAATGCAGGACCACATCGCCAAGCCCATCGATCCGGAGACGCTTTTCGCAGCGCTGCAACGGGCACGGGGGTAGACTTCCATTCCTGCCCGGCCCTCCGAATCCGCCCTTCCTAGGCCCTCCTTTGATACCCGAAAGCCCCCCCTTCACAGGCGGCGGCTTTCGGAGTAATGTGCTCTTATGTCACATTTCCTTTATATATCGGACGTATTTTGTCCTTGGTGTTATGGTTTTGCCCCGGTCATGCAGCGGATTTCCTCCGAGCACCCCGGCTATCCCGTACGCGTGCTGAGCGGCGATCTGGTGGAAAACCCAACCACCACCGGCGAAATGATGAGGAAGCACCCGACCATGCGGGAATTTTTCGTCCGGCTCGCCAAAACCACGGGACAAGCCGTCGGGCAGGATTTCCTGCGCCGCCTTGAGCCGGGGCAAGGAGATCTCCGCATGTTTTCCCCGGATATGGCAGTGCCTCTGGCGGCGCTGAAAAAACTGGCCCCGGGACACGAGCTCGAACAGATGGAGGCCTTTCAATCGGCCTTTTACGGCGAAGGCCGCGACGTGCTCGCCCCCGAAGTCCAGATGCGGATAGCGAATGTGGACGGCGACGTCTTTATGCGAGCGTTAGAAGACCCCGGGGTACAGGCCGCCGCGGAAGCCGGACGAGAGGAAGCGCTCGATATACTGGGTGACTTTGTGGTTTATCCCACGCTCTTTCTTGAAACGGACGACGGCGAGCGCCATGTGCTGGCGCGCGGTTACGCCGATTATCCCGTTGTGGCCGCCAAGCTTGCCTCCGTGCTCGGCGGAGGAGCCGGCGGCTCGGAGACACGCCCCGCCAACGCGTGCGGCCTCGACGGGCATTGCGATATTTCAGCATGAAGGGGAAAGATCGGGGAGGGAGCTTTTTCAAAAAAGCTCCCTCCCCGAACCCCTCCCGCAAAAACTTCGATTCGTGGGGAGGCCGCGCAACAGGAGTTCGTTCCGGTCAAGGGAAAAACTTCCTATCCTATGTGCAAGCCTTTTCCCGCTGTTCCTCCAAATCAAAAACCCGCCCAGCATGTCCGAGCGGGTTTTATTTTTGTCTACCCGAAAGTCTGACAAGGAGGGATTCGATAACATCGAAAGCCTTGGGAGGAAGGAGCCCGGGGAGGGACGCTGCTATCGATGCCCGTAAAGCCCGAAGACGCACCCAACGATCACAGCCCCTGTGGGGCCGCCATCCACTTCCCGGCCAATAAGTAATCTACCCGCCGATTATGACTGTAGGACAGCCCATGACGATCTGCCCGCCGTGGGCCGTCTGATCGCCCATGCGGGCGGCGGGGCGGCCCCCGATCAGCACGGAAGGCGATCCTTTGATGATGACGTCCGGCGGCCCTACGCAAACGGCGGAATCGCCCATACACGCTGCGGGCATATTCCCGATAAGGACATGAGGGCAGCCGGGCGGAAGTATCGGCCCGCCCACATGCGGAATCGGTGGGAGCCCCGGCGTCTGCATGGGACACACATGCATATCTCCAACGCGCGCTGCTGGCGGCATGGCCCATCCTCCTTTACGCCGATTCGGCGTGTTGCGGATAACGCTTTCAGTCTCCACCATACCGGGCGGAGCCAGCCTTTAGTTGATTTTCACCAGACCGCCCTTGACCTCAAGCATTGCGCCCGCGCTGAGTGTCCCCTTGGCATTAGCCTTGATGTCGACCATCATAGCCTTCTGAGCCAGTTCCGTTTGCGCGGAAACGGAAAGGTTTGCCGACGAGGAAATTTCCATACCCTGCTTTGCCGAGAATTGCGCCTTGGCGGACTTGAGCGCCAGAGTCCCGCCCGCTTCGATAGTCAGATTGCCGGAAACCTTCAGCGTATAGTCACCCTTCACGTTGATGACCACGTTGCCGCCGTGCTTGCGCTCCTCATCGCCTCCCGTTTCAACGTGCCGCTTGCCCTTTACCTTGAGGCTGTCGTCGCCATCCTTAAGCTCGACAGTGCGCCCGCCTTTTTCCAGCACCAGCAGATCGTTGCCCTCTTTGAGCGTCACGGCCCGATTGCCTTTCTCAAGGCTCAGCGCGTCGTCACCTTCCTTTAATGTGGCGCTGCGGCTGCCCTTTTCAATGGTGAAGGCATCGTCACCTTCCTTGAGTTCGACGGAGCGGTTCCCCTTTTCCAACGTAAGGGCATCGTTGCCTTCCTTGAGCGTCGTGATCCGGCTGCTCTTTTCCAACGTGAGCGCGTCGCCGCCCTCCCCGATGATCGTCACCGTGCGGGCGTCCTCCACATCACAGGAAAACGTCTTCTGGGCGTGCAGATACACCAGCTCCGCATCCTTCGTATCGTCGAAGCGCAGCTCATTGCCGGCCTGTCCGTCCGGAAAACTCCGGGTCAGCAGGCCGGAACAGGCCGCGTGCTCCGGCAGCGCCCACGGCGGCGGATTGCCCGAATTGTAGACCATGCCCGTCACAAGGGGCCGATCCGGATCTCCCCCGACAAAACCGATCACCACTTCCTGCCCGATGCGAGGCAGGAACAGAGCGCCGTAGCCGTTGCCGGTCCACGGCTGTGCCACCCGCACCCAGCACGACGAGGTTTCATCCGAGGCGCCCTGCCAATGGAACCGGACCTTGCACCGCCCGTGCTGGTCCGTCCAAACCTCTTCACCTTCCTTGCCCGTGACCACACCCGTAAGCGGGCCGCTCATGCGGGACCGCGCGAAAAACGGCAGGGGGCGATAACGGGCGGAAGCGGGCACAGCGGAAACATCCGCCAGGAAACGCCCGGTTTCGGCAGTGCCGTCACCGGGGAACGATGCCGTAAAACGGACTTCCGTAGCCACCCACCGGGCATTCACCTGCCCGTCGGGGTGCCCCTTCACTGCAAAGGCGCATCCTGCGGACAGCCCCGGACAGGAAGAGCGCCCGCGCAGCTTGAACCCTCCCGACTCGCACGCGTCCAAGCGGATAGCCGCGAGCCCTTCGCCGGACTGCTGATCGATATGCCCGGCCAACGGATAGCCGAGGCAAGGGAACCCTTCTCCCGCGGACGCGGCAAGGCTGGTTTCAGGGGTCAGCGGGTTATAGTCATCCACGGAGCAAGAAACCGCAGCAACCTGCCGTGACAGCGAAAGCTCAAAAACATGCGCAGAGGGTTCCGTGGGCGGCCCACCCTCCTTGTCCTGCGCGTCGGGAAGCCATTCCAGCGTCGCACCCTGCGGGCAATCCGCGAAAACGTCGGGCGAATCGGCCATGACCAGCGTGTGCGCGGACCCACTGTGCTCGAAAAAATACACAATCCCGGCCTCCGCCATGAGACGGCTCAAGAAGGCGAACGACGTTTCGCCATAACGGACGGTGTACTCCTTTGCCGGATAGGTTGAGGAAAGGGCATTGCGGATATGCCCGAATCCAGCGTCAGTGCAGACTTTGGTGACGATTTCCGGCACGCTCATATTTTGGAAGACAGCGCAGGTGCGTTCCTGATCAAGGCGCAGGAACCACGGGCGCAGCTCCAGCGTATACCGGGCGGAGCGCACAGTGGACGGCCCCTGTTCGGCACGGAACACGATGCCGTTGAGCGGACGCGTCGAGCCGTCGGGCATGGGCAGCCGTACGGTATACGGTTTGCCGATCAGCGCCGCCAGTTCCGGCTGCTCGTCAGGGTAATATTCCAGCACGTAACGAAACGGACGGGAAAGGGCCTCGTAACCGGTGAGGGTAGTAGACATATCGAGCGATTCCATCCAGATTTTCGGTTTTACCGATCAACGTTGGGATGTCCGGTTCTCTTTATCAACGGGTCACACGGACGAAGCGCGACTTTCATATACAAATGTGACTCGGAAAACGGCAAGGCGTCAAGTTTTACCCTTACTCAGCGCTGCAACGAATCTATCCTTGGCCGTAGGCGGCGTGGGTGTAGGCGTGAGGGGGGCCGTAGGGAGGGAAACAGGGCCGGGGGAGGGCGCGGGCTTAGCGATGACAGGGCCCATGGCCGACCAAATACTCTTCGCCCCAGCCGTGCGGTACGGCCAGGGCGAATGCGTAAATGCTTTGGGGCCCAGCGTGGGATCAGCCTTCCATGCGGGCATCAGCTCCGTAACAAGCGGAAAGGCAGAACTCTCGGACCTGCAAAAACAAAAATCCTCATGTATGTTATTGTAATAACTTTTTGTACTAAAAAAATCCGGAGGTGCCGTAATCGGTTTGTAGGCTACCGAAAGCTCGTGCCAGCAGGTAGAATTGCTCGTCAACTCTTTTGCGAAGCAAATCCCACCAACGATGTCATAAACAACAAAATAATGATCAGGAGGGCCTATTATCACAAGGGGATTACCGTCAAAATCAAAAAAAATTGCGTTCGACAAATAGTAAACATCTCCTATATCAGGCATAGTTTCCCTCGCTCCTCGTAAAATTATTCAGTATCACCTCGCACCCCATGTCCCCCAGATACCAGCGGACCAGCGCGAGCAGGTCTGCGCGGCACGTTCCGGCGGGAGGGGGCAGAAACATCCGGCGCTGTGCCTCCGTCAGCGGTCCGAGGTGCAGGGTGATCCCCGCCGAAGCGTCAAAAACACGGCTTCCGAGCAGGGCCGTGCTTCCGAGCCGGGCATTGCCGGCATCCCTTCCGCCAAGGCGGGTGAGATCTTCCTCGGGCAGATCGACCCATGCGCCGCGGAACGGTTCTACGCGGGCTTCAACCCCAAAGGCCGCCTTCACCAGTTTTTCCAGCCCTGCCGCGGATCGCGGCTGCCGGGCCCATACGGCTGCGCAGGACCGGAACAGCGCAGCGGGCACGTCCCCCCGCCCAGCCACCGGGCCGGGCATGGGCACATCCCGTGCCCGCTCTCCCGTATTGGGAAGACCGGAAACCGCCTCCAGAAACGCGGCAAAGGGGTGAGTCTCCGGCGGGCCGTCAGCCCGCAGTTCAGGGCACAACGACGACGCCATATCCCGCCACAGATGCAGGAGCCTGTTGTGGAACAGATCCAGAAACTCCTGAAATGCCGGGTCCCCGGCCCGCATCCGCTCCCGCACCAGCAAGGCCACATGCGGCGGTAACGGCCCATCCATGCCCGCCAGCCCAAGCAGATTCACATCAAGGCGCGGAGCCCCGCCCTCCGGGAAGGCCACGCCGCGGACCTCCCCTGCGGGGATGCTGTCCGAAGCCGGGACGCCCCAGTCCATACGGCCTTTCCATGCCTCAAGAATCGCACTCGCCTGCCAGACGTCGAAACGCCACGGCGCGGACCGAAAGCGCGACAGGGCATCGCCGCCTAGATCAGCGGAAGCGCGCCGGATCGCAGAGGCCATCTGTGCCACGTCCCCTTACGGTTACAGGTTTTCAGCACAAGCTGCGTAAACGTGTTGATTCCGGCGTACAGCCCGAAGAACACGTCGAGGACCTCCGCGAACAGGAACGCGCTGCCTCCGGTGAAGGCGTCCTCGTCGAGCGTGAGCGTCAGCCGGGTTCCCCTCGCCGCACAGCCCGGAGCGGAACGCAAGGGGCGAATGAGCGGCTTGGCACACAACCCGTTCACGCCGGCGATCTGGCGCTGCGCAAAAGCGTCGCGCGGAGGCGCGTACAGGCGGAGCAGCTCACGCAGGACATTGTCAGCATCCGGCCCGCTCAAAGAAAGCTGGTGGAGGCTGAGATGGGAAACGAGCTTCCACAGTTCGCCGCCGAACATGGGCGGATCGTGCTGTTGCGAAGGAGGGCCGCAGAAGCGGATAGCCGCCGTGGGCATGTCCGTATCCCGCGTCAGTTCGCCCTGACGCCAGCGCTCGGCGGCACGGTGGCGGTTCGTGCACAATACCCGCGCGGAAGCCACCCACGGCCGAGCCGTCTCCGGGCGGAACGCCGCTTCCTTGAAATGCAGAAACACGTCCGTCCCTATGCCGTCCAAAGATGGCTTCCTGCGCAGGAACCACATCAGGGACGGCGGCGCATCCCCTTCTCCTGAAAGAGAAAAATAGGGCATGACCGAAGAACGTTTCCCTCCCTCCAGAGCGTCCACAGCGATCACAGAATGGACTTCCGTACTGTCCCGGTGCCGCAGATCCGGCACGAGCAGATGTCCCGAGCGCTCGTGATCCACCCGTATGGGTTCCGCCAATCGCTCGAACAAGTTGACCACAGGTACGGCGCAGGTGCGGAACAATCTTGAGGAAACCGTTTTCGGCGGCGGCGCGTCCACGGGGAACAGGAGATCGAAGCCTGACAAATCCCCGAGTTCCCGCCGACGCTCCAGCCCTCCCACCTCCCAGAACAGCAGGTGTTCGGGATAGGCAAAATACTCCTGCAGCAACTGGTATCCGGGCAGAGCGTAGGCGGATTCGGGGAACAGACGCCCGCCCGGCTCCAAGCCCGCATGACACAGGGCCTCCCGGCCAAGGGAGAGCGCCCTGGGCCTTGCGGCCCCGGCGTCGTCCGCGAGAAAGACATCCCTACACGCGCCGTGCACCCATTCGTGCATGGGAAAAGTCGCAAACCGATCACCGCCAAGGTGGAGAGATAACGAGGGCAATCCGAACTTTGCCAGCGAAAGCCCCGCGATCCCCTCGATCCGCAGGCACAGGACACCGGGCACGCCCTGCGCCGCAGCGGGCATCCAAGACGCCGGAGGGATGATGGAAGCCCGTACAACCTTCGCGGGATGCAACGTCAGAGGCCGGGCCGTCCGCCAGCGCAGCACGCCGCCGCGCTCGTCACGGTTGTGGATCGACGTGTGCGCCGGAATGCCGAATCCGTCCGGCAGCCCGGCCACGCCCGCCGGATTGGGGATGAATTCCGCCACGCCCACGGACGGAATCGGGCAGACGAACTGCGGATAGAGCAGCCCGAGCAGGCTGTGCGAGACCAGCGGCAGCCGGGATTCCGCGTCCGCCCTCACCCGGGCGGCAAGCCATGCGAACGACTCCAGCAGCAGATTAACCAAAGGATCGGGCTGCGTATCGGACGCCAGCCCGAGCTGGCGCGCCATGCCGGGATTCCGCACGGCAAAGCGGACCGCGTCCTCACGCAAGGAACGCAATTCCTCCCGGTACAGCCCGGCGATGTCCTCAAAGGCGTGCATCAGCCCTCCGCGGCCGCTCCAGCGGAGAACACGCCTCCGTCGCATTGGAGCAAAAACGTCACCGGTTCCTCTTCGGACGCCGCATCCACCCGCAAATGCAGCCGACCGTCCTCAAGTCCAAGCGGGCTCACCCTTATCTTTTTCAGGCGCGGCTCGAAACGCTCCAGCGCAGCCGAAACGGCACGGGCCACCTCTCGCCCGTCCAGCGGGGCCGAACTCCAGTCCGCCAGGCCGTACCCCCTCACCAGATCCGCCGCATCCCCATTCCCACAGGGGGCACGGGTGTTGAGCAGTTCCTCGACGTCTTCCGCCACGGCCGACAGGTATTCGCTCCGGGACAATCCGCGCCCCGAAGCTTTCCCCGCGAGGCGGGACAACAGCGGAATGCGCCTTTCCTCCTTCATTACGAAACCTTATTCGTCTTGAGATCGTGGCTGGCGGCAATGTTGCCGTCGGATCCGCCCTCTTCCTTCTGGCGGATATAGGTGTACTTGATGGTCGCGTAATTCAGCGCGATCTCCTCATATGGCAGATCCCCGCCGCCACGCAGGTTGTAAGAGGCCACCACCACGTTCTCCATCGTGATTTCAAGGAACTTGATCGCGGCGTCATTGTCCATACGGCAACAGGTGAGCACCACGGAATCCATGACCTTGGCGCTCCACAGGGCCTTGCAGATATTGGGCGAGGAACTGTCGAGATATTTGGTCACGTTCATCATCGAATGGACGGCCTGCCCCGTGGTGGGGCCGGTACTGCTGCGGATCGGCGAGGTCGGCTGATGAAACCCGTTGGTGAAATTGATGAGTTCCATCTGCTTCTCAAAGCCGCTGATGGTCGATTCGCCCTCAATATCACCGAGCTTGAGAAAGGTATTCGTGGACATGGATTCTGCTCCTCAAGAGTTGTATGCTCCGGAGGCAAGGGCTGCCGCCCTCTTGCCCTCATCCGGAGAAATGGCTCGTGCCCGTGGAACTTCCGGTTTCCCTCCTGCCCGGCGTACAGGACGAATGGGATTCACAGACATTGGGCATTTGCGTTTTATGCCGCGGCAACGTCGCAGTGGAAGGCATCAAAGACGGAAATCATTTCCCCCTCCTTGAAATATCGCTCCAGCTCCGGCGTTCCCGTTCATGCGGAAGTCCGGGGCCGGTCCAAAGGGCGGTTTCAAAAAGGCCGGGCACCGGGCGAGCCTTCGAGCCGTACGGGTCGAGGGCACCACAGATCTCCCCCGGCGGGCAAAGGCATTTGCGGCCCCTCGCCGCCGGAGGCGCATCGTTTTTTACACCGCGGGCGGCGGCAATTCCGCCACAAGCCGGATACTTGCGGTCAGTTCCTCAAGCTGGAAATGCGGCCTGAGGAAGATCACACACTTGTACGCGCCCGGATTCCCGGGATCCTCGCTCACGTCCACACGGGCCTCACGCAGCGGATAGCGCGCCTTGATGTCGTCTCCGGCGTCGTCGGAGAGAAGGACATACTGGCTGATCCAGTTATTCAGATACCTTGACACGTTATCCGCCGTCATGAACGACCCCACCTTGTCCCGCATGTTCGCCTTGACATAATGCGCGAACCGCGAGGCGTTCAGCAGGTAGGGCAGCCGCGCCGAGATCCGGGCGTTGGCGTTGGCCGTGTCGGAAGTGTAAACCGGCGGCTTGTGGATCGTCTGGCCGCTGAAGAAAGCCGCCTTGTCCGAATTCTTGCGGTAAATCAGGGCGATGAAGCCGAGATCCGAAAGTTCCTTTTCACGGCGGTCGGTGATGCTCACCTCGGTGGGGCACAGCGCCACCGTCTCGCCGTTGGTCTGGCGGTACTTGTAGACATTGAGGTTTTCCACGGCCCCGCCGCCCTCATAGCCCCGGATCGCCGCCGTCCAGCCGTACTTGGCAAAGGCCGCCGTGATGCACGCGGCAAGGGCGAAAGCCGCGTTGCCCCAAAGGTAACGGTCTGGGGACGGCCCGGCGACATCCTCCTCATAAACGAAGGTTTCCACGGGATCGGTGTCGTTGCCATAGGGCAGGCGCATCAGCAGATGCGGAAGGCAAAGGGTCACATAGCGGGAATCGTCCTTCTCGCGGAACGAACGCCATTCGATATAGTCCGCACTCTGGAAAATCTTGTGCAGATCGCGTGGCAAGGGCAGATCGGTGAAGCTCCCCAGCCCGAAAAGCTGCGGCGACGCGGCACTGAGCAGGGGGGTGTGCGCTGCGGCAGCTACTTCCGCCATCTTTTGGAGCACGCCGAGGTCCACCGCCGACAGGCCGTATTCGTGGACATGGAGCAGGCAACTGTAGGGCTCTCCGCCGAACGTGCCGTACTCCTCCTCATAGACCCGCTTGAACAGCAGGCTCTGGTCGAACTCCACGGCCCGTTCCAGATCCGTACGCAGTTCCTTGAAGGAGGCGTTGAACAGCCGCAGCTTGAGCCGATCGCTCGTCTCCGTGTTGAACACCAGATAATGAAGGCCACGCCAGACGGCTTCAAGCTCCTGGAATGCCTCGGCATGTAGAATGGCGTCGAGCTGGCACGCAAGGAGCTTGTCCTTGCAGGCCACCCGTTCCGTCAGCATCCCCAGCATACTCCCGCTGGCGGGCAGCGTGAACGGATTGTCTTCATGTTCGGCAAGGCACGCCGCCAAACGCGCATCAGCGACTTCCCGCTGGCGCTTATCCTCATCGGGGTCTCCGGAATTGCGGACCATCGCGGCGGCGATGGCCTCGGTATCGGGCCTTTTCGCCTTCCGCTTCTCGTCCAGCTTCTTCTTGGCCTCTGACGCCGCCGTTTCGGCTTGCTGAACGCCTTCTTCAGCGGCCTTTTGCTTTTCTTGGTCCTCTCCGGCCTTGCTCACGGCATCACGGGCGGCGTCCACAGAAGCCAACGCCTCCTTGTACGCCTTCCGCAACGCGTCCAATTCCGAGACAGAGTCACCGGTAGGGAACAGCATCTTCTGCAGGCTGGCCTGTAAAGCGTCGTTGCCGTCCAACTTGGCGGCAAGATCCTGCAACAGATTGCGGCGCTCAAAAAACGCTGCCAGCGTCTCGACGTTTTTCACCAAACACTCGGGCCTGAAATCGTCCAGCTTCTCAAACCGCAGCGCACAGGAGAACGCCGCCTTCTCAGGCTCAACGCCTCCTTCCCGCCACGCAGCACTCGCGTCTTCGGTAATGAAGCGGTCCAGCCCGGAAAGCTTGAGCGCGGGGGCAACGGTTTTCATGATGTCGTCAAAATTGTCCCGGTCGACGGCGGCAAAAGTACGCAGCTTGTACTCGGCCAGCGGCGGAAGCCCCAGATCTTCCCGGACGGTCCTGTCACCCGCGAGATCCGCCATAATGCCCATGACAAAGGGAAGTTCCTTCTTGACGATGGCATCGCCCACTTCCACGTCATAGGTAATCTGTACGCGCGGCGGGCGTACCCTGCCGAGCCGCTTCTGGATCGATTCTCCCATAGATACGCTCCTTGACGCTTTTTCGCGGCGTGGGCCGAAAAAAGGCTATTCTTTGGTCATTCCGAGCAATTTTTTGATGGAGGCGAGGTTCTCCCCCTGCCCCAGCAACTCGTCGAGCAGTTCCGCCAGCGTCATGCCGCCCCACGAGACGGCCCGTTTCACCAGCCAAGGGGCGGGGCTGTGCGGCTCTGTGCGCATGAGGTAATCGGCGATGGCGGAAAGGGAGGCATACGCCTGTTCCCGCGAGGAGAACGATGGCGGTGGCGGCGAAGACAAAGAGGCGGGAGAGGAAGGTGGGGATACGAGGGGATCCGTCCCGGCGGAGGGATGCCACGCGAGCACCCGCGCGTCGATGTGCTCCAGCCTGTCCCGCAAGGCATGAAAGCTTGGCGCCTGCCCGCCGCAAAGCGCGTCGGCGGCGCGGGCGAGTTCGTCCAGCGCCAGCAGCGCTTCACGCAACTGCCCGTGCAGGGAGGCGTGGAAGGCCGGGGAAGTCTGTGTCCCGGCAAGGTTCAGCATACGCCGGGCATCGCCAGCTACGCCGTTCTTGCCGTTGCCGTTCTGGATGCGCTCGCGGTGCTCCATCGCCATCCAGTCCGCATAGGTGGCGGCAGGGACGTCCGGAGAGGCTTCCGTGATGGGCAGAGAGGCGGCCCGCTCGGCAAGGGTGGAGTCAAGCCATGCCAGCCGCGCCAGCCGTGCCTCCTGATCGCTTCCTTCCGGCTGCGGGTGCAGCCCGTCCCCAAAGCCGGAACACAATCCGGCGATCATCCTGAGCCCGCCCGGCAGGGAGGCAAAGCCATACCGCATGAGCGCGGCCTCGCAGGCCCATCCGGCAACCTGCATATCCTTGGAGCGCTCCCGGAGCACCCTGAGGGACAACGACAAGGCCTTATCCCAGTCTGCCCGCTTGAGTTCCCGTTCCCAGACCCCCTGCGGAAGGCCGGGGTCATCCTCCCGGCGCGCCTCTCTGATGGCGGCGCAAACGGGATCATGCGGCAATGCCGGACCGTACGGATCTTCGCCAAACGGATGCAGACATGACGCCCAGTCGACAAAATCTGACTTTGCTCTGGACATAATAAACCCTTCGTTATAAATTAGCTTCTAATATAAAGAAAAACATAGAGTCAACACTTTATTCCATTTTTGTCTTTCTCATGGCTATAACAGTATGATTCGATTCTTAAAATTCCATATTGCCGTCTTATTGGGCGTCATTGCGCTGTGCAGCGGCTGTTCCGCGCCGGAGCCCCCTCCTCCGACGCCGCCCGAAAATGATGTGCCGTGGGTCTACGAACCCGACGCTGTGGTATTGCGCATCTCCGCCGACGAACGGCTCAACGAGCATGAGGGCGAACCGTCCAGCCTGATGCTGTGCGTCTACGAACTGGCGACCCGAGAGGGAGTGGACAAAAGGCTCGCCAGCCCGGAGGGATTCGCCGAGCTGTTGGCCTGCGGGCGTTTCGACGATTCCGTGGTGACGAGCCGGAGGCTCTTTTCGGATCCCGGTCAGGCACAAAACCTTTCTCTGGACCGGGAAGAGGGCGTCCGCTGGATCGCGGTGATCGCCGGGTACTTCCACGGGACCCCCGCCCACAGCGCCCGGGTTGTCGCCGTGCCCGTGCGGAAAATCGTCGAAGGCTGGGTGCCGTTCTTCAAAGACACCCGCCATGAACCAGGACAGACGATCATCCCCATACGCCTCGGCCCGGCGGAACTGATGGGAGGAGACCCCCCGCAGGCCCAAGCGGGACGGCAGTCCTCTTGAGCGCTGACTGAACGTATGCCATTAAGGAGGACTCCGCCGAAGGACGGCCAGAAACCTGTGGGCCAAAGTTAGAGAGAGAGAGAGAGAGAGAGAGAGAGAGAGAGAGAGAGACGTTTTACCATCCGTTTTGATTGACGCGGGTTCCCGGGCATAGGACGGAGCAGAACCGCTCCGGGCATCCGAAGGCACCGCGCAAACCATATTGGGAAGGCCGACATGCAGCCTCAACGTCCGGTATACTGGTATTCGGGACAATTCCTCGAACCGCAGCACTTCCAGCAGGCTGATGCCTTTCATGCCTCGGAACGGGCGTCGCTGCTCCAGTCGGCGCAGCCGTGCTTCTGGGGCGTGGGCAACCTGGATGTGGACGAAGCGGCGCTTGCCGAGGGGCGGATTCTCGTCCGCAGCGGGATAATGCGTTTTCAGGATGGCACCGAGGTTGTAATCGCCGCCGTGCCGGAAGACGGCAACGCCATCCTGCCAAGCCGGAGTTTCCGCGAAGCATGGACGGACCCACATATGCCGTTTACGGTGTTTGCCGGCCTCCCGCCGTTGAAACCCTATGGCAACGTCGCCGGGATTCCATCGTGCATGCGGGACGGAGGCAGGCTGATCGGATGCGATGCGGACACCTTGCCCGAAGCGCCGGGCCGTTATCTTTGTCCGAACAGCGACGACAGCATCGCCGATCGTTACGCCCTGCCCCTTGCCACGGAAAGCCGGAGGGACATGCCCGTGCGCACGCTCTATCTTTATCCCCGCCTCTTCTGGGAAAACGAAACCACCGACCGCCCGGATTGGCTGTTTCTGCCGTTGTTGCGCCTCACGGACGAAGGCTCCGGACCGCGCCCTGATCCCGCCTATGCGCCGCCTTCCCTCTATGTGGAGGCCAACCCCGTGCTGCGCGGGCTCGCGCGCGGACTCGAAGCCCGGCTTGCCGCAGCCATCCGCCGCCTTGAGCCAGCCCGGCGGCGCGGACTCGATGAGCCCGCAACCTCCAGACAGCTTCTGCTCGTGAATGCGGCGCGGACGCTCTCCGAGCTGCGCCACGCGCTGGCATGGCCCGGAACCGCCCCCCATGAGCTGTTCGGGCTGCTCCGGAACGGCTTTGCGGCGGCAGCGGCCTGCGTCGGGATTGCAACGGCGGACGCCATGCCCCTCTACCGCCATGACGATCCGGCTGAAAGTTTCCGCAGCCTCGACAGTCTGTTGCGGGAGATCCTGCGCGGCCTGCTCCCGGAAACGGCGGCGGTGGTCCGCTTCCGTGCGGACGGCGAATTCCTGCGCGCCGAACTCCCCGAAGGTCTGGGCCGGACACAGGCCCTACTCGTACTCCAAACCGAAGAAACCGTTTCCTCCTTGCTCAATGAGGGACGCCTTGTGGCCGATGCTCCGGACACCCTCCCCGCCACGCTGGCCCAGGCCATCGCCGGAGTCCCGCTGCGCGAAATCCCCGCTCCGCCGGGCCTGCCGCAACGGGATGGCATCCACTATCTGGAGCCCGACGCCCGTTCGGAGCGCTGGCAGGCGGCGTTGCGTTCCGGAGCCCTCGGCGTTGCCCTCTTCCCCCTGTGCGGCCCGGCCCTCCCCGGTCACCTTCGCCTGCTTTACTTGAGGAATTAAACCATGCTGCGCGACTGCTTCGGCCCGTGTTTCCGCCTGATGCTCCGTTTGCCGGATAGCCCGCCAACCGGAAGGACGGACGTGCGCCGGGAGGCGGAACGGCTGCTTGAAGAGGCTGGGCGTCTTGCGCTGCGCGGGCGCGAAGCGGCGACAGTAGAAACGGCCCGGCGCATGGTCGAAGCCTGGATGGACGAAACCGCCCTTGGCATCGCATGGGAAGGCCGCGCCGCCTGGCTGGGCAATCCACTGCAACGCCGCTGGAGGACGGGACGGCGCGGCGGGGACTGGTTTTTCGACGAAATCCGCCGCCTGTCTCCGCACAGGGCCGAAGATGCCGAGCTGGCCGAGGTCGCCCTGCGTTGCCTCGGATTCGGATTCCGAGGACATTTTTATAACGATCCCAATGGGCTCTGCCTCGAGCACCGAGCGCTTGCCGAGCGGTTCGGCTGTACGGCGGTTCCGCTTCCTTTCCCACCCGCTCCATATCAGCCAAGGGAAAACCGCCTGATCCGGCATGTCGGGCCTCTGCTGACGGGGCTTTTCGCCGTATTGCTGCTGATCTTTTGGGGCATATGGCAACATCGGCTGAACCGGGAGTATACCGAGAGCCCACAAGTTCCCGCCGTGAGTGCGGTACATCCCGCAAGCGATATCCCGCGAACGGGCGACGCGCGATCCGCCGTATCGCTTTCGCCCCGACCCAGCACCATTATACAAAAAGGACGGGAGACTGTCGGCTCAAAGAAACAACCCATTCCCGACGTGTACGGGGAATTGCGGAATCGTCTGGCAGGGCGGACGCCGGCCCCCGCGTCGCATGACCCCGGACACCCCGGTGCGAACAACCGTAACACAACGCCGGGGAGGTCTTCATGAGTCCGTGGAAAGTCCTTGGCTGGCTGCTTGTGGCCTTGCTTTGTCTGTTGCTGACGGCGGGCGCGTACGGCTTGGCGCTCCTGTGGGGCTGGTCCCTCCCGTCCGTCTGGTGGCTGGCGGCCATTGCCGGGGCCGGGGCGGGCGTGGCGCTGATCATTTTTCTGTTCCGCACAATGCGCGACGATACGCATGAACCCGCCGCTCCCCTGCCCGTGGAGCTGCCTTCGGAGCGCCTCCCCCGCTGGCTCCTGCTCGACGGCGGGGAATTGTTTCCGCACTTGCCCGGCATTTTGGAAAGCGCGGGCCGCCCGCTTCTTTCCGATGGCGCGGCGGAAAACGCGGGATCTGTCGGATTATGGAGCACGGCGCACGCCCATTGGATCGCCGTTGATTTTTCCGCGCCGCACCTGTCCGGCGAACGTAAAGGCGACGGAGGCGAAGGCAACACGCCCGACAAGGCTCCTTCCCTTCCGATGTGGGATCAACTCCTCGACGACAAGGCCGTACGCCGTTGGCTGTCCCCGCCCGCGGGAGTCGTCCTGTGCATCGGCGCGGAGAGCCTCTCCGGGCACGGGGACGATACCGCCGCCTTCATGCGCCAGCGGCTGCTGACCGTCCGGAATCGGCTCGGCAACGCGCCCGTGTGCCTTCTCGTCACCGGGCTTGAGCACGCTCCCGGCCTGTCGCGCCTCGCACGGCATTTTACGGCGGAAATCAGCATCGGGCGCAATGCGCTGCACGCGCCGCTCGGATGGTTCATGCCCGTCCGCAGACCGTGGACGCCCATGCCCCGATGGGCCGCTGACGGCGTACGGGAAGGCATGAACGGCCTCACCGCCGCGCTGGACAGCCTTGTCCGATGTTCCGAATCCGGAATCCCCGCGCCGGGCGGTCCCGCATTCCTTCTCGAAGGAGCCCTCCGCCAGCTTGCCTCTCCGTTGGCCTCGTTCGCGGCGGGCCTCGGGGACGGGCTCGGCGGCATTTTCTGGGCCGCATCGCCTCCCGCGCCCTCTGCCTTTCAACAGGCTACGCGCCTTTCCCCGGTTATGAAGGATGCCCCCCCTACCGCTCTCCGCTCCTCGGCATCCGCATCCTTTTCGGTTCCCGGCGGCGCACCTCTTGCAACTTCTCGGGCCAGCCAACCCTCCGCGACCGTTCCAGCCGGCTCCCGGTTCACGCCCTCATCCGGGATTGCGGCACATCCCCTGTTCGTACGGGAGCTCCTCCTCGAAACATTGCCAGCCTCTGCCCTTCCAGCCACCGGACGGCGGGCACGGCAGCGGGCCGTCTGCTGGACCGCCGCAATCCTCTTTGCCGTCACCGCCGGGGTTGCGCTGTACCGTGGCGGGGAACGTTCCCAAACCCTTCTGCCGGACATGATCCGGTTTGAGGACCACCTTCCCCGAGCCGCTTCCATAGCGGAACTCGACGGCCTGATCGCCGAGTTCCACAAACTGGAACGCGGCTGCTCCGGGACCGTCCGGCTCTACGGCGCCCCCAAAAAACGGCTCGAACGGCTCCGTGCCGCACTCCGCGAACGCCTCACCGCATCCCTGCCGGAATCCGGTGATACCGACCGCTGGATCAACGATCTGATGATCTGGGCGGCGGCCCGGCCCGGCGTGGAGACGCTCCGGTTCCGGGCCCCGGACGGAACCGTCCTTGCCAGCGTCGATGGCGCCGCGACAGCCTCGGGGCGGAAGGCGGCGGCCCGGTTCCTCGACAACGTGTCCGCATTCGCCTCCCAATCAAACATCTTGCCAGAACAGGATACGCCGCAGCACACCGGGGCCTCGGACTCGATCACGGAGCGCGTGGAGGCGCTGCGTCTGCGTTACCGCGCCTCGACATTCGCGGCATGGTATGCGGCGGGGCAGTGCCTGCTGGACGCCGTGCAAGCCCCGGGCATAGAGCCCCGGACGCTGCTGCCGACGCGCCATGTCCCACTGACGCCGCGCGATCTGCTTGGTCCGAACGATCCCTGCTCCGCCTTCCTTGCCGCAGCCGAACGCGAACTGCGTTCCGCCGAGGGCCCGTTGCCCGTATGGGTAGCCTCATTGCGGGATATGCGCTCTGTCCGGCTGCTTACGCGGCTGCCCGGAAACGGAACCCCGCTGTCCGAAACGGCGGAACTCCTCGGGGAGCCTTCCGAAGGCGCCCGCCAAACACTCGGCAATCTGGAAACACTGTTCCGGGCCCGCACCGCGTGGACGGACTACCGCAGCGCCCTTGCCGCACTGTCCTCCGAAACGGGAACCTCCGACGGCCTCGTACGGCTGGCGCGCTCCTTATACGGCGGGGAACTGAACGGCGCTCTCCGGGCCGCCGACGACGCATGGCAAGGGCTGGCCGCCGCCCTCGAAGCACGAAACCCGGACCTGAGAAACGATCCGCTGCCCCTCTCGCTCATGCGCGCACCGTTGCTGTTCGCCGCCGGAACCGCCACAGCCGAAGCCGCCCGCAATCTTCAGCAGCGCTGGTCAACCGAAGTGGTCGGCCCTGTGGAAGGGTTACAGGACGAAGCGCTCCAACAGGCCCTCATCGGCGAGGGCGGCCTCCTATGGACATTCGTGGCGGACGCGGCGCAACCTTTCCTGCGCCCCGCAGCCTCGGGATATGCGCCGGCCTCAGCCCTCGGGATGCGCTTTCCCCTTTCCCCGGCTTTCCTCAGCCTGCTTTCCGAAACGCCGCAACACATCGCGGTCTATCCGGCATCCTACCCTGTGCGGGTGGGGTTCTCACCAGTCACGGTCAACCCAAAAGCACAGGCCTATCCCCGCGGCCTGTCCTTGCGCATGGATTGCGGCGGCGAACCTCTCCGGGCGGATGCCTACAATTACCAAGGAACCGCCCTGTTCGACTGGTCGCCGGAACAATGCGGCAACCTGACATTGGCGATCCTGTTTGACGGCTTCACGGCGGAGAAGGTCTATGACAGCCCGCTTGGATTTGCGCGCTTCGTGGATCAGGCAGCCGCCGGAATCATGGAATTTACGCCAAGCGATTTTCCTACTGTCCAGCAACAACTGGAAAATCTTGGCATCGCCCGGCTGCGGACACGTTTCCGCATCGAAGGCGGCGAAGCCGTACGCGAACGGCTTCATGCGCTGCCTTCCGCTTTGATACGCAGTATACTGCATATAGAAAAATAAGTGCCCCATACAGAGCCATACCGACTACAACCTTCCCTGCCACACAGCTCAGCCGCTGAACAAAATAGCGCGGGTACGCTTTGAAACGGCAGAGAAACATTGATGAAGAGTTTCCACATCCCGCTCAGACGAAGCCGCCATTTCCAAAACAGAACAGCAAACAAAAAGGCCGGAGAACTGCTTCTCCGGCCTTTCCTTCTTTGCATAAGGAAGCTTTCTAGAGGCCATTCATAAATCGTCCATTGGATGGTTGATGAGGATTCGTTCGCCGAAAAATGGAGTTTTCAGCTCATTTCCGAATGGCTTCTACGCAATTATTCCAGCACGGTTCCGTTCCGGCCTTGCTGCTTGACCTGGTAGAGGGCCTTGTCCGCCTTGCTGTAGAGATCCGCAAGCGAGGATGGGCCGTTTCCGAACGCGCCGCCAATGCTCAGGGTCACGGACAAAGGCTCTTCTCCCGCACGGCAATCAAGCAACCGGGCGCGCAGGGCATCCAACCTTTCACGCACGATTTCGCGTGATCTGACGCCGCGAAGAAAAATCACAAACTCGTCCCCACCCCAACGGCAGAGCACATCGCCGGACCGGAAGGATTTCCGCATGGAACTGCCCATGTATTGCAGGACCGAGTCCCCCGCGAGGTGCCCGAAGCGATCGTTCACGCTCTTGAAATAGTCGATGTCGAGCAACAGAAAACAATAGCTGGAGGAAGCCCCCACCAAGTCCAAATGCTCGGAAATGAGCTTTTCCGCCGCAGCCCGGTTGAGCAACCCGGTAAGCTTGTCGTGGCGGCTGGTGAGCATGAGCTGGCGGTTCGCTTCCTCAATCTTGCGGATGGAGGTCATGTCCTGTGCGAAGAGCAGCACGTATTCGCCCCGCAGATCAAGAGTATCCTTGACCAGGGTGCTCCTGATGAGCAGTTCGTGCCGGCCGTCCTCATAGATGACATTGCAGAACATGGAGACGGTCCCGCCACCGTTCTCCCTGATACGCGCCACCAGGTTATCAAGGGCAAAATACTGTATGTAGTTTTCCCGCTCCTCCGGGACGACCACATTTTCCGCAAACCAGAGAATCTGTTCCTTGAAGGTCTGCTGCGGCAGCATCTCCCCATTGCCCGCGCCGATGACGGTTGTGCTCATGCCTGTCCGAACATCCACAGTCATGAAATTCTCGCACAGGTTGGACACAATAAAATTGATGCAGCTGTTCTTGAGCGCAAGGATGTTGGCGTCGCGGATTTGTTCCATCACCTCATCGGTTTCATCCCGCAACGCCGCAAGAATATGCTTTTCGTCACCCGGCAGAAATTTGAGGTTCCGGCACAGACAAATCCCGTCGTCGCGCCGGATGCGGTACTGGACAACGGCCTTCTCCACCGAATCGACCAGCTTCAAAATGCGATCACGCTCCGTATGGCGCCGGAAGAACTCGCGCTCCTCTGGCAATACGTACTTTGCAAGAACCTCCATGCCCTCTTCATACGTCCCTTCGGAGGGGACCACATTGAACAATTTCTTACTCAGCACGAGCGTATGGTACTGCCCATTCTCACGATTGAAAACGAAGACGGCATCATAATCGCGGAGCAACAGAGACTTGGAAAAATCTTCCATAAAAAAACACCTTGCCCGGCAACCTCAACCAAACATCTTTGGCGGGACACAACCGGGCGCAAATGGGGAAATATGCCTCCCTCCATCCCAAAGTTCCAACCTGACGTCAAGGGATAGCGCGCCGAGAGAGAGAGAGAGAGAGAGAGAGAGAGAGAGAGAGAGAGAGAGAGAGAGAGAGAGAGAGAATGAAAGTTTTT
>ENA-UEPJ01000294-UEPJ01000294.1-human-gut-metagenome-genome-assembly--contig:-NODE-294-length-68788-cov-36.896552_pt1 | contig 68788 bp, 60 predicted proteins | sample MGYA00242890_ERZ507896 | MGnify/ENA primary metagenome ERZ507896 (study PRJEB26167, sample SAMN06115508) | human gut metagenome | host: Homo sapiens | place: China:Qinghai | collected 2015-08-20...
CGCGCGTTTCAATGTAAACAAAACAAAAACACAAAAGAAAGGAGGCACTATTTTCTCCAACCATCAGAAGGAAACAGTATCAATAAAGAAGATTTTTCCTAACCCACCCACAACCATCTTCTCTTGATTACGTAATTATTATAGCATGTTTCACGCGGCTTGTCAAGAGGAATTTCAAAATTTTTGGAAATTATTTTTGTAAAATTTTCTGAAATTCTTTCCTCTAACTATCTATATTATACTATATTTTCTGAAAAAATCAAGAACTTTTATTAGACGAAAAACGTCTAAATTGGCCTAAAAAAGAGTTGACGCATTACGCGTCAACTCCGTATTCTTTCATTTCTTTTTTCAATTCTTCAATTTTATCTGCGGGGAGATACCAACGATAATGTTCTTCATCATAAAGATAAAGCCCCATCGTTTTTCGATTATTACCGCCGTCGATGCTCCACGGAGAGATAATTTCACAGAATCTGAAAACTTCCTCGATAAAAGGAATTGCGCTTTCGTCTTCAATATAAATTCCCCAAACCTCATCATAAGAACTAGCAATTACAGTATCAAAAGAAAGAACTTGCTTGTTCCCATTGAACAAGATGACGCCGTTGAAATGGTTACCGATTTTTTCTAAAATTTCATGTCCCTGACATTCATTTTCATCGTCAAAAACCTGCCCGCAGAGGTCGCAAACATATTTTGTGATAGTAGTCATTTTTATTCCCCTTTCATTTTGGTATTTGTATTATATCATAGATTTTTTCTTTTGTCAAGAATTTTTATTTAGACGATATACGTCTAAAATTTTCTGGAAGAGAAATGACGCGTTATGCATCATCTCTCAAGATTTCTTCGTTCAAAATATAACAATTACCATCGTCTTGAATTTCGATATTTCCCAAAATATTTTCCAATTCATCAACGGCTCTTTGTAATTCGTTGTTCTGTGTAAATTGCAACGCATTTCTCAACCAGCACCGCGCGTTATTGATATCAGCAAATTCTTTGTCTGAAAAAGAAATCTGCCGTCTTTTGATAGTAATATTTTCAATCTTCATTTCAAAAACACTCCTTCAAAAATTTTGAAAATATTCCAATTTGCGAGAAAAGGCCGTGCGAAAATCACATTGAAATAAGAAAAAATAAACCAAAGAATTACAAGGATTCCAATTACACCAAAGAAATTTCCAAAAAACTTTTTAGTCTTCATATACTTGCGCATAACAAATCCACTCTCCAATGCAAAGGTTCGCGCGGCGCATTGCGTCCACAAAAGTTAGCCCAAAAATCATTGAGCATTCAAAGGTTTCCAAATTCTGAATAAAGTAAGTATGCATTGTTTTCTCCTTTCTTTGGTTATATTATATCAAAATTTTTTGAAAAAGTCAAGAATTTTTTTTAGACGAATTACGTCTAAGAAATTAGAGCTGATTTAAGTCCAGCTCTTTCCTTCTAAATTTGGCAAAATTGTCAGCTTATAAACGCAGCTTCCAGCTTGTATGTAGCTTTGGATGAGAGAAGGCAGCTCATCCAAAGTAGCAATATTGTCTTCGCTGATACCATGCTGGCCCCTGAAGCCGTTGTCATGTTCTACCAAAACTGTCATGATATATTACTCCTTTCATGTTATACGACATTCTAATAAACTTCGGGCAATATTCATTTTCCGCCGTTCTTGCCTATATTATATCACATAATAGCGAAAAGTCAAGTCCTCTAACATGACAGAATGGCGTCTAATAGTTAGACGAACTCCGTCTAAAAATGAATAAAAGTCACATAAGATGACTTAGACGAGCCACGTCTAAAAGTCATACTACATTGCTTTTAGACGTGACCGGGTGATGTCATGTAAAGTGACATCAATTGATAAAAGAAAAGACGCTTTACGCGTCTTTTCCTACATAAACGATGATTTCATGGTCTCTTGTCAACTCAAGTCCTTTGACGTACCATCTTTCAATCTCATCGGGAAAGAGGACTTCACCTGTTGCAGAGTTGATATAGCGGCCGCAGCCGTCGTTTTCATAATTAGAATTGTCATACGTCCATTCAGCCCCCGTTTCATCGTCATAGATGAATTCAGGGTAAGCATACGCGACATAGTCGCAGAAGTCAGCTAAGGTAATAGTTTTTTTCATTTTATATTCCTTTCTGCCCGTCATGCCGATAGCTCAGCGTCATGTCATTTTAGGTTACGCACTCCATCTTAGGTTGCGCCACTCGCCAATGTCAGTCCCATTTTCATCTATGGTTACGATGTCGCTTGATGCGACTTTTTCTTGCACGATAAAGCCGAGACGCGCGCCGTTCTCCATAGCTTTGTCAAGATAAGTGACTACTGTATCCGCGTCGCCTAACGTTGCGAAATACTGGTCTGTTACTTCTTCTGTCATGTCATAGCGCACAATCAGTCTAAAATTCATTTCCATGTTACATAGCTCCTTCCATTTTACGGGACTGGGCGCTTAGAGCGCCCATCCATTGTCCAACCATTCAGAAAACGGCATTGCCTGCGCGCAGCCAACACAAAAGTCAAGAATGTCAAGTAACTTGAAATACTTTTTGCCGTGCGGCGCGTTCAGCTTATTATTCCAAAACGTTTGGATTGTCACTTTACGCTCTCCGTTAGTAGAAGTCTTTTCGCGGAGAAGTCCAGCCTCTGCAAGTACTTCAAGGAAAGTGCCGCGTGTCATGACATATGCTCGCTGTTCTGTCAATTCCTTTTTGGGGTCAATAACGGGACAATAGATAACGTAACGTGATCCCTTGACCAGCTTGTCACCTAACTTGCCAAGCTCGCCTGCTCCGGTTTTGACTTCATAGCACTGTGCAGCGCGGCGCATATCCGCGCGACCGGGTGCTGCTACTTTAGACTGCATATGCAGCGTCTCTTTACAGAGACGTTCGAACGCCTTCCCACAGCGCCCGCAGTCGCTTTCAGTGTAACCGTACTTTTCAATATTCATCTTTTGTTCTCACTTTCTCGTCGTCTGTCCGGCGTGTCGTTGTTTTGTTTTTGTTTACGCTCTTATTATAGCAATGGCGTCTAAGAATGTCAACAACTTTTTTCACCAGTTTGTCGCATAATATTTCGTCAATTCTAACAAACTGAAGTCTTATTATATGGCAGGCTCTTGTGCAGAACAGCGAACTGCAGAATGACGTATAATGGGGTGGGTTTTGTCGTTTGACGTGACAAAATATGGGCCGGGGTACATTTAGTAATTTTACTTTTTCTATGACACGTTACATTTCGGGGCCTCGCAACTTTTCTCACTGAAATTTAAAACTGAAATTTAAAACTGAAATTTAAAACTGAAATTTAAAACTGAAATTTAAAACTGAAATTTAATTCCACCGAGATGGCCTTGGCCATCGAGGAAATTTGACTTCGTCCCAAAATTTCGTTATAATCTAAATTAGAAACTGAAGCAAATTATGAACGGAGGGCTTATATGAAATGCCTAAACGAAATCGCTTACAGCTAGACTTCTCGCTTTCTTCGGCAGAAGAACGTCAAGTCTTTCTCACGAAATATCTTGAAACCTTGGCGTTTACGCCAACTTCATCCGAACTAGAGCTAATGGCCGACTATGTTCTATGGGGAGATAAGAATTCTGACGAAACCATTGAACTAGAAACCTTCTGGAAAAAGAAAGAAAAAAAAGTCGAGTCTCTTGACGAATTACAAGAAAACCCCACTTTCCTCGAAGCGCGTCTTGCTTCTCCTTACGTCGCTCCAAAAACTCAAAAAACACGTCGAGTCTTTTCTCGTGAAGAAGCTCGTTCTCTCGCTTCTCCCTATGTGCTCGCGCACCTTGAAGACCTTTGGCGCGAAATTGATACACTTGATCTAGAAACTCGCTTCTATGAAAACTTTATTGGCCGTCAAACCAAGCCTCCCCGTAGTCAGCTCCTCGAACGTTTTACTTCGGCGGAAGCCGAAGAAATCCGCGCGCACGCCCAATCTCTAACTGAATATGCCTACTTGAAGAAGCGAAAGCTTCTAGTTGAGAAACGTTCTGAACAATACCCATGGCGTGATACTTACGCGGCCCCTCTAATCCAGCGTCACACCCCCACTATTGTCCAAGACCCCGTACCTCCTCCGCTCCTAAACGCAGATATTCCCATTCTTCCACTCGGAAACCTCCCAATTCAACTGGCTCCAAAAATTTTCCCTTCCTCCGGTGAGTTTCCAACTCCCGGCACTCTAACCCCAGACGAAGAAAAGCTTCTCTCCAAAATCATCTGGCGCGAACCCTCAAGTGCGCCGAACTCATTTGATTTCCGTGACCCAGCGCACCTCGCTTCTTTTATCTCTCTTTATTCTGAGCTTTTGCCCGACCAAAACTCTGATGAAGGCCTTCAAGCCCTTTTTTCCACTTTTACCTATTACCAAAAACTCGCACGACTTTCACCTCTCTACCTCGACATATTGCGCGCGAAGGTCGCACACGAAACCAACACTAAAATTGTAGAGAAGATAGCATCAAAATACGGCAAATCCTATGGCGAAAATTATATTTCAACTCTTTATCGCCAAAAGATATTACCAAAAATAGCCGCAGCGGCGTCCGCGCATTACCAAGTTACTTCGGAGTTATTTTTCCCCGAAAACTTCAAAACGTGTAAGGATTGCGCGCGCACGCTACTTAGGACTCCAGATTATTTTATGCGCAAAGCAAAATCTTCAGATGGCTTTTCACCCCGTTGCAAAGCTTGCGAAAAAGCGCTGCGCGAAAGGAGGAAAAATTGAAACTAGATTTAGTAAACGAGTTTGTCGCACGCGCGGCGTCACTGGAAGTAGAGGAGTTTTTGGGGCTTACCAATCTTCTCAATGTTCCGCTGACTACGGAAGCGCGCGATCACCGTCCTTTTGAGGATGTCTTTATTGATACAGTTGTCGCTTTCGGTAAAATGGGGCGAAAGCAAAAACGAGAACTTATAAAAGTGCTGCGCCGCGTAGAAAAGGACAATAAGGAAATGCGCGCGACCCTTGAAGAGGAGGCGGCCTCAAAATGCCAGTAATTCCTCAAATTCCTCGCCCTAAGCGTTCGTTTCTCTCAAAACGGTGCGCGCGATGTCAGGTAGAACAACCAGAAGAGGATTTCGCTTTAACCCACAGTAAGTTCTATCCAGACCACCACCTTCCACTTTGTAATTCATGCGTTACTTCGATGTTGCGCGAACACGACTTTGATTGGGGCTTTATTGATAAGTTGTGCCAATGGGCTGATATTCCATTTATTGTAAAAGAATGGGAGAGATTGCGCGAACTCAATTCTCCTGATAGCGTGTGGGCAGCTTATTCCAAAGTTTTTGCTTCGCAAGATTATGAAGGACTTGGCTGGGACTCTTATTTCAAGCAATATCAAGAACTAAAGGCAGTTGGTTTAGTGGAAGAAGAGATTCCGCTTTTGAAGGAGAAGCATTTCGATGAGCTGCGCGCGCGATGGGGCGCGAACTATGATGAAGAAGCTCTCGATTATCTTGAGAACCTTTATCAAGGACTTTTGATGTCTCAAAATGTAGTCGGCGCGCTTCAAATTGACCAAGCTCAAAAACTTTGTAAAGTTTCGTATGAGATTGATAGTCGCATTCGCGCCGGAGATAAAGACGTCGATAAATTCATGGCAACCTATGACAAGCTAGTCAAAACCGCTGAGTTCACACCTAAAAATATAAAGAACGCGCGTGACTTTGATAGCTTTGGTGAATTGGCACTTTGGCTTGAAAAGCGCGGAAATCAAAATAAATTCTACGATGGCGCGACACGTGATGTTATCGATGAGACTATCAAAAATATTCAAGCTTGGAACCAGCGTCTCTATGTAAATGAAAGTAGTCTAAGTGAAGAAATTACCGCGCGCCTCCAAGCTCTCAAAAATGTCCAAGAAAGCGAAAACTTCTATGAGACAGAGCAAAAAGATTTCGACGCAGACCTCTACGAAGCAGAAGTTTTCAAAGATGAGGATAGTGAAGACTTTGAAACAGAAGGAGAGATGGGCATATGAGTAATGTAATTCAATTGCGCCCGCCCACTTCTCCTTTTCTCCAAGATAATCGTATCTATCGAGATGGCATTTTACTTGAAAAAGGTGTTGAAGTTACTGAAGACTTTTTATTGCGTAATGAAAAGTTTTTTGCGGATTTGACGCAACTTTATACCGTATACCCTGACGTCTACTTAGACACAATCCAACCAGAAAATAGCCAGTTTGATCTATTTCCGTATCAGCGATGCTTCTTGAGGTCTCTGATGCGTTATAATCAAGTTTATATAACAGCAACACGCGCAGCCTCTAAATCTTTTCTTTCTGTTCTAGGAATGTTTTTACAATGCGTTTTTATCCCTGGTCACAAATGTTCACTCATTGCGCCGGTTAAAACACAAGGCGTAAGATTTTGCGCCTCTCCTTTGTAAAAAGGAGATAAATCAGACATCTAATTGCTGGGAAGCCCTAAAGTCCAAATGCCTTTTATGGAGCGAAAGCAGAAACAAGTTTTGGAATGGTCTACGGTGAAAGCCTAAAGATTTTTATAATGGGTAATCAGCATCCAACTCATTTTGAGAGGTTCAACGACTATCCTACGGGAGTAAATTATGAAATGGTGTCTTACCTTTATGGTAAAAGATATAGTCTAATCTTATGTGAAAGCATAAGCTAACAAAATGAAAAATTTTCAAAGAAAAGATAGCTGAGATACTAAAGATTTGGCCGCTTCTTGAAAAAGAACTCGAAGTTTTTATGGGCAAGCCTCATATCAACTTATCAAAAGATGTTGGTGAAGCTTATTTCAAAAACGGTTCGCTATTTACTGTCGAGGGCGCTACGGATTCGTCCAGAGGATTAAGACGCCACTCAATTTTCCTCGACGAAACCCGTGATGCTGACGAAGACGCAGTTAGTGAAATTATTATTCCTCAATTGAATGTTTCCCGTCGCAACGCACTTGGTCTTGTAAATCCATACGAAGCTGTAAATCAGCAAATGATTAGTGGCACTTCTGCGGGCACTAAATCATCCTATGCTTACGCGTTACTTTGTGAGACAATGATACAGGCTATAATTGATCCCGCGCACGCTTTTGTGATGGGACTTGATTATAGATTGCCCGCGATGCATGGCCTGGTAGACAAAGCCTTCGTCGAACGTCAAAAATTCTCATCCTCTTACAATGAAGCTACTTTCGCAGCAGAGTTTTTAGGAATTTGGGAAGGCGGAAGTAGTGAAGCTTGGTATGATTTTGAGAAACTTTCTAAATACAGAAAGAAAAAAAATCCAGAGTGGCATCAAAAATATAAAGACGGCCCAAATGTTTTCTACTTACTGTCGATAGATATTGGTAGAATTCACGATAGTACAGTAGCAACAGTATTTCGAGTCAATAAAGTAAATGGCAAATACTATTCAACAGTAGTAAATATCTATGTTCTAGGGCGTCAAGCGGAGACTAAAACTTTCTCTCAACAGGCAATTGATATAAAACTCCTAATTGAGAGATATAATCCACGCGAAGTCCTTATTGACACTAATGGCTTAGTAGAACTTAGGTCATTCAAAATCCCTCTAACTGCTGGGAAACCTCTTTTGAGGCAATCAGCAACGAAGTCGCGTTCGCGCGAAACGCTCAACGACCAATCGCAAGATGTAGGGGCAGCGCCCTGAAATGGGGGATACTTTTTTGTAAAGTAAAGATATGGTCTTCTCTACATAGAGATATGTAGCAGTTCATAAGAGAACGCATACGCTTGCGAAACGTATGGAAAATAAGATAGGTTTAGGTATTGCAGACGAAATGATAAAAACTCATATTGACGGCCGAGGGCGTGAACTTCCTGCTTACGGCTTTTTCAATAATGATGATTATAAAAAAATTCAACCAAAAAATTGTATTCCAATTCTATATTCAATGAAAGCAAATGGCCCATTGAAATCAAAAATCAATGGCAACGCTTATGCTCGCCTAAATAGTGGTCTTGTTCGTTTTTTGATTTCTGAACAAGAGGCGCGCGCTTCACTTCTTGCCACAAAAAAAGGTCAGAAGATGTCTATGAAAGAACGTGCGGAACGGCTTATCCCGCACGAAAATACGACAAAACTTTTCAATGAAATGGGGAACCTTCGTGCGAAGCAAACGGGCAATGATATTGTCCTTGAACCAATCAATACTCGGTTCCCAGATGATAAATACTATTCATTTGCTTATGGCCTTTGGCGCATCAAAGAAATAGAGGAAGAAGAACAAAAACGACAACGGAAACGAGGCCTCAATAAACGAAAACTCGTATTCTTTACAGGAGGAACCTAATTGGAAAATCAACAAAACAAAGTAAAAACCGCGCGCGATATTTCCTCCTTTTCCCGCGCGCGAGAACAAATGGTAGCCAAAAGCCGAGAGGTCTATGGAGACTATGATTATCTATCTGGTGCGCGAGCTTCTCGAAGATTGCGCAAATATTCCTTGAAGGAGATAGATGAAATTATTAGTTCTGGTTCTTTAGCAGAACAACGAATTTTATCTCGAAATTATTTTTCGCTGGATGGGCTTTATAAGAGAATTCTTTTGTATTATGCTACCTTGATGAAAGGGGCCGGATTGCTGGCGCCAGTCCCGGCGTATGGCAAACAACTCTCCGCCGACCACATTCAAAAACGTTATTATAATGCTTTGAATTATATAGACAAGCTTCATCTGGAGGAATTCGAGACAAAAGTGGCATTGCGCGCACTTATTGACGGATGCTATTATGGCGTCATTCAAAGGCTTGATAAGAATGATTTGGTTCTTCTTGATTTGCCTGCGCAGTTCGCTCGTTCATGCTATAAGGATATATATGGCAGAGATATAATTGAATTTGATGTTACTTATTTCTCTCAAATTACTGATAAAGAAGAGAGAGAAGAAGAATTATCTCTTTTTCCATCAGTAATTAGTAAGTATTATTGTCGATATGTAAAAGGTAGGGAAACTTGCTCGTGGGTAAAGGTGCCTTCAGAGTTAGGAGTTTGTTTCTCTTTTATCGAAGATGGTGCTCCGCTCTTTCTTTCTACAATTCCCGCAACAATTCAATATGACGAAGCAGTAGATACCGAGAGAGAAAGAGATTTGGACGAAATTAGAAAAATTCTAATTCAAAAAATCCCTCATCTTCAAGATGGTTCACTTCTATTTGAACCGGAGGAAGCGGTTGAAATGCACGCTGGCACGGTCGAGATGATGGCTGGAAATAAGAATGTCTCAGTATTGACTACATATGCTGATGTTGATTCAATTGTTTCTAAAACATCTTCAGATGCAGTTTCTAATAATTTGGAAAAGATGCTTCAAAATGTATATGCTGAAGCTAGTGTCAGTGCGCAATTATTCTCACCAACGGGAGCACAAGCTCTTGACAATTCTATTCGTAATGATATGTCCTTTATGATGATACTTATGAATAAAATTGCCCGCTTTGTTACCGATTTAGTGAATGGACTTTTTGGAAATACGAATATCTCTTTCAAATATACCATTCTGCCAATTACTTATTACAATCAATCTGAATTTATTACTGATTCCATGAAGCTCGCGCAAGCTGGATATAGTTATCTATTGCCGTCTATCGCGATTGGTGTTGGACAAAGAGAACTTCTTGGAATAAAGGAATTAGAAAATGAAGCGCTAGGTCTTCGTGATAAACTAATTCCTCTTGCTTCTTCTTATACTGAGTCAGCTGGAAATGACCCTGGACGTCCCACAAAGACGACAGAACAAAAAGCTCCTTCAACAATTCAGAAAGAAGAATCAATCAATAAGCAAGGAGGCGTGAAGACCGATGAATAATTTCGAGTTTCCTGTCTCCGTTTATGGGAAATTAGAAAAGTATAATGACGTGCTTTCAAAAGGACGGTGTCGTATTTTTTATAAATACGGCAACCGCAATGGCACTTATATAACGGATGAGTTTTCTGAGAAACTTCTGTCAACAATAGCTTACGCGCCAGTCAAAGGTATTTATGAATATGATGATTTTACTGACCATGGCGCGCGGCGTTCTGAAGGACGAATTTATGGTATTGTGCCAGAAAATCCACATCTTCAATGGGAAGAACATGAAGATGAGGATGGGGTTGTGCGCACATATGCTTGTGTTGATGTCCTAATTTTTACTGCACTTTATAAAGAAGCCAGCGATATTATTGGTAAAGCACAATCAATGGAACTTTATGAACCTTCCTTACAATACCACAGAGAAATTATTCATGGTCAACAATATATTGTTTTTGACGAAGGATGTTTCTTAGGACTTCAAGTATTAGGGAAGGATGTTGAGCCATGTTTTGAAGGCGCGGCTTTTTTCCAATTACAGGAAAATATTGAAGAAGTTGTAAAGAAAATTCAAGAGATTGAAATGACATATTCCAAAGGAGGACAAAAAGAAATGCCTCAGATGAATTTTAAGTTGTCTGATAGCCAGAAATTCGATGCTCTTTGGTCTTTGCTCAATCCAAATTATACAGAGGAAGGCAATTGGACAATTGATTATGCTATTTGCGATGTATATGACGAGTATGCTCTAGCTTATAGTTATGAAAATGCGCAATATGAGCGTGTTTATTATACTAAAAATGATGAGACCGATAGTGTAGCTCTTGGTGAAAAAGTTCGCGTTTATGTTGTCGATGTTACTGAAAAGGAAAAGACTACTCTTGACACATTGCGCGACCTCAATGGCGGAACGTATGAGCTTGTAAATGAAAATCTTGAGCACGCGCAAGAAAATGCTGAAAAAAATTCTGGTTTTGAGCTCAAAGTTACCGAGTTAGAAAATAATATCGCAACTTTGAATACAGAGAAGTCTGCAATTCAGTCAAGTTATGAACTTGAGCATCAAAAAGTTGAAAGTCTAACTGCTGAAAATGAAGGACTAAAACAGTATAAGCTATCCATCGAAGCAGAACAGAAGAATGCGGTTTTCACAGAGTATAAGGACAAGCTTTCTGAAGAAATTCTTGATACTTATCGTGAGAAGGCAGCAGAATATTCTGCCGCTGACCTAGATAAAGAATTAGCTTATGAGCTGAAGAAAACAAATTTCTCTTTCTATGAGAAAAAGGATAATGGTTATTTACGCAAAGATGTCCAGAAGAATGGCATCGACGAGATTCTTGCTCGTTATGTAAAGTAATAAATTTTTGGAGGACTAAAAATGGCTACTAAGAGATTAGTAATCGATGGTTATGGCCAGGTTGAGCTAAACAACGTTGCCTTCCGTCGTGATGGACGTATCGTGGCTCAGTGCGCGCCCGATGCTACTGATTTTGCTTCTGTCCCAGTTGAGAATGGTATGATTCTTGCTGTTGACGAGGCTAACCGCACTGTAAAGTTTGCTACTGACAATTCTCTTCCTCTCGCTCTGGTTTATTCTACTGAGCATATGTATGACGAGAGAATGCCTGGTCTAAAGAATTTCAAGCTAAATGGCTCTGATGACTTCCTACCTCGTCTAGGTTATCCAGCCGTTGGCGATAAGTGGCATACTAACACTATTTGCTATTCTGACGCAGAATATACTAATGAAACAGCGCTCATTACTGCACTAAAGGCATATAAGACTGCTGCTGTTTATGGTAAAGTTGATGCTACTGGTGCTGTTTGTTTGACCGCCACTGCTCCTACCGTTGGTCTAAAGCTAAAGGTTGTTGAGTATGGCACTATGCCCGACGGTCAGAAGGGTGTAAAGCTACAAGTTTTAGATGTGTAATAGGAGGGTAATAAAATGACTATTGCTGAACTACAAGAAATTGCCCTTCACGCCGTAAAGGGCACTGTACCTGCCACTTATGCCAATAAGGAAGTTGATATGCAGGCCGCTTTTGCTGATGGTCTTAGCGAGCTAATGGGCTCCTACAATCAGTTTATGAAGAATCGTTATGACATTTATGAAATTGTCATGAAGGCTTATAACGAAATTCTTCCTGCAAAGGTTATTGATGCCATTGGCGCTTTTGCTGATGTTCAAACCACGAAGAATGGCGAGAAGGTTATGTTCAAGGTCCGCAAGGGCAAGCTACGCGCCAAGAAGTTCCTAACTCAGGCTGCTATCAATGGTGTTTATGAGACTTTCCGTCTTGATTCTGACACCTTCACTCTTGCTATGCACAATGTCGGCGGCGGTGTCTCTGTTGACCTACAACGTGTTGCTGATGGCGCTGAGTCTCTAGCCGAATGCATGGCTATTCTAAATGAGGGTCTAACTGACGCTGTCTATTATGAGGTTTATAAAGCACTCCGCGCAGCTATCAATGCCTCTGCTCGTCCTGCTGCTAATAAAGTTGACGTTTCTTCTTGGGATGCTGAGAAGATGGTCAAGCTAGTCAATGTTGTTCGTGCGTATGGCAATGGCGTTGCTATTTTTGCTCCTCCTGAGTTCATTGGTGCGATGGGTGCTGACGCCATTGTTTCTGGTATTGCCAATACCACCAACGGCATTTATCATCCTCAAGATATTGATGCTATTCATAATACTGGTTACATCAATATCTTCCGCGGTTGCCCAGTCGTTCCAATTCGTCAGTCCTTTATTGACGAGAGCAATGAGAAGACCTGGATTGACCCACAGATTGCTTATGTTCTTCCCGCTGGCGGTGAGAAGGTTGTCAAGGTTGGACTCGAAGGTGGCTCTCTAATTCGTGACTACCAGAACCGTGATGGTTCTACCGAGATTTATGCTGAGCAGAAGATGGGCTGTGCTATTCTTGCTCATCATAACTGGGGTATTTATAGAAATACCGGTATCGAGCAAACTTACGAGAACCCCTACGTCAATCTTTGATAAATCCCTACGATATATAATAGATGGGGGAGGTAGCTCCTCCTCCATCTTTTCTAAATTTTGGAGTAAAAGGAGTATTCATAATGTCTAAGGTAAAAATTATTAGTAAGTATTCTGGTTCAATTTTGGTAAAAATTCCAGACTTGAATTTCCGTCGTGAACTAATTGCGCGCGGTTCGTCTTTTACAGTAGATAGCGAGCTTCTGCAGGAAATGATGTATGATTATGGCTTCCGTTATATGATAGAAAGCGGAATGCTTTATATCGATGATCTTCAAGTCAAGAAAGACCTGGGGCTTGAACCAGAAGATGCTACAGAGCCAGTCAATCTAATTCCGCTAGAAGAGCCTCAAATGAAGCGCGCGATGTCGGTTATGCCAATCAATGAGTTCAAGGCATTTATCAAAAAGCTCACATATGAACAAATGCTTGCGCTATCTGATTATGCTATTTATAACGAGCTAGGAGATTTTCAAAAAGCACAAATTATCAAAGAAGCTTGTGAAAAGGATATTCTAAAAGCGATTGAACTAAATAGGCAGGCTAAGGAGGGCTAATAAATGGCGACTCCTTTACAAACAGTATATCAAGCTTTTTTGTCAAAGATTTTAGAGGATGAGTGGCAAGGATGGTCACAGGAAGAATTAGAGGCTGATTTAGAAACACTTCTAACTGGCGCCGTCACTCGTTTCAAGTTCCCCCGCAAATCTCTTGAATGGAATAACGAAGGTTTCATTGAAGATTTAGACAACGAAGAAATTCAAATTTTAGCTTGTTATATGAAAGTAGAATGGCTCAATAGGACCATTCTCTGCTGGGAAAATGTAAAACCTCTTTACGAGGAAAGAGACTTTTCTCAAGCAAATCTTCTTGATAAGTTTGACCAAATGCTAAAAACAGAACAAAAGACTGCCGCGCAGTTAGAAGCAATTTATTATCGTTCTATAAAGCGGAAGCCCTTTGCTTATCGTAAGTTGGCCGAGCAGTCATGAAAAAAGAATTTGCTGAAGGATATATCAACAAGCTAAAGAGCAAACTTTTTGGTCTATTGTGTGAATTTGAAAAGAATGGCGAGTGGGAAAAATTTCTTGATTCGATTATTACTGAGCTTCTTGGTTTTCCAGAGGATTTACGCACGATAAATTATTATATTTTGCTGGCTAAAATTTCTTCGCTTCGTTATCTTCGTTATGAATATTTTCGTAATACAATTTTTAGTTGTATGACTTTATTGGGGAAGACTGATGAACTATTATGATATTTATAATAAGCGACTGAATCGCTATGGCAATGATTATCAGTCACGACTTCAAGGGAAGCGCGAGCATCAATTTGAGTTATATCTTTCTCGTTCTGTTTATTATACAGTTTTCAAATATAATAACACCGATGTTGAAGGTAGTTTTGAACGCTATAAACAAGATGAGACAAAAGCTCTTCATTATCTTTTGACAAAAATTGAAGTAAAAATTCCAAACGGAACGGTTCTTATGATACCGAATAAAGATGGAATTGAAGAACCTTGGATGGTATATTATCTTGAACGAATAAAAGCAAGCGGATATAACCGTTATATTATGCTTCATATGACTCATTATTTGACTTGGACCGCGCGAGATGGTTCAACCCAAAATACTTGGGCTTATATGTATGGTCAAGAAAATAATATGTTGATAGATGAACTTCGTTCAAGAAGCCGAATGGATACTCTTTATACAGAGAATTTGAAGACTAGTTTCTTCATTATGCCAAGAAATCAATACATAAAAAAAGACGATTATTTTATTGTCGGTGAAAAACCTTTTCAGGAATATTATCGAGTAACAGGATACGACTTTCAATCAAGTGAAGGAGTTGAATATGTGACAATTGACCCAGTTTATGAATTTGATTTGACACCCGCGCCTATGAAGCAAGAGAATGATACAGATGAGGATTTCTTTTGGCTGAATGGAGGGGAAATAAATGATTAGAAATCTAAGAGAAATTGGGCCTTATCTTCAAAAAATTGTTACTAGACTCCAATCAAATCAAAATCTTCTCAAATATCTTTATTATACAGATAAAGATCCTTTAGCAAATCAGAACTTATCAAAGAAACAGATACAGGAAGAAATTTTCAATGAATTGATAAAAATCGTTCCTCGTGTGGGGCCGAAAGAAACTGCAAAAAGTTTGATTTCTATCCGAGTGGTGAATGGACATCAAAATGATGCTAATAATCAAATTGAAGATTTATCTGTTGCTATTGAAGTTTTTGTTCCTATGACTCAATGGATTATCAAAGATGAGAACCTTCGACCATTTTGTATAATGGGAGAAATTCAGAATTCTTTGAACGGGAAGAATATTGATGGCCTTGGTCGAGTTCATGGTGGAGATTTTGCTGCTAATTTCTTTACAGATGAAATTTCCTGTTACGAAATGACATATTCTTTTTCACTATATGATTGATGAAAGAGTTTTTCTTGGCTTCCCTAAAAATTTTGATAATCTCTGTAAAATATATCCGCCCAAGATAAAAGATGTAATTGGGAATGATAAATTCCCTTTATATAAAAGAATTCTTACTTTGTCTCAAGAGGAGATAGAGGACGAATTCACTGAGAAAGGGTTAGATTTAGCCAATATGTTGTCACCTTTTGAAACATTATTTACCAATGCTTATAATAATGAAGAAATGCGACAACTGACCAATGACGCTTTTTTCTTTTTTATTCATGAACCAATAATGCTTCTTTATGAGCAGAAAAAAATTATTATTGGGGACATTGAAAAAGTTTTGAAAAAAATTGAAAAAATTGATGATTTGAAAATTATTGATGATTCTAATTTTTTCAATTTTCAGAATGAAGTGCGCGCGATGCTTGGTGAAAAGAAAATTGATCCTCCCAATCCAAATGAGGATCCGCGTCTAAAAAGGATGAAAGCCAAAGCTCGTTATCGTGATAGAGTGAAGGCAAAATCAGGAAAAGGTCTCCAATTAGGTTCATCATTGGCTTCACTTTGTTGTATGGGTTTTGGACTAAATCCACTTTCTCTTGGAGAGTTGAGTTATGCTTCAGTTCCAATTTTGATACGTTACTATCAAGAAAAAGAAAAATATCAACTTGATGTTGATAGCTTACTTGCTGGCGCTGATGCTAAAAAAGTAAAACCCAAATATTGGGTTAGAAACATTGATATGGATGAATAAATTTTTATAGGAGGCTATAAAATGGCTGATATTCTAAGTCGCTATGGTAGATAAAATGCCACCATAAGAAGTAATTCTTATTGGAAAAATCTTGTGAATTGCTGGAAGATTCTAAAGCTAACTGACTACAACGTAAGAAGTAATTCTAAGCGTGAGAGTGAAAAAATAGTTAGATAGTGAACTCGAAGGAGGTCTAAAATGGACAATCAGCAGCTAAGCATCAATTCAGAAATATATTATAGAAAGCCTACTAGTGGGAATGGTTTTATTTATAAATACACAAGTCCATCTGGAAAGAGTTATATTGGAAAAGCAATAGGAACTTTGAAAAAGAGAGCTATAAATTTAGTCTCTGGGATAGGGTATAAGAAATGTCCTCTTTTTTGGCGAGCAATAAATAAATATGGATTTTTGAATTTTCAGGTAGAAATAATTGAAGAAGCCCCTTTATCAATTTTAGGCGAAAAAGAAATTTTTTATATTGAAAAATATAATACAAGAAACCCCCATGGATATAATATTGCTCAAGGTGGAGAAGGGGGGCAAAAGAAAGAGGTTTATGTATATTCGGCGCAGAATGGAGAATATGTTGGGCATTATTCAAGCTTGACGGAGGCTTCAGTGGAAACAGGAGTTCCTATTGAAACAATCAGTATAATAATGAAGCAGCAAAGACGAAAACAGGCTCACAATTTGATTTTTTTGGATAGCTATATTGAAAGATATGATATAAATAATTTAGCTCGAAAAAATTATACAAAAGTTTTTGTATATGATAAAAACGGGAGCTACGTAGGCAGTTATAGCAGTATTTCTAATGCTTCGAAAGAATTGGACATATCAGAAAGTGCAATAACACGAGCACTTGCCGGCACTATTTTACATGCTTCATTTTTTCAGTTTAGAAAAGAAAAAGAAGAGTATTTACCTCCAATTCCCAAAAATTCAAAAAGCCCGATTCCTGTATGCCAAATTGACCCAAAGACAGGAGAAATTCTAAACAGATTTAGTTCTCTTCAAGAAGCTGGTCGAGCGGTCGGATTGACAAGTGGTAGTGGAATAAAAAAAGTAATTACAAGAGGTAAAGGAACTAGTGGTGGATATTTCTGGATAATTGATGAAAGTTCAACGACTAAGTAGAGCAAAATCCTAGCTCTCTGTGCAAGACCTCCAATTTTATTGGAGGAAGATATAGTCTAATCTTAGGCGAAAGTCTAAGCAGCATTTATCTAGTCACAATAAATGCGGACAGATTGGGAACCTGTTGAATGTTATGATTAAGGAAGTTTGTGACTTCACTCTATATGATATCAATGACGACGGTTCTATTGGCGCCCCTGCGCTATATCTGGATACTCTAAAAATTTCAACCGTCGAGCAAACAGCTGATAGCACTTCTGCTCGTGGCGGCAAGGGTAATAGCGAATTGGTTATGTGGGATTTTGGTCGTGAAATCACCCTAAACCTTCAGGATGCTCTTTTCTCTGCTAAATCTATGGCAATCATGTTTGGTGATGCTGATGGTGCTTCTGCTCCTGCTAGTGGTTCTGTGCTTCGTACTTGGAACCTAACTAAGCTTGGCACTCTTAGCGCTGCTCCTACTCAGCTAGATCTAGGCCTTGGTAAGAAGCATACTGTTTCTACTAGCGCTGTTTATTATACGGCTACTGGCTCTTCTAGCTCTGAATGGAGTGCTGACGCTGTGTATATCACTGACAAGGTTACTACCAAGGACCATACTGAAATTGTTATTAATGCTGAGACGTTCCCCGGAACTTATGCTTGTATTGGCGACACTTACTGCCGCAGTGAAGATACCGGTAACGATAGCTTCTTCCAAATTCAAATTCCAAAGGCAAAGATGCTTTCTGACGTTACTCTAACGATGGAAGCTGAGGGCGACCCAACTGTCTTTGATATGCAGATGAAGGTTCTCCGTCCAAAGAACGGCGAAATGATGAAGCTAGTCAAGTATGATATCTAAAATCTAAATAGAGAAAATAGGGCGGTGGAGGTTGGCCTCCATCGCTCTTTTTTTTGGAGGATAAAATGGTAGATTTATTTTCTTTCAAGGAATTAGAGCCATGCTATTTGAAAGCTACTTATCCTATAGAGATTGGGAATAGAAAAATTGAAAAAGGAGAAGCCCTTGCTACTTTTGATAAAATTCAAATTGGAGCTTTGAAAGAAGTAAAAAATTTTGTAGCCGCACGAGGTGGCTTTGACAATCGCGCGCGAGTCTATTGGGAAACAACAAAAGAACTGCCTCTTTCATTTTCTCAAGGAGTCTTTTCAAAAACTCAGTTGGCTCTTCTGATGAATTCAAAGTTAGTGGATTTTCAGAAAGATGACCCTATTCCAATCTTTTTTAGCGAGAAATTAGAAAGTGATGAGAATGGAGAGTTCAACCTAAAAGAAAATCCGATAAAACTCTTCTTATATGAAGAAAAAACTGGAGAGAAAATTTCTTTTGGGTTGGATGGAAAAAGAGTAAAAATTGAAAATCCATATACAGAAGTAGTGGCGCAATATACTTATAATTATATGGATGGCGCTTCTCAAATTCAGTTGGGCAAGCGTTTATTGACTGGCTTCGTGGAGCTTGAAGCTAGAACTAGAGTAAAGGACGATACAACCGGACAAGTTGTAACTGGACTTTTCAAAATTCCAAAGTTGAAACTAATGTCTGATTTATCTATTCGGCTGGGCGCGCAAGCTACACCGGTGGTTGCTAATTTCTCGGCGGTAGGCGTTCCAGTGGGTTCAAAAGGGAATTCTTATGTAGGGGAATTTTATATTTTGAACAATGATATAGATAGTGATTTCTAAGTGATATCAGCATTAGTTTTCCGCTAATGCTGATTTTTTATGTGGGAGGGAGAAATGGCAGAAAAAAGAGTAATACAAATTGCCTTTGACGGCGATATAGAAAAAGTATCTTCTAAAATTCAGACCATTCAGAATGAGCTTAGTAAGCTAAGTCTAGGCAAAGGCTTAAATCGTGAATTTGAAGATACTTTTTCTTCTTTGACAAGTGAGCTAAAAAAGCTTCAAGGCCTGACAGATGGTAATAAAGTAGATTTTGTCGATGTAAAAAAAGTTGAGAAAAGCACCGATGCTATTGATAAACTTTATGATAAGCTGTCTCGTCTTGCAAGTTCTTCTGGAGTGAATAGTTCGCTTCTCAAAAATGATAAGAAAGCAATTGATGCACTAACTAGCGCGCGAACAAAATACAATTCGGTTACAGTAGCAGGGCTAAAAGAGCAGCAACGTCTTCAAAAAGATTTAGCTAACGCTCAAGAAAAAACAAACTCTAAAGCTGAAAGGGCGCAATTTATTGATAATTTACGCGAACAAACTACTAATGCGTTACTAAACGCGCAGAAGGAACTGGCTTCATTAGAGGCTCAATTACGTGCGAAAGGTGGAAATAATCCAACTAAATATCTGAAAACAGATGGAGACGGCAACGTAGTTGGCGCAGATAAGAGAACCTCTCTTGGAAAGCAATACAATGCGCTAAAGGAGCAGTTGCCGCAGTTAGAAGCAGCGGCAAAAAGTGCTGAAAAAGCTGTTAAACCAAGTTTCGCACAAATTGAAGAAGAAGCGAAAAAGATTGCCGATGGAATTGATAAAGCCAAGAAGGCTCTTATTGACTTCAATAACACGCAGCCGCAGAAACAGGCAAAAGCTTTTGGAGAGGTACGTCAAGAACTTGAAAAGATTAGCGGTATTGATTGGAAATCTCTTGGTGTTGACCTCAACAGTATCAATAATATTGATGAACTAAACGATAAACTTTCAACTCTTTCTAGCGATGCTGGGGTCCGCGCACAGCAAGTTCTTGAAAATATTCGGAATGCAAGTTCTGAAGGAGCCGAACCACTTAGGGCTCTAGGAAGAAATGCTCAAGCCGCAGGACAAGATTTACAAGAACTAACTGACCGAGATAAAGATATTCAACGTCTAACCGATCAGCTAAAGAATTTCTTTTCAATTTCTAACTCTGTTCAATTGTTCAAACGAGCAGTTCGTTCTGCTTTTGAAACAGTAAAAGAACTTGACAGTGCAATGACTGAGATTGCGGTAGTCTCTGATTTCTCTGTTGGTGATATGTGGGAGAGACTTCCAGAATTTACCACGCAAGCAAATGAGCTAGGCGTAGCTATCAAAGATACTTATAATGCTACAGCACTTTATATACAACAAGGTGGTCAAAATTTGATTTTTCCATGAATTTTGGATATAATTTTAGAAGAAAGAGAACTTACAAATGTCTTCTAATATATTATATAAAGGAGAAAATTATGGAAAAAATCATTATCTACAAAGGAAAAGAAACAAATTATACAGTGTCAGAAGAAGGAAAAATTTTCAACACAAAAACCCAGCGAGAACTAAAAGGAACTCTCGCAAGAAATGAATATCCTTCAGTTCAACTTAGAATTGATGGAAAAGCAATTTCTTTTATGGTTCATCGACTTGTTGCAGAAGCTTTTTGTGAAAATCCAAATGGTTATACAATTGTTGACCATATAAATCGAGATAAATTAGATTGTCGCGCGGAAAACTTGAGATGGGTTAGTGCAAAAGAAAATAGTAAAAATGCTACTAGAAAAATTTCATCAAGGGATAAGGAAAAGATGGGCATTTCAGAATGGAAAGAAATTTCTAATTATAAAGGATATGTAATTAGTAGAGATGGTATTGTTGTAAATACTAAAACAAATAGAAAACTTATTCCTTCAAATAGAAATGGTTATTTACGGGTAAATTTAGGAACTAAAAAATTATCTGTTCATCGTCTTGTCTATGAAACTTATATTGGCCCAATATCTGGTTACATTGACCACATAAATGGCAACCGCTCAGACAATCGTGTTGAAAATTTACGAGATATAACTCAAAAAGAAAATGTAAAAAATACATATGAACGAGGGCGTAAAGATACAATTTCTGTAAAATCTTATACTTCTGATGGAAAATTAGTAAAAGAATATGAAACAATGCAGGCCGCAGCAAAAGACCTAGGAGTTACATTGTGCGCAATACGCGCCGCGTCTCTCTATGGAACAAAGAGTAACGGTTTATATTGGCTTCGTTTTGATAGTATTACTTCTCCAGAAGAATTCAATAAAAAATTTGGAGATAATGGAAAAGTTTTTACATCAAACTCGTTCATTGATGACGACGGAATAATTTATAGTAAAGCTTCTAAACACTGTATTCCTAAATTTGTAGATAATGAAAATAATTCATATATTTATCTTATTCAGAATGGGAAATATCAAAAGCTAAAAGTCTAGACCTTGAAATCTCTCTAATTGCGGGGTGACCTTAGAGCATTAGATACTAAACTAACCAAGTAATTGGTTAGCGGCGAAGTGTAATTGCTTAGGTATAGTAAAAAGTCTAATGATTGGGAATCCGCAGCTAAGACACTGATAGGTGTAAAGTTCAACGACTATCCAAGGTCAATCTTGGAGTACGCTTCGGCGGATACGGGAGAACCTCCTCGCGCCAGTAAAGTATGTTTAGCGCGAAATAAAGGTAAGATATAGTCTAATCTTTACGGAAACGTAAAGCTTGTAAATGCTAGACTTACAACACTCGATGGAACTTTCTAATGAGACTTTGAAGATGGCTCGTATTGCTGGTATGGGTGCAGCGGATGCGACAGACGCGAAAATTCATTGCGTCGCTTAATAGTAATATTAAGGCAATAATTTTTTGAATTGCTGGAATATCCTTAGAGACTTATCTACTAAGCAACTTCGTGAGAAGTTGGTTTTAAGAGAACAGTAAAAATGATAAGTATTGGACAATCAGCAGCCAAGTTTCTTAGAAATAAGAAAAAGGTTCAACGACCAACCGGAAGGTGTAGATCCAAGTGGGTTGAAGCGAAAAATATCCTTAATAGGGATAAAGATATGGTCTGAACTTTATAGAAATATAAAGGAGTAATAAATATGACAAAAACTGAAGAAAGGGTTCTTCAAAATATTGACAATTTTCAAGAGGTTAAATTTATTGAATTTATTTATTTTCCAAAAGCCAGTAAGGTTAGAGTTCGTTGTTTAAATTGTGATACAATATTTGAAAGATGGTGCTATCATTTTAATGATAACCCCCACCATTGTCCAAAATGCCGACCAAAAAGAGTTGCAAATAAGCTAACCTTACAACAAGCACAAGAAAGAACTGATAAAGTCTTTTATGGAGAATTAGAACTTCTTGAATACAAAGGAAACAATACTTTGATAAGTGTAAAGTGTAAAAAATGTGGAATTGTTTTTTCTGCTGTTCCTACCTCTCTTTGGAGAAATCGTACTAAGGGGTGTCCCGAATGTAGTAAGATCATCTCTTTAGGAGAAAAAAAAGTAAAAAACTTTTTAGAAAGAAAAAAAATACAATATATAAGAGAGTATCGTTTTCAAGATTGTCGAGATATTTTAACATTACCTTTTGATTTTTATCTTCCACTTTTAAATACTGTGATTGAATATCAGGGCGAACAGCATTATAAAGAAAGGAGTTTTTATTATTCTGAAAAAATGGTTGAGCATGATAAAATAAAAAAACAGTATTGTGAAGAGAAAGGAATAAATCTTATTTGCATTCCTTATACTGAGGATGTTGAGTCATATTTAGAGCCGAGGATAAAATAACAGCTATCCTTGAACATAATGAATGACAAGCGCCCTTCGTGGTTTTAACATGGAGTTAAATGAGACTTCAGCAAAAAGGGTCAATGACGTCTATTCAGAACTGGCAGCGATTACAGCCTCCAATGTAGAAGAGCTTTCTACTGCTATGTCAAAGACGGCTTCTATTGCACATAGTGTCAATATGGAGTTTGAGACTACTGCGGCTCTTTTGGCTCAAGGTATTGAGACGACGCGTGAAAGCGCAGAAACCATCGGTACTATGCTGAAGACCGTTATCGGTCGTTTTTCAGAAGTCAAATCTTTGTATTCAAAAGGTGAAATTACTGGCACCGATGAAAACGGCGAAGTAATCAATGTAAATAAAGTTCAAAAAGCGCTCCGCGAAGCGGGTGTTGATATGACAAAGTTCTTTGTTGGTGAAGAAGGTTTAGACCAAGTTTTTCTAAATCTGTCCAAAAAATGGGATAGTTTAGACATAACAACTCAGCGCTATATAGCAACCTTGGCAGCCGGAAGCAGGCGAATTAAACGACGTTGCCTGCTTCTTTCTGCGGCTTAATAATACAGATAAATAAATACTCCGTGAATTGCGGGAACGCCCTTAGAGTTTCAACAACCAAACATGAATGGCAACATATCATGCGGCGAAGGTAATGACTAAGGTATGGTAAAATCGTTGAAAATTGGGCAATCCGCAGCCAAGATTCTAAATTTGACTTCTTGTCGGTTTTGTTTTATAATAAAACAAACAGGAGGGATATAATGGAATATAAATATATTTACATAAATGGCGAAAAAACTTATTTTAGAATTTATTCTGACGGTCGAGTTATGAGTGAAAAAACAGGCCATTTTTACTCTGGAAGCATTAGGAATGGATATAGATGGTTTGACCTTAGATATAAGAATGGCAAATATGCTAAAAGTCAGCATCGTTTATTGGCAGAAGCTTTTATTGAAAATCCTCAGAATTTAGAATATATAAATCATAAAGATGGAAATAGACTAAATAATGACTTGTTCAATTTAGAGTGGGTAGATGCTTCAACAAACAATCTAGCAATAAATCGCCATCCATCGGGAATAGACCATACAAATTATGAAGTATACGATGATATTGAAGAATGGAAAACTTTTCGGAATACTATTTATATGGTTTCTACGTGGGGCAGAGTAAAAAATTCTAAAACAAATAAAATTATGAAAGGGAAAATTACTAGTGCCGGATATAGAGAATATTGTTTAACAATTGATAAGAAAAAAATGACTGTTCGTGCCCATCGTATTACTTATGAAGTATGGAAGGGCGGAGAACTCGACATCATAAATCATATTGACGGGAATAAGTTAAATAATCATATCTCTAATCTTGAAAATGTAAGTTCACTTGAAAATAATTTAAAGGCCATTTATGAAACAAAAGTAAAAAAATATCCAAAAACCGCGCAATTCGATTTGGAAGGAAATTTAATCCAAATCTATGAAAATAATGCAGATGCTGCTAGAGCAGTGGGTGTTAAACCTCAATCAATTCAAGCAGCTATAAAAAAAGGTTATAAAAGTTGTGGATATTTTTGGAAAAATTTAGAATAAGGTTCATCGACTAATTTGTAGTAGAGTAAAATCTACGAAGTGCGGAGCATCGTAAGATGAAGATATAGTCAGACTAATAGAGAAATTTATTAGATATAGAACAAAGTCGTTTTTTGGCCATTATCAGTGATTACTCCAAAACAATGGAGTTAGTAAATGCAGCAAATGATAGCGCTGGCGCGTCTCAAGAACAATATGAAAAAACACTCGAAAGCCTTGAAACAAAACTCTCAAAGCTAAAAAATGCTTGGGATGAATTTGTAATGGGACTTTCTAATAATGAAGTCATAAAAACAGCAGTAGATGTTCTAACGAGTCTACTTCAAACAATCAATAAAATTATCAGTTCTCTTTCAGGTGGGAATGGCCTTATAAAATCAGTTCTTTCTATAGGAACAGCGATTGGAGGTCTAAAGTTAGGAAAGTCCATTATTAGTTCTCTTATTGGAAATATGGTAGATACAAAAGACGGCGGAATTTTTTCCAAAGCTTTTGGCACTACTACCTCTCAGAAAAAAGCTGGACTACAAGCGGGAAAAAGCTTTTTGTCTGGACTCTCAGATGCAATAAAGAACAGAAGTCTGCCTAAGACAGACTATATTATTTCCGACTTTTCAAAAAATTTGACAACTGTTTTCAAAAGTAAGGAATGGAGCTTTGATTTTTCAAACGCAAAGCCAGAGGGCCTCACACAGTTCAAACAGAACATTACAACCTCTCTATCGCAAGGCGATGAAGCTTCTAAAGCTCTTTCAGCACAGTTTTCTTCTCTTTGGGATACAAAGAAATACAATGAAGCAATAACTGCTCTTGAAAAAGCTGGAATCCAGATAAAATTGACTGGCGAAGAAGCTCAGCAAATGGGTATTTCTGTATCAAAGACTGACAAAGATTTTAGAACAATGGCTATCGCGGCAGGAGTGGCAGCAAGTGCTTTGATGGGACTGGCTACTATTCTTGATAATAATGGGAAGGAAAAAGCGGCCAATATCGTTCGCGGCATAGCTACTGCTCTAATGGGTCTTATCCCAGTTATTACAATGGTTCAAACTGCTATGATAGCTGGCGCTGAAAGTGTATCTGTTGCTATCAAAAATATTCCAATTATTGGTTGGATTGCAGCAATTATTTCTGCTGTAATTTCTCTTATTCAAATTTTTTCACAATTTGCTCCAGAGACTCAAGCCAAAAAAACAGAACGTTTAGCAGAGCAAACCCAGAAGGCAGCAGAAGCAGCACAAGCAGCGCAACAAGCTTACTCCAATTTGGTTGAAAGTTTTGACAAATATGGAGAAGCTGTTGATAAAATCAATGATTTGACAGTTGGAACTACAGAATGGAAAAATGCACTTCTTGATGTAAATAATCAAGTTTTGGAACTCTTGGATAAGTATCCTCAATTAGCATCTTATTTGACTTCTGAAAATGGTGTATTAGGAATTTCAGAGGAAGGTATCCAGAAGACTACAGATATTGCACAAGAGCAATCACGTAGAGCTCAAGCCTTATCTGTTACGAGTCAGTATGCTGAAACAACCAATCAGAGAAGAATTGCTCAAAAAGCATATCAACAAAACTTCTGGTCTTATGACCAATATACTGGTAATGTTATCACAAACCCCGAAGCAGCAAAAGCTTTTTCAAATTATCTCAAAGAAAATCCAGATATGACAGCCGAAGATTTTCGGACTTTGGCTGGAGGTGCAGGGGAAGAACTCTCCAAATTGGCTGATATTACTGGCCTTACTGTCAATCAAATGGCGGATTTAGTGGATATTACTCGTTCTTATAATAAAGATATGGTAGCTTATGGTCTTCAAGAAGAGAATTATCGGAATGCTTTGGGAGTTTTAGCGGGGGACGTTTCTTCTAATAAACGTTGGAGTATGGTTACTCAAATGTTTAACCTGGATGAGACTGCTTCTGAAATAGACGCCGCGCGTGATGAATTAGATACAACAATTTCTAAAATGGCTCGTGACTTGAAAGATCAAGGTTATACAAGTATTATGGATTTGACCGGAAGTGACGCCACTTACCGTCAAGTTTATGAAGCCGTTACAGGTCAAAGTTCAGAGGGTGTTGATATTGACAGTATAAAGGATTATGTAGCTCAATTCCAAGTTTTGAATGGCCAAGTTGAAGAAGCTATTCCAATTCTAAATAAGTTGACATCAATGAAAAATCAAGGCCTAGCTGATGAAATTGCTGGACGAATTGCTGGTGGAACTGGCCTAACGCGAGCTCAAGCAGAAAAACCACTTACAAAAGCTGATTTGCAGGAAATGGCATCTCAAATGGGATATGCTAATGACGATGAAATGGCAAAAGCTTTTGGATTTGATGATTGGACGGCTCTTTTCAATCAGTGGTCACAGGACGCTGCTTCAATTGCTTCACAGTTTGAGGAAAAGGAAGCAACTGCTGCTAATGTTATTGGTCAAAATCAAGTAGAAAAAGCAAGCTCTTTGATGGGAGATAAAGACTTCCAAACCTACTCTAACTATCTTGAACAATTGGCAACTCTTTATGCTAAAGCGGGGGTAAATGGCGCGCAAGCGGTTGATTTGTTCCAAAGTTCTCTTGAAGCTTTGATTTCTAATAATCCTCAGTATGAGAAAGAAATCAAAGATATTATTGGAATGACCGACCTTTCTGACTATGACAGTGTCGAAGCAGCAATTTCTGATATAAAAGAACTTATTCCTGGAGTTGGAGACGAACTCAATAATTTTGAGACGGCTCTTATTCAACTAGGTAAAGCCACTAAAAAAGTCAACTTGAAAACCACAATGTCTGATTTGACTTCGATGTTAGACTTAGCAGATGAGATTTCTTCCCGCTCTCGTTCCGAAGGCATTACTCAAGACGAACTAGAACAAATTGTATCTAGTGGTGCTGCTGGCTACTCTGATTTTATGTTTACAGGTCAGGAATTTATTCCAGTAACTTCTACTATGGACGACCTGGCCGAAGCAGTGCGCGCGAACACTCAAGCCGCTATTGAGAATACTTTGGCGCTTTTGAAGCAAGCAATTAGTGAAGGCGAATATGTTGAAGAAATGTTCAATCAAGAAGAATCTTGGAAAGGGATTTCTGACGAGCAAAAAAATCGAATTCTAAGCGGAGAAGCTAGCGCGACGCTTGATGCGAATGTAATTCGAGATGTTCTTCAATTAGACAAGAGTGCCTCTACGGAAGAGGTCATGTCTAAATATCGCGCCTACATGCCAGATTATTTGAATTTAGCTGATAATCGTTCTCAAGCAGAAAATTATCAGAACTATATGGATCAGGCAGCCGCTTGGAACACCGACGCGCAAAATCTCCTCCTACAAGGAAATACAGATGTTCTTGATGATATTGTCAACGCGCGCGAACTAAGTGGAACCGTTGAAAAACTAACGGATGACTATGAAGCCAATACAGAAAATGGCGAAGCTAACTCTGACATGATGAAAACTCAAGGTGTCAGATATACAGAGAATGAGAAAAAAATCAAAAAACTTTGTGAAGGTATTGAAGACGTAAAGGATGCTTTTGATAATGGAACTGAAGCTTTGGCCAATGGTGAGACTCCTGCTGACGATTATTGGCAAGCTCTTTCTAAAATTGAGAGTAAAGGCCGCCAAGTCTTTGGTGAGAATTTCACTCAAGATTTCATCCAGCAAAATGCTGATTTGATTTCTCAGCTAACCGAAGGCGGAGAGGTTGGCGAGCAAGCTTTTATTTCTCTTCAACAGAAGATTTCTGAAGCCACTCAGCAAGCAGTTGAAGATTTGACTTATTTTGATACTAATCTCCAGCAAGTTAGAAGCGCGCTTGACGGGTTAGATGGAGTAAAAGCCGAGTTCAAGGTCAATGGCACTGCTGATGTATCTCAATTAGTTCAACAACTAATCCTTGCGGGTAACACAGCAGCTGAGGCTGCACGAATTGTTGAGTCTTTGACAGGTTCAACTGTTACTTATACTGTTGACTGGCAGTGGGTTACTCTTCCTACTTCGTTAGCAATGAGTTCCACTTATGCCGGTCTTGAGAAGGCGGGTGCGAGTGGCGGTTTTACTTCTGTAAAAATTCCTAAAGTTATTCAGGCAGTTGGCACAAAAAATAATTATAGTGGCTCTGGATATTCCGGTTCTTCTAGTGGAGGTGGTGGCGGAGGAGGAAGTTCTTCTAAAGACACTGTTTGGGAGAATCCTTATGACAAGCTTTATAATTTGACAGAACAAATCAATGAGGCCCTACGTCAGCGCGAAAAACTTGAAAGAGAGTATGACAGAATTCTTGAGCGCAGAGGTTCGACCTTCAAAGAACTTCGTGCAAACTACAACGCTCAAGTCAAGTCTCTTGAAGAAGAAATCAAACTCCAAGAAAAACTGCGTGCGGGTCGTAAGGGACAGCTTGATGCGATTAGTAATGAAAAATATACGGATAGTGAAGGAAATCGTAAGACGTTCGCGCAGACCGGAGCAACAAAATATGCACGATATGACCAAAGTCTAAATCGTATTATTATTGATTGGGATGCTATTGATATGATTACTGATGATGACCTTGGTTCTGCTGTCGAGGCTTATGTCAGTCGGTTAGAAGAACTTCAAGACCAATTTGAAACAACAGATGAAACAATTGAAGATATGAAAGATACTCTTGATGAGTTACGCAAAAGTCAAATGTCTGATTATCTTGATTTTGAACAAAGTGTCTATGACGCTCTTGTAAATGCTCAACAGAAGCTTATTGACGAGTATCAATCTCTATCTGATAGTATTGCTGATTCAAATTCTAAAATTTTGGAAAATCTTCAAGAAAGTATTGATTTAGAGCGTCAAATTCGAGATAATACAAAAACAGAAGAAGATATCAATGAGAAAGAAGCTCGTTTAGCTTTCTTGCGACGTGATACTTCAAACGCCAACGCTTTAGAAATCAAAAAATTGGAAGAGGAATTGAGCGACGCTAGGGAAGATTATTCTGATAGTTTAGTTGACCAACAGCTTGAACGCCTTACTCAACAAAATCAAGATGCACAAGAGGCACGTGAAAAGCAAATTGAACTTATGCAAGCTCAACTTGATTATGCTTCTGAGAATGGCGAATTCTGGAATAGAGCCTATGAATTGATAAATGAAGGCTTCGCGGCAGATGGCTCTCTCAATCAAGCAGCTCAATTATGGGAACTCCTCAAAGCTGATGAAGGCTGGAATGGTCTAAGCAAATTTGGTCAGCTGAATTGGCAAGAAGAAATTTCTAAGGCGATTATCGCTGCCAGCCAAGGCTATGCTAACTGGAACATGTATAAAGCCGAACAAGTGGACAAGTCTTTGGTCCTACCAGATGGAACTCTATTGACTTATGATGGGAAGCAATGGAAGGACAGTAATGGCAATGTTTATAATGGAATTGATTTTGATTCTAATAAAAATCAATTTACCTATGGTTCGATTGACTATGCTACACCACCAACACCAGGGGGTGGGAACAGCGGTTCATCTAGCGGGGCTGAGAAGAAAGAAATTTCTATTGGTAGCACATTCAATGCCACTGGTGCTCCTATCTATCCATATCCGGGTGGTTCGGCTCAGCGGCAATATTTTGCTAATGACCCTTACTATGTAGCAATTGGTGAATCTGGTGATTATTGGCTTGCTCGTTGGCATGGAGCTTCTTCTGGCTCAACTGGTTGGTTCAAGAAAACAGATGTAAAAGCATATAAGACTGGTGGCTTAGCTGATTTCACCGGACCCGCTTGGCTTGATGGAACAAAATCTCATCCAGAATTAGTTCTCAATGCTAAAGATACTCAAAACTTCCTCATTCTCAGGGACATTTTGAGTTCTGCTGTCAAGAATGCTGGAACTTCAAATAATGGCGGAGATAATTATTATGATATAAACATTTCTGTTGATGAAATTGCTTCTGATTATGATGTTGATCAACTCGCGCGCCGTGTCAAGGAACAAATTGTAGAAGATAGTATTTATCGTAATGTCAATACAATAAGTTTTATCAGATAAATCGAGGCAACCAAGGATAAAGCAACTTATAAAAAGATTGAGTAAAGGAGGAAAAAATAGATGGGCGTTTTAGGTGGAGACTTCATTGGCTTCTCTTTTGATGGTCATCATTCCTCCGACCTTGGGATTATGAGAGTAAGTGATGGAAGCAGGTATAGTGATTACCTGCTTCCTACTTCTCAGGATTTGACGGTCCAAGTTCCGGGCGGAGATGGAACCTACTATTTTGGTTCGTATGACACATCAAAAGTTTTTTCTATTTCTATTGCCTTTGATAGTCTAAAGGAAGAACAAATTAGTAACCTCCGAAAGATTTTTGGAGAAAAAAAGATTGGCAAGCTTATATTTGATGAAATGCCATATAAATATTATATGGTAAAAATTACAGGCCAGCCGCAATTGAAATATATTTGCTTTGGAAAAACAGGGCAAGAGCGCATTTATAAAGGTGAAGGCACAATTCAATTTACTGCTTATTATCCTTATGCCAAGAGCACCGCACTTTTTCTTGGTGCTACTAATCTTACATCACTTGAAAATAAGGATGAATGGGCTGCGGCAAGTCGCTTACCACAAACCGCGCCAACTTTGACTGGTAGTTCAATCCCTGTTTATAATGTTGGCGACCTACCAATGGACTGGCGCGCGCGGTATATATTCCCTAATGTCCCAACTGACATTTATATGGATGGGGTTGGAATGCTAAAATTTTCAGCCATTGCCAAGCAAGGTAGCGATGAATTTATTGAGGTAAATTCAAAAACAAACCTGATAGAAGGTTTGGATACAAATGGAGAAAAGACTGGAAATATTTATAACAAATTCATGACCGGCGGAACTTTTTTCAAAATTCCTCCTATGGCAAGTGAGTCAGAGAAAAAGAATTTTATTTCGGTTGGCACTTCTTCTTGTTGGAAATTACTATACGACTATATCTATTACTAAGGAGGTTTGAATGAAAAAAGATATTTATCAAATCTCTTTATGGGAAGATTATGTAGTTCCGGCAACTAATACTGTCCCAGAGCATTATGAAGAACAGCTTCTAGGCATTATTGGCTCCGATACGATGACAGCAGAATATCGTGTAATAGAGCCAAAGTTGATTCAAAATATCAACGGAACAAATATTCTTACTTTCAAAGTCTACTATACCTATATTGATACAGAGACCGGAGAGCGTCAAGATAATCCTTTTATAAAACTTCTAGTAAATGAACGGAAAGTAAAGTGTTTATGGAAAGGACAATGGTATGACTTCGTAATCAAGTCAATTCAAGAAGATAGCTCTGGTAAATCAATTACTTATACTTGTAAAGACTTATATATAAATGAGTTGAGTAAAACTGGTTTCAACTTAGAATTTGATAATGAGCTTGAGAACAATCAAGGAACGGCGCAGGAATTAGGAGCAAAAATATTAGAAGGCACAGACTGGCAAGTAGCGTCTGAAGGACAGGATATTGTTCAACAGACAATTGAAGAACCACTTTTTTTAGTCCAAATTCAAACTGCCATTACGGTCTATAAGAGTAATGGAAAAGACACATATGAAATTCCTTCTAGTAAAAAAATACTTGTGCCATATTCTGTTACTCAAACTCCTTATCCTCAAATTTTTCAATTCTTCTATGACGAAGATGAAAATTATGCCAAATATCAAGAAGATAATAGTGTTCATCTTACCGGATTAGATTGTTCATTACTCAAAAATCCAATTTATTCTGTAACAGACGATGGAACTTTTACTCTAAAATTTGGAACCACTACCGTTCTAACAATTCCAAACACTCAACCATTATCAGATTGGCGTGCTGATAGACCAATCCGCGCGCCACTACAAGAGTATAGTTCTCTAGTTGGCAGATATTGTTATGTCTATAAAGGATACGCCGGAAAGAAAATTTATAAATATATTACTACAGAATATAACGACCCAACAGTGGTTTTGAATTTAGTTGTCAATAATAAAGAGTTCAAGGACACTACAGGTTGGATTGGTGAGGGGATGAGTTGGCAACTTTACCCTCCTTATACAGACATTAGTAATATAGAGTCCTATAGTGCTACTACCTATTTGGGTCTTCAAGGCGGAAAGACTATCTATAATGCCGGCCTTCAAAAATCTTCCATGTATATTGAAGGTGGGTTTCAGAAAGGCGAAAAATACATTTTCCGCGTGAAGGGGTATCAGACACTTGGTGGCGCGAAACTAACAACTAATTATCACATAGACCCCAAAGTCTGCTCTCATGATAATAACTTTACTCCATTAGCAACTTCTGATGCTAATTATATCAATTACTTTGACGTTGGAACGGCGGTTCAAAATGGTGATTGGATTGAGTATCCAATGACTTGCCAGGTTTCAATCCCTCGCTCTAAAATTACAACCTCAAATATTGGTTTATTTATTACTCCTGTTGTTAGCTGTTGGATTGAAGAATTTCAATTCTTCAAAGAGGTCTATGGCAAAGATAGTGATGGCAATTCTACAAGAATAAATCCAGGCGAGATGGATAAAAATAGTGTTGCAACTGAAGTTTATTGCTATTTTGACTCCGCTACAACAGTGCTTGATGAGAAAGATATAGAATATCTTTGGAAGGCTACCTCTGACTGGTCTGGGAGTAGCGCGCCAGAACCTCAATATTCTATTGACGCAGATGGTAATTATACTTACGAAAAAATTCGTAGTATTACTGGAAAAAATTCGAATCGTTTCAATCTTTTACAATCTGTTGCCGAGACTTTTGAGTGCTGGGTTCGTTTTGAAATAAAGCATAATGAGAATACGGGTAAAATTCTTTATGAAGATGGAAAACCGCAAAAATTTGTTTATTTCAAAAATGAAGTGGGAGAAGAAAACGGATGCGGATTCGTTTATGGAATTGACTTAAAAACAATTTCTCGTTCTATCAATTCAGACCAAATCACTTCAAAAGTTGTTGTTGTTCCTAATACCACTCAATATGCAGAAAACGGTGTGTGTGAAATAGCGCAATCAGAATACAACCCTTGTAAGGAGAACTTCATTCTCAATTTTGATTATTATATAAATCAAGGATTGTTAGATGGTGGAGCAGCAAATAAAGATTTGTGGCTTTCTTCAGCTTCTGGAGGTCTTGGATATTATCCTTCCCTAAAAGAAAAGAATGAAGAATATTATAAGTCTGTTGAAGAGAACGTCGCAAGAAAACTTGAACACGATAAACAGAATTCAACTCTTCAACTTTATCAGCAGTATTTGACTTCGACGACAGAACAAATTACTTCAACGAAGTCTGACATCGCTAGATTGGCAGGTCTATCATCATATGATGCCGCGCGAGTTACTAGCTATGTGAAAGAACATCCTGGTTTTGAAAAGCTAGAAACTCTTATTGTTACTCTAAAAACTTTAGAAGGACAGAAGACAGATTATCAAGGAATCTATGGAAATCTAAAGAAAAGTGTTGACGCTCTTGAAAAAGCAATTGAAGCAGCAGAAGCCCGACAAACAAAGCTTTTGGAAGAAATAGATACGCTTCATAAAGCCTTTTATGAAAAGTATTCTCGTTTTATTCAAGAAGGTTCCTGGACCTCTCAAAACTACTTAGATGAGAATCTTTATTATCTGGATGCAAAGTCTGTAGCTTATACAAGCGCGCGCCCTCAAATTTCGTATAATATTTCTGTTCTAAGATTGAGCGCACTTGATGAATTCAAGAACAAAGTTTTTAGAATTGGTGATATAAGCTATATTGAAGACACTGAATTTTTTGGATATACTTATATTGCCACCGAAAGTGGAAAAGTAAGAAGTCCTTATCGTGAGAAAGTTCTAATTAGTGAAATCACTTCTAACTTTGATAGCCCCGAAAAAGATAGCTTCAAAGTTCAAAATTACAAAACTCAATTTGAAGACCTTTTTCAGAGGATTACAGCTACGACTCAGTCTCTTCAATATTCAGTGGGTGAATACCAACGAGCCTCTGATGTAGTTGAAGGAACAGGTGTAATCAATAATGAGACGCTTCAATCGAGTATCGCGCGCAATGAACAGCTAATCTTCAGCTCTCAAAATAATACAATAGTCAAAGATGCTACAGGTTTGACAGTCATCGACGCGAGTAATCCATCTAATCAGACAAAAATTACCGCCGGTGGCCTTTTTATCACAACAGATGGCGGATTGACCTGGAAGAATGCTATTCGTGGTGAAGGTATTGCCACTCAGTATTTGACCGCGGGGGCAATCAATACAGAGAATATTACAATACTTGATGGCATCAATCCATCTTTTCGATGGGATAGCTATGGTATTACGGCCTATAAAAAGAATGTCTCAGATAACGGTATCTTACTTGGATATACTTCAAACCAATTTGTCCGATATGACCAGTATGGTATTTATGGCGTAAAGGATATTACAATCCAAGACGCTTCTGGTGAGTATAAACCTTCAAGTGAAGATCAGATTTGGAATGATGCTTCTTTCGGCCTGACTTGGAAGGGTTTCTTTCTAAAAAATAAATATGGCGCAGGTCTTGTCGAAATCTCTTCAGAAAAAGATATCAATATAAGTGATGGTACTAATGACCGTATTCGTATTGGTAAACTTTCTGGGAATGGAACTGTTGAAAGTCCTTATACTTTTGGCATTAGAATAAATGACGCCGCTGGTGCGATCGTTATGGAGACAAACAGTGATGGAACTCTTTGGCTCAAAGACAGCCTAAATGTAGAGACAACAGATAACGGCCTAAAGGTAGCAATTGGTAAACTTGGAGTAAAAGATGAGAGTGGCCTTGCACAAGTTATCAATGCTAACGATACTTTTATTGTTTATGAAGACGGATCTGTCCATGCGCTCAATGGTAATTTTACTGGTACTATAAATGCTATTGACGGCTTCTTTAGTGGAGTTATCAATGCCACTGATGGTTCTTTTACCGGCATCATAAATGCGACTGGTGGTACAATTGGTTCTATTCAAATTACTAATGAAGGTCTCAGTGTTAGTAATGGTGGTTTTGAAATTACAAAAACCGGCACTGATGGAACCATTGAGAAACTTCTCTATGTTGATGATGAAGGTAATCTAAAAATTACTGGTGATTTAGAAGGCGCTGGCGGCTATTTTAGTGGAGAGCTCCGCGCGCCGACTGGTACAATTGGTGGCTTTGTAATTGAAGAAAATCTTTTATGCTCTCTTGGGCAAGATGAGAATGGTTCACCAAACATAGTCTTAAAAGGAACCGAAGGCAAGATTGTTGCGCGCGACATTGAATTAGGTGTCGGCGCGGTTATCAAAGATTATATCAAGTTAGGTAACGCTTTTCTTCAAAATCCTGATATTCATGATAATAAATTTATTGAAATCAAAGATGAAAATGGCCAGCCAATTATTTCATTAACAGACACTGGAATTTTTACTCTTGGCTCTCTCGTTTTCAATGGTATCAATTCAACTATCAGTGGAAAGAATTGGGGAATTACTCCAGACGAGGCTCGTTTTGGAAATGTCATCGCTCAAGGTGGCACAATTGAAAATGTAATTTTCAAAACTTCTTCTATTCAAACTGTTGGTGGCCTTATGATTTTCAAACCAACAAGTCATGGAGTAGGAGAGGGGAATATTTTTACGCTTGATGAAGAAAATAGCTTTTTCCAAAAAGGAGATTTTGTTAGTATAACTTCTGTTGGAGAAAAAAGTTTTTCCATTGAGACTTATATTGTTGATAAAAATGGCTTAGAAGTTACTTTAGCAGATAATGTTGAAGGTGCAGAAGCAATTACAAAATTAGCTTCAGCTTCTTGGGCGGACGGTAGAGCTGTATCCTTATCAGACGAATTACTTATTGGTGTGAATCCAAATCCTGCTGGTTTTGGTAAAGACGCCCATCTATTTAGAAGTGGTTTTTCATTTGTTGAGCCTGAACTTGGCGAAGATGGCAAATCTCTGGAATATAATGCTCCAAGCCTTTTCCTGGGCAATCTTTCTTCTCTTGGTATTCAAAATGTTTCAGGTTTTGGTCTTTATGGTGATAATGTTTTTCTAAAGGGTACTTTGACAACAAAAACTGGTGCAGACACCTATGCTGGTATCAATACTTTGAGTGGAGTACTCTCTAATAAAGCACGCTTCACAACTCAAGGTAAAATTGTTATTTGGGCTGGTGCAAGTAATTTTGATGAAAGTTCTATCCAGAATGCTCCTTTTTTTGTAACTGATAATGGTAATTTATTTGCACGCCAAGGTGTGTTTGAAGGTTCGATTCTTACTAATTCAACAATTCAAGGTGCAGATATCTATGCTGCGCGCATTCATGGTGGAACTCAGGAAAGTGATGGCGTTGCAGCCCTGACCATCTATGATACCGCCGCAGGTATTATTTTCAAGAAGAATTTTGATGAAAATAATAAAGAGAATGGTGGTCAAGAAACCTTTAGAATTAGTGCTGATGGCTTCATTCAAAATGGAATTGAATTTATTTCCTTTGAAGATGAGGGCGTTCAATTTTCAGGCAATCGTGCGCGGATGGTTCAATTCCAAACTCAATTTGAAAATGCTTCTCTTATTATGAAAGGGACTTCTCTTTATAAGGGAATTTCGGTTGATAGTGGTAATACACAAGTTCTTTCAAAAATTGATTTTTCTACTGGAGATAAGGAACAAATTGATTTTATAGTAGGAGAGAGAATTGCTTCATTTACTAATGAAGAGGCAATTTTTGATAAGAAAACAGTTTTACTAGACAATGTTCTTATGGGAGACATAAATACTGTTTATGTTTCTTACCAAAAGGTTGCTAAGGGTTATGATGTTTATGTTTATATCAATGAGAATGTTGATGTAAGTTCGAATATTGTTGATATCGCAGTTGCAGGTTATGCGATTGCTGGATAAAAGGAGATATAAATGGCAACTACTGGTTATTTTGATGGCGCAAAGACGAGTAGGGGTTGGTATGCGCGCCTTGAGTGGTCATACACTCAAGGCACTTCTACCACTATTACCCTTACGTTGAAAGTGTATAATGGAACTGCGCCCTCTTATAATAATTTCACAAATTCTGCTTATTACATACTAGCTGGCAATAAAATATACAAAACTTTCAATTGGACTTCAGTTGGATGGAATACACTAGGAACGACCACAGTTGTGGTAGAGGGTTCTAAAACTTCCTATTCTGCTAGTGCGCAATGGGTAAGTGAAGTGACTTCAGCATATACTCCTGCATCACTATCTGTGAATGGAGTTATTACTTTCCCTGCCTGTACATCTAACGTAGGTGCGCCTTCTGGAGCTTATGTTAGAACTCCTTATTGGGATAAAGGCTCTATTATTCCTCCTACGACTACTAATATGACAGTGGCTTGGTGGCCAGCTTCTGACGGAAATGGAGGCAATACTGTCTCTTCATATAAAATTTATTTTCTAATTAGTTCCTCAGGAGCAGTCCCATCTGAAAATAATTATTCCAAAGTATTTACAACAACAGACCTAACAAGAGAGACTGATGGTTCAATTAAAAGAACTTTTAGTTTGCCGGTGTCGTCTTCACAAAGAGGACAGATCATTCGCACGGCTGTTCAAGCAATTGGTTCTTTAGGAAAAAATTCGGCACTTGTGGCTTGTTCTACAGTGATAACTGTAAATAAGAAACCTTCCGCGCCGACTGGCCCCGCGTCTCTTTCATATAATTCTACTTATACAGAATGTCATCCAGAAATTATTGTTGGTAATTCAAATGACGCTTCGCAAACGCCTACATTATATTATAGCTTAAATAATTCAACAACTAAAAATCAATATACTTCTTCAACAAAACTTCCTCTTATTGCTTCTTCGCAGTCTTATAACTTTTACACTTTTGATGGATTAGAGTATAGCGATAGTTTTACTTGCGTTATTACAAAAAATATAAAACCGGTATTATCCAATGTAACAGTGACGGCTTCTGAGACAGCAATCACAAAAAACAGCGCTTTTTCTACAAATTCTATATACGCGACGAAAATAAAAATTAGTGGTAATTCTTCTAAATCTAATGGCTACTTCAAAATCCAACTAAAGTACCAAAATTATACAGTTTCGCCAACTTTATATAATAAAATAGTCGAAATTCAAAGAATAGATGGAGGTCTTTTGAAGGACAAAGAAATCTCTATTCTAAGCTATGTCCCTTATGGAATTAGTTATGGAGTTTCTTTAGTTTATAATGATGGAATAGAAAATTCTTCAGAAGTATTTATTGATACCATTCAGGGGAAAAAACTTTCAATTGCACCTTACCCAACACTTCAAAAGACATATAATCGGTTTGATTTTTCAAATATTAGTGGAACAAAAGAAAATGAATTTTGGAATAAAATTCGTTTTTGTTATACTTATGATAGTACGTTTGTAGGAGATAAAAGCAGATTTTTCTTATCTGGCAGTGCTCTTGAGGTCTTAGACGTCCAAACTGGAGCAGACAATGATAAGAATTATATATATTATGATGCTACTTTTGCTGATACAATTCCTTCTGGTTCATATACTCTCAGTGCAGCGATATATGACACGCGCCATCAAGATAGTTCAGTTACAGATATTACAAAGGTAGAGGCAAAAGCAATTTCTTCAATTTTGCCAATTTTGACTTCTTCTACTCAGTTAAATGTATATAGTGGCGGCGCAAATGATACTTTTACAATTACTTTTACAAAGTTCTACGCAGACGGAGAAAGTCTTAGAGATTGGTCGATTGCCTCTTTGAACTCAAGTGTTACTGCTTATTTTGTATATGAAGGAACTTACTATATAATTAGTGAGCCGGTAATAGCCGCAGCTGCTTCGGAAGATTTAGTTAGAATCACTTTCAAGAAAAGCGCTGTTCCTGGAATATTTCAAAATTTTCCAAACAAAAATGGTTTATATGCAATGAATTGCGCAATAAAAATTGTAAATCTATATGGTCGAGAATTTGATTTTATAGGAACCTCTTCAGTTGGAGTCAATTTCAATTCTAGCCCGACAATATCTTTTGAAAAAGCTAATGTAAAATATCAATATAATAATAGTAGTTATCCTCTCAATGATAATCCTATTAGAGAAACATTAGTTCTTTGCTTCTCTCCCACTATCAAAGGTTATAATAACTCTCAGATAAATTTCTTTATAGATGTTTCAAGAGCAACAAGTTCCGGCCCTTGGGATCTATTCACAAAAGGAACTTGTTTTAGAAGTGGTGAGCCATCTTATAATTCGCCTTCAGAGTTTAGTTCTTATGGAATCGGGCGTACCTCAATAAAAGAAATTACAGATAATAATGCTTGCTGGTTCAGAGTTAGAATAAATGACGGTTATAATAATGAAGTAACGAGCTCTGTTGTAGGTCCTTTTTCTCGCGCGAAACATACTGCTATGGATTTGACATTATCAGAATTACAGTATGCTTCAAATAAATTTACCTTCAATTATAAAATAAATGACTTGGGTCTAGCTCAAAGTTCTCTCACGGATGGAACAATAATAATTCAACATTCAGAAGGAGCCCTTCAAGAGCAAACTTCTGGCATCGCGTGGGTTCCACATAATTTTTCTTGGGTTTCTTTTATTTCTGGGAAATCTTCATCTGTCAGTTATTCAATGTCCGGAGATTTTGAATATGTCCGAGCGAAAATAACTACATTGTTTACGACAGATTATCCTTCAGGTCTTTCTATTACAACTAGAAAAATTTCTTATTCTAATAGTGATTTAGTTTATAACGTCACTCCAACTTTTGCTATAAGAAGGAATCAGTTGGGAATAAATGTTGTTGAACCAACTGATTATGCTGATGGCGCTGTGGTTATTGGTACGGCGACTGGTAAGAAAATGGTATATTTTTTGAGCGCAAACGGCGTGGCCACCATCGATATGGAAAATCTTTCAATCAATAATTTTATTGTTGACGGCGGTAGTTGGTAATTTGAATTTTCTTTTGATTTTTGATATAATAAAATAAAAGGAGATGATAAAATGAATCTAACAATGTCGCAAATTCTCGCTCTAAATGAGCAGAAAAAAGCTTTTGAAAAGCTTTCTTTACCAATCAAAACTTCATATAAACTTACAAAGCTTTTTTCTTCGATTGACCAAGAAATAAATTTCTATACAAATAAAATGAAAGAAATTATTACAGCATATTCTCAGAAAGATGAGAACGGAGCTCCTATTTGGTCAGAGGATGGCACTTATATAAAAGTTGTTCCAGAAAAGATGGCTGAATGTCAATCCGAAGTTCTACAATTGAACGCATTGGAGATTGCGCTGCCTGATATTTCATTTTCTATTGAAGATTTTGGAGAAGTAAATTTATCACCAGAAAATCTTCAAGTGATTTTACCTTTTATCAGGGACTAATATAATAAAAGAGACTAAAGTTGTAGCTTTTCACCAAACTTGTTACAACTTTAGTCTCTTCTTTTTATTTTATCAGTTCCTAAGCTTCTTATATATATAGAAGGAGTAAAGGAGGAATAAAAATGGCAGGTTATAATCCTTATCAAACCAACTCTTATCAAGCGACACAGTTCTTTCCGCAACCACAGGGAAATGTTTATATAATAAATAATTCTATGGAAATAGCTAATATTCCTGTCGGTGGAGGGATTTCAGTAGCATTATGTCCTAATGAAGCAATAATGTTTTTGAAATCAATGCAGAATGGAGCGCCAACGCTTCTGGCATATACTCTAACTCCATGTGAAACTCGCGCTAATCAAACCTCTGATGAACGGGTGGCAGCTCTTGAAAAAGAAGTAGCTGAACTAAAAAAGCAGCTAAAAGGAGGAAAATTGAATAATGAACTCTAATCCATTACAAATGATGATACAAATGAGTCAAAAACAGCAACGACCTCAAAATCCGCCTATTGACCCTCAACGTTTTTGTCAGATGGCACCAAAATTGACAAAAGAAAACCTTGTCCAACTAGCTCAACAGGCTCGCGCACAAGGTATACCTGATGAACAAATTGAACAAGGTTTAAATTTCCTTTTGAACCTAAAATAAGTTGTCGTCCGGAAGACAAATTATTTTTGGAATATATATTTTAGGAGGTTTCTATTACAATGATGGGAACTGAAGGTTTATCTGCTGGCGATATTCTCGCCCTAACAAAGGATAACGATAATGGTATGAGCGGAGCATGGAACAATCCTTTTATCTATTTGGTTTGGTTAGCTCTTCTCGGTGGAAATGGCGGTCTATTTGGTAACAGAAATGCTGACGCTGCTGTTCAAGGCGCGCTAACTCGTTCCGATCTCTTTGAAGGCTTCAACAATCAAGACGTCAATAGTCAGCTCCGTGGTATTACTAATGGTGTCTGTGACGGCTTCTATGCAATCAATAGCGGAATGAAAGACGGCTTCTATGGCAATCAGGCAACAATCAAAGACGGCTTCTATTCCACTCAGTCTGCTATCGCAGATAGCCGGTATGCTATGCAGGATTGTTGCTGCCGAACAAATCAGAATATTCGAGAACTTTCTTCCGAAGGTTACAAGAACACCTGCGAAATTACAACTGCCATCCATGCTGAAGGTGAAGCAACTCGTGCGCTAATCAACGCAAATACGATGCAAGACCTTCGCGACAAACTAGCCGACCGCGACCGAGACCTAATGAATGCGCAGTTCCAGCTTTCTCAACAGACTCAGAACGCTACTCTTATTGGGACGTTACGTCCATTTCCACAGCCTGCGTATATTACTTGCAGCCCTTATCAGTCAGTAGGTGGCACTTGCGGCTCTAGTTACAATTGCGGCTGCGGCATCTAACAGCTATTACCGAGAGTACAAATTCGTATCGGAGGTAATAAAATGATTGAAAGTTATACAAATACTTCTCAAACCATAGCGCCAGAAGGACTACTATCTTTCGCAACAAATGATGTCCTGACTGGTTGTACTGTGCTTCATTCTGCTGGTTCTACTTCGTTTACTCTAAAACGTCCAGGTTTTTACTATGTTTCTTTTACAGGTACTGGTGCTATTACTGGCACAACCGCTGGCGCAATTACTGTAAATTTACTGAAAAATGGTGTAGCTCTGCCAGGAGCAACAGCCACTCAAACATCAGCTTCGGCCACTGATATTCGTACAGTAAATTTTTCAAAAATTGTCCAAGTACTTCCTTCCTGTTGTGCCATAAATAACACTACCACTCTAACCTTCCAAAATGCGGGTTTAGATACTACTTATTCCAATGTCAATGTAGTAATTACAAAACTCGCATAAGGAGGTCCTGAAATGAAAAAATACAAAGCGCTTTATAAGGGAATGTATGACGATTTGAAAGATTCGGAAATGATGATTGATTATGCTTTTTGTATCCGAGAAGAAGGTGACAAAACTCTCGCGGATGAAATAGCAAAGTACGCGCAATATCGTCTTCAACATTTCTCTGATTTTCACAAATTATTTGAACAAGAAGTTTCGAAAGAAAAGGAAATTTCGATGGAAACTGTTCATAAATGTATGTGGGAAGAGGCTCATGAAGCTCTACAAGAATGGCATGATAAAATAGAAAGAAAAGTCAAATCTTATTGAAATTGGGAGAGGAGCTTCGGCTCCTCTCTTTTATTCCCATTGAACAATTTCTTTCTGAGGAAAGTTTCTATCAGAAACAAATTTTCCAATTCCAATGGCGTCCGCGCAGTCATCATTTACACTTACATCATACCATTGTTTTACTAGATTTTTCATTGAAGCTTTTCGGTCGCTTCTTGAGCGTCCCTTTACGCCACAGTGCGCGCGCCATGTATTCGTAGGACATACTTCAAATAAAATGTTGCGCGCGAAACATGTTTCCATCAAAATTCCTTGAAGGCGCGCGAGTGTTTGAAATGTTGTAACTCCATAATTCTGTTCATATTGAATTCCTTCAATGCCAACAAAATCAATCTCAAAAGTAGAAATAATTGACATCATCCATTCTTTTATGCGATGGTCACGCGCAATTTCATCTGTATTTTCAGGCGCATCGAAGTATCCATATTTTATCAATTTTTTATCTTCAAAGATTGAAAAGCCACTTCGTTTTGTTGCTTGGTCAAGTCCAAGAACACGAAAGCTTCCTTTTTTCTTTGGAATTGCTTCTAATTTTATTTCTTTATATGGGTTGTCTTTACAGAGAGGACATTCACGCCGCATACGAATTTTTTTCCATGGCGCAAATACTTGGTGCCCCTCTGAGCACACAAATTCCATTATAGTATCAAGATTTTTATACTCTGTAGAAATGAGCTTCCAGCCGTCTTTTTCAATCTCGGCTTTTATGTCGTCTAGTTGTATCTTAGCCATTCACTCACTTCCACTATTTACTTTAGATTGGTGGAGCCGAAACCTCCATTACCTCTTTCTGTATCATCAAGATTCTCAACTTGGAAAAGAACTGCCTTGGGAACTTCCATTAGAACAAGTTGCGCGAACTTCTCGCCTTTTCCAATTGTCATATCACTACCTCTAAGAATTGAGGTAATGATAGGGCGACCATTATCATCAAAATCATAAGTGATGTCCTTGATTGGAGGCTCAATATTTTCAATAATTACTTGAAGCTCCCCTCTAAATCCAGCATCAACCGTCCCAATTGAATTAGCAATTCTCATTTTTGTCTTGAGGGCGCGACCACTCTTTGGACGAATTTGAATTTCATAACCATTTGGAACAGCCACCTTGATGCCAGTTGGAATAAGCTTTGTTTCGCCGGGATGAATCACATAGTCATCCACTGCATAAACATCCATTCCACTATCATCGGGATGTGCATACTCAGGCATTTTTGCGTCTGGATGGCACTTTACAAAAGGGATTTGGATATAACGTTTTGCGATACCTTCTGTTTCACTAATGGCCGTATTGATGCCGCGCAGTAGCTTTTTGAGAAAATCTCGCTTTGGTGCAGTCAGGTCAGTAATTATATCAATTTCATTTACCAATTGGAGAAATTCGTCCTGGACGCTTTCTGCTGTAGAGCCAGTGGCATTGATAGACTGCGCAAGCATTAGGCGCGCGTTCGTAGTATTGAGACTACGAAGGAAACTATCCAGAATGCCAGGGGACACTAATTCAAATTGAGCATCATCCATTGATAACAGAACAGCAATAGCATCAATAGAATTTCCATCAAGACTATTTAGTTGAGAAAGCGCGTCGCGCACTTCTTCAACAACTTTTTTAGAATTTGGTTCTACGTTCATTCGGCCTCTTCACCCCACAGAGAGCAATATGTCATTTGAATTTTACAGACCCAAATTTCATCCACGACAATACCCTTTTGCTTCTTCGTTTTATAAGTGTAACCAGCCGAGGTAATTTGGAAGCCTTCTTCGCGTGCTTTTTGACGGTATGTTTCAATGGTTTCTTTTGCTTCGTTTTCACTTAGGGTAATTAGTTCTTCTGTCTTTTTATAGAGTGTCATTATTTTTTGCCTCCACTTGATAGTTCGTATTTTCATTACAGTTGCACGTAGCATACCATGGATTACCAGGAGTGCCGATTTCATAAGGTTTTGGCGTATAAGGAACATTTGCAGGAGAAGTTATGACTAGCGGACTATTAGTAATCTTGTCCTCAATTTTTGTTAGTCGTTCCATAACTTGGTCAAGCGTAATTGCGCTACTGGTTTTCTTTTCTTCCTTTTCATAGCAAATCAAATCTTTAGCATAAGGAAGTGTCTCAATCCACTTACAAAATTCTCTCCATTCCGGCAGCTTATGGCTACGACGCTGACGCCAGATATTCTTCAAACAACGGTAATTTGTGGTAAGCCGCGCTGTAAGTTCAAAGCCAGGAGGAATATTATAGAGAATTTCAAGATAGAGTTCGGCCTTTAGCGCCTCTCTTTCCTTCTCTTGTCCTTTCAAAGAAGAAAGCCTATTATATTCATCAATTTTTTTCTGGACAATGTCAATAATGCGTGTATCTACATATCGGTTGCATTGTTCTTTTAGACTAAATTTTGTAACGCAATGCATGGTAGATTGCGAACTGACAAAGAACTTGAAAATATATCGTTCCATTTCAATCCACGCTTTATTAGAGAAACGTAAGTCAAAACTTACCAAAATTCCTGTCAAAAATTGGTCATGTGCACCAACCCAATCTGCGGCATGAGACAGTGTTTTTGCACGCTTTAGTGCAGCCTCTTCTGTTTCTTCCCAATTGGTCGTAGTTCTCAAAGGGTATCCTGAAGCATGAAGGCTTTCTTCCAAGTCATAAACTTTTACATTTTCAACTCTCATCAAATAATTTTCTCCTTTACATAATCTCCACTTTCATTCAAATAATAAACTGTTTTTATTCCTAGGTCTCGTATCAGTCGTGCGCACGCCGCGCAAGGTCTGCTACAAGCTCTATCCCCATTTTTATGTTCTCTATAAACATAGATATTGACTTTATCCCATTCAATATCCTTTCCAATAAGAGGAGAGAGTGCAGCGACCTCTGCGTGCTCGCGCGCGATTGAATTCTCGTAGTCATCAAAATTTCGATAAATATTATAACGGTGCTGAAGAGGACGAGTCTTCTGGCTATTACAAGCAGAAGAAAGAATCCTATTGCCACTGACAACAACCGCGCCAACCTTTGTTTGTTTGAAATCAGATAAATAACTGACTTCACGCGCGATATTGAAAAAGCGTTCTTCTTTGTGCGTCATCAAACTAATCCTCTTTACTCTTTATAAAAATATTATATCAAAAATTTTAGTTTTTTTCAAATTCTTGTTTTGCTTGGAGATAACCATTCGTATATGCGTCCTTCAATGCTTTTTGGACGTTAGTCCAAACTGTGGGGAAAAGACGCATTATGACATAGGAAAATTTTATCGGATAGTCAGTTGGATAGAGAAGTAAACTTTCTGAAAGTTTTGTAATCTTTTCTTTTGTTGTGGTGACTTCATTTATTTCTTTACTTTCCATATTGTTCCTCTTTAGTTACAGTGAGAATAACCACATTCTTTACAAATATCGCAACCGCCACTATGTTCCAAAACCGCGCCGCACTCTGGACAACGCTCTCCTAACTTTTGTGATTTCTTTTTCTTTGGTTCCTCTAAATATCCCAATTCTTCTTGAACTTCTTTCCACATATCCATCAGTGCATTACCTATTGCCATTGGGCAACACGCGCCCTTAGATGTATCATGCTTTGTGGCTGTCCTAATAGCATAACTAGGACAAGCACCAGTTGAATTGAGCTGGTCTTGGATATCATTTATGCTAACTCCAGCTCTACAGGCAAGAGAAACCATTCGAGACAATCCGACCATATAATTGGAGCATCCCCCCAAACTACCTTTTGTAAAGAACACTTCAACTAAATCACCATAAACTGGTTCAAAGAACCCAAGAACATGAGTTGAGCCGCAACCATTGATTATTTTTCTTTTCTTTCCAATCAAATCGTCTGCGCATTTCATAATTTCTCCGCGCTTTAGCTCTTTATAAGAAGTTTCTTCTTCTTTTTTATTCCCTGTAGTCAAAATGCCAAGGCGCTTACAACCATCTCTAAACATGGTAATGCCTTTACAGCCAGACGACCACGCAAGTAAATACATATGCGCAATATCATCTTTAGTTGCAGAATTTGGCATATTTACTGTAGAACTAATTGCTGTATCAACATGTTTTTGCATCGCTGCTTGTGTTAGTACTCTACTCTGCCAAGAAATATCGGCTGAACCGACAAAATAATCTGGTAGCTCTTTTGTATTATTTATCTCCATATATTCACGTGCTGCTTTACAATAAACATCGTAGTAGGTATCTTCTCCATCTGTCATGCCTACTGTTCTTCTTGTATATTTTAGCGCGAATTCTGGCTCACAACCACCACTTTCTCCTAGTAGAGTAGCTAACGAACCAGTTGGAGCAATTGAAACTAAACTACAATTTCTTAGTCCATATTCTTTTAGCCCAGTTATTTCATCTGGAGTAAAATGTAGTTTTATTATGTCGCTATCAAAAATTTCTTCCTTATATTTTGGATAGGGGCCAAGTTCCTTTGCTAGTTCATTGCTTGCTAAGACAGCACGCCTAAAAAGAAGAGAAAAAACATCATCAGTAAATTCAATAGCCTCTGGCGAGCCGTATCGGAAGCCGAGCTTCATAAGGGCCGTTGCATAACCAAAGATACCTAGGCCGATATTTCTATAGTTATAAGACATATCTCTTTGCTGTTGTAAAGGGTGTCTGTTATAATTTTCATCAATAAGTTTATCAAGAGTTCTAATACCAACATCAATTGCCGATAGTAAATCCGCTGTATTGAGGTGAGCTTGTGGCGTATAAGGATTTACAATAAATTCAGAAAGATTTAGTGAAGATAGACAGCAAGCACCATGTTTGGGGAGCGGTTGCTCGCCACAAGGATTACAAGTCTCAATCTTATAATCTTCATCGAATTGCATCAAATTATAATTTCTAAATTTATTGGTAAAGAGGCAAGCGGGGTCAGCCCAATCATAACAGTTATCAACTAGCATTTTGAAAATTTCGATTGGAGTAATATCATATTCTATTTCATGCCCAGAGTAGTTTCGCTTTTCGTGCAGCGCTACAACTTCTCCAGTGTCATAATATTTCTCAACAGCTCGCATAAATTCGTCATCAAGTTCAAGAGACAAATTGGCTTTTTCAATTTCCCCTTCTTTCGACTTTATCTTTATAAAAGTCTCTGCTTCTTTATGTCGCGCGTCAATAGAAAGCATTAGCGCACCCTTGCGCGCGCCTCCTTGTGAAGTTCCTGCTGTGACTTCATTGAAAATTTTCATAAAAGGAACAATTCCGTCAGAATAGTATTCAGTTTTTATTGGAGTTCCCTTCGGGCGTAATTTTGTAAGAGAAATTCCTTGGCCGCCTTGTGCTTTGAAAGTAATGCCAATGTCTTTTGCGGCATCCATAATGTCATAGTAATCGTCTTCAATATAGCCTCTTGAATAACAATTGAATAAACTGCCAGTATTATTAAGACCTCTATTTGCCAAAGTGCGCCCGCCCATCAAGAACTTTTTCTCGATAATCAGTTTTCGTAATTCATTATCTCCTGCACTTACTCTATCTAACCATTCTTCAAAACTTTCATTATTGTGTCGATATTTACGTTGCCAGATGTCTTGCGCAAGTTGATTATTTTCTCCAAGCCAATCCTTTACGGTCATTCTTTTTCCTCCGTGTAACAATATTCACAATAGCCATTTATAAAATTGTGCTGACATTGTGCTTGAAGTTTTTTATTTTCTTCTAATAATTTAGCAACAGTATTATTTAGAGTGAATTTATTTGGTGTTACTAGCTGTTCAATAATACTATTATTTTCATCTATTTTTTGTTTTATTTCTAAATTAGTCATTTACAAACATCTCCTTTTCATAATGGACAGAGATTGTCTCGTAGAACATCTTGAAAAGTTCATAATTCTTTTCACGAATATACATGAAACTTTTTCGATTTTCCTCAAGTGAAGTTTTTGGAGAGAGAGATTTCTCTGTAAAAATTGGGCCAGAATTATACTGAGATTTTGCTTTTAGATAATAATATAATGTGGTCAGTTTTCTATCTTGGCTTTTTTGAAAAAATTCATTCCAAAGTCGAAAAAGGTTTTCTAACTCTTGTGAAAATGGAGATTCTCTACCAAGAATAAGTAGAAAATTTATCTTATGAGTAGATAAGTATAAGCACTGTCTGTATACAATAGATAGTGTTTCTAGGATTTGCTCATCACAAGATATTGTGGAAAATGGATTATATATAATTTTCCGCGCAGTTCTAGCAGGAATATCATCACATAGTTCTTTTACCATTTTATCAGGCATCAGGCCTTCATATTGAACTTGGAAAATACCTGAAAGAGGCGGAAGACTAAGCCATTCATAGAGCTTTTCTTTTGTGCTTACAATTGGCGGAAATTTCATCCCAATTGGCAACGCGTGGATTTTTTCAGGATTATTTACACCAAAACGAGAATTAGATAACTCTTTCAGGAAACTAACTGCTCCTTCAACTTGTCCAAGGTTATAATCATGAAGAATAATACCTGATGTTTTTGGAAAAATCTGTACTTTGAGTTGCTTTTCCACAAAGTTATCAATGCCATGACCTTCACGCGAAAGACGTCCATGTCCTGCACGTAGAATCCTCTTAAAAGTAACTTTATCTACTCCGAAGTAACTTTCATATTTTTCATACGGAGAAAAATCAGGAATAATACCTTCAATTTCTTTTGAAAAAGGAACATAATTTTCTAATGATACCGCGCGACCACCATATCCTACATTAGGTAAAAAAAGTTCTTTTGGATACAATCTATCCTCGTAATCTTTTCTTACAAAAAAAGAATTATAGCGTTCTGGCTCCAAAGTAGGAGCCAAAAGCGTTATATCTCTTTTCTTCTTGTAGTAGGCAAGAAGCTTCGCACACTCAAGATTTGGCATTACATTCCAATAATGAAAAAAATCATAATCATGAATTCCAACTATCATTCATCTAACTCCAACCTTGGGCGCATTTTTATTTTACCATCTGGATAAACTTCTTCAATCAATTCACAAAGATGGTAGGGGGTTGCTTTATATTTTTTCGCGCGGAAGCTATCACCATCACGAATTCCACACACTACAATTTTGTTTCCACGTGCAAAAGTAGATTTTTCTTTGACGTGTTTCTTGCCATCCACACCTTTTTCAGAAATTTGGCGATCATAGATATTGAAGACTTCACCAAAAATCTTTACTGTAACGACGCCCTCTGGCGTCAAAAGTGTCACTAATTTCTTCATCTTATCACGGTCAAGAACGGTTCCATAGATACGATGAATTTTGAAGATTGGAACACGTTTACCCTTGATTTCAAAAACTCGCTCAATCTCTGGTTCTTCTGCTAAGTCAAAGAAGTTCGAGAAGCCATAATATGTGTTATCGACATGTGCGAGTTCGTGTTCATGGAAATAACAAGAAACGCTGTCCATTTCCCATTTACTTATATTTCCAAGGCAATACTTATTCCACACATCTTCTGTCAATCGACTATTTACAGAAGAAAGAAGTTTTTGATTATTCTCTTTGACGTAGGGACGAATTCTATCCATTACTTCATCATAGATTTTTTTCCACGTGATTTGCTTTATGCCAAAGCCACTTTCCGCGCGAGCGTCCTCAACCAGCTTGTCGATTGAGAAGTTCTTATCAAAGAAAACCATCGCAATGTTATCTAAAAGGAATAAATCATCTACTTTGAATGTCTTTAGATATTTGTTGAAGTTGAAGACCCGGCAAACAAAGTCATATTTATTTGGAATAAGTCCAAAATCAATAAGCATCTTCATATTTTGGAGAGTAATACGTTTCTTTGCGTCGCTAATAAGATTGATGTATTCGTGCATCACTTGTTCGCGTTGATCGAAGCTGTCGAAAGCGCCACATTTTATGAGATTTACCATTTGAGGTTTATTGATTTTTACTTTTGAGAGAAAATCTGGGATTGAAGCATAAGGGCGATTTTCGATTATCTGTTTTACAATATCGTCGCCAACTTTTGTGATACCACGAAGTCCATATCGAATAAGATTTTTCTTTTCGTCTGGAATAAAAGTGTATGCGGATTGGTTGATATCAGGAGGAGAAACTTCAATTCCTGCACTTTTCATCTTTCCGATAGCTGTTGCAACTTTGCCATAATTTACAGTTTTTACCTTTTTCTTTTCTTTCTTTTTTATTGGCTCTTCTTCATCATCATCCATTTCTTCTAATTCTTCTTGACAATCTGCTTCTGAAGGATTTTCTTCAAGGAAATCTTCTGTAGTTTCTTCTTCCTCAATTGACTGAGAATTGACAATTAGACAAGCTGTGTTCCAGTAAATTACTGGCCATTGAGTAGCAATTACTAGAGTTTGGATGCCAATAAAGGAATAGAGCATTGCATGGACGTTTGAAAAGCTGTAACTCATTTGTGGAAGCATCATTGTTCGCCAACAGTATTCACCGAGCCGTTTTGAAGGGCATTGGGAGATAAATTTTTCTTTTACGACAGGAATTTCTTTGACCTTTTTTTTTGCAAGAACTTTTCTGGTGTTGTTGCTTTCAGCCAATGTAAAATGTGAAATATTCTTGTCCATAACCATTCTCATCAAGCTTTCTTGGTCAAATGGAACGCCATAATCTCTCGCGTAATATGGCTCAAGAATTTTCTGTTCCTCTTTCGTTAGCCCTTCTCTATCCATTTCATCATACCAAAGCTTTGGATTATTTTTGAAACGAATATATCTATCAAACGGGCGTTCTTGGCCTTCTGGCGCGACTAGTCGCATTAGACCGTTCGCCGCGCACATCTCAATTGGGTTTCTTGGCTTTATTGCTTGAACTGTTTGAAGGCCAATTGCTGTGTTGAATTGAAATACGTCTTGAACTTCGCCATTTTCAAGCGCTTCCCATATACGAAGATTTTTCAAGTCAAGGACTTGGGGGTGAAGATATTTATTATAAATTTCTCTAAGCGAATTACATTCAGAGAAGTATCCATTTTGCCGGAGAAGATTTAGTGCGACAGTAATCTTGTCGCAGATTTCTGTAACGAGAAAATCAAATTTTGTTCCGCCCAATTTCTCTTCCATGTGGAGGTCAAACTGCGTAGTGATATCACCACCAGGGCTTTTCATTAGCGCGCTTGTTTCAAACGGAGAATTGTTATAAAAGATAACACCTGAAGCATGGACACCACGTCGGACAATTAGATTTTCAATTCCAAGGGCAATTTCTTTTAGACCAGGATAATTCTCAAATTGAGAGCAGAATTCTCGAATTGGTTTCCTCCCTTTTTCTTCGTTTCCTTCAAAGCACTCTGTAAGGCTCCAAGTGATGCCTCGCTCTGAAGGAATAAGACCAGAAAGGTAAAGTGAAATATCACTGTCAATTCCTTTTGGATATTCTTTTGAGCGATAGCCGCGGCAGGCTGTTGCTACAGCTGCCCGCGCGGAGGTTGTCCCGAAGGTTGCTACTTGGGCGACATTTAGTTCTCCTCGTTTTTCTCTTAGTTTTTTGAAAACTAGAGGACGTTTCGACGGAGACAAATCTTGGTCAATATCACTAAAATTGGACTATCTCTTTTATTCTTAGCCTCATAAGAGCGGTTATCCGCTAAGAATAAGATTGCGCTACGGGGTGGTGCTTATCTCCACCCCTCTCGAACATAAGTTCAGTTAGTCTCTACACTTTTTTCAATTACATAATATCCATAGGCTTTTCCTTTATCAGAAAAAAGTTTTACGCTAATATCTCGAATATTTTCTTTGATATATCTCGCAGCATCTTTTTTAGTTTTGAATGTTCCTATATAAACATCTTGAGGAGAGTATAAGTCCCATTCTGCTTTTATCCGTTGAGCACAAATTTCTCTACGAATATCATTATCGGGAACAATATAATAACCTTTTGACTTATGATATTTTTGCATACCGGTTTTGCTACATCCAAAATTTTCTGATGCATATTCACTTGCTTCTCTGATAGAAGGAAATTCTCCAATAAGGCTCCCATCATTCTTATAAAGAATTGTATGTGACCGAAGTCCATTTAGGCTCCCTTTATCGACTTCTTGTTTTTCAACGTTCATTTTTCGCGTACACCATTGTAGATTTTCAAGTTTATTATTTTGAACATTATTATCTTTATGGTCAATTTCAGGATAATTATTTGGATTATCAAGCCAAGTCAAAGCCACTAATCTGTGAACTAATTTATTATAACAATGTCCATTTAGAGACAAGCCTACCATCAAATAATTATTATTCGCTCCAGTATAAGGAATAAGAACTCGTTGTGGCTCAACTGTAATTTGATGAGAACCTTTTATATAATGGCTATAGATGTTTCCTTCTTTATCACAGCTATAGGCATGACCCGTTCCGGGGATAAATTTTCTTTCCATTTCTTCACCTCCTATTTTATATAATATAAATTGGATAATGTAATTGAAACTTAGCACGGTGTTATCCTCGCGAGTAGTCGCTATGGTCTTCACCGTTAGCCGTATTTTATACGACACCTCCGAGCGGAGTTCACAATCATTTTTAGAACTGCTTGATATTGTTAGGCAGTTCCGCTCTATCTTTGTTCAAAAATCTAAAGTAAGGAAAATTATATTCAATAGGGTCGAGTTGAGTAATCCCAAGAAGATAATTTGAGAGGAATGAGCCAGAACTGCCGCGACCTGGTCCAGTAATTGAACCACATTCCCAGAAAGTATCAATAAAATCTTTGAAAGTATTGAAATATGAGAACAGACAATTCCCTAGTTTATGGCTGATATGACAAAGAATATCAGCTTCTAATTCAAGGCGTTCCCAATGTTCCTTATCTCCAATTTTCTTCTTTTCCATGGCAGAAATACAAGAATTTACCCATTCTCTTTCTTGGGAGTTTTCGCTTTTTCTCAATTCAAAAAGATGGGGGTAATCTCTAAGACTTTCATCTACGATAGGAGGGAGTGGATGAACTTCTGTTTCTGGAATAATTGGATTATGAAAAATTTCATAAGTTCCAATCTTATTCATAATTTCAAGAGAATTTTGGCACATTTCTTCAAATTCTTCTTTTGAAAAAACATCTTTCAAATTCTCATAAGCCTCTTTATCAGACATAAAATGCGCGTCATGATAAAAACTATCAACTTCACGTTCACCATCTTTTGAGTTGAGAAAAGCCTTATGAATTTCCCGATATTCAGAAGTAAGATAGTGGGCATCAGTTCCCATAACAATTTTTAGGCCATAGAATTTGGCAATGGGTTTTACTCGACGGTTGAAACGCTTTTGATCAGATGAGACGCCTGGAGCAATTTCAATATAAAAATCGTCATGAAAAAGTGAAATACACCATCGAATGAACTTATCAATTTCAATTTTCTTTTCGAGGATTAGTTCTTTATCATTTTGCTTCTCGGCGTCATCAAGCGCGAGAACAAGAGCATCTAACTCTGAGCCAAGACAGGCACTGTCTGCCACAAGAGAGTTTGGAAAACGCTTTACAACTTCTTCTAGCTCAGTCTTCAGTGTTGGGACGCGCTCCATTCTCCTCTCCGTATAACCCTTGAGCCAAGCCTGAGATGAAAGCTCACGGAGCGCACGATGACCTTCTGTATTCTTAGCAATCAAGAGAAAGTGCCAATATTTTTGTTTTGGTTCTCTAGTCTCCGTAAGATAAATTTCATTGCCAAGTGCACATTTGAAATTTTCGGCAATAAGGTTTTTCTCTTTTAGTTCTTGCTCTAGTTGAAGCCATTCAACATGGCCACAAAGAGCTTCATGGTCAGTTAGCGCGAGGCCAGCGTATCCAAGTTTTGAGGCAGTTAGTATCATGTCACGTGGTTTATTGATACTATCAATTAGACGGATATTTGAGTAATGAGAGTGGCTGTGCGTTTCAAATCTCATTACTTTTCATCACCTTCCTTTCCAATTTTCTTACTTTATTATATTACAAATTTCTCTAAAAAGCAAATCTACTATCTTCAATCTCCAAATCAGTTATTGGCTATCGGCCCAAGACCAGTGAAATCCTTTTACTTTCCTCCACTTTTCATTACAGGCTCTTTTGATTCTTCCTATTGCGTTTTTACCAATTCCAATAGATATACTCGCTTCTGTTAAACTATTGTACTTTTTAATAATGTTATTGTCATCGTCCAACTGATATACACCATGAGAGCATCTTTCTTTTGAAGAAATTATAGGAATATTATAAAAATTAAGTAACGTTTTTATAGCTTCCTTGCTTTTGCCATATTCTTTTGATAATTGATTTATTGGAACTCCGTCCTTATATTTTTTTATAACTTCTAAACTGGTAGGAGAATAAAACTTCTCTTCTTGTTTTCTTTTTCTTGTTTCTCTCTTAGTTTTAGCTTCTTCGTTTTTTTCTGGGCAATCCAAATATTCCCACTCTAACTTTACTCCCTCAAGTTCTCCACAGGTATAATAATCTCCACTTAGATAGTGACTCAAACTTGAACTAGAAACATTGGCAAAATTAGAAGCTTCTTCAAGACTATTAAAAATTTTTCTTGTTGTTAAACAAATAATCTTTTTCGTTTTTATCTTCCCATAAAGACAAACATTGTACCCTTCTTCTATGCTATTATATTCATTTATCAACTGGCTTTCAAAAGACAATGCTTCCTCCAGAGAGAGATTAGTGTAAAGAATTTCATGCTTAAAATTTTCCCAACCGTATTTCTCAATTGCATTGAAGAATTTGGGTTGGTCTTTATAACCTTTCCCCTGCAAACCCCAACGAGAAGAAGGCTTCCGTGAAGTAATTCCTATATATACTTTTTGATTTATTAAATTTGTATGTTTATAAACAGACCAGCCCATTCTCTAAAATTTTGGAAGTCAAAAAGCAAATCTTGCGTCTTCGACTTCGCAATCCTCCATAAAGATTTGTGGAATTTTTTTATAGTTCCAAGTGTTAATATTGGGCCTTCCGACCAAAGTAATATCCATATCACCTGGAAAGTCTTTTAGCTCTCTAATCAAATCTTTCGCGCGGAACTTTACATAAGTAATTCCATTCTTCTCAATTCGCAAAGTGTCTAAATTCTTTCCAATAATTTTTACATCATTCTGAGACACATTCAAATTGGTGATTGCCATAACTGGTTCTTCATTTTGTTGCCCATAAACTTGCTCAATTGCGCAAAGCTCTTCAATGGCTTCTTCAATTTTTGGATTGTTCGCGTGCATCACAAAATCTACGTCATAGTAATTTTCGCCGAAATCAATTTTCGAGAGTTCCTTATTGGCGATTTCATGAAATTTTGATAGGTTTTTATCTAAAAGGCTAATGCCAAAAGCGCTATCATGCGGTTATCCTTTATTTCTAAAGGGCCTGACTATTTTTTACATAGAATTTCTATGAACATCCATTTTAAGCAACGTATCAATAGTTGCTTTACTCTCCGAAGTGGAGATAGTCGATACAGGTTTCTTGACTTAGAATTTTCTTATTATAATCTCGATTATTCCGAATGGGATATTTTAGCCGCTCATCAAAATGGTTATTCCCTTGATTTATCATTTTAGCAGAAGACCTATTCCATCCAACTTTTGCTCCAATATTATTTAGGGGGATATCAGAGCTACAGCAAAGCCATTGTATATATAAAGCTCGATATTCATCTAATTCTTTTTCTGAAGGACGAAGAGGATAAATCAGTTCTTCTTTTCTCCAAGAATTGCCTTCGTTGATATGACGAAAAATATCTGAAGTGATACCTCTCGTTTTGACAATTGTTTTTCTTGGAATTCTCCAATCTAATATATCTTGAATAACCATATCAGCTAATTCTCTAGTAATTTTTGTGTTATAATTGTTTTCTGCTTTTAGGACTGGAGGCTCATTCCCTCCAGGTTGGACATTATATCCATTCGGCACTTTTGAATTATATTTAATAATATACTCTTTTTCTTTTTCATTATAATCTTCAAACCAGCCTAATATTTCAAGAGAAAAATTCTCTTTTCCATACTTTCTAAAGGCTTTATGAATTGGACTATTTTTTTCATTATTTCCTCTTGAATGTTCTAAAAAACGATGCTCGGGATGAATAGATTGCCCAATATAAATCTTATGATTTATTTTATTTTCTATTTTATAAATTGCTTTTTTCACTTTCTTTCACCTCCTTTTTTTCTTCTTTCTAAGTCAAGTTTCCCACGAGATTGCCACCACCATTACATGCTGAGGTTTCCTCGTTAGCCATTCTAAAATGACCCCGCTGATGAGGCGGAAAAGATGTTACGGGCCATACTACTAACCCAACGTATATTCAAATAAATTTGTTTGATTTAGATAATTTTTGAAAGATTTTAGTTCTGTATTTCCAGGCGCGCGAGCACTCCCTCGAATATATCCTTCATTATTGAGACGAGCTACGATTGTAGGGCGTTTATACTTCGATGCGATGCTCATTGCCAGAAGTCCATTCAGTTCTGCGGGAAATACATCATCATCCTCTAGCCGAATAAATAGAACTTGGTTAGATAATAAATCCTTCTTGAAAATTTTGGCTTCAAGTTTCTCAACCATCTGCTCTTTCATTTTATCTTGGTGAGACTTAGCGTTCACGCACTCGCGCGTGCTTTCAACACAAAGACGTTCTTTTGTGCCTTTCGCGCCCCGCTTATGACAATCAACCATTACCTCCGGCATTACAAAAGATAGATATAAGCGTTCTTTCTCATCCATTGACCCAACTCTAATCATAGCATTGATTAGCGGCACAATATAGAAAGCAACTGTGGTTGGAGTAATCTTACCACCCATTGAATAATCTTGCTTCTCAAGCAAAGTCCTAAACATTTTATTCTTGATATTTTTGAAGCCAGTTTGAACGAGATATTGATTTTCAACCTCTAACATTGACATCATATCTGCGACAATGCCTAAAGCACATAAATCAATATATTCCCAAGCAAGGTCTTTTATAAAAAAGTCGTCAAGCGCGCGACACAACTGCCAAGTGACACCAGCTCCACACAAATCTTTATTCTTATAATTAGGTGAAGTTTGATTATTTACTAAAATCATATTTGAAGGAATAATTGTATTCTCTTCCTTGATATGGTGGTCCACGCACAATACCGGACAACTAAAACGGGAAATATATTCGCCGTCATTTGTGGCACTATCTGGCGCAATAATTATACTCCAATCTTTATCTTCTAACTGTTCCATCAAATCAGAAAAGCCGTGCTGTTTTCCAGAATGAATAAAGTATTGAATTTCTTTTTTTGGATTTAGCTTTTTCAAATATTGATAGATAATGGCAGATGATGTTGCGCCATCAACGTCGCAATCAGCAATTAGTGCATATGGACGTACATCATTGATTGTTAGCTCTATCGCTTTCACTGCTCTTTCAATATTTTCTAAGTCGCGCCAGCTTTGAAGGCAACTTTCGTCTGGATGACAAAACTCTTGAATGTCTTGGACTCCTCTCGCGCGAAGGAGGTTTTCTCCAAAATTTTCTTTTATTTCTGGATTTTTTAGTCGATATCTCATTACACTTTTACTCTCTCCTTTATCAGTTGACGAAAGATTTCTTCTCCTTCATCAGCTGGGCTGTCTTTCTTTTTTGTTATATTTTTTCTGTCATAAACAAAAGAAAATCTACAATAATTTTTATATTTATTACAAATCTTCCAAAGTTTTTCAAAATATTCTGTGCTTCCTTCTTTTTCTTCGTTATCCAAACAAAGAATAATTTCTCTTGGGTGCGCGAACCGCATCAAAAGGTCAACTTGGTATTTATTGAACTGACTGCCACAAATGGCCACCGCACAATTCGGTGTAGAAAAATTTTCAGAAAGAAGTACAGACTTTTCCGCTTCAAACACATAGCAAATGCCTCTTTCTTCAATATTTTTCCTATTCTGAAAAAGTCCATATAAATTGAAAGAGAGAGGATGAGAATACCAAGTGTTTTCTACCTGAATTGGCATATATTTACCAACATTTTCAACTTCCCATTCATCGAGCGCGCGCCCTCTAATTCCAACTAGTTTTCCATTTACATCAAAATGAGGAATAATAATTTTATTCTGAATTGGTGAATAAAGTATCCCATACTTATCCATTGTTTGTGCCGTAATTCCTTCTTCCAACCATTCAACTGGATAATAATGTTGAAAAGTTTCAAGAACCTTAGAAGAAAATTCTGGGAGTTCACGTCGGAGTTTTTGTCCGACATACTTGTCTTTATTACTTTTATATTTTGTTTTTAGCTCTTTTTCCTCAGCAAAGTAAGATTGGTTATAGCTTTGGATAAAACTATAAATATCTTGATACCAATCAAAGACTACTTCACGCGTCTCATACCAATGTTCAACAAATTGAAATATTGACATAGCACCACACGAACTATAGCAGTAAAAAAGATGGGTGTTCTTATAGTAATAAAGTTTCCAAGAAGCCTCGTCTACATTTAGATTGTGACAAGCTGTTTTACAAAGTAAAAAATCTCCTTTATCAATCCAAGGAACTTCTAACTTATCTAAAATTTTTTCAATATCCTCTGGTTCAAGATTTTCAATTATTTCTTTATAATTGATTGCCATCAGTTCTTTCCTTTCTTGTTGATTTCTTTTAAGAACTCTTCATCTTCTTTTGAAAGCTCCCAATTTACGAGGCCGCGCGCCTCATCTTCTGTGAGTTCTGGTATAGGTCGCATATAACGGTCTGTCGCGAAAAGATCACGTTTGCGAAGCGTTCCAGCATTGAATTGACTCCAAATTCTAACCTGTGTCCATCGACCAGAACGAACTTTGAAAACGTCTGTTACCATATCTGGAATAATACCTTGGTCAAGAACTCCATCTTGATTGAGAATTTCAATTTCATCTTTTGTTGGTCGTGCACAGATTACACCATTGTCTGCTTTGTTGATGGTTGCTCGACCGCCAGCAAGAGAAGCTTCGTTTCGTATATCAGTATTATCATCAGCTTTTGCATTGACTTGAGTTGAAGTAAAGACACAGACGTTTTGTTCAATTGCAAGGTCTTTGAGAGCAGTAGTCATAAGTAAAAGCAGTTCATCATTACGCAATGAGTGCCCACGAAATTCTTCAAGCAGTTTTGGAGAAATAAAGATATAATCATAAAATACATATCGACTTCCATAAAGGATTACCTGTTCACGCACCATATTTTTGATTTGTTCAATTGATGGGTCGGGAATTCTCATCAACTTCAATGTCTTATAATGCTTGATAATCTTGCGCGCAGTCTCTATTCTCTCTAATTCGTCTTTTGAAAAATCTCCATAACGGAATCTACTTCTTTCAATTCCGGTCAAATATCCTAGAACCATTTGAATAATTTGTTCTGGCTTTTGCTCTGTCATTATGAAAAGAACTGGTTCTGTGTTACCTACTCTAACCCATTTTCTTTTATAATCATCATAATAAAAAGGGAACGCTAATCGACAAGCATCAGCTACAGCCTGCGCGCTCTTGCCTCCACCACTTCCACTACTACGGATAGTTAGTGCACCAAGTTCTGCACCATTTATAATATGAGAAAAAATATCTCCGTTTACTGGAAGACCAATTCCCTCTGAAGCTCCGAAACTATCAATTACGTCATCTACTTCTTCTTCTAAGCTCCATGACTGTATTTCGTCATTTTCGCTATAATTTTGTTCTAGCTTTAGAATTTTAGACTTAACCTTTTGAAGGATTTTTTCAATTGTTAATTCTTCAAAGTTCTTGTTGACTTCAAAGGCTTCTGGTTTTGTTTCATCTTCAATAAAAAACTCACTGGTGTCAACGCCCATTTTTTGAAGAGAATTCAATAAGCTAATCTTTTTTAGACGACGATAATAAAGAAGAAAATTATCTTCGTCTGTATAGTATTGCGCGTCTTGGAGATATTCGATACCATGAGCCGTTTCAAAAGTAATGCGTGCAGACGCATTATTTTTTAGATAACCTTCAATATCAATAGGAGCAATACGTGTCGCGCCATTTCGGTAAAGACCGTCAATTGCGGCAAAAATATATTTATCAAGTTTTGTTTGAAAGTCATCTGGAGTTAGTATATATTTGTCTGTATGGCTAAGATATTGGGGTTTTGCCATAAGTGCGCCGAGAACTTGCAGCACTGTATTTTTATCTGTCATTCAATGTCCTCCAAGTTCCACTTTGGTTTTGCTTGAGTCTTTTCTTTTTTGACTTTACGGAGAGGAGCTTTCGCGCGGAGCTCTTCACGTTTTTTGATTTCTTCTTCAATAGAAGCAACGATGCCACGATTTTCTTGTTCTTTGCGCGACCAGTATTCGGTAGATTTGGCGTAAACATATGGAATAATTCCAAGGCCGCCATAGCTTTTCTCCCTATCTCCACCTTGAATTTCATAAAAATATTTCAAAGCAAAATAACATCCTTTATATGTTCCTTTTTTCTCTGATTTGATAAAGCTTTTGAAGAAAGCTTCGCATTTGAAAAAATCATATTTGATTTTTAGGTCGTGCGCGAGATAGTCATAAATACGGTCGCGCCATTGGTCGTCCTCATTTAGATTCGCTTTCTTCCAATTATCATAACAGGTTTTATGATAATAATAATTCTTTGCAGGCATCACATAAATGGTGTCTAATCCATCAAGTTGGGCATCAAAGTATTGCCCACATAGTCGGCATTTGACTTCGTGTTTCACTCTATCAACTCCAATTCTTTTCCTTTCTAATATTATATCATAAATTTCGTAAAAATACAAATTCAGAGGCATAGTCTTACACTATGCCTCTGAACATATATCTATTTAGTTCATGCTGTCACGTAGATCACGCAAATCAAGAAGAGCTAAGTATAGGAGGTCTACTTGGTCTTCAGTAACTTCCGAAAGTTTCATCTTTCGACCAAAAATCATCTCAACCTTCTTTGACATCGTGCGAACGATATCCGTCTTATCCTCGTCCGTTTGTGCCTTATTTACAAGCGAAGTCCAAATTTCACGAGCTTCACTCATTGTAGCATTGAAATCATGCTTTTCATTGGTAATAATTGGAGCATTGTCAACAACACGTGCGCCATTCTTTTCTTCCATATCAATTGCATCAGCCAAAGCTTTTTCAAACTCATGGAAGCCAAAGGGAATACGTGGCGATAAAAAACGGAAACGACTTCCTGCTGTAACCGTCGGGGTAGAGCGAGTTTGTATCCAGCGCTCACTTTCACCCTTCTCATTCCATGTCTGCGTGATAATCGCGATGACATCGACAAGGCTATTGACGATTTTTAGACAACGATTGTTGAGGTCAGGCTTCGCACTAATAAGCTTACCCTCTTCGTCATAAGTCTCTTTCAAGTGACATGTCATAAGAAGGCCATATCTCATCATAGTAATTTTGCGGAGAGAATTTTCAAATTCTTTCGACAGTTGAGCATACCCGCCGCCGAAAGGTACGTCTCCGATCTTAGACACTCCGTTCTGTGCGCAGATAAACTGTTCACAAAGGTCATAAAGTCAATGTGTTATCGTAAAGGTTTTTTATCCTTTACTTCTTATACTTCATTTCGTATAAGTTCAGCATATCTTTTTTACCTCATCAAAGGTAATTCAGTCTCTTGGATAATTATTTCATAAGAGATAAGAATTTTTTATATTTTCTTTCCATATATAGGGAATCTTTTACATATAAAATATTGAAAATTTGTCTAGCTCTGTCTCCGTAATAAGTAATTTCATACCAGTCTCTATTATCGGACAATTTCCCTTTTACTGTTCTTAGAACCGTTTGTATATTATACTGGGTACTTAAAAAATCTCTCATCCATTGTATGATGTCTTTAGAAGCTCCTCCAATAAAAAAGCTAGGAGTATAATTATTTAAAACAATACATCCATCTCCATCAAAATACCCTCTAATATAAGAAATACAATACTCAGGAAGAAGAAGCTCTGGCGGTTTTAATATAAAAGTTTTATTTGGAACAATTCCGTAGTGAGCTAAATCTTTTTTTATAGTAGAACTCCAAAAAGAAAGCTTCGCTATTTCTCTTTCTTTTTCTCCTTCTCCTACACAAGAATACACTTTTACTGGACGAGTATTTTTTAGTTCTCTATTTATATCTTCAAGAATTTTTTTATCATCAGCTTTTAACTGAATAAAGATACCGTTTTCTTTAGAAGAGACACTCCCGTCCGAAGCTAATAGCCCTAGTATATATGCCATATTATGAGATTGTGTTTTAAAATAATCATCATCAATAGTATACTTCCGTAAATTATCTTTTGATTCTACATAATTACGGATATAAACACCATTTTCTTGAAGAATAGTTTTTACCGCTCTTTGACTAAGGCCAAAAGGCTTCCCACTAGGAACAAGTCCTTTTTTTAAGACTGTATAATTATAAATTACTTTTTCTTGTATTTCTTTTGAAACATCTTTTTTATTTTGATGTTTAGCATCTCTAATTTCAACATTATGAGATTTTAATAAATTACGGACAGTTTGTCTGTTACAATTATACTCTTTGGCTAAACTCATTAGAGAGTATTTTTCATTTACATATTTTTTATATATATCTTCCCAAAATTCTTCTAGTTTACTCAACCGAGTCAACCTCCTATGTTTATATTATCTATGCGTTGCGCGTGTTAGAATTTTTACATTCTAACTTCCGCTCTGATTCCCATCTCAGGGTTCCAGCTTTTTACTGAAATAAAACTAATTTATTACTAAATTAGAGGACGCTTTTCCATCCCGACAGTATCAATGCAAATCGTCTGATATAGTTCTTTTGCTTGCGGTTTTTCAAGCTGTCGAAGAATAAGTTTCCACTCGCTCCAAGTGGTAACTGGCTGAACCATCGCATTACCTTGAGCGTTGGTTCCAATCTCAGTCGCTATGATGAGAGCTTTGTCGCTTTGGCAACAAAATTCCGTTTTACCTATCTTCAATTATGTTATCGTAAGGGCTTTTTATCCCTTACTTCTTATACTTCGTTTCGTATAAGTTCAGCATATCTTTTCACCCGTTATTGTGCGGGGACGCGGCCTCTTGGATGGATTATATCTTTTCACCATCTATGCGTTGCGGCTGGGCTGACTTTGCCAGTCCTTCACCTCTGATTAGCATCTCAGCTTTCCAGTTTTTCTCCGCGTTTCTCTATTGATTGTTACCAATCAACCGCCCCAGACTATGGCCGAAGGCGCGCCTGCCAAGAGCAGATATTTGCCACGAAGGTCCCTCGAAATAACATTTGGTTGTAAAGAAAGAATATCAATACCCATTCCCCTTACCCCCTAAAATTAGAAGCCTAGGTCGGCTCCAACATTAGAAAGGGAACTAGTTTGCGCGGGAGCCTTATGAGCACTCTTCTTACCTGCATCTGCCTTCATCTGGTCAAGACGAGCCTTGCGTTCGCGCATTGCCTGGACAAGGTCATCCATATCGTATGCGGCATCACCTTCAAACGGTTCCTGAGAACCAGCAATTACAACCAGCTCCTTCACAGAAGTGGTCTTCATACGCTCCTGCGGCTCACCAAAACCAATCTGCTCAATAATCTTCTCAGTCGTAGAGGAGAAGTTGAGACGAACTGTTGCTTTAAAAGTCTTATCAGTCTCCCAATACTGCTCAATTGCTGCAACGACGTTGGGATTAGTGGCATGAAGCTTCATAATATCGACCTTGCCGCCATACTGCGGAACAATAGTAGTAATCTCAAGCTTCTTGGGGTCAAGTTCAACACCCTGCTCATCAACCATCGGCTTGATACTAGAAATAGCAAACATAATAGTAAATTCACAGGATGGCTTGAATTCGCCAGTCGCCTTATTTACGAAAGAAGCCTGAATACGTGGGGTAGAAACAAAACGTCCTTCTTGAGTATAGAACTCATTCATCTTAAGGGTCGCGCCAGTGATACGAATACGATCAGCCTCTTCTCTGCCAACGGCGGCAACGGACTTATACTCCTTCATCACAGTCTCAATACTCGTGTACGCAGGATTTAGGGTCTTTCCATCCTTCTTATACTTCTGAGCATAAAGAGAAACTGGAATCTGATAAGTGACAGGTGCACCATTGACTTCCTTGTCAACTTCAACGGTAATCTCGCCGCCGACAGTATCAACCTTCTGTCCATTCTTCTCAAAAGAGCCATACTTTAGATTTGTCTCTAGTAGAATACCTTCAATCTTACCTCTATTTTCAGCTTGCTTTAGCATTTATTTTTTTCTCCTTTTCAATTATTATATTTGGCTCTTCAAATGGCGAGGCCAATAATAGCCTCGCCTATATGAATTCAATTTACTCTGCGTCGTCAGAAGGGACGAAAGTCTTGCCAGCGTCAGTTAGAATGGCATATGCGACGGGCTTCTCGGCGCCCTCAACCTCTTCCTTCTCACGAACAACAAGACCCTTCTTAGTAAGGTCGAGAACGTTCGCGCCAATAGAACGAGCGGAACGACCAGTAGCGTTAGCTAGCTCCTCGATAGACACTTTACCGCCATTATTCTTTAGATACTCAAAAACAATTTGACTCTTTTCAGTTAGCTTCATAATAACAATTTACTCCTTTTTATTATAAAAATATATATTATAAATGAGCTTATGCCTCATTTATTCCATATCAAATAAGTTGTCACTCAACTCATTTCATAATAATATTATACTCAAAATTCAAAAGAAAATCAAGAATTCAATCCAACTAAATTCTGAATTTTTTCTTTATCTTTCAATTTCATTACCTTCACGCCCATCGTTGCGCGCGATAGTAAAGGAATTTCATTTATCTTTAGCCGAATTTGAGAAACATTAGAGACTACCAAAACTTCTTTGTCATCAATTAGCGGTAAGAAATCACAAAGTTTATCTGATTGCTGAATTGATTTTCCTTTTGTTGCGCGGCCGGTCAGCCCAAATTCTCCAATTGAAGTTCGTTTTGCTGAACCATCTTCAGAAATTGATAAAATCTCTTTGGTCTCTTTTGAAATAACTCGCGCGGAAACAACATAGTTTCCTTCATTGAGCTTTATTCCTACAACGCCGCGCGCGACTCGTCTAATCGGACGAATATCAGAAGTGGAAATCATAATAAAGTTGCCAGAGTGGGACAAGATTCCAATATTTTCATCTCTTAAAATCAAAACAGAGACAATTGTATCATTTTCATCGAGTTTTATTGCCTGTGCACCATTACCTCTTTTTAGGTTATACTCAGACAAGGAAGATTTCTTCAAAATTCCATTCTTCGTAATAAAGACGATATTAGAGGCTTGTTGTTCTTTCGATAAAATAACACTAGCGCGCACCTGTTCATCCGACTGAAAAGACACAAATGTATTGAGGTATTGCTTTTCACCAACTGAAAAATCGCCCATCTTCATTACATAAAAATGACCCTTATCAGTAAAGAACAGAATTTCATTTGTATTTTCTCCAACAAGCGTATCAACCACATATTCACCTTTATCAAGTTTGAACTTTTGGCCGACGCCGTTGCGCCGTTGAGAATAAAGAGTTGACGTTTCATTGACGAAAACCGCACCGTCATTTGTAAAGGAGAGAGCTAGTTGCTTACGTTCAATTGTTTCTTCTTCGTTCGAGATATTCAAAATTTTTGTGCGCCGCGCGTCACCAAATTTCTCAGCGACTTCGCGTAGTCCTCTTTCAATTTCTTTCTTCAAAAGATTTTCATCAGCAAGAATTGCTTCAATGCGTGCGAGTTCTTTTTCTAGCTCTGTCTTTTCACTCATCAACTTAGAAACATCAAGATGCGTGAGACGAGAAAGTTTTAGGTCAAGGATTGCTTTTGCTTGGACTTCATCAATCTCAAGAAGTCGTTGAAGTCCAAGGGATGCGTTCCTTGTATCCGCAGCCTTCTTGATGGTTTCAACAACTTTATTAATCATTGAAATCGCTTTGATAAGCGCTTTGAGAATATGAAGGCGTGCGAGAATTTTGCGACGGTCAAATTGGAAACCGTTTATGTAAACAGCCTTTTCATGGTCGAGATGCGCCTGTAGTAATTCCTTCCAACCGTAAATACGAGGATAACGGCCATTTTCCAAAAAAGTAAAGTTCACTCCATAATAAGTTTGAAGTGAAGTATTCTTATATAAGAATTTCAAAACTTTTTCTGGAGAGGCATTTTTTGAGAGATAAATTTTGATAAGAGGATTTACACCGGTCAAATCATTGAAGCGTTCAATCCCTGGATTGTTTTCTCCATTTATAATTTCCTCAAACTGTTTACAAAGCGTTTCTGTATACAACATATATGGAAGTTCGGTAACGACTAAACAACGTTCTTTCTTATCCCAATCTACCACAGCGCGCAGTTTACAGGCTGTGCCAGTGCCATTTTCATGACTTTTCCTCACTTCATCGGCATTTAGAAGAATAGCTCCAGTAGCAAAATCTGGAATACAATAAATATCTTCAAAAGAAATGTTTGGATTCCAAAGCAGTTTGATAAGTGCTTCATTTAGTTCTTTCAAATTATATTGTGGGCAAGAGCATGAAGCGCCTACACCAATACCATAACTACCATTTACAAGATTGAAAAATCCCTTGGAAGGAAGAACCATTGGATATTTTTCGGTATTGTCATAATTATCTCGCCATTCTTCAATTACTTCTTTTTGAATATTGCTAAAGAGATAATTAGAAATAGGGGAGAGCCGCGCACTTGTGTAACGTGGTGCTGCCCACGAACCAGAAGCCAAAAGAGTCCCATATGAACCTTCGACTTCTACTAACGGATAGCGCATAGCAAATGGTTGCGCTGCACGCATGATTACACCTTCTGCGCTGGCGTCTCCGTGAATGTATAGTCTAAAACACGAGCCGATTGCTTTCAAAGTTTTCTGAAAAGGCTTCTCATGAACAAATTTATCAGTATAAAGACAGTAAAAGATTTGTCGTGCGGATGGCTTCAAAAGGTCACGTGCATCAGGTAAAGCACGAGATTGGAGGACGGCGCCGCCAAATTGAAGGAAACTTTCTTTTATAATTGGAGTTAGATTTACATTCATTTTATTACTCCCTTATCATAGAAAAATCAATATTTTCAAAAATGAAATCGTGCTTTGGCTCACTATCTTTACCCATTAGAGAAGTAAGTAATCCATAGGTTTCTTCGTCTGGAATTAAAGTGTCAATGTGTTGAAATTCTGGAGTAAACATCGAACGTCGTGCTTGCTCAGCAGAGAGCGCGCCAAGGCCCTTATTTCTTTGAACTTCGCCTATAATATTTTTTCTAACTTTCTCAAAATCTTCATCAGAAAAATAATATTCTTCTTTCCCCTTTTTCTTTACAATATAAAGAGGAGAACGAAGCCAACATAGACGACCTTCTTCAATAAATTGTGGCGCGACTTTATATAAAGCGCACATAATCAGAAGTCCAATCGCATAGCCATCAGCATCACTATCTGAACAAATACCAATTCGTCCATAACGAAGTTTCTTACTATCATATTTCCCTGGAACGATATTCATAGCACTAAGAAGAAGTTTTATTTCTTCATTCTGATAGAACTTTTCTTCATCATTAGAAAAAGCATTGATTGGCTTTCCTCGCAAAGCTAAGATGCCCCATCGTTTTTCATCACGAGCCATAGCAATACTGGAACTAGCACTGAGACCCTCAACGAGTAAAAGTGTTGAATCTTGTCCAAGGAACTCAGCGTCTTTTAGTTTATCACTTGCGAAAACTTTCTTTTTTTGGTTCTTTTCAACTTCTTTGCTCGCTTCTAGGACTTGACGACGAGCACGTTCCGCAGCAGCGTCGGCTTTTACTTCTTTCAAAAGTAAGTCCAAAATTTTCTGAAATTCATCAGAATGTTTCCGCTCAAAATCTTCAAGCATTTGTGTGGTCGCGCGCTGACAAAGGCCTCTAAGCTCAGGCGTATTTACCTTCGTCTTAGTTTGATTAGCAAAAGAAGGATTTGGCA
>ENA-UEPJ01000301-UEPJ01000301.1-human-gut-metagenome-genome-assembly--contig:-NODE-301-length-68172-cov-9.423981_pt1 | contig 68172 bp, 66 predicted proteins | sample MGYA00242890_ERZ507896 | MGnify/ENA primary metagenome ERZ507896 (study PRJEB26167, sample SAMN06115508) | human gut metagenome | host: Homo sapiens | place: China:Qinghai | collected 2015-08-20...
GTCGGGGACCAAACGATGAAAATACGCTTCTTTTCCACCACGCCGGTCTCGCACACACACGGCTTGCCATCCGTGACATCCTCGGCGGCAAACAGCCCATGTCTGCCCAGTATAGAGGACGCAGCGCTTCCATCGTATATAATGGCGAAATTTATAATACGTGCGAGCTGCGTGAAGAACTGGAACCCTTTGGCATGCGCTGGTCCACTACAGGCGACACGGAAGTGATCCTGAATGGTTTTCTGGCAATGGGAACATCTTTTTTCGAAAAATTGAATGGCATTTTTGCCTTTGCGATCTATGTACATCAGACAAAAGAACTTTACCTTGTCCGCGACTCTCTGGGAGTAAAGCCGCTTTTTTACAGTTTTGACCACACAGCGGTCGTCTTTGGTTCCGAGCCAAAAGCTCTTTTTGCTTATGGAATTCATCCGGCGGCTGACCGTGCCTGCTGGAATGAAATCTTTGCCCTCGGTCCGGCAAGAACGCTTGGAAATGGCGGCTTTGCCGGAATGCATGAACTTCTCCCCGGAGAATATATGCATATTTCCGCCTCCGGCTGCCGGCATCACTTTTTCCGAAAATTGGAAGCCGCGCCACATCCTGATTCGTATGCGGATACAGTCCGCCACGTGCGGTTTCTTCTCTGTGACAGCATTCACAGACAAATGGTTTCGGATATTCCGATCTGCAGTTTTTTATCCGGCGGACTCGACAGTTCACTTGTCACCGCGATCTGCCAGATGTATCTCAAGAAAGAAGATGCCGCACTTGACACATTTTCCTTTGATTTTAAAGGAAATGACGTGAATTTTCAGGCAAATTCATTTCAATCCAGCCAGGACCAGCCATTTGCGGAACTTGCTGCCAAACATCTGGGAACGCATCACACCCTGCTCGAATGCGACAATGAAACGCAGGCAGACTATCTGTTCAAAGCTGTCGACGCCCGCGATTTCCCATGTATGGCCGATGTAGAATCCTCTATGCTGTACTTTTGCGAACAGGTTTCCCGGACACACCGCGTCGCTTTGACCGGCGAATGTGCCGATGAAATTTTTGGCGGTTATCCGTGGTTTCACCGGGAAGAACTGTGGCAAAAGAACATGTTTCCGTGGTCGTAGGGGCTGATATGCATCCCCTTCACCAGCAGCTCACCGTCTTCAATATCGACCCAGCTGTCTTTCAGGTTGACGCCTCCGGCACGCAGGCTTTTCACCTCTGTGCCCTTCAGCTCCACACCCGTTTCCAGCGCTTCCAGAACAAAATACTCGTGGCGCGCTTCACGGTTTGTGGCGATGGTTTTGGTCGCCGGACGCTCTTTGGTGGGTGCCATGCTGCGCGCCTCCTTTCTCCGTTTCTGTTGTATCAGTATACCATTTTTTTACGGTTTTGCAAGAGCCGTTTTTGAAGAAACTGTAAATTATTTCCAAATTACAGCTCGCCACGGCCAGAAAGTGCACGGTACAAGGTGGTCTCGTCTGTGTACTCCAGACTTGCACCTACCGGCAGACCGTAGGCCAGACGGGTAGTTTTGATGCCCAGCGGTTTGATGAGCTTTGCCAGATACATGGCAGTAGCCTCTCCTTCTACCGTCGGGTTCATGGCCATGATGACCTCTTTCACCTTGCCATCCCCCAAACGGGCCAGAAGCTCCTTGACGCACAGCTGCTCTGCGGTGATGCCGTCCATCGGGCTGAGCAGGCCGTGCAGCACATGGTACAGGCCATGGTATTCCCGGGTGCGCTCAAACGCCTGAACATCGCGGGGCGTTTCCACCACGCAGATGACAGAGGGATCCCGCTTTGTGCTGGCACAGATGGGGCAAAGCTCTGCCTCCGTATAGTTCTGGCAGATGCGGCAGCGATGAAGCTTGGTGTGAGCACCCTGGATTGCACCTGCCAGAGCTGCAGCGTCTTCATCCGACATGCTCAGCACCTGATATGCCATACGGGTAGCACCCTTGCGCCCGATGCCCGGAAATTTGCTGAACTCTTCGATCAGCTTTTCCAGCGGGGCTGCAGTATAGCCCATGTTCTTCCCTCCTGCCGGATCAGAGACCGGGGATGTTCATGCCGCCGGTCAGCTTGCCCATTTCAGCTTCGGCCGTTTCGTCCACCTGCTTGACGGTAGCATTGATGGCTGCAGCCACCATATCTTCCAGCATTTCAATATCATCCGGGTCCACAGCCTCCGGCTTGATGCTGATGGACAGCACCTCGTGCTTGCCATTCATCCTGACCGTGACCATTTCACCGGCAGCACTGCCAGTGTACTCAGCAGCTTCCAGTTCGGCCTGCTTTGCCTTCATATCCTCCTGCATCTTCTGTGCCTGACGCATGAGGGCGTTCATATCGGGGCGGCCAAAGCCTGCGGGCATTCTTGCTTTCATAGTTGGTTTACTCCTTTTATTTATTGACCCTCTCAGTCCAAACCCTTCGGGAGAGCTGGCGCGCATGCGCCTGAGAGGGTTTTATTGCTTATGATCTCTTTTTTCTTGCGGAATCTTCAATGGACACATCCAGACCCAGCTTTTCCAGTGCCCGGAGAGACTGTTCCGCATTGGAAACAGCCTTGCCTGCCGTTTTGGGCTCATAGGGTCCGATGGGCACAGCCACACCGGATACATTGGCGATCAGCTTTTTGATGAGCCGCTGGCTGTCTCTATTGGCACGGATAAAATCCCGGAAGGTCTTTCCGCCGTCGATCAGCACACGGGTACCGTCGAAATAGGCTTTTGACTTGCGCAGGTAGGTGTACAGCATGGGGTCTTTTTCCTGCAGCTGCTGCACCACCTGCTCCCAGTACGGGAAGAGAGCGATTCCCTCCTGTACCGTCTTATCAGACTTGCCGGGCAAAGGGCCTGCCGTTTTTTCCTGCACCGGCGGGACAGACGGCTGCTGAACCGATTCCGGGGCAGCGGGCTGCTCCACCGATGCGGGTGGTTCCTCCCACGGCAAAGGAGTTTCTGTCTGCTGCACCGGCGGTTCCTCGGGAAGCGGCAGTGTTTCCTCCGCCGGAGCAGGAGATGTTTCTGCCTGTTCCGGTACTGCAGTCTGCGGTACGGATGCAGCAGGCACCGCCGACTGCACCGGAACAGCTTCCTGGGGCTGCGCCGGTGTCGGTTCGGCGGTCGGAGCAGGCCGGGCCGGAGCACTTGCAAATGGCTGCGCCGCCGGTGCCGAAGCAAACGGCTGAACCGCTGCAGGCTGAGCCGCCGCACGGGCAGGCACGGCCTGAACGGGCACCGCCTGCATCTGCTGAGGCGGCTCCGAAAGGCTGAACAAGGCAAGTTCCAGCTCAATGCGCTGGTCGCTGCCGCGGGTCATGTGCTCCAGCGCACTGCCCAGAGCACGGATCGCACGGATGGCCTCCCGCTGTCCCAGCTGAGGGCCTTTTTCCAGATAAAGGGCTTCTTCTTCCGGCGAAACACCGGACAGCAGGGCCTGTCCGCCGGGCAGTGCCGCCAGCATCAGAGCACGATAGTGGGCGATCAGCTCCTCTGTCAGACGCTTGACGTCCACCGACTGCTGACGCAGCTGGGCAAGCTGGGCCAGTGCCGCCGCACCGTCCTGCGCTTCCAGCGCATCCGAAATACGGAACAAATAGCTGCGGTCGGTCACGCCGGCCATACGGCGCACCACATCTGCGTCGATCTTCACCGTCACGCCGGCGCAGGTGTCCAGAATGGACAGCGCATCACGCAGTGCGCCATCTGCCAAACGGGCGATCAGCTCGGCTCCGTCCGGGGTCAGCTCCAGCTTTTCCTCCCCTGCGATATACTCCACCCGGCGGGCAATGTCCTCCGGCCCGATGCGGGTAAAGTCATACCGCTGGCAGCGGGACAGAATGGTGGCAGGCACCTTCTGGATCTCGGTCGTTGCCAGAATAAAGATGACATGGGCAGGCGGCTCTTCCAGTGTCTTGAGCAGTGCATTGAAGGCTGCTGTGGACAGCATGTGCACCTCATCAATAATGTATACCTTATATTTACAGGCACTGGGCGTGTAAGCAGTCTCATCGCGCAGGTCGCGGATATCATCCACGCCGTTGTTGGAGGCGGCATCCATTTCCACCACATCCAGAATGCTGCCGTTGTCGATGCCCCTGCAGATCTCGCACTCGCCGCAGGGGTCGCCATTTACCGGATGCAGGCAGTTGACCGCCTTTGCAAAAATCTTAGCGCAGGTGGTTTTGCCGGTGCCGCGCACACCGGTGAACAGATAGGCGTGGCCCACACGGTTTGCCGTGATCTGATTTTTCAGAGCGGTGACGATGGCCCGCTGGCCCACTACGTCTTCAAAGCGCTGGGGTCTCCACTTGCGGTACAATGCGCGATACATGGTCTGTTCCCCCTTCCCGGCAAATCTGCAAACAAAAAGGACAGCGCACGACGGGGTTTTGTCCCCGCCTTGCGTAACTCGGCATACGGATGCAGGCTTACTGAAACGCACGAACGCACTGCTTAAGGCTGCTTGGTTCCCCACCTGACCTGGTTCACAGCGAGCCCATCGTACAGGACCCGCATCCGTATGCCGAACCACGCAGCAGGCGCTGTCCGACACATTCATTGAATGCTAGGATATTGTACCATAAACGCAGGCAGATTGCAAGAGGGGCACGGCCGGTTTTTGCCGGTGCAAAAAAGCCGCGCCGGACGATTTAAAATGGCCTCCGCTGCGCTCTGGCCATTGTTCAGGGAATTGCATTTTAATATTTGAGGTTCCGAAACGCCTGCGGGCGTTTCGGAACCTCTTTTTCACTGAAGGGGTCGCAACCGGAAACGGTATCTGAAACAATAGATGGTACTATTCTATCGCAAGACAAGATAAATCGGGTTATTTTTCTTCACGACTTCTCTCGTGAAAATGCCCAAAGCACTGCGGAGGGCACCCCTGATCGTTCTCACGCAAAAAAAGACTGCCGCACAAAAAAGTACGACAGTCTTTGAAAAGGCAGATGCTATTCAGCCGGTCGGCAGTTTAGGACTGGCAAGCAGTAATCAGGCTCATCTTGTAGACCTCGTCTGCGTTGCAGCCACGAGACAGGTCGTTGATGGGAGCATTCAGACCCTGCAGGATGGGGCCGTAAGCTGCGTAGCCGCCCAGACGCTGAGCGATCTTGTAGCCGATGTTGCCGGCCTCGATGCAGGGGAAGATGAAGGTGTTGGCCTGACCAGCCACCTTGCTGCCCTTGCACTTGACCTGTGCAACCTCGGGAGCAACGGCAGCGTCAAACTGCAGCTCGCCGTCCACAGCCAGCTCGGGATCCATTTCCTGAGCCTTGATGACAGCGTCATGGCTCAGAGCGACCGTGCCGCCCTTGCCGGAGCCCTTGGTGGAGAAGCTCAGCACTGCAACCTTCGGGTCAATGCCGAACAGCTTTGCGGTCTTGGCAGTCTCAACAGCGACCTCAGCCAGCTTTGCAGCAGCAGAGACCTTGACCTCGCCGGTAGCCTTATCAACGGTATCGGTGTAGTCAATGTTCACGGCGCAGTCGCCCATGGCAATGCGCTTCAGGCCCTCTTCGCCGCAGTCGCGATCCAGAATAAAGCAGGAGCTCACCAGATGTGCTCCCTTCTTGGTCTTGACCAGCTGCAGGGCGGGACGGATGGTATCGGCGGTGGAGTAGGTAGCGCCGCCCAGCAGGCAGTCAGCCTTGCCCATCTTCACCAGCATGGTGCCAAAGTAGTTGGACTTTTTCAGCAGAGCAGTGCACTCCTCAGCGGTCTGCTTGCCCTTGCGCAGCTCCACCATGGTGTTGACCATCTCATCGAAGCCTGCGTAGTTCTCAGGGTCGATGATCTCGGCAGCGGAAATATCAAAATTACCGGCGGCGGCAGCAGCCTTGCACTCAGCCTCGTTGCCCACCATGACGACCTTCAGCACGCCCTCAGCCAGCAGCTTTGCAGCAGCCTCCAGAATGCGGGAATCATTGCCCTCGGTGAAAACGATCGTCTTGGGATTTGCCTTCAGCTGTGCTACCAGCGGTGCAAACATATCAGCCATTGTGATTACCTCCGAATTAACTTTCCAATATTCGCATCCCGGCGTCTGTTGGACACAAGGATGCCTTTCTTCTTTATTCTAGCACACCCGGCAAAAAGTTCAAGACAAAATTAGCTTTTTGTGCTATTATTTTAGGAGAAAAAGCGTTTCTATTTGTGAATAAAATATCATACTGTTTCAAGAGGAGATCGTGTCATCATGGATTGGGAAACTTTGCGATCGGGCTGTCTGGCCTGCACACGCTGCGAGCTGTGCAAGACCCGCACCAACGTGGTGTTCGGTCAGGGTGTTGAAAATGCCGAAGTATTGTTTGTAGGCGAAGGCCCCGGCCAGAGCGAGGATGAGCAGGGCCTGCCTTTTGTGGGCCGCAGCGGCCAGCTGCTGGATCGATATCTGTTCGCCATCGATCTGGACCGCAGCCGGAACTGCTATATTGCCAACATCGTCAAATGCCGCCCGCCCCAGAACCGGGACCCGCTGCCTGCCGAGAGCGAGGCCTGCATGCCCTGGCTGCGGGAGCAGTTCCGTCTGCTGCGGCCAAAGATCGTAGTCTGTCTGGGCCGCATTGCCGCGCAGCGGATGATCCGCCCGGACTTTTCGGTGACAAAGGAGCACGGGCAGATCATCGAGAAGGGCGGCATCCTGTTCATGGGCACCTTCCACCCTGCTGCCCTGCTGCGTCAGCCGCAGAACAAGCCCACTGCCTTCGAGGATTTTGTCGCCCTGCGGGAGACCATTGAAAAGGTGTGTGACCATACCTATCAGTAAGAACGAACCAAACCCTTCCCTTTTGCATACTGTAAAGCAAAAGAGAGGTGTTCAGTTATGGAAACCACACGGCACGAACCCATTGATTTTTTTCTGGGTGCGACCACACCCGCCGGGTTCAAGGGCTACTTTGAACCACTGCGCCGCGAACCCGGGATGCAGATGTACCTGATCAAAAGCGGGCCGGGCTGCGGCAAATCCACTTTGATGAAGCGGCTGGCCCGCGCTGCAGAGCAGAACGGGCTGCTTACCCAGCGCATCCACTGCGCCAGCGACCCGGACAGTCTGGACGGCGTGATCCTGCCCGGGCAGCACCGGGCCATCGTGGACGCCACCGCGCCCCACGTGGTGGAACCGGATGCCCCGGGAGCGGATGAGGTGGTGGTGAGCCTGTATCATACCATCGATGCCGAAAAGCTGCATCTGCACACCGAGGAGGTAAAAGCGCTGTTTGCCCGCAACGCCATCCTGCGCAGCCGGGCGGCGCGGTATATCGCTTCGGCGGGCAGTCTGCTTCTGGACAGCCGCCGGGCCGAGGCATGCAGTGCCAATTTTGACAAGGTGCGCCGCTATGTCAAGCGTTTGTGCGCCCGGGTGCTGCCGCGCACCGAGGGCACCGGCACCGAGGAGCTGCGGCTGCTCTCCGCCGTCACACCCAAGGGTGAGGTATTCTATCAGGGCACCGTGCAGGCACTTGCCAGCAAGTTCATCGTGTTCCGGGACGATTACGGCGCAGTGTCGCGGCTTTTGCTGGAACTCATCCGCGCCGAAGCCCTGACCCGGGGCTACCACCTCATCACCTGCCCCTGCGCCATGCACCCGGATGACAAGATCGACCACATCCTTATCCCGGAGCTGAAGCTTGCCTTCCTCACGGACAATCGCTGGCATCCGGTGCAGCTGCCCGGCGTGCAGGCCGTGCGCTGCAGCCGCTTCCTTGACCGGGAAAATCTGGCCGGGTATCGTGCACGGCTGCGCTTCAACGAGCGTGCGGCTGCAGAATTGCTGGAACAGGCCAGTGCCCTGATGGCACAGGCCAAGAGCTGCCACGACGAGCTGGAGACCTACTACCGTGCGGCCGTGGATTTTAGCAAGGTGGATGCAGCAGCAAAGGAATGCATTAGAATGTTTGAATTGGATTAACTTTTTACGGAAAGAGCATTTCAAAGGAAAGGAAGTGAACCGCCTTGTCCTCTATCCATCTGCCCATCCGCCAGCTGGTGGAGTTTCTGCTGCGCACCGGCAGCATCGACAGCCGTTTTACCGGCTTTGACCGTGCACTGGAAGGTGCACGCATCCACCGCAAGCTGCAAAAAGCGGCCGGAGAGGACTATCAGGCCGAGGTGTTTCTCTCTGCCGAGCGGCAGGCAGAGGGGCTCACGTTCCTTCTGGAAGGACGTGCGGACGGCATTTTTACCGACGGTTCCGGCACGACGGTCATTGACGAGATCAAGACCACCGCTGTCCCCTATGAAGCGATCACCGAGGATATGAATCCCTGCCACTGGGCGCAGGGCATGGTATACGGTGCCATTTACTGTTCCCGGCAAAGCCTGCCGGAGTTGAACGTCCAGCTGACCTATTATCAGATCGATACGGATCAGATCATCCGCTTTGTGCGTCACTTTTCCGCACCGGAGCTGGAGCAGTTTCTGCACAAACTTCTTTGTCAGTACGCACCATGGGCACGGCGGCAGCTGGACTGGGCGGCAAGGCGCAGCCAGAGCCTTGCCGCTCTGCCGTTTCCTTTTGCGCAGTACCGCCCCGGGCAGCGGGCACTGGCGGGGGAAGTCTACCGTGCCTGCCGCGCCGGAAGGGATGCCGACCACAAAGGCGGCAGCCGTCTGTTCTGTCAGGCACCCACCGGCATCGGCAAGACCATGAGCGTCCTCTTCCCCGCCCTGCGGGCCATGGGTGAGGGCAGCGGCGAAAAGCTCTTTTACCTCACCGCCCGCAATACGACTCAGGCCGCGGCCGAGGATGCCATTGCCCGGCTGCGCACTGCCGCGCCGGAGCTTGCGCTGCGCAGCGTGACCCTGACCGCCAAGGAAAAGGTCTGTCTTCACCCGGACCCGGAAGGGCATCCTGCCTGTCTGCCGGAGCTCTGTCCCTATGCCAACGGCTACTATGATCGCATCAGGGATGCCTTGTCCGCACTGCTGGACGGTACCGGCAGCTTTGACCGCGCCGCGCTGACCGGGGCGGCAAAGCGTTTTTCGGTGTGTCCCTTTGAGCTGGGGCTGGACCTGAGCGAATGGTGCGATGTGGTGATCGGCGACTACAATTATCTGTTCGACCCCGTCGTACACCTGAAGCGGTTCTTTGATGCTTCCGGCGACTGGTTGTTCCTGATCGACGAGGCACACAATCTTCCGGACCGGGCCAGAGCCATGTACTCCGCACGCTTTTCCAAAAGCAGTCTGACCGAGGCAAAACGCGCCCTTGGCAAAGGAAAAAGCTCCCTCCGGACCGCGCTGACCCGCGCAGACCGGGCGTTTCTGGATATCCGGAAAGCCTGCGTGCGTCTGGCACCGCGCCGCGGCCAGACCGGCGCACCGGAAACCGACACCGCTCAGACCACCCTTCTGCCGTCTTTGCAGGACCCTGTGCCGGAACTGCCCGAGCCGCTGTATGCACAGGACGGTACCGTGTTTTTGCGGGAGCTTCCGTCTGCTCTGCTCAGCCCGCTGCGGGCGGTGCAGGCTCCCTTGCAGGATTGGCTGGAAGCGAATCCGGACGCAGATGCTCACACGCAGCTGTTGGAGCTTTATTTTGCAGTGCAGGATATCCTCCGCTCTTCCGAACGGTACGACAGCCATTTTGTCACCCAGCTGACTGCCCGCGGCAGTGAGCTGGAACTGCAGCTGTTGTGTCTGGACCCGGCGCCCTTTGTGGAGGCCAGCCTTTCCGCCGGGCGCAGTGCAGCCCTGTTCAGTGCAACACTTACCCCGCCCAGCTATTATCGGGGCGTACTGGGCTGCGCGGATGCCCGGGCCGTGGCGCTGCCCAGCCTCTTCCCCGCCGAAAATCTCGGTCTTTACTGCATGGCAAATATCTCCACCCGCTACCGCGACCGGGAAACCAGTGTGCAGGCCGTTTCGGATGCACTGGCCCGGCTGACCAGCGGAAAAACCGGCAACTATCTGGCGTTTTTCCCAAGCTACGCCTATCTCCGGCAGGTATATGAAGATTTTGCAGCACGTCACTCGGACATCCGCACGCTTGTGCAGGAGAGCGGCGCAGACGATTCTGCCCGGGCAGAATTTCTTGCACAATTTGTGCCGCAGCCAAAAGAAACTCTGCTGGGTTTTGGGGTGCTGGGCGGTGTTTTTGGAGAGGGTGTGGATCTTGCAGGCGACCGGCTCATCGGGTGTGCGATCGTGGGGGTCGGTCTGCCGCAGGTGAACCCCCAGCAGGAAATGCTGCGCCGCTACTACGATGCACAAAACGGCTCCGGATTCGACTATGCCTACCGCTATCCCGGCATGAACAAGGTGCTGCAGGCCGCCGGGCGGGTCATCCGCACACCGGAGGACAGGGGTGTGGTACTTTTACTGGACGACCGCTTTGCCCGGCCGGATTATGCCCGGCTGTTCCCACCGCACTGGCAGCACATCCGGTATCTGCACAGCGCCGAGGAGCTTGGGCAGGCGCTGCGGGATTTCTGGCAGAAATAGCCGCAGACAAAAACCACCGCCTTTCCGATCTTCTGATCGGTCCGGCGGTGGTTTTATTTTGTCTTATTTGCGACGGTCCAGCATCATTTCTGGTGCTGCAGCGTTTCCCAGGGCGGCATCTCGCTGCGCAGCTTTTCCCACATGGGCATTGCCGTACCGGTCTGCCTGCGCAGAGCCTCAAAGGCCTCGTCCAGATATTTCATTTCGGACACCGCGTTCATTGCGTGGTCCGATGCACACAAACGGCCCAGCGGCGTTTTTGCCATCACGAGCACCATGGCTTCCACCTGACGGCGGCCTGCAGAACCCGGCTTGTAAACATCCGTGTTTTCCTTGTCATTCACCGGGATACCGGCATCCTTGAGCATCAGACAGGCTTCATAGGCGGCATCGATCATCGCTCCGCGCTGCTGTCGGGTGGCGCGGGTCAGGTCTCCATTGCAGGCGTAGCAGACATAGCACACCGGCAGGATAAAGGCAATGTGACACTTGAGCCACTCGTCCATATCACTGTAGAAGGTAAGCTTATATTTCGTGCCGTCAAAGGCTGTCTTGAGCCGGATGCGGAACGCACCGGACAGCGGTGCTGTTGCGCCGCCCACCGTCATGCCCACCCCGACGTGAGCGCTGACCACGCGGCCATGTTCCCGGTGTCCTGCGGAGTTCTGGAAGCCGAATGCGATCTTATCAGCCGGACGCTGCATGTACTCCAAGACCTGCTTTGCATGAGGGTCGTTGCCCACGAACACAAAGTACTGGCTCCTGTTCGCCTTGAGCACAGGCAGCACATCCGGCAGCTGCCCTGCCTGCACCACCACAAAAACAAGGTCATAGAAGTCATCCGGCGCAAGGACATCAATGGTCTTTACACGTTCTGTGGTCGTTCTGCGCTGCGCCCAGTGGCGGATGACCAGACCTTTCTGGTCGATCATCTCCTTCCACTCACCGCGTGCAAGCAGCGTTACAACGTTCTTTTTGTTCTGCAGCAGCACATGCGTCAGCTCACAGCCCAAAACACCCGCACCATAAACCAGGATCCTCATACCGATACGCCTCCCTTGATGTCTGATAGGGTCCGCTTATTTTTTCAAGAACGAGAAAAAACCTTTTTTCTCGTAAGGTGCACTCTTTACGCCTTTGACCTCGTAACCGGTGGCATTGATGGCATCCCGCAGCTTCTGCTCATCCAGCGGCTGCTCCGAGTGGATCACGGTCTGCCCCTTGGCCTGCGAGGATGTGACCTTTTTTACCTCCGGAAAGGCTTTGCGCACTGCTTCGTTGACATGGCTCTCGCACATGCCGCACATCATACCATCTACTTTTACGATCGTTTCAATCATTTTATTCCCCTCCAGATGTCCTGCGCACACCGGCCCACAGGTATCCGCTCTGTTAGGAAATGCTAACCGCCGCTTCAAACAAAACGCCGCCGGGACCTGCCCCGGCAGCGGTGCGGAGCGGTTCCCTTTCTGCTGTCGGGTCTGCTCAGAAAAATGCACGCATGGTTTCTTGCCTTCATCATATCACACCGGTCGGATAAATGCAAGATAAAAATACCCCGCACCGGTGTCCTGTCTGCGTCAGTATTCAATGCCCTTCCGGGCCGCGATGCCCTTCTGGTACGGGTGGCGGCAGCACTTCATCTCGGTCACATAGTCCGCAGCATCCAGCATCCACCGCGGAGCGGCATGAGCGGTCAGGACACACTCCTGTGCTGCAGGCCGGGCCAGCACAGCTTTTTGCAGCAGGGCCTTATCCACCATATCCAGTTCCCACGCACTGCCCGCTTCGTCCAGCACCAGAAGATCGGCGTCTTCGGTCATAGCAGCAGCAAGGTTCCGGTTTTGCAGATCGCGGGTGGCGGCCTTTTCTGCTTCGTTCATCTGGAACACAAATTTCTGCCCGGCCTTGCCCCGGTAGATTTTTGCGCCCAGCTGCTCCAGCAGTGGAATCTCGCCGCTCTGTCCTCCCTTGAGAAACTGCAGGACCACCACCTTTTTTCCGCTGCCCAGCGCCCGCAGCGCAAGGCCCATGGCAGCGGTGGTCTTGCCCTTGCCGTCGCCGTAATATAGATGTAACAGCCCTGTACGCTCCATGGTCATTTCTCCTTTTGTCTTTGCGTTTATGGTAACACAAACTCTGCAAAAAAGAAAGAGGAAGCACTCGAAGGCGCTTCCTCTTTCAAACAGAGCGATATTTACTGATACAGCGGGAAGTCCTGAGTCAGCTTCAGCACACGGTCGCTGATCTCGTCCTTCTTTTCGTCATAATGCCAGATACAGTCGGCAATACAGTCCGCAATGACCTTCATTTCGGCCACGCCCATGCCGCGGGTGGTGACAGCCGGAGTGCCCAGACGCACGCCGGAAGTCACAAAGGGGCTGCGGGTCTCGCCGGGAACGGTGTTTTTGTTGGCGGTGATGTGCACACTGTCCAGACGTGCTTCCAGCTCCTTGCCGGTGCACTCCTCGTCGCGCAGGTCAATGAGCATCAGATGGTTGTCGGTGCCGCCGGATACCAGCTTGACGCCGCGAGCCTGCAGCGCATCTGCCAGAGCCTTTGCATTTTCTACGATCTTGCGGGCATACTCCTTGAACTCAGGCTTCAGCGCCTCGCCAAAGCAGACAGCCTTTGCAGCGATGACATGCTCCAGCGGGCCGCCCTGCGTGCCGGGGAACACAGCGGAGTTGATGCGCTTTGCAAGGATCGGGTTGTTGGTCAGGATCAGGCCGCCGCGGGGGCCGCGCAGGGTCTTGTGGGTGGTGGTGGTCACAACATCTGCATAGGGCACGGGGCTCTGGTGATAGCCGCCTGCCACCAGACCGGCAATGTGGGCCATATCCACCATCAGATATGCACCATAGCCGTGGGCGATCTCAGCGATCTTTTTAAAGTCGATGGCACGCGGATAGGCGGATGCACCGGCCACGATCAGCTTGGGGCGGACCTTCCTGACCTGCTTTTCCAGCTCGGCGTAATCGATCAAGCCGTCGGCGTTGACACCGTAAGAGACGAAGTTATAGTTCTTGCCGGACATGTTCACCGGAGAGCCGTGGGTCAGATGACCGCCCTGAGACAGATCCATGCCCATGACGGTATCGCCCAAATCCAGCAGAGCAAAATAAACTGCCAGATTGGCCTGTGCACCGGAGTGCGGCTGAACATTGGCATATTTTGCGCCGAACAGTTTGCAGGCGCGCTCAATGGCGATGTTCTCCACCTCGTCCACATAGACGCAGCCGCCATAGTAGCGCTTGCCGGGCAGGCCCTCGGCGTACTTGTTGGTCAGGATGCTGCCCATTGCGGCCATGACGGCGGGAGAGACGATGTTCTCGCTGGCGATCAGTTCAATGTTCTGGCGCTGACGGTTCAGCTCGCGATCCATGGCTGCAGCCAGCTCCGGATCAACGGTATTGACCAGACCGATGGTATCCATCATTTCATTGTACATAATATTCTACCCCTCTCAATTTCCGGAGAAAGCCCCGGATCTCTTCAAGCCACCCTGCTCCGCGCACGAACCGAATTGCTTTCTCTTATCATAGCAGAAAGCTGCAGAATCTTCAACTTCCATTTTGACAAAAGGCTTGCTTTTTTCGTCTGAAGTGTTTATTATACTTGTATAAAAATGCAATGTTGTTTTTGTATATTTTTCAAGTCAGTCAACCTTCAGATGAAGCGAGGTGTTCTCCGGTGACGGTCAGTGAACAAAAGCAGGCACAGCGCCGGGCAGGCCGTGCCGCACGCAGGGCGCTTTCTGCTCAGGCACGCGCCGCAGCAAATGCAGCCCTGTGTGCGAACCTCTGGCAGCTGGATGCCGTACAGAATGCGCAGACCATCCTGCTGTACGCGGCGTTTGGTTCCGAAGCCGACCCTTCTGCCTTTGTAGAAAAGGCGCAGGCGCAAGGCAAAACGCTGGCCTATCCGGTGTGCGGCGAGGCGTATTCCCTTACCGCCGCTGTGCCCGGCCCGGACGGCTGGGAGGTGGGACAGTACGGCATCCGCACCCCCATCCTGAGCCGGTCGGAGATCCTGCTGCCGGAAGCGCTGGATCTGGTCCTTGTGCCCTGCACGGCTTTTGATGCAGACTGCTTCCGGGTCGGCATGGGCAAGGGTTATTACGACCGCTTTCTTCCCCGCTGCACCCATGCGGGAAAAATCGGCATTGCATTTGAAGCGCAGCGGGTCGCCCATGCCGCCGTGGACGGGCATGACCAGCGGCTGGACGCCTATGTAACAGAGAGAGGTATTTACCAATGGAAATGATGAAGCAGAGCTGTGAGCAGTTTCTGGCAGAACTGGCCAGCAAAGCGCCCACGCCGGGCGGCGGCGGCACAGCGGCATTGGTGGGTGCCGCCGGTGTAGCACTGGGCAGCATGGTGGGCAGCCTGACCATCGGCAAAAAGAAATATGCCGCTGTGGAAGCGGACATTCAGGCCCTGAATGCCCAGGCTGAAGTCCTGCGCAAAGAGCTGGAAGCTCTGGTGCAGGCCGACGCGGAGGCCTTTGCGCCGCTGGCTGCAGCCTATGGCCTGCCGAAAGACACGCCGGAACAGGCCGCACACAAAGCCGCCGTGCTGGAAAGCGCACTGGACGCCGCCTGTGCGGTGCCGCTGCAGATCATGGAAAAATGCGCCGAGGGCATTGTGCTGGTGGAAGAATACGCCGCCAAGGGCAGCGTGATGGCCGTCTCGGACGCAGGCTGTGCAGCCGCTCTGTGCAAGGCAGCCTTGCAGGCCGCAAGCCTGAATGTGTTCATCAACACAAAGCTGATGACAGACCGTGTGCACGCTGCAGAACTGGACGCAAAAGCGGATAAATTGCTGGGTGAATTTGTACCGAAAGCAGATGCCGTGTTTGCATCGGTGACGGAGAAATTACGGATGCGGTGACCTACGGTCGAAGGCAGGAAGCTTTCTCCGCGAACAGCCCGGGACTCCAGTCCCGCCCCAACGCTTACGCGCCGGGGCCCCACCCCCAGGACATTCGTTGGAGAAACTTCCTGCCCCCGACCTGAGAAGCTGCTTTTACTATCAACCATTGAGAGAGGGAAAGTATTATGGCAACGATTTTAAAAGGTGCGCCGGTTGTGGCCGCCATGAACGAGCGCAACGCCGCATTGTGCGAGCAGCTCAAAGCAAAAGGCGTCGTGCCCACGCTGGCCGTGGTGCGTGTGGGCGAACGGGAGGACGACCTCTCCTACGAGCGCGGTGTGATCGCCCGCTGCGGCAAGGTCGGCGTGGAGGTAAAGCAGTTTCTGCTGCCTGCCGATGCCTCTCAGGACGAGCTGCTGAAGGTGATTGCAGAGATCAACGCAGAGGATGCCATCCACGGCTGTCTGCTGTTCCGTCCTCTGCCCAAACAGTTTGACGACCGCACTGTGCGTGCGGCTCTGGCTCCGGAAAAGGACATTGATGGCATCACGGACGGTTCGCTGGCCGGAGTATTCACCAATACCGACCTCGGCTACGCCCCCTGCACTGCGCAGGCCTGCCTTGAGATCCTGAAGTATTACAACATTCCGCTTTCCGGCAGGCGTGCTGTCGTAGTGGGACGCAGCCTTGTGGTGGGCAAGCCCGCCGCCATGATGCTGGATCGCGAAAACGCCACTGTGACCATCTGCAACTCCCGCACCCGGGATCTTCCCGTCCTGTGCAGAGAGGCCGATGTGGTCGTGGTCGCCATGGGTAAAATGGGTGCCGTGGGTGCCGACTGCCTGCGGGAGGGCCAGACCGTGGTGGATGTGGGTATCCATGTGAACGAAGAGGGCAAGCTGTGCGGTGACGTGAAATTCGCCGAGGCTGAACCCATCGTGGATGCCATTACCCCTGTGCCCGGCGGCGTTGGCACTGTGACCACCTCGGTGTTGGTAGGCCACGTAGTGCAGGCCGCAGCCAAAAAGGCCGGGCTGTAACGAATCATAGAACTATAAAATAAAAGACGCTTGATCCACTGCTGTATGCTTCCCTGCCGGGGAAACATATTCAGACAAGACCAAGCGTCTTTTTTATTGCTATATTTTAGCCGCGGACAAGGAGCAGCAGCAAGGCCGACGCCACGCACTGCAGGATCAGCCAGCGGGCCACCACCTGTTCGTCGCTCCATCCCTTATTCTTGCGCACATGGTCGTGCAGCGGGGTGCGGGTGTTCTTGAGGATCGAAATATGCAGGAAGCGCTTCAGGCTGATCTTGATAATGCCCAGACTTCCATCCACGATGAACACGATGGCAGCCAGCAGGAAGGCAAAGGGGTGACCGCACTTGAGCGACAGCATTGCAATGAAAAAGCCCATGGCGCGGCTTCCGGCGTCGCCCATCAGCAGGCTGGAAGGCTTTGCGTTGGACCACAGATAGGCCAGCAGTGCGCCCATGAACACAACGCCTGCGGTGCCGTACTCAGCCAGCTCTGTTTTATAGGCCAGCAGGTAGGTGCCGATGGTCACGACTGCCACGCTGGCAGACAGACCATCCACACCGTCGGTGCAGTTGACCACATTGATGCTGGCCCAGATCAGAATGACGATGAGCAGCAGGTACACTGCATACGGCAGGGTGAAGCTCCACTGCAAAAAGTGCACGCCGCAGCCGTTGAAGTTCAGGTAAGTGGCACCGGCTACAATGGCGATCACAAAATCGATCAGGCCTTTTTTGTACTCATTCCACGCGGTCTCTGCCGCATCGTCAAAGTAACCGGACAGCATGGACGCAATGAGCAGCACGGTGTAAATGACATACTCCACCTTGAAGGGCAGGAAGGCCATCGACACCAGCGCGATGCACAGCACGAAGATCAGGCCGGAGCCGCGGGCCTTGCCCTTGGAAAGCGCACCATTCACCGCAAACTCGCGGCCATGGTCATGGGGGAGCCTGTCATGAAAAACGGAATCCATCAGAGCCGTGAGAGCAAATGCCAGCAGAAATGCCAGAGCATCCACGCCGCGCTGTCCCACGACCGAAAGCAGCAGTTCAATCATATTCAAAATTCCTCTTTCTTTTATTCTTACTGTGAAAGAAGTGTATCACGCTCCCCGTAAAAAATCAATCACTCACAGCGAAAAATGTGTCTTTGATTGACTTTTGCCGTGCCTGCACTTATAATGGTGTATTAGTTTGTCAAATTTTGCTGTTTGGGCTGTTGCTTGCTTTCCGGACTTCTATTCGTGAAAAAGCGTTTGGAGCGGGCCACAGCCCGCGGCAAACGCAAACTATAAAAATTTATTTTCCGCTGAATATGGCAAAGCGTATGCGGCGCCATTTTTTAATGTGTAATCAGGATAAGGAGAACCAATGACCATTACCCTTGAGCAGCTCTCGGCGCAGATGCGCCGGGGCGAACAGGTACCGCTGCGGCACACCATGCAGGTGGTGCTGACCCTGAGCATTCCGTCCATCCTGCAGCAGATCGTGGTAACAGCGGTGGAATACATCGACGCGGCCATGGTAGGCCACATCGGTGCATCGGCTACAGCCTCCATCGGCATCGTCAGCTCCAGCACCTGGCTCATGCATGGAATGCTGGCCGGTCTGTACATGTCCTTTGCCATTCAGGTGGCGCAATATCTGGGGGCCGACCGGCAGGCAGACGCCCGCGGCGTACTGCGTCAGTCTATGATCTTCAACCTTGCCGTGGGTCTTGCTGCAGCCGCCTTTGGCATCGGCATCAGCCGGTTTCTGCCCGGATGGCTGGGGGCAGACCCGTCCCTGCGGGCGGATGCATCGGCTTATTTTGCCATCTGGTCCGCTTCCCTGCCCTTTTTGATGATCATGGGCACCTATTCCTCTATGCTGCGTTCCTGCGGCGACGCCCTGACGCCGGGCCTGATCAGCGTATTGACCTGCGTGCTGGATGTGATCTTCAACTTCTTCCTCATCAACCCCACCCGGCAGATGACGGTGCTGGGCCGCACCATGACCGTGTGGGGCCTCGGCTGGGGCGTGCCGGGCGCGGCGCTGGGCACCGCCTTTGCCACTGCCATCAGCGGCACGCTGACGCTGGCACTGCTGCTGCTCCGCGATGGCCCGCTGTGCATCCGCAAGCCCGGCTCCTGGCAGATCACCAGAGCCTGCCTGCAGAACCTCTGGAAGGTGGGCACGCCGCTGGCCGCCGAACGCGCGGCCCTTTCCTCCGCACAGGTCCTGCTCATCCGCATCGTGTCCGGCCTTGGCACCACTGCCATTGCCGCCAACAGTCTGGGCGTAAGCGCCGAAAGCCTGTGCTATATGGCAGGCTACGGCATTCAGGATGCCGCCCTTGCACTGGTCGGTCAGGCTGTAGGCGCAAACCGCCGGGATATGTCCAGACGTTTTGCATGGCTGTGCACCTGCATGGGCATAGGCATCATGGCTCTGACCGGTGCAGGCATGTATCTGTTTGCGCCCAATCTGATGGGCATCTTCACCGCAGACACCGCAGTCATTGCGCTGGGTGCGCAGGTGCTGCGGATCGAAGCTCTGGCCGAGCCCATGTTCGGAGCCAGCATCGTTGCCAGTGGGGCCATGCAGGGCGCCGGCGACAGTGCCGGCTGCTTTGTGCTGAACCTCGTCAGCATGTGGGGCATCCGGCTCACCCTTGCCACCCTGCTGGCCCCGCGCTTTGGGCTGGTGGGCGTGTGGTTTGCCATGAGCTTTGAGCTGACCATGCGCGGCGTGCTGTTCCTTGTGCGGCTGGCACGCGGCAGATGGCTGGACAAAGGGGCATTGGCCTGATCGACCACTGGCGGATATATTTTCCTGTAAATAAACAGCTCCCCGGCCGGGAACCGCACTGCGGGACCTGACCGGGGAGTTTTGCTGTGGTTATATGATTTGAGAAGAAAAAAGTGGAGAACAAGTTACTTTCTGCCGTGCAGGATGGGAGACAGCGGCTTGTAGATCAGCAGGCACAGTGCTGCGTCCAGCAGGCCCTTGACCAGCGTAAAGGGCATGTTAAAGATGACCAGACACTTGATGAGGCTGTCTGCGGAGGGCAGGATCGCCTGATACATGCCAAGGATCGCCTCCAGCGGCATATGGTAGAAGGTGACATAGGCCGGATAGGTAATAAAGTAGTTGGACGGCACACTGAACAGGGCCATCACCACTGCACCGGCCACAGCACCCATGATCGCGGTCTTGCGGCTCTTGTTTCTCTTGTAGATAAAGCCTGCAGCTGCCGAGAAGGCTGCACCCAGCATAAAGTTGCACAGCTCACCCACACACGCGGTGGAGGTGCCCTTGATGACGATGTGCAGCAGGTTCTTCATAAAGCTGATGACCACGCCGTACACCGGGCCAAGTGCGAATGCGCCCAGCAGAGCGGGCAGGTCGGAGAAGTCCATCTTGACGAAGGACGGGATGAGCATCGGGATGGGAAACTCAATGAACATCAGGATAAAGGCCACCGCGCTGAGCATGGCGGCAACGGTAAGATTGTGGGTCGTGTTCTTTTTCATGGTTATGATTCCTTCCCGGGCAAAAGGCCCTGTAAAAATGTTCCGAAAGCTCTTTTCGTATCGCAGAAGCTGTTCCCATAAGCATTGCACACCGCCTGAGCGTCTTTGTCATTCGGTACGCCCTGCTCATGAAAGCAGTTTCTTATTTTGGAACGGGAAGGACAAACAGAAAAGCGCCCTGCTGCAACAAAAAACACTGCAACAGGGCGCGTAGACAACAATTTGCCTGCCGTTTCTTACATCCGGACTATACCGTTGGTCCCGGAATCACACCGGGTCAGCACCCATAAAAGGTGGTCGCGGACTTGGAGATTTCTCTCATTGTCATTGCACGCCGTTTGAACTTTTTTGTTCCTTCGGCACGCTCCGGCAACGAAAGCAGCTTCCTTACCGCCAGTGGGGAATCACACCCCGCCCTGAAACGAACTTTCTGGCACAGAGTATAGCGTGCCGGCCCCGGCTTGTCAAGAGGAAACTTTTTTGATTTGTATATTTTTTATCAAAGTATTCCTTTTTTGTTTTCCTCTCGGCCTTGCTCCGGCGGGTGTGATATGATATCATGGATGCGCTGTAAAAATTCAGGAGGTTAAAATGATTTTCTCGATCCGTGATCTCTCGTTTGAGCTTGGCTCGCTGCTTCTGGAAGGCTGGCTGGCGCTGGCTGCGCGTGCGGTGTGCGCCCTGCTCATCCTGCTGGCCGCATGGCTCGTGCGCCGCTGGCTGAACAAAAAGGGCATTCCGGCGCTGCTTGCCCGCAGCTGGTATTTTACCGGCACGCCCATCCTGCTGCGCAGTTTTTCCACCCCCATCCTGCGCATGTGCAGCGTCATTGGTGTGTATCTGGCCGCCGCTTCCCTGCCATGGGCCATTTCCGGCATTCCAAAGCTGCTGCTGCTCTGTTTCCGTCTCGCCATGACCCTTCTGGTCTGCGAAGGGCTGTATGCCGCATCCAGTCTGGCCGACCTGCTGCTGGCTTCCTGCAGCCCGGAGATCCGCTCCAACAAAACGCTGCGCTCTCTGCTGGATACCACCTACAAGGTGCTGGTCATCGTGCTGTGCGTGGCTGCGCTGGCGCAGGAGGTGGGCTTTCCCATCGGCAGCATCGTAGCCGGTGCCGGACTTGTCGGCCTGACTATTTCGCTGGCTGCACAGGAAAGCGCCAGCAACCTGTTTTCCGGCATTGTCATCCTGCTGGATAAGCCCTTCTCGGTGGGTGACTGGATCACCGTGGGCAGTGTGGAGGGCGAAGTGATCGACATCAATTTCCGCTCCACCCGCATCCGCTCTCTGGATAAGACCATCAATATCGTCACCAACAGCCAGATCTGTGCTTCCACGGTAAAGAACGCGGCCCTGCGCACCATGCGTCCCTATAAGTTCAACCTTGGCGTCACCTACAACACTACACGTCCCAAACTGGAAAAGCTGATGAAAGACCTGCAGGCCATGCTGGATGCCAGCCCGTATACCAACAAGGGCACCAACATCGTGCAGCTGGCAAACTTTGGGGATTCCAGCATCAACATTCTGGTCTCCGCCTATCTGGTGACCAATGTCTACGCCGAGTTCCTGCAGATGCAGAACGACCTGAACCTGAATATCATGGATATCATGCAGGCTGACGGTGTGGATTTTGCCTTTCCCTCCACCAGCGTGTACATCGAAAAAAATTCCTGACACCAGAAAAAAATGCCGCTCCAGCCAAACCGGAGCGGTATTTTTTTGTTTATTCGTTTGCAGCCTTATCCAGCTGCACCTCGGCAGCTTCTTGCGCCTCTTCTTCCTTCTGATAGATTTCAAATGCCGACCACATGGGGGCAATGTTCCTGCCGCAGAGCCGACGCTCAATGTAGCTCTTCGTGATCTTTGCCACCGTGCCGGACAGTGCCAGCACACCGATCAGATTCGGCAGCATCATCAGACCATTGATCGTATGACTTTTCATCGGTTATAATGCCACATCAAGCGCCATCATCAGCGCAAACCCCAGCACGATGCTCACCACACCGGCAGGCTCATCCTCTTCCACCGCCTGCGGGATCATCTCCTGCGCGGTCACGCACACCATGCAGCCTGCCGCCGCACTGAGCAGCCACGGCAGCGCAGCACCGACCTGCTCCGCAAGGGCGAAGGCCAGCAATGCGCCCAGCGGCTCCACCAGCCCGGACGCAGCGCCCGCCAGAAACGCCCGAAGCCGTGTACAGGAGCCATGGGCCAGCGGCAGACTGACCGCCGCACCTTCCGGGATATTCTGCAGGCCGATGCCAAGGCTCAGTGCCAGTGCCCCGCTGATGGCATCCGGCTCCCCGGTCGACGCCATGGCAGCGGCAAGCCCCGCCACCATGCCCTCGGGCAGATTGTGTAAGGTCACAGCCAGGATCATGCGGCCGCTGTGCCCTGCCCCGCCTGCCAGCAGCTGCCCGGCAAACTGCTCCACCTGCAAAAGGCCCACTGCGCCCAGTACGAGCCCTATCGCCGACGGGATCCACGCAGGCAGTGCCAGACCGCGTCCCCGCTCAATGGCGGGCAGCAAAAGGCTCCACACGCTGGCCGCCAGCATAATGCCTGCCGCCATGCCGCACAAAATGCGCTGTGTGCAGGGCCGGGCCTGCCGCCGCAGCAAAAACACACCCGCCGCGCCCAATGTAGTGCACGCCGCCGGAAACAGCAGCACCCATGCAGTCAAGATCATCCGGTTCAAAACAACATTCCCCCTTTGCCCGTTGTATGTGCGCAAAGGTAAAAAGGTGCAGAGCTGTCCGGAACGCCCTGAAAAAGCTTTCCCATGCGATGCGTCGGCCGCATCCGCACCCGAGATCCTCTCAGCTTTATTTCTGTCCGGAGCAAAGCCTTATTCCGCAGGTTTTATCTAAACAAATTATACGACCCTTCCGCCCTCATAAAAAGTTGTTCCAGCTCATCTGCCGTTTCTTTGCCTTCCGGTTCAATTTTGCCAAAAAGCCTTTGACTTTTGTCAACAAATTATAACAAAAGCGTAGATTTTCTTGAAGATATCATTTCTTTGCCCAAAAAGCTCTTGATTTTTCAAATAAAAAGACTAGAATATTTTCTTGCAGCAAGGCTCCTCCTGTGGGGCGGCTGCAAGAATACTTTTGCATGAAGCAAGGAGATTTTAGATATGAAACTCAAGAATGTTTGTGTTGCTGTTGTCGCTCTGGCTCTGGCTGTTGGCATGACTGCCTGCGGCGGTTCTGCTTCCTCCACTGCTGCATCCTCTTCCGAGGCTGCTTCTACCAGCACTTCTGTTGCTGCTGAGGCCGAGGAGGACGCTTCTTCCGCTGTTGCAGAGGAGAACGGTTCTTCTTCTGAGGCTGCATCCAGCGAGGCTGCTTCTTCTGAGGCCGCTTCTTCTGAGGCTGCTTCCAGCGAAGCTGCTTCTTCTGTTGCCGCATAATTCAGGCAGCACTCTTAGTTCAAGGAACGATCAAACCGGGCACGGAACTTTTTCTGTGCCCGGTTTTTTTGCAGCAAAAATGCGCCGGAAAGGTTTATTGGGAACCTCCCGGCGCATTTTTCAGGAGCTGCCATCCGAAGCAGGATGCCCCTCAGGCAGCGTGCAATACTTATTCTTATATTCCCCAGAACAGGATCCCCAGTCCTGCAGAGAGCAGGATCATCCCAATGGGCGATGGTGCTTTGCCCTTTTTCCGGCGGCAAAGGACATGCAGCCCCCACAGCAGCAGGAACACCACAATGGAACGGAGATCCGGTGCAATGTCTGCCTTGTCCGATGCAAACCCGGCCAGCGTAGAAAGCGCCATGTTGACAGCAGTTGCCAGGATCATCGCCACCACACAGGGACGAACGCCGCCAAGAACTGCGTTGACTCCCGCATACTTCATCAGGTTCTGCAGCACTGATACAACGAGCAGAATAATGACAAAGGACGGCAGCACCACGCCCAATGTCGCGCACAGCGCACCCCAGAAGCCGCCCTGCGAAGCACCGATGAAGGTGGCCATATTGATGGCCAGCGGGCCGGGTGTAGATTCCGACACGGCAATGAAGCTGAGAAATTCGCCTTCCGTCAGCCAGCCGTGTCCTAAGACCGTTTCCCGCACCAGCGAAATCATCCCGTAGCCGCCGCCGAAGGACAGCGCACCGATCATGAGGAAATTCCAGAAAAGTTCTACATAGATCACGGCTTCTTCTCCCCCTTCCGCAGCTGCTGTACTGCATACACCAGCAGCCCGGCCGCACCGCTGAACAGGATGTAAAAAATGGAAGAGAAGGACACTGCTGCAATGGAACAGCCCACCATCGCTGCCGCAACCGTGGTCAGGATGATAATATTGAAGACGCTGTGTTCCAGCTCCTTCAGCATCTTCAGTCCGGCGGAAAGGATCAGATAGATCACGCACACCTGAATGCCGTGGAACGCACTTGCCACCACCGAAAGGCGGAGGAACTGGTCAAAGAACAGCGAGATCAGATAAATGACCGCGAAGGACGGGAGACACACCGCCACCGTGGACGCCGCCGCGCCTGCCGCACCCTCGATCTTGTAGCCGATATAGGTGGCACTGTTCACCGCCACCGGGCCGGGCGTAGACTCCGCAATTGCCACCATGTCCAGAAATTCTTCTTTTGTCAACCACTTTTTCTCTTCCACAAATTCATTCTGCAGCAAAGCCACCATGGCATAACCGCCGCCAAACGTGAACGCTCCAATTTTGAAAAACGTCCAGAAAAGCTCCTTTGTTTTCGACATATTCGTTTTCGACATAGCTTTCTCCTTTCTTGCGCCTTATTATATCATTTTTTGTTTTCATATGATATACTTTAATGGAATATGCTGCTTTCTTTGGAAAAAGCAGAAAAAGGAGTTTAGGATATGAAAACAAAATTTGGTATCGTAGGCTGCGGATTTCTGGGCAACATTGTGGCCGATGCATGGAAGAACGGTCTTCTGCCGGACTACGAGCTGGTGGGCGTGACCAGCCGCACCCGTGCTTCGGCAGAAAAGACTGCCGAAACAGTGGGCTGTGCCGTGTGTGACGATGTGGATGCCCTGCTGGCGCTGGAGCCGGAGTACATCGTGGAGACCGCTTCGGTGGAGGCTGTGCGCGCCATGGCTGTGCCTGTACTGAAAAAGGGCGTGAATCTGGTCATCATTTCCATTGGCGCGTTTGCAGACCTTGCCTTTTATGAGCAGGTCAAGGCCACTGCCGCAGAGGGTGATGCCAAGGTGCATCTGGCAAGTGGTGCCATCGGCGGCTTTGATGTACTGCAGACCGTCACCCTGATGGCTCAGGCCCAGCAGCTGGCCGAGACCGCAGGCATCGAGACCCACACCGGCGCAAGGGGCTTCCGCAACACGCCCGTATGGGAGGAGCACCTGCTCACCGATACGGAAAAGACCACTGTGTTCACCGGCAATGCCAAGCAGGCCATTGCCACCTTCCCGCGCCGGGTCAACGTAGCCGTGGCCACCTCTCTGGCCACCACCGGCCCGGAGATCACCGGCGTGACCATGCATTCGGTCCCCGGCTGGGTGGGTGACGATCACCGCATCACTGCCGAGATCGAGGGTGTGAAGGCTGTGGTGGACATCTGCTCTTCCACCAGCGCCATTGCTGGCTGGAGCGTGGTTTCCCTGCTGCGCAATCTCGCTTCCCCTGTGTGTTTCTATTAAAAGGAGGATCTGCACATGTTCCATAAACTGGTAGCCATTGAGCCGGTCAGCCTGATCCCCTCCGCTGAGCAGGAACTGCATCAGTATGCAGAAGAGGTGACCCTGTACCGCGATATCCCGGCGGACGATGATGAGATCGTGCGGCGTATCGGGGATGCAGATGCCGTGCTTCTGAGCTATACCTCCCGCATGGGCAAAAGCGTGATCGAGCGCTGCCCGAATATCCGTTACATCGGCATGTGCTGCAGTCTGTATTCGGAAGAGAGCGCCAACGTAGATATCGCCTATGCCCGCACCCGCGGCATCAAAGTGCTGGGCATCCGGGACTACGGCGACCGCGGTGTTGTGGAGTACGTTCTGCACGAGCTCATCGGCATCCTGCACGGTTTTGGAATGCCCATGCTGCGGGACGAGCCGGTGGAGATCACCGGACTGAAGGTCGGCATCGTCGGGCTGGGTGTGTCCGGCAAAATGATCGCCGATGCGCTGCAGTTCATGGGTGCTGACATTGCCTATTACAGCCGCACCCGCAAGCCCGATGCCGAAGCCTCCGGCATGGCCTACAAGCCGCTGGCACAGCTGCTGACCGAGAGCGAGGTGGTGTTCACCTGCCTGAACAAAAATGTCCTGCTGCTGGGCAAGGACGAATTTGCGCAGCTGGGCGAGGGAAAGGTGCTGTTCAACACCTCTATCGGCCCGGGCTTTGACTCGGCTGCACTGGAAGATTGGCTCACTCTGCCAGGCACCCATTTCTTCTGCGATACCCGCGCCGCTGCAGGCCCGGTGGGCGAGGGCTTTTTTGAACGCGAGAACGTACACTGCGCCAATGTTTCCGCCGGGCGCACCAAGCAGGCCTTTGTGCTGCTGAGCCAGAAGGTCCTTGCAAACCTTCGCACTGCTCTGGGAGAATGATATGAAAAGGGAACGCTTCCCGGCCGTGAGAAGCGTTCCCTTTTAGGCTTTATTCAAAATTGTTGTGATCTCTTCCAGATTCGCCGCAAATCGGATGCCCCGCTGGCGCTGCGGCGTGGAAAGGCCCTTCTCGATCATTTTGTCCAGCAGTGCTTTCAGGCTGTCGTAGTAGCCGTTCAGATCATAAAGGATGCAGGGCGCATCCAGCTGACCCAGTGAGACCCGGGACATCACTTCTGCAATTTCTTCCAGCGTGCCGGTGCCGCCGGGGAATGCGATAAAGGCATCCCCCAGCTCGATCATCTTCGTCTTGCGCTCAGCCATGTCTCTGGTAACGATCAATTCGGTCAGGCCATCATGCTGCAGCTCCTGCTGAATAAAAAACTGCGGTTCCACACCGGTCACGGTGCCGCCCGCATCCAGTGCGCTCTGCGCCAGCAGGCCCATCAGACCGCTGCGGGAGCCGCCGTATACAAGGTGATGCCCGTTTGCGCCGATCCAGCTGCCCAGCTCCCGGACAGCCGCTGCCAATGCCGGATCGCTGCCTTCATTTGCCCCAAGATAGACTGTAATGTTCATGGTGTTTCCCCTTTTTGTTTTTTCTCATTTTACCACGTTCGCTACGCTTTGCAAGGCCCGGCACTACTTGCAAATAAAGCTGCACTGTGGTATGCTTGTGCACAGAAAAGGGAGCTTGCAAAAGCAGGCTGAGAGTGGGCTGTCTGCCCAGACCTGTGACCTGATTTGGATAATGCCAACGTAGGGAGATACCACTGCTTCAGTATGCGGGAATGTCTCCTTGTGGGCATTTCCGCATTTTTGATGCAAAGGAAGTTATTGCTATGAAAACCGCATTGACCATTGCCGGCAGCGATTCCAGCGGCGGCGCCGGCATTCAGGCCGATATCAAGACCATGACTGCCAACGGCGTGTATGCCATGAGCGCCATCACCGCCCTGACCGCCCAGAACACCACCGGTGTTACCGGCATTTTTGAAGCCACCCCGGAATTTCTGGCGCAGGAGATCGACGCCATTTTTACCGACATCTACCCGGACGCTGTCAAGATCGGCATGGTATCCTCGGCTGAGCTGATCGGGGTAATTGCTGAAAAGCTGCACAGCTACGACGCAAAGCATATCGTGGTGGATCCCGTGATGGTAGCCACTTCCGGTTCCAAGTTGCTGCGGGATGACGCCGTGCAGGCGCTGACCGAAAAGCTGCTGCCCATGGCAGAGGTCGTCACCCCCAATATCCCGGAGGCCGAGATCCTCTCCGGCATGAAGATCACCGACGCGGCAGGCATGGAAGCTGCCGCACAGCGCATCAGTGAAAAATATCACTGCGCCGTGCTGTGCAAGGGCGGCCACCAGATCAATGACGCCGACGACCTGCTGTGGCGGAACGGCTGCGGCAAGTGGTTCCGGGGCAGACGCATTGACAACCCCAATACGCACGGCACCGGCTGCACCCTTTCCAGCGCCATTGCATCCAATCTGGCAAAGAGCTATGATCTGGATACTTCTGTGGAGCGGGCAAAAGCCTATATTTCCGGCTGTCTTTCTGCCATGCTGGATCTGGGCCATGGCTCCGGCCCCATGAACCACATGTTTGCACTGAAGGGAGAATTTGTTGGTGAGTGAGCAGTCTTTTGTGCAGCAGCTGGTGCAGGAAAGCCTGCCCGTGTGGGAGCAGTGCCTGCATTCGGAATTTCTGGAAAGACTTGCGGACGGCACGCTGGACGAAGCCTGCTTTAAGGGCTACATTGTAGAGGACAGCCTTTACCTGCGGGAATATGCCAAGGTGTTCGCATGGGGCATGACCAAGGCGGCAGATATGCAGACCATCCGCACCTACTATTCCCTGCTGTCCTTCGTAAACGAGAGTGAGGACGCCGAACGCCTGCGCTGCCTGAGACAGTTCGGGCTGACCGATGAGGGCATCCAGAGCCTGCCGCTGCGGCCGGAGAACCGCGCCTATGTGGACTACATGATCGACACCGCCAGAAACAGCGAGGACGCAGCCGAGTGCATGATGGCCTGCCTGCCCTGCATGCTGAGCTACAGCTGGATCTTCCAGAAGCTGCTGAAAGAGCATCCCGCTGTGCAGGATGCCCCCTATGGTGCGCTGGTGGCAGACTATGCAGGCAGGGACTACGAGGAAGCCTGCCGCGACTGGGCTGCATTTGCAGAAAAGACCTGTGAGGGCCTGAGCCCGGAGCGCCTTGCCCGCTGCCGCGAGATCTTCCATGCCTGCTCTGTGTATGAGCTGGATTTCTGGGCCATGGCGGCTTTGCCCCGCAGCGACCTGTAATTATTCTGAGCATAAAAATGCACCCGGCGTGTGGGCAGGACCACAGCAGCCGGGTGCATTTTCTTTTGTTGAGGGGATCAGTGGCCGCAGCCGCAGGCGTGCGCCTTGGTGCTGGAAACGAGGGTGCCGTTGAGGTATGCCTGCACTGCTTCGTCGGCACTGCCGGTAACGTTGCCGCACACCTTGATGTCGGCGCCTTGCAGCATCTCCAGCATGGGGATGCCCAAACTGCCGCAGATGACCACATCGGGTTTGAGGGCGATCAGCTGACGGCCCAGTGCGTGGTGGCCCTCCGGTGCGCCGGGCACCAGCTCGGCGGCGGTAACGGCGTTGTTTTCGATGGTGTAGAGCTTGAAGGTCTTGGTCTGGCCAAAATGCTGGAAGATCTGGCCGTTCTCGTAATTGACTGCGACTTTCATAAAGCACGCTCCTTTTTCAGGTTATTTCCTGCTAACTGTACCACATTCCGGCGGCAGATGCAAGCCGCTTTGTCTGTTTTATGCATAGAGTCATGAATATTTGCAGTGATGTTTTATTTTTTTCCGGAAACACAGCAAAATGTATTGACGTGCCGCTGCTTTTCCGGTATGATAGGAAAAGTCATTCTGTTAACAAAGTGTGGACGACCAAAGAAAGAAGGAACGATATGAACTATGGCATTTTAAGTCTGCTGCCTCCCATCGTGGCAGTTATTCTTGCCATCTGGAGCAAAAACGTCATTCTCTCGCTATTTTGCGGCGGCTTTGTGGGTGCGCTGATCTTCTGCGGCGGCAACCCGTTTGCGGCGGTGCACTCCATGATCGGCGATTACTTTTTCATCCAGCTCACCGACTCGTACAACGCAGGCGTACTGGTGCTGATCGTATTCATTGGCGGCTTTATCAAGCTGGTGGAAAAATCCGGCGGCGCACAGGCTTTTGGCAAAAGCGTGTACCGCATCGTGAACACCAAACTCAAGGCACAGCTGTGCGCTTGGCTGGGCGGCATCCTGATCTTCTTCTCCGACCTCGGCACCCCGCTGCTGGTGGGCCCGGTGTTCCGCCCGCTGTTCGATAAGCTCAAGATCTCCCGCCAGAAGCTTGCGTGGATCTTGGACTCCACCTCGTCTCCGGTGGCCATTCTAATCCCGTTCATTGGCTGGGGCGTGTACATCATGGGCCTGATCCAAGCCGAGTTCGATCATCTGGGCGTCACGGAGTCCGACTACACCACCTTCGTGCAGGCCATCCCCTTCCAGCTGTATGCCATCCTTGCCATCATCATGATCCCGCTGGTGGCCTTTACCAAAAAGGACTTCTCCCTGATGAAAAAGGCTGAGCAGGAAGCGGCTGCCCGCGATTACTCTTTTGACGAGGCCCTGCCCGAAGCAGAAGGCAGCGCCGATGGCTACAGCCTGAAAAACGCAAAGCCCATCATGGTGATCCTGCCCATTGTGGTCACCTTTGCAACGCTGTTTATCACGCTGGCACCGCAGGGCTTTCCTTTTAAAAAGGTGGGCGGCAACGATTTCCGCGTGGCGCTGACCATGGGCTATCTGTTTGGCGCGCTGGTGCTGATGGCACTCATCCGCATTTTTAAGGTGATGGACTTCAAGGCCACCTTTAAGATCTACGTGGACGGCATGAAGAGCATGACCGATGTGGCCGTGACGCTGGTTCTGGCTTGGTCCTTGGGCAGCATGATCAGCGGCCTTGGCACGGCCAGCTTTATTGTGGACACCATGCAGCAGATGCAGTTCTCGCCGGTGCTGGTGCCCGCGTTCATCTTCCTGTTCGGCGCGTTCGTGTCCTTTGCCACCGGCAGCTCTTGGGGCACTTTTGCCATCATGATGCCGCTGGCCATCCCCATGGCGCACGCCTTCAGCATCCCGTATGCCATTGCAGCGGGCGCGGTGCTCTCCGGCGGTTTGTTCGGTGACCATTGCTCCCCCATCTCGGACACCACCATCCTCTCTTCCACCGGTGCCGAGTGCGACCTTGTGGAGCACGTAAAGACCCAGCTGCCCTATGCTGCGGTAAACGGCATCATTGCTTTTGTGTGCTACATTCTGGTGGGCTTTACCCACAGCCCGCTGGTGGTGCTGCTGGCGGTGGCCTTGCAGGCCGCAGCCATTCTGGTGTGGAACCGGATGGACGGTAAAAAAGTCTGACTTTTCGTGATTTTTGGAAAAAGCTGTCCGTGGTACAAATTACTGCGGGCAGCTTTTGTTTTTATATGGCGCACAGTTTGTGCAAAAAATGAACAAAACACCCTTGCAAAAAACGCGGCAGATTCTTCTCATCTGCCAAAGTTTTGCCCGGAATGCATTTTTTGCTGGACAATGCCGCCCGGCTGTGCTAAAACAATGTCAGGAACCCGCAATGGTGCAGGCCTTCAGGTCATGTGCGCCATTGCGGGCTTTTTGTTTTTCTGGGAAAGTGTTAAGAAATTAGAGGAGGCATTTCTTATGAAAGCATTCATTTCTCGCCGTGATTTTCTGAAAGCTGCAGGCATTACCGCAGCTGCGGCAGCTCTGGCAGGCTGCTCTTCTTCTGGCGGTTCCGCAAGCGGCTCTTCTGCAGGCGGCAAGACCATCCGCGTTGGCGTGTTTGAGCCGGCTTCCGGTGATAACGGTGCAGGCGGCAAGCAGGAAGTGCTGGGCGTCGAGTACGCCAACAGCCTTGCTCCCACCGTGGAGATCGGCGGTGAGACTTATAACGTTGAACTGGTAGAGGTGGATAACCAGTCCAGCACCGATAAGGCCGTGACTGCCGCACAGGAGCTGGTTTCCAAGAAGGTGTCCATCGTACTGGGCAGCTACGGCTCCGGTGTTTCCATTGCAGCCGCTCCCACCTTCCAATCCGCTTCCATCCCGGCCATCGGCTGCTCCTGCACCAACCCCGCCGTGACCGAGGCCAACCCCTACTACTTCCGTGTCTGCTTTCTTGACCCGTTCCAGGGCTCGGTCATGGCAAACTTTGCAAAGGATGAGTTCAGTGCTTCCAACGCCTACGTACTGAGCATGCTGGGCGAGGACTACGGTTCCGGTCTGGCCACCTACTTCGTCAACGCTTTTGAGGATCTGGGCGGCACTGTTACCAGCGAGCAGTTCCCCGAGGGCACCTCGGACTTCTCTGCCTACATCCAGAACGCCATCAACGCCGGCGCAGATGTGATCTTTGCACCCTGCGCCACCACCTATGCCGCCCAGATCATCACACAGGCCGCCTCTGCAGGCTTTGACAAGCCCATTACCGCAGGCGACACATGGGAGTCCAGCGTTATTCTGGACGCCCAGAAGGGCACCAGCGTGCAGGTCTACTGCTCCACCTTCTTTGACGAGAACGATGATTCCGGCGCAGCCAAGGAGTTCGTCACCGGCTTTAAGGAGTGGCTGAATGCCGACAGCCAGAAGCTGACCAACAACGGCGGCAACGACATCGTGGCAGCTGTTTCCGCTCTGGGCTACGATGCCTACATGGTGGCATTGGAAGCCATCAAGGCAGCAGGCAGCACCGACGGCACCGCCATCCGTGATGCCCTGTACGGCGTAGACTACGACGGTGTGACCGGAAGCATCACCTTTGACCAGACCACCGGTGATGCCAACAAGGATATGGCCTACATCAAGAAGGCCGCCGACGGCGCATTCGAGTTCGTCAAGACCCAGAGCGTGGAAGGCTGAACAAAACTTTAAACTCCCTCAGTCAACGCCTGACGGCGTTGCCAGCTCCCTCAACGAGGGAGCCTTTTTGTAGCTTTCCGGCAGATTTGGCCCCCTCTGGGAGGGGGCTGTCACCGGAGGTGACTGGAGGAGTTTATTTCATTAAAAGTTGTAAGAAATGGAGGGTTCCACTTATGGCTGCAAAGTTTCTGCCCTATTTGCTGGCAGGTATCTCGGTGGGCGGCCAGTATGCATTGATCGCCATTGGCTACACGATGGTGTACGGCATCCTGCGCCTGATCAACTTTGCCCACGGCGATATCTTTACCGTAGCCGGTTTTCTGATGGTGTACGCTACTGCTTCCCTTCCGCTGACCATTTCCATCCCGCTGGTGGTGGTGGCAACGGTGCTGCTGGGCATCGCAGTGGAAAAGATCGCCTACAAGCCCCTGCGCACTGCGCCGCGCATGTCGGTGATGATCTCTGCGATCGGTATGTCCTACCTTTTGCAGAACTCCATGTGGTATGTCACCGGCGGTCTGGCCAAGCAGTACCCGGCTCTGCCCTGGATCAGCGACACTGTCACGGTGCTGGGCTGCCAGACCAAGCGGGTCACGGTCGTGACGCCGTTCCTCGTTATTGTGCTGGTGGCTGCGCTTGTCACCCTGATCCAGAAGACCAAGATCGGCATGGCAATGCGCGCAGCTTCCCGCGATTTTGAGACCGCTCAGCTGATGGGCATCAAGATCAACAATGTCATCTCCTTTACCTTTGCGGTAGGCAGCTTTCTTGCGGCCATCGGTTCCATGATGTATTTTTCCAATTACACGGCGGTCACGCCTACCGTGGGTGCCATGCCGGGTCTGAAAGCCTTTGTGGCAGCCGTGTTCGGCGGCATCGGTTCCATTCCGGGCGCTGTCATCGGCGGCTTCATCATCGGCATCTGCGAAAGCCTGATCAAGGGTGCCGGTGCCACCACCTTCAGCGATGCCTTCACCTTTGCACTGCTGATCGTGGTGCTGGCGGTGAAGCCTACCGGCCTGTTCAGTGAAAACCTGACCGAGAAAGTGTGATGACCATGAAACAAGAGAAAAAATGCATCTATCTCCGGGCTGCGCTGGCGCTGGCCGCCCTGCTGCTGGTGCTGCTGGCACTGGATAACCTGAGCTTTGTGCCCTCCATGTTGCTGACCGTGCTGCGCAAGGGCGCCATTTATGCGCTGGTGGCGGTGTCCATGAACCTGCTGAACGGCTTTACCGGCCTGTTCAGTCTGGGGCAGGCAGGCTTTATGCTGCTGGGTGCCTACACCTATGCCATCCTCACCATTCCCGCCGCTTCGCAGAAATCCATCTACCAGCGCTATGCAAACGGCGGCATCGGCTTCTCCATCCCGGAGCTGCTCTCCAAACCTCTGGGCGGCTTCGGCCTGCTGCTGGGCGTTGTCTTCTGCCTGATCCTGGCCGGTTTTATCGCCGCGCTGTTCGCCTTCCTCATCGGCCTGCCGGTGCTGAAGCTGAAGAGTGACTACCTTGCCATTGCCACACTGGGCTTTGCCGAGATCATCCGTGCCGCCGTGGTTTACGAAGGCTTTGGCCCGCTGACCAACGGCTCCAACCTTCTGTACGGTTTCACCAGCTTTGCCAGCTTCAACCTTTCGCTGGGCGGCACGACCCTGCATCTGGAAACGGTGATGCCCTTTCTCTTTTCCGGTGTGTGCATCGCCATCATCCTGCTGCTCATCAACTCCACCTACGGCCGTGCCTTCAAGGCCATCCGCGACGATGAGATCGCTGCCGAAGCCATGGGCATCAACCTTGCCAGCCACAAGCGCATGAGCTTTATCATCAGCAGCTTCTTTGCCGGTATCTCCGGTGCAATGCTGGCCATGTATCAGGCCAGCGTGCAGGCCACCACCTTCAAATCCAGCATGACCTACGAGATCCTGCTGATCGTGGTCATTGGCGGCATCGGCTCGGTGTCCGGTTCCATCATCGCGTCCTTCCTGTTCATCGCCAGCTCCGAATGGCTGCTGCGCTTCCTCGACAACGAGACCTGGATCGGCGGCTTCCGTGTGCCGCTGCTGCGTTCCGGCTTCCGCATGGTGGTGTTCAGCATCATCATTATGGCGGTGGTGCTGTTCTTCCGCAAGGGTATCATGGGCGACCGTGAATTGTTCCAGAAAAAGCCCGCATCCACTGCAAAAGCTGCCAAAAAGGAGGCGCGTTCCAAATGAGTGAAAACGTATTGACCATTGAAAACGCCACGATGCAGTTTGGCGGCGTGGTGGCTGTGGACAATCTGAACCTGAAGGTGGATAAAGATCAGATCGTCTCCCTCATCGGCCCCAACGGTGCCGGCAAGACCACCGCGTTCAACGTTGTTACCGGCGTGTATGCCCCCACCAACGGCGCAGTGTGGTTTGAGGGGCGCAAGATCATTGAGAACACACCCCACGGCAAGATGAAAAAGCTCTATAAGGGCCAGAACGCGGGCAAGTATTCCCACATTATTACCCCCACGCCCGATAAGATCACCCAGATGGGCATTGCCCGCACCTTCCAGAACATCCGTCTGTGGAAGAGCCAGACCGTGTTTGAAAACGTGCTCATCGCCAAGCACTGCCGCCGCTCGGCCAACCTGCTGAGCGCTACCTTCCGGCTGAACGCAGATGAAGAAACGCGCCAGCGCGAGGAGTGCGAAAACCTACTGCATGTGCTGGGCCTTGAGGATGTGCGCAACGAACTGGCTACTGGCCTGCCCTACGGCCTGCAGCGCCGTGTGGAAATCGCACGCGCCCTTGCCACCGAGCCGAAGCTGCTGCTGCTGGATGAGCCTGCTGCCGGTATGAACCCGCAGGAGACCGAAGAGCTGACTGCTTTTATCGACCGCATCCGCACCGATTTCAGACTGACGGTGTTCATGATCGAGCACCACATGGATCTGGTGATGGATATTTCCGACCGGGTCTATGTACTGGACTTTGGCCGTCTGATCGCCGAGGGCACGCCTGCCGAGGTGCAGAACGACCCGCGGGTCATCGACGCTTATCTGGGGGTGGACGAAGATGCTTGAGATCAAGGATTTACATGTTTCCTACGGCGGCATTCAGGCTTTGCGCGGCGTGTCGCTGACCGTACCCGAGGGAAAGATCGTCACCCTGATCGGTGCCAACGGCGCAGGCAAGTCTACCCTGATGCGCACCATTTCCGGCCTTGTAAAGGCACAGAGCGGCTCCATTTTGTGGAACGGTCAGGAAATACTGGGCAATCCCATTGACCAGATCGTTGCCAGCGGCATTGCCATGTCGCCCGAGGGCCGCCGGGTGTTTGCCGACCTGACTGTGCTGGAAAATCTGAAGATCGGCGCATACCTGCGCAAGGACAAAGCTGAAACCGAGAAAGACCTGCAGTGGGTGTTCAAGCTCTTTCCCCGTCTGGAAGAGCGCAGCTGGCAGAGCGCCGGTACCCTTTCCGGCGGCGAGCAGCAGATGCTGGCCGTGGGCCGCGCTCTGATGAGCAAGCCCAAACTGCTGATGCTGGACGAGCCCAGCCTCGGTCTTGCGCCCATTGTGGTGCGGGAGATCTTTGACATCATCCGCACCGTGAACCAGCAGGGCATCACCGTGCTGCTGAACGAGCAGAACGCAAACATGGCCCTGAAGGTGGCCGACTACGCTTACGTATTGGAGACCGGCACCTTGACCCTTTCCGGTACCGGCACCGAACTGCTGGCAGACGAAAGCGTCAAGGCAGCTTACCTTGGCAAAAAGCGCAATTGATTTTTTGCTTTCAGAACGATTTGAATGCTCTCCGCTTCGCTCTGAGCATAAGCAGAGAAATTTATAATTTTATTTGTGGTCTGGAAACAACCGCGGTTGTTTCCAGACCACTTTTTTCACGAGAAAGGCCGTTCCGTTCAATGCATTTTGAGCTCCAAAATTTACAGCAAAAAGCGAAGAGGAAATGCCCCACAATCATTTCCTCTTCGCAAACGGTAAAGTTATATTCTATGAATATTCTTACCCTCTTACGGCATCCTTCATGCGCTTGACATAGGCACCGATCTGCTCCGGGGCATCCTTGCCGTACTGCTCCAGCAGCTTGATGACGGCGGAGCCCACGATCGCACCATCGGCGATGCCCGCCATCTTTGCCGCCTGCTCCGGTGTGGAGATGCCAAAACCGATGGCACAGGGCACTGCGGTGTTTTCCCGCACCACCTTCACGATGGACGCAAGGTCGGTCTTGATCTCGCTGCGGGTGCCGGTGACGCCCAGACTGGACACGATATACAAAAATCCCTCGGCTTCTTTGGCGATCATGGCAATGCGTTTTTCAGAGGTAGGCGCGATCATCGAGATCAGGTCCACACCGTACTTATGGCAGGTGGGCGCAAACTCCTCTTTTTCCTCATAGGACAGGTCGGGCAGGATCAGCCCGTCAATGCCGATCTCTGCGCAGGTGGAGATGAACCGCTCTGCGCCGTAGGAGAACACGACATTCGCATAGGTCATGAACACCATGGGGATCGAAACATCTTTCCGCACCTCGCGGACGAAGTCAAAGACCTTATCCGTGGTGGTCCCCGCTTTCAGGGCGCGGATGTTGGCCCTCTGAATGACCGGCCCCTCGGCGGTGGGGTCCGAGAACGGGATGCCCAGCTCAATGAGGTCGGCACCGTTTGACGCCATGGCGCGGACGGCGGCGGCGGTGGTTTCCAGATCCGGGTCGCCGCAGGTGATGAACGGAATGAACGCCTTGCCGTTGTCAAAGGCCTTTGCAATGTTACTCATGAAGATCCTCCCCTCTGTAGCGGGCAATGGCGGCGCAGTCCTTATCACCGCGGCCGGAAATGGTGATGACGATGATCTGTTCCTTGTCCATAGTGGGTGCCAGCCGGATGGCATGGGCCACGGCGTGGGCCGATTCAATGGCCGGGATGATGCCCTCGGTGCGTGCCAGATACTCGAATGCGTTCACGGCTTCGTCGTCCGTAATTGCCACATACTCGGCGCGGCCGATATCATGCAGCCATGCGTGTTCCGGGCCGATGCCGGGATAATCCAGACCGGCAGAAATGGAGTAGACCGGCGCGATCTGACCGTATTCATCCTGACAGAAATAGGACTTCATTCCGTGGAAAATGCCCAGACGGCCCGTATTGATGGTGGCGGCAGTCTCAAAGGTGTCGGTGCCGCGGCCTGCGGCCTCACAGCCGATCAGGCGCACATCTTTATCATTGATGAAATTGTAGAAACTGCCAATGGCATTGGAGCCGCCGCCCACGCAGGCAATGACGGCATCCGGCAGGCGGCCTTCCTTTTCCAGTATCTGTTCCTTAATTTCCTTGGAAATAACCGCCTGAAAATCACGCACGATGGTGGGAAACGGATGCGGGCCCATCACCGAGCCAAGGCAGTAATGGGTGTCGCTGATGCGGCTGGTCCACTCGCGCATGGCTTCGGACACGGCATCCTTTAAGGTGCCGGTGCCGCTGGTGACGGGAATGACCTCTGCGCCCAAAAGACGCATCCGGTAGACGTTCAGGGCCTGACGCTTGGTGTCCTCCTCGCCCATGAACACCACACACTCCATGCCCATCAGGGCAGCGGCAGTGGCGGTGGCAACGCCATGCTGACCGGCACCGGTCTCGGCGATGAGGCGGGTCTTGCCCATCTTCTTGGCCAGCAGCGCCTGCCCGAGAACATTGTTGATCTTGTGCGCACCGGTGTGATTCAGGTCCTCACGCTTGAGGTAGATCTTTGCACCGCCGAGGTCCTCGGTCATCTTTTTTGCATAGTACAGGCGGCTGGGGCGGCCTGCGTACTCGTTGAGCAGTTCGGTGAGCTCCCGATTGAACTCCGGGTCATCTTTGTAATGGTTGTAGGCCTCTTCCAGTTCAATGACGGCATTCATCAGCGTTTCGGGGATATATTGTCCGCCGTGGACGCCAAAGCGTCCGTTGGGGTTTGTCATGGTCGTTCATTCCTTTCCTGATTGGTCGTTTTTGCGTATCGCGGCCACGAATGCCGCCATCTTTTCGGGGTCCTTCTTCCCTGCCGTCTCAATGCCGGAGCTCACATCCACCGCATAGGGGTGCAGACGCTCCACAGCATCGGCCGCATTCTCCGGGCCAAGCCCTCCGGCAAGAAGATAGTCCCGCTTGAAATTTTTCAGCAGCGCCCAGTCAAAGGCCCTGCCCGTTCCGCCTGCGCCGGAATCCAGCAGAACAAGGTCTGCCGGGCTTTTTTCCGCCTTTGCAAGGCTTTCGGCATCCGTCACGCGGAAGGCCTGCCAGAGCGGCCTTGCGGTCAGCCCCCGCAACCGGGCAAGGTAAGCGGCATCCTCCTGCCCATGAAGCTGGGCGATATCGATAATGCCCGCATTCAGCAGGCCCGCCACCGTTTCCGGTGCTTCGTTCACGAACACGCCCACGGCCTGGATCCCGGGGGAAAGCTGTGCTTTTAATTCTGCGGCCTTTTCCCGGGAAACATACCGTCTGCTTTTGGGGGCAAACACAAAGCCGACGTACTCCGGCTGCAGGGCATTTGCCGCTGCGATGTCCTCCGGACGGGTCAGACCGCACAACTTGATCCTTGTCATAGCAGTCCTTTCAATTCCCGCAGCTTTGCGGTCTTATCCGGCGCACGCATGAGCGTTTCACCAATGAGCACTGCGTCTACCCCGATGGCTGCAAGCCCGGAAACATCTTCGGCAGTTTTTACGCCGCTTTCCGAGACAAAAAGCACATCCTGCGGGATACGGGAGCGCAGGCGGCGGCTGTTTTCGGTGTCCACCGTGAAGGTTTTCAGGTTGCGGTTGTTCACACCGAGGATGCGTGCCCCGGCGGCAAGTGCCCGGTCCACTTCGGCGTCATCATGCGCTTCCACCAGAGCGGAGAGTCCCAAGTCCTCGCAGATGGCAAGATACTCTTTGAACTGTGCATCGTTCAGAATCGCGCAGATGAGCAGCACCGCCGAAGCGCCCAGAAGCTTTGCTTCGTAGATCATGTACGCATCCACGGTAAAATCCTTGCGCAGGCAAGGTGTGGAGACAGCAGAAGCGATCTCCTTCAGATAGGCGTCACTGCCCAAAAACCACTTTGGTTCGGTCAGCACCGAGATGGCATCTGCCCCGGCGGCTTCATATTCTCTGGCGATCTGCAGGTACGGGAACTCCGGTGCGATGAGCCCCTTGGAGGGCGATGCTTTTTTACACTCGCAGATGAAGGCAAGCCCCTGCTTTGCAAGGGCTTTTTCAAACCGGAAGTCCCCTTTGGGCAGGGACAGCGCCTGCCGCTTTATTTCGACCAGCGGCAGGGTCTGCTTTGCCGTTTCCACCCGCTGCCGGGCGTGTTCGGCCAGCTGGTCTAAGATGTTCATGCATTTTCCTCCGGGCGATTGCTCACTTCGATGAACTTTTCCAGCACAGCCGCCGCCTTGCCGCTGTCGATCAGCTGTGCAGCCAGTGCGATGCCCTCCGCCACCGTCTCGGCCTTGCCGCCGATGTAGAGGGATGCGCCCGCGTTCAGCAGAACGGCGTCACGCTTGGGGCCCTTCTCGCCTGCCAGAATGGCGCGGGTGATGGCGGCGTTTTCGGCCGGGGTGCCACCCACAAGGTCGGACTTTTCGCAGCGGGTCAGCCCGAACTGCTCCGGCGTGATGGTGTAGCACTTGTACCATCCATCCTTGATCTCACACACTCTGGTGGGAGCACTGAGGGAGATCTCGTCCAGCTTATCCTTGCCGTAGACCACCATACCGCGCCGGACCCCCAGACTGATGAGCACCTGTGCCAGCGGCTCCACAAGGTATTCATCGTAGACGCCCAGCAGCTGCATGGCAGGCGAACCGGGATTGGTGAGCGGTCCAAGGATGTTGAATACGGTGCGGAAGCCCAGTTCCCTGCGGATGGGGCCCACGTACTTCATGGAGGCGTGGTACTTCTGGGCAAAGAAGAAGCAGATACCCACCTCGTTCAGCAGTTCCACGCAGCGGGCGGGGCTCTGCTGAATGTTCACGCCCAGTGCTTCCAGACAGTCGGCGGTGCCGCACTGGGAGGAGGCGGCCCGGTTGCCGTGCTTGGCCACCTTCATGCCGCCTGCCGCCGCCACCAGCGCCGAGGTGGTGGAGATATTAAAGCTGTGGGCGTTGTCGCCGCCGGTGCCTACGATCTCGAAAAGCTCCATGCCGGCATCCACCTTGGTGGCGTGGTCCCGCATGGCAGCGGCGCAGCCTGCGATCTCGTCGGTCGTCTCCGCCTTGGCGCTCTTGGTGGAAAGTGCCGCCAGAAAGGCTGCGTTCTGGGTGGGCGTGGTCTCGCCGCTCATGATCTCGTTCATCACGGCGTAGGCTTCGTCATAGGTCAGGTCCTGTTTGCTGACGATCTTCACGATTGCTTCCTTGATCATTTTCTTAACCCTCCATAAAATTTTTCAAGATCGACCGGCCCTGCGGGGTCAGGATAGATTCCGGATGGAACTGCACCCCATGGATGGGGTACTGTGTGTGCTGCACCGCCATCACCTCGCCGTCAGCGGTGCGGGCGGTGACCCGGAGCTCCGGCGGCATGGTGGCAGGGTCTGCTGCCAGCGAGTGATACCGCGCCACCAGCAGCGGGGCTTCGCAGCCCTGAAACAGCGGGCACTCCGGGTCAAATTCCACCTCGGACTGCTTGCCGTGCATCAGCTGTTTTGCGTAGGTGACGCGGGCTCCAAAGGCTGCACAGATGGCCTGATGACCCAGACAGACGCCCAGCGTGGGGATCTCTTTGCCCAGTGTGCGGGCAGTTTCCAGCGTGATGCCTGCATCCTCCGGTCTGCCCGGCCCCGGCGAAAGGATGATGCGGGCCGGATGCAGAGCACGAATCTCTTCTATCGTCAGCTCATCGTTGCGGATGACCCGGATGCCGGGGTCCAGCTCCCCCACCAGCTGGTAGAGGTTGTAGGAAAAGCTGTCGTAGTTATCAATGAGCAGTGTCATAAGCCTTCCTCCTGCGCCTGACGGAGTGCACTGACCACGGCCTGTGCCTTGTTGATGCACTCCTGATATTCCTTTTCGGGCACCGAGTCTGCCACGATGCCGGCACCGCTGCGCACGAACACCTGCCCGTTTTTCCGGTAGGCGATGCGGATGGCGATGCAGGCGTCCATATTGCCGGTGAAGTCAATGTAGCCGATGGCCCCGCCATAGATGCCGCGCTTGTTGTTTTCCAGCTCGCCGATGAGCTGGCAGGCACGTATCTTGGGCGCACCGGAAAGGGTACCGGCCGGGAGCACGGCCTCAATGGCGTCCAGTGCATCGCACTCCGGCCGAAGGACGCCGCGCACCGTAGAACCAATGTGCATCACGTGGGAATAGCGTTCGATGGAGTGCAGCTTTTCCACCTCCACCGTGCCGAACCGGCTCACCCTGCCAAGGTCGTTGCGGCCAAGGTCCACCAGCATGTTGTGTTCAGCCAGCTCCTTTTCGTCGGACAGAAGTTCGACTTCCAGTGCCTTGTCCTCCTCGTCGGTCTTTCCGCGGGGGCGGGTACCTGCCAGCGGAAAGGTGTGCAGCACGCCGTCTTCCAGCTTGACCAGCGTTTCCGGCGAGGCCCCGGCCACCTCCACATCGGTGCCGGAGAAATAGAACATATACGGCGATGGGTTGATGGTGCGCAGCATCCGGTAGGTCCCCAGCAGACTGCCTTCAAAGGGGGCCGCCAGCCGGTTGGAAAGCACGATTTGAAAGATCTCGCCCTCGCGGATGGCGTGCTTTGCCTTCTCCACCATCCGGCAGTAAGCAGACTTGTCAAAAAGCGGCTTTGGTTCGTCCAGCAGTCTTCCGGCGGGTTCCTGCTTTTGGGTTCCGGTCTGCAGAAGCTGTGCCAGACGGTTCAGCCGGAGGACGGCTTTGTTATAGTTCGTTTCCAGCGTGTCCGGCTGCAGCGGCATATTCACGATGAGCACGATCTTCTGCCTCAGGTTATCAAAGGCGATCACCTGATCGAACAGCATCAGGTCCACATCCTTGAAATTCTCCGTGTCCTGCGCCTTTGTGCGGGCCTTTGGCTCACTGTAGCCGAGGTAATCGTAGGCAAAGTAGCCTACAAAGCCGCCGGTGAAGGTGGGCAGGTATGCAAAGCGTGGGCTTTTGTACTGGACCAAAATCTCCCGCAGCACCTGCGAGGGGTTTTGTGTTTCAAAAGTGAGTTCCCCGGCCTTCATCACGCCATTCCGGCAGGTGATCTCCATTTTGGGATCCGGACCCAAAAAGGTATAGCGGCCCCACTTTTCGCTGGGCTGGGCGCTTTCCAGCAGGTAGCAGTGGGTGGAGACGTTCTTTAAAATTTTCAGTGCTTCAATGGGCGTGCAGATATCTGCCAGGATCTCACAGCTGACCGGCAGCACATCATATCTGCCTGCCGCCGCAGTGGTTTTTACTTCATCCAGCGTGGGCTGTATCTTCATGGCCGCTTCCCCTTTCTGTAAAAACAAAAACTCCTCCGGCTCTTCTGCCGAAGGAGTATAAAACAAAACGCCCCCGACAGAAGAACTCTCTTCTGTCAGGGACGAATAAAGCTTGGCCTTTTATCCGCGGTACCACCCTGATTTCATGGGTATGACCCCATGCACTTGGCGGGATGCCAACACATCCCCGGCAACTGACGTACGCCCTCACGTTGCAGAATACTGTGCGGTAAAAGCACCGCAGTTCCCTGCACCCTCAGCGGTCCATTTCAGGAAAAGTGACGCAAAATCACACTTTCCTTGACGAACTGTTTCCGGTCTGCTTCTCAGCTGCGCAGGCTCTCTGTACAGGCGTGGTTCGCCGTTATCTCCGCTTCAACGGTTTAGTGTATTGAATTTGGCTATATTAAACCACGGATTTTTCGTTTGTCAATACCTGTTTGCAAATTTTTCAAAATCAGCCTATGTTTGCAGTGGGTTCAGTGCTTCCGGCGGCCGTTCGTGCTGGAAAACTTCACCGCTTTTGCCGGTCTGCGGCGGCTGTGCAGCGCACTGTAATAGCCAAAGGCTGTGCCGCATAAGCCGCCCACAATGTGCATGAAGTTTGCCACATTATCATGCACAAAAATGATATCGTACACCTGCTGACCGAAGTACAGCGCTGCAACCAGCAGCATGGTGACCGGAATGCCTCCGGAAAAGCCCGCCAGCGAGGAGAGCATGATGAGCATGAACACGATGCCGGACGCGCCCAGCAGCCCCGAACGCGGGAACAGCACGCATTGCAGCACACCGGTGACCAGAGCGGTGAACACCATGCCGCACAAAAGCGGCTTGCTGCCGTACTTTTCTTCCATTGGCGGGCCAACAACGAGCAGCAGCAGCATGTTGTTCAGAAAGTGGTCCCAGCTGGCATGGCCCAGCACATGGCCGAACAGCCGGATGTAGAACAGCGGGTCCTTCAGCGAGGAGCGGTAGACACAGAACAGGTGCATGGTTGTCCACCCGTCCGTCCACTGGTCGAGGAACAGCACCAGAAGTGACAGCAGGAAAAATGTGAGGATCACAGGGGAGTTGTATTGCAGCTCCAGTTTTAATTTGACTTTTTTCGTGAGTTGTCATTCCCTTCTTTGTATATCTGTAGGACATGCCAGTGTGTCGGCAGCCTTATCAGGGCTGCGGGTCGGAAGCTTCCTCCTCGGACACGAATTCGAGTTGCGGCACCCAACGGATGCTTTGTGCCTTGAGCAGCACTCGCATCCTGCTGGCCGCTGCCCCAACAGCAACTCCTTGTTTCCGCCGCAGGCGGCAGTCGTTGCTGTTGCAGGCCATTCCATCGCCCGCCCTACTGCCTGCGGCAGCAGGGTCCCACCCCAGCGGACGGTCCTCGGAGAAACTCCCGCACACGCGGGAGAGATTGCCATCCGGCAGCTTTTAGGCCGATACGGGCTGTGCACCGTGGAGCGGCTGTGTGCGCTGTGCGGGGCACTGTACCCGCAGGCTGCCCCGGATTGCGCCCTTGCGGCACAGCGGGCGCGGCAGCTGGAAGCCGACGGCGTATGCTGCCGGGTGAGCCAGCTGGCGGTGAACGGCCGCGACCTGATGGCGGCGGGCATTCCGGCAGGGCCTGCGCTGCGCCGGGTACTGGAAGCACTGCTGGACGGCGTGATACGCGCAGAATACCCCAATGAAAAACCGGCGCTGCTGGCTGCGGCGCAGAAAATTATAGCGTCTTGACAAGCGGTTTATGCTGCGGTAGTATTATACTACTGCTTTAGTATGTTGAACCCATAAAAGGAGAACCTATGACCACTCAGAACCCTGCAAACCGTCCCCGCGCCCTCATTGCCATGAGCGGCGGCGTGGATAGCTCGGTGGCGGCCTGTCTGATGCAGCAGGCGGGCTACGACTGCACCGGCATCACCATGCGGCTTACCCACAACGAAACGCTGGGACAGTCCGGTTACCAGACCTGCTGCTCGGAGAAAGATATCGAGGATGCCGCCGAGGTGGCTTTTGCGCTGGATATGCCGTATCAGGTACTGGATTTCACCGCCGACTTCCGGGCGCAGATCATTGAAAAATTCATCCGCGTCTACGAGGCGGGCGGCACCCCCAACCCCTGCATCGACTGCAATAAATATATGAAGTTCCGCCACCTGCTGGACTGGGCAGAGGAACACGGCATGGAGTATGTGGTCACCGGCCACTACGCCCGGGTGGAGCAGGACGCAGAAACCGGCCGCTGGCTGCTGAAAAAGGGCTTGGACGAGGGCAAGGATCAGAGTTATGTGCTGTATAACCTTACGCAGGAGCAGCTGGCACATATCCGCCTGCCGCTGGGTGCACTGCACAAGACCGAGGTGCGCAAGATCGCGCAGGAGCACAGCTTTATCAACGCCCAGAAGCACGACAGCCAGGATATCTGCTTTGTGCCGGACGGCGACTACGCCCGCTTTATGGAGCAGTTTACCGGCAAGCACTACCCCGCCGGGGATTTTCTGGATCAGAGCGGCAAGGTGGTGGGCACCCACAGCGGCGCGGTGCGCTACACGCTAGGACAGCGCAAGGGGCTTGGTCTTGCGCTGGGCGCACCGGTGTACGTCTGCGGCAAGGATATGCAGGCCAATACCGTCACCGTCGGGCCGGAAAGCGAACTGTTTGACCGCATCGTCTACGCAGAGGATGTGAACTGGATCGCCATCCCGGCGCTGACCGAGCCGCTGCGGGTCACCGCCCGCACCCGGTATCATCAGGCGGAGCAGCAGGCCACCGTTTACCCCGCAGAAAACGGTTTCCGACTGGAATTTGACCAGCCCCAGCGTGCCCCCACCCCGGGGCAGGCTGCCGTGCTGTATCAGGGCGATGTGGTGCTGGGCGGCGGCACCATCACCCGCGTAGAAAAGTAAGGAGAACAAAATGCAGGATCAGTATTCCCGCACCCAGCTGCTGCTGGGTGCAGAGGCTATGGAAAAGCTGCACCGCGCCCGGGTGGCAGTGTTTGGCATCGGCGGCGTGGGCGGCTACACGGTGGAGGCACTGGCACGCAGCGGCGTGGGCGCACTGGATCTGATCGATGACGATAAGGTCTGTCTGACCAACCTCAACCGTCAGATCATCGCCACCCGCAGCACGGTAGGGCAGTATAAGGTGGATGTGGCAGAACAGCGCATCCACGATATCGACCCCAACATCAAGGTGACCACCCACCGGTGCTTCTTTGGCCCGGAGACGCAGGACGATTTCGATTTTACCCAGTACGACTATGTAGTGGATGCCATCGACACCGTTACCGGCAAGCTGGCGCTGGTGATGAAGTGCAAGGAGGTGGGCACGCCCATCATCTGCTCCATGGGCGCAGGCAACAAGATGGACCCCACCCGCTTTGAGGTGACCGACATCTACAAGACCTCTGTCTGCCCGCTGGCCAAGGTGATGCGTACCGAGTGCCGCAAGCGCAAGATCAAGCACCTGAAGGTGGTCTACTCCAAAGAGCCTGCCATGACCCCCATCGAGGATGACTCCATTAGCTGCAAGAACCACTGCATCTGTCCCCCGGGCACCCAGCGCAAGTGCACTGTGCGCCGTGCAGTGCCGGGCTCCAACGCCTTTGTGCCCTCGGTGGCCGGTCTGATCATCGGCGGCGAAGTCGTCAAAGACCTTGTGGGCTTTGTACCGCTGAAGGGGTAAAACAGACCACAGCTTCCTTGCTGCGTGGGACGATTTAAAATGCGCGCCGCGTTGCTCTGCGCATAAGCTAAGGAAAAATATTTATAATTTCGGAATACCGGAGCGTCTGCGGACGCTCCGGGATTCCGTTTTCACAGGTAGGGCAGTAATGGTAAACTGTATTTGCAGCGCCGCTTTCTGCGAAAGCGCGGCGCTGCGGGAAAGGCAGCATCTTGTCTTTACGACCCTTTCCGTGAAAAATGCGTTTGGAGCGCTCCGCAGAGCGCGACAAACGCAAAATTTAGAATGATAATTCCGCTGAAAATGGTCAGAGCAACAGCGGAGACCATTCAAAATCGTATTTTTTCAGCGCTGCAACGTCCCATAACATAAAATTGCAACCAATTTGCAATTTTGTATTGCAATTGGGAAGCATATCGTGTATAATCTTCCCTGCACGAAAATGCAAACTGATTGCAAATTATTGAGAGACGACCCCCTGCGGGTCTTTGGAGCGATTATTTATGGAACTGTTTCTGGATGTTCTGGGCGAAACTCTGGTGGATACCGCCAAGATGCTGCCCTTTCTGTTTTTGGCCTATCTGCTGATCGAGTATATCGAGCACCGCCACGGCGAGCGCATCGAAGCGCTGCTGGCGGGCGGCGGGCGCTGGGGCGCTGTGCCGGGCGCAGTGCTGGGCTGTGTGCCGCAGTGCGGCTTCTCTGCCATTGCGTCCAACTTCTACGCCTCCCGGGTCATCACGCTGGGCACGCTGATGGCAGTGTACCTTGCCACCAGCGATGAAGCCATCCCGCTGCTGGTGTCCATGCCCGCCTACTGGGATAAGCTGGCCGTCCTGATGGTCATCAAGGTGGTGTATGCCATCGTGGTGGGCTTTGTGCTGGACTTTGTGCTGCGGGGCGTGCTGCCCAAGGGGCTGCGGGGCGGCTACACCGGCCATGCGGACGAGGTGGACTGCCACGAGGAGCACAGCGATGCCGAGGGCAACGAAAAGCCCATCTGGCAGGCGGCGCTGCGCCACACGCTGGAGATCTTTGTGTTCATCTTCGCTTTCAGTCTGGTGTTCGGCATGATCGTGGAAGGCGTGGGCGAGGACGTGTTCGCCGAGATGCTGGGCGGCATGGGCTTCTTCCAGCCGGTGGTGGCGGCTCTGGTGGGCTTGATCCCCAACTGTGCCGCCAGCGTGCTGCTGACCCAGCTGTATGTGGAAGGTGCGCTGCGCTTTTCCAGCCTTGTGGCGGGGCTGTGCACCGGTGCGGGTGTGGGCTTGGCGGTGCTGTGGCGCGCCAACCCCTCGTGGAAGCAGAACCTCTTCATCACCGGCCTGACATGGGCCGCCGGTGCCTTTGTGGGCGTAGCCATGCAGGTGGTCGTGGCGGTGTTTGCCTGATAAGGAAAGATGTTTTGAATTTCGGGACAGTGGAATGCCTGCGGGCATTCTGCTGTCCCATTTTTCTTTTCCCCCTCTCCCGCTGGACTTTGAAATGTGTTATACTGGGAGAAAACGATGCACACAGGAGAGATGACCATGCAATATAAGATTCTGGCAAGCGATTACGACAACACGCTGATGCCCTTTGGCGAGGCAAAGCCCCGCCCGGCGGTGGTAAAGGCGGTAAAAAAACTGCAGGCTGCCGGGGGCAAGTTCGTGCTCAGCACCGGCCGCTCCTACCCGGCCATCCGGGACAAAAACCAGTTGGGCGGCATCCGGTACGACTACGCCATTACCTGCAACGGTGCCTGCGTGGTGGACAGGCAGGGCAACGTAATAGCCGAGCATCCGCTTACCAGCGAGGAAATGTATGTGCTGGTGGATTTTTGCGAGGATTATAACTACCCGCTGCAATTCAATTTCCGGGATGCCTATTACGCCTACTGCGAGTACGAGTATCTGCACACCGGCTATCAGATGATGAACAGCCCTGGGCTGGACTGCGTGGACGGCGAGGATCAGGACAGGCATCTGGTGGATATGCCCCACGCCGCCTTTGCCGCCATGCCGCCGCAGGAAGTGGAGCGCTTCCACGAAAAATACGGCTACCTTGGCCTGCACTGGATGCAGACGGGCGCGCAGAACGCGGACGGCTACTGCTACTACGATATCGTGCGCGGCGGCATGGATAAGGGCGTAGGCCTTGCCGACCTGTGCGCACAGATGGGGCTTACGCTGGCAGATGCCGTGGCTGTGGGCGATTCTGCCAACGATGTGGGGATGCTGAAAGCTGCGGGCCTGAGTGCCTGCATGGCAAACGGCACCCCGGACGCCAAGGCCGCTGCCGACCGGATCATCGGGGACGTGCGGGAGGACGGCGTGGCAGCGCTGATCGAGGAGCTGTGGTTCGACGGCCCCCGTGCGGAGCCCTCCGGCAAGGACTTTGGCTCTGCATGGGGCAATATTGAAAGCGCAGGCGGCAGCTTATGAGCTTTGCGCCGGTATACGATGACCGCAGCCGGGCACTGATCTTGGGCACATGGCCCAGCCCCAAAAGCCGGGAGATGGCCTTTTACTACGGTCATCCACAAAATCGGTTCTGGCCGCTGCTGGCGGCGCTGACCGGGGAGCCGCTGCCCGCGCGGGAGGATATCGCCGCCAAAAAGCAGCTGCTTTTGCGCCACGGGCTGGCGCTGTGGGATACGCTGGAAAGCTGCACTATCACTGGCGCGTCGGATGCTTCTATCCGGGATGTGGTGCCCAACGATATCGCCGGGCTGCTGCGCAAGGCGCCCATCCGGGCGGTGTTCTGCAACGGTGCCACAGCCTACCGTATCTATACAAAATATCAGCAGCCGCTTACCGGCATCCCGGCTGTCCGTCTGCCAAGTACAAGTCCCGCCAACGCCGCGTGCAGCCCCGCCCGGCTGGAAGAGCTTTGGGGCGCTGCGCTGGCAGACTGGATCGTAAAATGATGACAAGGCTGTAAATTCTTTTGCGGGATACTTGCGTTTTTTTGCGGACGTTGTATTATGGATATTATAAGGGGCGCACTGCCCCGGACAAGGAGAAATGACCATGAGCAAGATCATCCGCACCCAAAAGCCCAGCGTGCTGCCTTTTTACGCCATGGCGCTGGTGTTCGTGGTGCTGTGCGCAGTGCTGCCGGTATACAAATTATGGGCGCTGCTGGTGGCGCTGGGCGGTGCCGCCGTGGCTTTTGGTGTGGCACAAAAGACCTGCCCGCCCCGGGTGGTGGAGCGGGAAGTACCCTTCCACACCGGTGTGGAGGATGTGGATCAGATGCTGACCGATATCCAGCAGAAGCTGGACACCCTGCACGCGCTGAACGAGGCTTTGCCCGACCCGCAGCTGTCTGCCGCCATGACCCGCATGGAAAAGGCGGGACGCTCCATCGTGGAAACCGTGGAAGCAAACCCCGCCAAGGCAAAGCAGGTGCGCCGGTTTGCCAACTACTACCTGCCGGATGCCGTAAACGTTCTGCAGCAGTACGCAAAGCTTGCAAAGCAGGGTGTGCGGGGCGAGAACGCCGCCGCCATCCGCGCCGAGGTGGAGCACAACGCTGCCTCCATTGCCGCCGCTTTTGAAAACCAGCTGGATGCCCTGTATGCGGCAGAGAGCATGGATCTGTCCGCAGACCTGACCGTTTTGCAGAATATGCTGAAAGGGCAGGGTCTGAGCAAGTAAAATCAGAATATCCCCTCGGGATTTTGAAAGGAAGGAATCACTTATGGCTGACAATACCCTGAATTTTGATCTGGATGCCCCCGCAGTGCCCACCCTGACGCTGGACCCCACCCCCGCAGCTGTGCCGCAGGAGGAAAAGCCCGCCGCTGCCCCTGCCCCGGAAGCACAGGTGAACCTGACCCCCGAGGAGCAGGCCATGGTGGATCAGTTTGCCCAGAAGATCGATATCACCAACAGCCAGCAGGTGCTGCAGTACGGCTCTGCCTGCCAGAAGAAGATCGGCGATTTCTCCGAAGCAGCCCTCTCCAAGGTGTCCACCAAGGATCTGGGCGAGGTGGGCGATATGATCACCGACCTCATCGGCGAGCTAAAGAGCTTTGACGCCAACGAGGAACAGCAGAAGGGCATCATGGGCTTCTTCAAAAAGAAAACCAGCCAGCTGGATGCCCTCAAGACCAAGTACGACAAGACCGAGACTAACGTGGAAAAGATCCAGTCCATGCTGGAAGCCCATCAGGTGCAGCTGCTCAAGGATATCGCCATGCTGGACAAGATGTATGAGCTGAACATGGCCTACTTCAAGGAGCTGAGCATGTATATCCTTGCCGGCAAGAAAAAGCTGGCCGATGTGCGTGCCAACGAACTGCAGCAGGCTATGGACAAGGCCAAGGCCTCCGGTCTGCCGGAGGACGCACAGGCCGCCCGCGACCTTGCCGATCAGTGCGAGCGTTTTGAGAAAAAGCTGTATGATCTGGAACTGACCCGCAATATCAGCCTGCAGATGGGCCCCCAGATCCGTCTGCTGCAAAACAACAACACCATGATGGCAGAAAAGATCCAGTCCACCATCGTGAACACCATCCCGCTGTGGAAGAACCAGATGGTGCTGGCACTGGGTCTGGCACACAGCCAGCAGGCCATGCAGGCAGAGCGTGCCGTGACCAACATGACCAACGACCTGCTGAAGAAGAACGCCGAGGCGCTGAAGATGGGAACCATCGAGACCGCCAAGGAGAGCCAGCGCGGCATCGTGGATATCGAGACGCTGCAGCAGACCAATAAGAGCCTGATCGAGACGCTGGACGAGCTGAACAAGATCCAGAGCGAGGGACGCGCAAAGCGTGCCGCCGCCGAGCAGGAGCTGACCCGCATCGAGGACGAGCTGAAAACCAAAATGATGGAGATCCGGAGCTGAAATGGCAAACGCTGATTTTTCTCAGAACAACAAACAAACCGCTCCCGGCGGCTTTGACGCGGGCAGCTACCGCGAAAAAGCAAAGCCGGAGCAGGCCGTAAGGCTGACGCCCCGCCAGCAGAAGCTGGCCGCACTGGAAGCAAAGCTGCCCGCTGCGCTTTCCACCCGGGCGGCGGCGCTGGCTTTGAGCGTAGTGGTGATGCTGGCGGCTTTCTTTGGCTTTGGCAGCGCCAAGCTGCGCGGCAAGTACAACACCGCCCACCAGTGGTTCACCGCAGGGGTCGCCGCCGACAACGGCTATAACCTGAGCGAGGAACTGACCACCCGGGAGAACACGGCCGCAAATATCCTCACCACCGCCTCCAATACCCTTGGCGCAGACAGTGCCGAGGCGCTGGCTGCACAGACGGCGCTGAACGATTTCTCCGCTTGTCTGCAGGCGGTGCAGAACGGTGGCAAAAGCCAGACGCTGACCTCGCTGCCCTACTATCAGGGCAGCACGATGCACGCGCTGTATCAGGCCGACCAGGCGCTGGGCGCTGCCATCGACCAGCTGTACGCAAAATTGCAGGAGCAGGCCGCAGACCCCATGAAGATGGGCGCGGTGCAGGGGCAGTACGGCCAGTTCAACAGTGCAGCCACCATCATCGGCACCTTGCAGTACAATACGGCGGTGTATGAATATCAGAAGGATGTCGGCGGCTTCCCGGCCAGTGTGCTGGGAGCTTTGTCCGGCGTAAAGGAGGTTGAGCCCTTCGCATGAAAAACTTTGCAAAACGCATCAGCGCACTGGTGCTGGCCGTGGTGGTCAGTGCGGCGGTGCTGTGCCCGGCGGCCTTTGCTGCCCAGCTGCCCAGCCTGCCCAAGGGCGAGTGTGTGGTGGACGATGCCGGTGTGCTGAGCAGCAGCACCGTGCAGACCATCACCGAACTGAACGCCCAGCTGGAATCCAGCTGCAGCGGCGCACAGATCGGTGTACTGACAGTAGAGTACACAGGTAATGATTCCACAGAGGATTACGCCACACAGGCTTTCAACGCGTGGGGCATCGGTTCGTCCTCCCAGAATAACGGCGTGCTGATTTTGCTGGTAATGGAATCGGCGCAGTACGCGGACGGCGACTACTACCTGACCTACGGCGATGGCTTCCGCAACACCACGCTGGCAAAGCAGTCCAGTGCCATCGCTCAGACCATGGAAGATCAGTTCGCCGCAAAGGATTATGACGGTGCAGTGACCACCTGTGCCCGGAACGTGGCAAACACCATTGCGGACATCTACGGGGTCAACCTTTCCGGCAGCGTGGGCAACGGCAGTACCGTGCAGCCCGGGTATCAGGGCAGCCAGAGCAGCGGCGGCAGCACCCTGACCGACATCTTGACCCTTGTGGTCGGTGCTGTTCTGCTTATCGTCATCATCCGGTCAATGGCCTATGTTTTTGCCAGCCCCTGCGGCTGGCTGTGGTGCTTCGGCGGACCCCGTCCTCCTTACAGACGACGTGGCCGCCGCGGCCCGCCGCCGCCCCCGCCGGGCGGCTACTACGGTGGCTCCCGTGGCCCCCGGTCTCCGCGCGGCGGCGGCTTTGGCGGCATGGGCGGCGGCTCCTTCGGGGGCGGTGCCGGGCGCGGCGGTTTCGGCGGCGGCAGCTTTGGCGGCGGCTTCGGCGGCATGGGCGGCGGTTCCAGCCACGGCGGCGGCGGTGGCCGTGGGCGGTAATGAAAATAAAAAGAGAAAGGCAGTGGCTTTGATATGTACCCCCAATACTGGACACCCAGTATGGGGGTATTTTTATGCGATACAGTTATAAGCACAAAAAGAAGTGTGTTGAATTGTACCGACAAGAGAAATGGCCAGAAACACCAGACGGAGTAAAGGAGAAGCGATTTCACGATACGGTTCGGATTTGGGTTCGAATAGAAGATGCTTGTGGTCCAGAAGCACTAAGACACAAAAATCAAAACAAAGTGTGACAGATACAGTATACGAAACATTGCTCTAGCAGAACGCTCCACCGTTCAATGAGGACAGCTTTTGACAGCTGTCTTTTTTGTTTTATATAGTGTTTTTTCCTTTCGCTGTAACAGCGGATAAGAAGAGTTGAACTCGTAAAGCCCCGCCTGCGGTGGGGCAAGGAACGCATGAGGTGACCGCCGTGTACAGCTTTTTCGGCTTCGTACTGTTTGCTCATCAGGCAGTACTTCTGCTGTCGGGGGATTTTTGTGTCCGATATTTTACAAAAAATTCACGCTGGCAGGGTTGCCGCCGCATACCGGATGTGCTATGATGAAGTGCAAAATTTCAAGCGGAGCGATGAATTTTGATTTGTCAAGCTCGCGGAATCAGGAGGAACTACCATGCAGAAGAATTATGTGCAGGAAATTCTGAGCATCATTCACAGCGGTCTGCCCAAGGCAGAGCTGGCCGAAAAACTGTCTGATTACCATGAAAAGGATCTGGCGGATGCGTTGGAGGCACTGACCCCCGCCGAACGTCAATCGCTCTATTCCATTCTGGGCGTGGATACTGTTGCCGAGATCTTTACTTATCTGGACGATGCCGAGCCGTACCTGAAAGAGCTGCCCAGCCATGAAGCTGCAAAGGTCATTTCCAACATGGACTCGGACGATGCGGTGGACGCGCTGGAAGACCTTGACGATACCGATAAGAACGAGATCGTCAACAAGCTGGACAAAGACTCGGTTGAAGATGTGAAGATGCTGCTCTCGTATGACGAGGATGAGATCGGCAGTAGAATGACAACCAACTACATCTCCATCAAAAACGATATGACCATCCGGCAGGCGATGAGCGAGCTGGTGAAACAGGCCGGAGAAAACGATAACATCTCCACGCTGTATGTGGTGGACGAAAACGAGCACTTCTATGGTGCAATCGACCTGAAAGACCTCATCATTGCACGTGCAGAGGAAAGTCTGGAAAGCCTGATCGTCCGCTCTTATCCCTACGTCACAGACCGGGAGCAGATCAGCGATTGTATCGACCGCATCGTGGACTACGCGGAGCGCAGCCTGCCGGTGCTGAACGATGCCGGCAAGCTGGTGGGCATCATCACATCGTCCGATGTGGTCGAGCTGGTCGATGATGAGATGGGCGATGATTACGCAAAGCTGGGCGGTCTGACCGGCGAGGAGGATCTGAACGAAAGCGTTTTTGAAAGCGTGAAAAAGCGTCTCCCGTGGCTGATCGCTTTGCTGTTCCTCGGGATGCTGGTCTCCTCGGTCGTCGGCGCGTTTGAATCAGTGGTGGCGGTGCTGCCGGTGGTCATCTGCTTCCAGTCCATGGTGCTGGATATGGCCGGTAACGTTGGCACCCAGTCGCTGGCAGTGACCATCCGTGTGCTGGTGGATGAAAACCTGACCCTTTCCAAAAAGCTGCAGCTGCTCTGGAAGGAGACCCGCGTGGGTCTGTTGAACGGTGCAATTCTGGCCGTGATGGCTTTGGGTTTTCTGGGCTGCTACATCCACTTTTTCAAGGGCTATGTCTGGACCTCGGCGTTTTTGCTGTCCGGCTGCGTCGGGCTGTCGCTGATCGTGTCCATGGTCATTTCCAGTCTGGTGGGCACGCTGATCCCGATGCTGTTCCACAAGATCCATATCGACCCGGCGGTTGCCTCCGGCCCGCTGATCACCACGATCAACGATCTGGTGGCGGTTGTGGTCTACTATGGCCTTGCCATGGTCGTGCTGATCGATCTGTTCCATCTTGCATGATAAGAAATAAAGCAGGAGCCGGTGCACCAAATGTGATATGTCGGTTCCTGTTTTTCTTTGCGCAGGGGCTTATAGCAATTCAACTTTTTATCGCAAATATGCTGGCGGGGCCTTATACCGGCTGGTTTTGTCCCTTGTGATGTTCCGAAGGCGCAGCTGGATGGTCAGCCTGTCCGAAGATCTGGAACAGCATCGTCCACTTTAGCAAAAGCGCGGCAAATCGCATCTGTCCATACAAACAAAAAGCTGCCGCACGGAAACGTGCAGCAGCCTATGAGAAAATAAAGGAGAAACGCAGGGTTATAGCAATTCAACTTTTTAATGCCCCAGCAACAGCGTTGAATTGCATATCGCAAATATGCTGTTTGAATGTTGCGCTAATTTCTTGTCTTGCGATAAAAAAGATTATTTGCCCAGATGCCAGATGTCGCGGTCGTACTCGGCAATGGTGCGGTCAGAGGAGAACATACCCGCCTTGGCAATGTTCACCAGACACTTGCGCCGCCAGCCCATGGGGTCGCAGGCGTAATCGCTGAGGGCCTGTCCCTTGCGCACAATGTAGGCGTTGAAGTCCGGCAGGGTCTGGAACCAGTCTTTATGGATCAGCTCGTCGTGCAGGCGGGTCAGGTTTTCGGCATGACCGGCGGCCAGCATCTCCGGCCCGGTCAGGAAGCTGATGGCGCGGCGGATGTTGGCATCGCCCTCCACCCACTGGGCGGGGTCGTAATCGCCCACGGCGTAGCGGTGGATGACCTGATCGGAGGTCTGACCGAAGATATAGATGTTCTCTTCGCCCACCTGCTGGCTGATCTCCACGTTGGCACCGTCCATGGTGCCCAGCGTCAGCGCGCCGTTCAGCATGAATTTCATGTTGCCGGTGCCGGAAGCTTCCTTGGAGGCAAGGCTGATCTGCTCAGAAAGGTCGCAGGCCGGGATCAGCTTTTCGGCGGCGGTGACGTTGTAGTTCTCCACAAACACCACCTGCAGCCACTTGGACACCTCCGGGTCTGCGGCGATGACCTTGGAGAGGGTCAGCAGCGCATGGATGATGTCTTTTGCAATGGTGTAGGCGGGCGCGGCTTTTGCACCGAAGATGCTCACCAGCGGAGCGGCGGGCAGGTGCCCGGCCTTGATCTCGTAGTACTGATGGATGAGGTACAGCAGGTTGAGCTGCTGGCGCTTATACTCGTGCAGGCGCTTGGACTGGATATCGAACACGGCATCGGTGTTCACAGTCACCTTCTGGGTGTGCAGCAGCCAGTCGGCCAGTGCTTCCTTGTTGGCCTTTTTCACAGCGGTCAGCTCGCTGAGCACCGTCTCGTCCTCGGCAAAGGCCAGCAGTTTTTCCAGCTCGGCGGCGTCCTTGCGGAAGCCGGAGCCAATGTGCTTTTCCAGCGTGGCGGTCAGGCGCGGGTCGCACTCCAGCAGCCAGCGGCGGAAGGTGATGCCGTTGGTCTTATTGTTGAACTTTTCCGGGTACAGCTCGTAGAAGCCGTGCAGCTCGGAATTTTTCAGGATCTCGGTGTGCAGCGCCGCCACGCCGTTAGTGGAGTGGGTGAAGTGGATGTCCATGTGTGCCATGTGCACCAGGTCGTCCTTGTCGATGATGGCAAGGCTCTCGTCCTCGGTGCGGGTGCGTGCCAGTGCATCCAGCTTTTCGATGATGGGCATCAGCTGCGGCACCACGGCATCCAGATAGGCGCGGGGCCACTTTTCCAGTGCTTCGGCCAGAATGGTGTGGTTGGTGTAGGCGCAGGTCTTGGTAACGATCTCCACCGCTTCCTCGAACTCAATGCCGCGCGCGCCCAGCAGGCGGATCAGCTCCGGGATGACCATGCTGGGGTGGGTGTCGTTGATCTGGATGGCGGCGTAGTCTGCCAGATCATGGTAGTTGCAGCCCCGGGCGGCGCACTCGGCCAGAATGAGCTGTGCACCGGCAGAGATCATCAGGTACTGCTGGTATACCCGCAGACGGCGGCCGGCTTCATCGGAATCGTCCGGGTAGAGGAAGAGGGTCAGATTCTTGTCGATAGCGGTCTTATCGAAGGCAATGCCGTCATGGACGATGCTCTCGTCAATGGTGTCCAGATCGAACAGGTTCAGGGTGTTGGTGCGTCCCTCGTAGCCGGTGACCGCCAGCTTGTACAGCCGGGCGGTGTACTCCTTGCCCGCCAGTTCCACCGGGTAGGTGGTGTCGGTCTTTTCCGCCCAGCTGTGGGCAGTCAGCCACGGGTCGGGCTTTTCGTTCTGCACGCCGTCCTCAAAGGACTGATGGAACAGACCAAAATGGTACCGCAGACCTACGCCGTCGCCGGGCAGGTTCAGCGTTGCCAGAGAGTCGAGGAAGCAGGCAGCCAGACGCCCCAGACCGCCATTGCCCAGAGAAGGCTCCGGCTCTACCTCTTCAATGTCGGAAAGGCGCTTTCCGGCAGCAGCCAGCGCAGACCGGGCTTCGTCGTACAGCCCCAGATTGATGAGGTTGTTGGACAGCAGCTTGCCAATAAGGAATTCGGCGCTGATATAGTACAGCTTGCGCCCGGTGACCGGCTGCACACGGTCGGCGCTCTTCTGCCGCACAAGTTCCAGCAGTGCCAGATACAGCTCCTGGTCGGTGCAGTCTGCCAGCAGCTTGCCGGTAATACTCTGTAACGTTTCGGTAAAGCTCATAAAAGCATCCTCCTTTGCTAGGGTGTATCTGAAAAGTCGAAAATTCAGTCTGTTTCTCTGTTTTCAGATACACCTTACGGAAAACAGGTTTAACATCTGTACCTCAAGATATACCACATAGAACCTTCAAAATCTTGCCTAAATAGTGCAAACTATGGTACAATCCTATCATCAGGGGGGTGAGACGATGCAAAATCAGGCATCTTTGCAGGAGACAAAACAGCACGGTGCAGTGCGCTTTCCGTTCAATCTGTACCCCTGCACCATTCCGGGGGATTTTCAGCAGGTGGCACTCCACTGGCACGAGAGCATGGAGCTGGTCTTTGTCAAGCAGGGCACAGGGCTGGTGCAGGTGGGCGCTGTGACCTACCCGGCCTACCGGGGGGATATCTTCCTTTTTGCCCCGGGCACGCTCCATGCGCTGCGGCAGGCAGAGGAGCAGCGCATGGAATACGAAAATATCATCTTTGAACCGGAGCTGCTGGGCGGCGCGGAGGACCTTTGCGCCGAAAAGTATCTGCTGCCGCTGCAAAGCGGGCGGCTTTCGCTGCCGGTGCGTCTGACCCCGAACGATTTGTGCTATCTGCAAGCCGCCGCCTGCCTGCGGGAGCTGGAAGATGCCAACCGCGCCAAGCGCCCCGGCTACGAGCTGCTGGTAAAAGGGGCGCTGCTGCGCTTTCTTGCCCTGCTCATTGCGCAGGGCAGGCAGTGTCTCCCCACCGAAACTGCCGACACCCAGCGGCTGAAAACGGTGCTGCAATGGCTTTCGGCACATTATGCCGAGCCGCTCCGGGTGGCGGATGCAGCCGGGGTCTGCTCCTTCAGCGCCAGCCATTTTATGCGCTGGTTCCGGCAGATGACCGGGCAGAGTTTTATCTCCTTTCTGAATGAGTACCGGCTGAACACCGCCGCCGAGGTGCTGCAGACCACGGACGAGACTGTGCTGACTATCGCCACCCGGTGCGGGTTTGAAAACCTTTCCTATTTTAATCGGGCGTTCAAGGCGCATTTTGGCATGACCCCGCGGGAGTACCGAAAAAAATAAGCAGGGCTAGGCCGTTGCGCTTTTCGGAGAAAAGCGCAACGGCCTAGGGATTTTTTGCAGGGTGCGGGCAGGCTGCGGCGGAGCGCCCGGAGCAAAAGAAAAAGCGATGACCCGTGCAGGTGGGTCATCGCTTTTCTCGTCCCTTGCGGGACAGGCAGGGTAAATGATAAGAAGGTAAATGAAGAAAATAGCAAGGTGAAAAACAAAGGCGTGTGCGGAGCCGAATTTGCTGCTCCAAAGTGAAGATGTATCCAAGTTTCGCTTTTGTTGGATACAACATACCACTTCAGAACAAAAATTGCAAGAGGTTTTTTAAAATTTTTGCCCAAAATTACGCGGGAAATCGCATTTTTGTAGAAACGCACAAATTTTACGGAAAGTTCCCGGCAAACTGACGAACAAGCATAAAAACGGAACAACAGCCGCAAGACCGCACAGGGATACCTTTATAAAACCGGCGGGCAATGGAAGTTAGGCGTGGAAAGCTGATTTTCGTGGGATATAGCCTGCACCGCTTTACAAGCAGCCGGGGGTGTGTTAAGATGGACACATCTGCTGTAACCGGAAAAATGCACGCGCCGGGCAGCGGCGGCGTACCGGGAAAAGTGCCCGGTGCCGGGAGGGGAGAAACGAATGACAAAGCTACTGCATGGCAATGAAAAAAACAGGCTGACCGGCGGGCGAGAGCCGCTGTTCAGCCAAAAGGAGCTGCTGGTACTGGCCATCCCGCTGCTGGTGGAGCAGCTGCTGGAAGTGACGGTGGGCATGGCCGACACCATGATGGTGTCCCGCTGCGGCGAGGCAGCAATCTCCGGCGTCAGTCTGGTGGATATGATCAACAACCTTATCATCGTGCTGTTTGCGGCGCTGGCTACCGGCGGCGCGGTGGTGGTAAGCCAGTATCTGGGCGCAAAGGACAGGCCGGATGCCGACAAAAGCGCCGGTCAGCTGCTGCTGCTCAGCGGCTTGTCCGGTGCGGTGATCGGCGCGGTATGCTTTGTGCTGGCACGCCCCATGATCCGGCTGTTCTACGGCTCTATTGATACCGACGTGCTGGACGCAGGCGTGAAATATTTGCAGATCATCGCCCTCAGCTACCCGTTTCTGGCGCTGTATAACGGCGGCGCGGCGCTGTTCCGCAGCATCGGCAACTCCAAGATCTCCATGCAGATCAGCTTTCTGATGAACATCATCAACATCGTGGGCAACGCAGTGTGCATCTTCGGCTTCAAAATGGGAGTGGACGGCGTAGCGTGGCCCAGCGTGGTGTCCCGCGTGGTGGCTGCGGCGCTCATCCTGCGCAAGTGCTACCGGGAGGATGCGGTGCTTACCGTGCCCAAGACCCTGCGGCTGGACGGCGGCATGGCAAAGCGCATTCTGGGCATCGGCATTCCCTCAGCCTTTGAGAACAGCCTGTTCGAGGCCGGGCGCATTCTGGTGGTGAGCATGATCTCCACCTTTGGCACAGTGCAGATCGCAGCCAACGCCGTGGCAAACAATCTGGACGGCATGGGCGTCATCCCGGGCAAGGCCATCAGTCTGGCCATGATCACGGTGGTGGGGCGGTGCATCGGCGCCGGCGACCATGAGCAGACCGTTTACTACACCCGCAAGCTGATGCTGTGGGCTTACATCACCATGGGGCTTTCCAATGGAGCGATCTTGCTGTTCCTCCGGCAGCTGGTGGGCATCTACGCCCTTTCCGGCGAGACGATGGAATTGGCCATCACACTGGTCACCATCCATGCGGGCTGCGCCATCATCTTCTGGCCGCTGTCCTTCGTGCTGCCCAACGCCCTGCGCGCAGCCAACGACGTGAAATTCACCATGGTGGTGTCCATCCTCAGCATGGCGTGCTGGCGGCTGGGCTTCAGCTATCTGCTGTGCGTTCGCATGGGCTGGGGCGCTGTGGGCGTGTGGGTGGCTATGGTCATCGACTGGACCTGCCGTGTGACCTGCTTTGTGCTGCGCTTCCGCAGCGGCGCATGGAAAACAAAATATCAGGCATAACATAAGGAGAAGAGCATGAAACTGATCAGCTGGAACGTGAACGGCCTGCGCGCCTGCCTGACCCACGGCTTTGCCGAAAGCTTTGCTGCGCTGGACGCGGACATCTTTTCGGTGCAGGAGACCAAGATGCAGCCGGGACAGGCAGATTTTGCGCCGGAGGGCTACACCGAATACACCTATTCGGCCGAGAAAAAGGGATACTCCGGCACAGCCTGCTGGTGCAAAACGGCACCGCTGGCAGTGACCACCGGCATCGGGCTGGAGCAGCACGACCACGAGGGACGGGTGCTGACGCTGGAATACCCCGGCTTTTATCTGGTAAACTGCTACACCCCCAACAGTCAGGACGGGCTGAAGCGGCTGGACTACCGCATGGAGTGGGAGGACGTCTTCCGGGCATACCTGCTGGCGCTGGACGAAAAAAAGCCGGTGATCCTGTGCGGCGATTTAAACGTGGCGCACACCGAGATGGATATCAAAAACGCCAAGACCAACCGCATGAGCGCGGGCTTTACCGACCAGGAGCGCGCCAAGATGACCGAGCTGCTGGCGGCGGGCTTTGCGGACAGCTTCCGGGTGGTGCACCCGGACGAGGTGAAGTACAGCTGGTGGAGCTACCGCTTCCACGCGCGGGAAAAGAACGCGGGCTGGCGCATCGACTATTTTATCGTTTCCCGGCGCATTGCAGACCGCATCCGCGCCGCCGAGATCCACAACGAGATCTTTGGCTCCGACCATTGCCCGGTGGAGCTGCAGATCGACCTGTAATATAAGGAGAAGCCAATGCTGAAAAATTATCTTCTGATCTTCTTTATCTCCATGGTGCCCATCATCGAACTGCGCGGGGCCATCCCCATCGGGCTGGGCATGGGGCTGCCGGTGCTGCCCACCTACCTTTTGTGCGTGCTGGGCAACATGATCCCGGTGCCCTTCATCTATCTGTTCGCCCGCAAGTTCCTCATCTGGGGTTACCACAAGCCCCTCATCGGCCCCATCTGCCGCTTTTGCATCAATAAGGGCGAAAAGGGCGGCCGCGCACTGGAAGCCAAGGCGGGCAAGGGTCTGACCGTGGCGCTGCTGCTGTTCGTGGGCATCCCGCTGCCGGGCACTGGCGCGTGGACGGGCACGCTGGCAGCCTCCATTCTGGATATGAAGTTCAAGGATGTGCTGATCGCCTGCATGGGCGGCGTGCTGCTGGCGGGCATCATCATGGGCTTGGCAAGCGCCGGTCTGCTGGGCGCGCTCAGCGGGCTGTTTGCGGCGGGCTGACAAAACGCGGACGTTTTTGTCGTGAAAAATGCCGGTAGCATTTCCGCGCGGAGTATGTTACACTGAATAATAGTTGTGAAAACCGGACTCTGCCTCCGGCCAGAAAGGACGTTATAGAACATGGATCAGGCACTGAATCAGAAAATTGACGCATACATTGCGGAAAACAAAGAGCAGCTGCTGCAGGACATTGCAGCGCTGGTCGCCATCGACAGCGTGGAGGGCACCCCGGAGGAGGGCGCACCCTTCGGCGCAGGCCCCCGGGCAGCGCTGGACAAGACGCTGGAGCTGGCAGCAGGCATGGGCTTTGCCACCCGCAACTGCGAAAACTACATCGGCTATGCCGAACTGGCCGGTGCAGACCCTGAAAAATATCTGGCTACCATCTGCCATGTGGACGTTGTGCCCGTGGGCAACGGCTGGACGGCAGATCCCTTTAAGATGCGCATTCAGGACGGCTGGCTGCTGGGACGCGGTGTCGCGGATGATAAAGGCCCGATGATCGTTACTCTGTACGCGCTGAAGTTCCTCAAGGAGCAGGGTTACCAGCTGCGCTACCCCATCCGTGCCATCGTGGGCGATAACGAGGAGACCCACATGAACGATGTGAAGTACTATCTGGAAAACTACCCCGCCCCGGTGTTCTGCTTTACCCCGGATGCCGAGTTCCCGGTGTGCAACGGCGAAAAAGGCCACTTTGGCGGCAAGATCGTCAGCCCGGTGTGCAACGGCGTCATTGCAGAGTTTGAGGGCGGTGTAGCCAACAACGCTGTGCCGGACCGCGCCAGCGCTCTGGTCAAGACCGATATCAGCAAGCTGAAGAACGCTCCCAACATCACGCTGGAACCGGAAGGGGACGGCGTGCGGGTGCGCGGCTGGGGCAAGTCCGGCCACGCCGCCATGCCGGAGGGCACGGTGAACGCCATTGGTCTGGTAGCGGATTATCTGCTGGACAACGGCCTGTGCAATGACGCCGAGCGCGCTTATCTGGAGGCACTGCACAAGCTGCACAGCTCCACCGCAGGCACCGGCCTTGGCATCGACTGCGCCGACGGCCCCTTTGGCCCGCTGACCATTATCGGCGGCCGCATCTATATGGAGGACGGCAAGCTGGTGCAGACCATCGACAGCCGCTTCCCCACCTGCACCAACGGCGAAAAGCTGACCGCACAGGTCACCGCTGCGCTGGGCGAGGGCGCAAAGCTGGAGGATGTGGACGCAGCCGAGCCTTTCTATATCGCAGCCGACAGCCCCGCCATCCGCGCCTGCATCGACACCTACAACGAGGTGACCGGCGAGAACGCCACCCCCTTTACCATGGGCGGCGGCACCTATGCCCGCCACTTCCCCTATGCCGTCAGCTTCGGCCCGGAGCATGAGGATGTAAAGCTGCCGGAGTTCGGCGGCCCGATGCACGGTGCTAACGAGGCAGCTCCCATCAACAAGCTGCTGGAGGCCGTCAAGATCTACATTCTGGCGCTGCTGCGGCTGGAAGAGATCGACTTCTGAGGTACAGCATGAACGTGCTTGTCATTGACGGGCAGGGCGGGGGACTGGGACGCCAGCTGGTGGCCGCCCTCAGCGCCCAGTGCCCGGACATCCGGCTGGTGGCCGTGGGCACCAACAGTGTCGCTGCGCAGGCCATGCATAAGGCCGGGGCACAGCGAGCTGCCACGGGTGAGAATGCTGTGGTGGTGAACTGCCGCAATGCGGACATCATCGTGGGCCCCATCGGCATCGTTATTGCAGATGCGCTGCTGGGGGAGATCACCCCTACCATGGCCACGGCGGTGTGCCAGAGCAGCGCCACCCGGGTGCTGATCCCGGTGAACCACTGCGAGAACTACATTGTCGGCGTGCCCGACCAGCCCATCGGCAGCCTTGTGTCTGCCGCCGTGCAGAAGGTAAAGTCCCTCTGTGCCGGGGAAGGGTGTTAAAGAATAAGATAAAACGACACCGGACAGGTCATGGTCTGTCCGGTGTCATTTTTGTCAAAAATATAGGTTACTTCCGCTGCCGGGCGGCGATCTGTGCGGCAGTGGGCGGGATATCGCCCTGCGCAGTTTTTTCCAGCTGGCTCAGGCGGCGATCCAGATCGGTGAGCCGCTGCGAGACGAGATCTGGCAGATCCTGCTGATCCAGATCGTCGGCGGGGTTCACCGCCTTGTTGTTGATGCGCACCACCTCGGCGGGTACGCCCACGGCGGTGCAGTTGGCGGGCAGGTTGCGCAGCACCACACTGCCTGCGCCGATGCGGGCGTTATCCCCGATGAACACCGGACCCAGCACCTTGGTGCCAGCGCCGATGAGCACGTTGTTGCCCAAGGTGGGGTGGCGCTTGCCGGTATCCTTGCCGGTACCGCCCAGCGTTACCCCGTGGTAGATGGTGCAGTTATCCCCGATCTCGCAGGTCTCGCCGAACACGATGCCCATGCCATGGTCGATGAACAGACACTTGCCGATGGTGGCACCCGGGTGGATCTCGATGCCGGTGCGGTGGCGGCCATGCTGGCTGACCCACCGTGCCAGAAAAAAGTGCTTGTGCCCGTACAGCCAGTGCGCAATGCGGTGGTACACCAGAATGTGGAATCCCGGGTACAGCAGCATTACCTCCAGTACGCTGCGTGCGGCGGGGTCCTTACGCTGGATGTTCCGCGCGTCCTCAAGTAAACCCATGCGGAAAACCTCTCTTTCCCATAAACACCCGCCCACGCGGCGGGGCTCTCCCTTTTACCGTATTATAATAGCACAGCAGGCAACGAAAGTACAGTGCTGCGCTAGGGATTGTGGAACAAAATGGCAGTTATTTTGCCGCGTTGCCCGGGTTTTGGGTAGAGTATCCAAAATTCGGCGAGAGATGCCATAAACCTTTTAGCACCTGTTTTTGCGCGCAGCCATTGACATATTTTGCGGTTCTATGATAAAATAATACGAATGAAAACGCAACCATCAAGAAAAGGAGAAACACCATGCTGTGCAGCGCCCAGAACCCGAAACTGAACAAGCAGTTCGCGTCCGGTTTTGCCGTGGCTTCGTTGTTTCCTTTTTTTGCGCAATGAGCTTTTCCCTTTGCGGGGAAAAGTTTTTTTTTGCCCGTTTTCGGGCACTTGACACCCCAAAATATCATTACAGGAGGGAACCGCGATGCTGCTGACAAACGCTGTGAACACCGAGGGACGGCCGCTCGAGATCTATGTAAAGGATGGCAAGATCGCTGCTGTAGGGCAGGATCTTTCCGCCCTTGCCGCCGAGAACGAGACGGTGGTGGATGCCGGTGGGCTGACTGTGCTGCCCGCATTTGTGGATCTGCACTGCCACTGGCGCACCCCGGGCTTTGAGTACAAGGAGGACATCGAGACTGGCAGCCGCGCCGCTGCCGCCGGCGGCTACACCTTTGTAAACCTGATGCCCAACACAAAGCCCGTCTGCTCTTCTGCCGCACAGGCTGTGATGGTGGAACAGAAAGCTGCCGAGGTAGGGCTGTGCGATGCAAACCAGACCGTCTCCATCACCGAAAACTTTGACGGTGTGAGCATCGACCACCTCAAGACCCTGCCCGCCAGTGTGAAGTTCATCACCGAGGACGGCCACGGCGTGCAGGATAACGCCACCATGGCGCGGGCATTTGCCATCTGCACCCAAAAGGACATCACGGTCATGAGCCACGCCGAGGATATGGAGATCAGCCCGTGGGACTACCGTCTGGCCGAGGATATTGAGACGGTGCGCAACTGCTGGCTGAGCGAGTACTACCAGACCCGGCTGCATATGTGCCATGTGTCCACCCGGGGCGCGCTGGACGCCATCCGCATGGCAAAACTGCGGGGCGCACCGGTCACCTGTGAGGTGACCCCCCACCACCTGTGGTTTACCAACGATACCTGCGACTACCGGGTCAACCCGCCCATCCGCACCGCCGACGATGTGGAAGCGCTGGTGGAGGGCATCCGCACCGGCATCGTGGACGCCATTGCCACTGACCACGCACCCCACTCCGAAGAGGATAAGCTGAAGGGCATGGCCGGTATGGTGGGCAGCGAGACCGCCTTCGGCGTGTGCTACACCAAGCTCTGCAAGCAGGAGGGTCTGCCGCTGGAGCTGCTGGTGCACCTGATGAGCACCCGCCCCGCCGAGATCCTTGGCCTTGCCAAGGGTCAGCTGGAGCCGGGCTTTGATGCCGACTTTGTGCTGGTGGATCTGGACACCCCCTACACGGTGGAAAAGGAAAAGCTGCACTCCAAGAGCCATAACACCCCCTTTGACGGTGCGCAGCTTTACGGCAAGGTGTTTGCCACCATCAAGGCCGGTAAGATCACCTATCAGGCCGAGGAGTAAAAAGAACGAAACCCTCTCAGGCAAAGCCGTCAGGCTTTGCCTGAGAGTACGGAAAGCAGTTCGCATATTACGAAAAGAAACAGTTGCCCTCAAGAGAAAAAGCTCCCCCTTCGGGGGAGCTGGCGCGCAAGCGCCTGAGAGGGTTCTACAATACGACTTACAGGAGGACACCCAAATGACGAACATGGACAAACTGTACGAAGCTGTGGAAGCCCGCGGCCCGGTGTGTGTGGGTCTGGACACCGACTTCAGCTACCTGCCTGCCGATTTTGTGGACAGCACCCTGACCAAGGGCGAGAACATCGTGCGCTTCAACAAGAAGCTCATCGATGCCACCAAGGCTGTGGCTGGCTGCTACAAGGTGCAGATCGCTTATTATGAGTCTCTGGGCATGGAGGGCATGAAGGCCTACGCCGACACCCTGAAGGCTGTGCGCGAGGCCGGTGTGCCGGTGATCGCAGACATCAAGCGCGGCGATATTGCCAAGACCGCCGAGATGTACGCCATGGGTCACTTCACCGGCGATTTCGAGAGCGACTTCGTTACGCTGGCACCCTATATGGGTCTGGACTCCATCAGCCCCTACCTGCCCTATGCCGAAAAGCAGGGCAAGGGTATGTTCGTACTCTGCCGCACCTCCAACGGAGGTGCCAAGGACTTTGAGTACGAGAAGCTGGCCGACGGCCGCCACGTCTACGATCTGGTGGGTGACAAGCTGAACGCACTGGGCAAGGACTACATGGGCGAGCACGGCTACTCCTCCATCGGTCTGGTCATCGGCGGCACCCACATCGAGGAAGCCACCGAGATCCGCGCAAAGTATCAGGACAGCTTCTTCCTGATCCCCGGCTACGGCGCACAGGGCGGCAAGGCTGAGGATATTGCCCAGTACCTGACCAAGGGCAACGGCGGCGTGGTCAACTCCAGCCGCGGCATCCTGCTGGCTTACAAAAAGCAGCCGGGCACTGCCTTTGACGAGGCCGCTTACAACGAGTGTGTGAACATGAAGGAGGCCATTGCTCATGCGTGCAGCCTGCTGTGAAGCCACCGTCCTGCGCAATGAGGTCATTGCCCCGGACATCCGCCTGCTGACTGTGGTGTGGCCGGACCGCGACCACGCCCCCCACGCAGGCCAGTTCTTCACCCTGCGCTCCTGGGGCGCAGATGAAGCGCCCTTCCTGTCCCGTCCCATCAGCGTACACCGCTGGAACCCGGACAGCAGCACCATCGAGTTTTTATATCAGGTTGTGGGCGAGGGCACCGAGAAGCTGGCACAGCTCAAGCAGCAGGATACCTTCCAGCTTACCGGCCCTATGGGCAACGGCTTTGATGTGCCGGATATCCTGAGCAAGTACAAAAAGATCGCCGTGGTGGGCGGCGGCATCGGCACTGCGCCCATGTTCCAGCTCACTCGCGAGCTGGCCGCTGCCGGGGTAAAGCCGGATGTGTTCTTCGGCTTCCGCGACACCCCCTACTGCATGGAGGAGTACCGCAGCATCGCAAACCTCGTCAAGGTGTCCACCGACACTGGTGCGGTGGGCTTCCACGGCTTTGTCACCCAGCTGTACGACCCCGCCGATTACGACGTGGTGCTGGTGTGCGGCCCCACCGTGATGATGAAGAACGCCGCCCGCCTGTGTGCCGAAAAAGGCACTCCCTGCTTTGTGAGCATGGAAAAGAAGATGGCCTGCGGCATTGGTGCCTGCCTTGGCTGCACCTGCGAGACCAAGGG
>ENA-UEPJ01000313-UEPJ01000313.1-human-gut-metagenome-genome-assembly--contig:-NODE-313-length-66868-cov-15.117815_pt1 | contig 66868 bp, 59 predicted proteins | sample MGYA00242890_ERZ507896 | MGnify/ENA primary metagenome ERZ507896 (study PRJEB26167, sample SAMN06115508) | human gut metagenome | host: Homo sapiens | place: China:Qinghai | collected 2015-08-20...
TTTCCTTTCCTGCATACCAATATACGTTTGCAGCATATGGTCGCTGGGAATCCCATGGCAGATCAACTCCACAAGAAGCAGATTCGGATACTCTTTTCCAAGAAATGTGCGCAGTCCTGCGACCTGGCAGGGGCACCCACTGAACAGCACCTTTTCTCCAGCGTTGAGTTTCTCTTTAATCTCACGGTAGCAATACCCAACGTCGCTTTGTGCATACTTGGAACCCATCATCCGCAGAATATCTTCCTTGGCATTGGAAAGGATGTGCTTGACATGAAACTCGTCATCAAACACCGCGCCGCATACGTATCCGCCATCGCAGAGCATTTGATCGGCAAGCTCATAAAATACACCGCCTGAGCTGCTGCGCATCCGCATAGGGTCATTCTCGCTTTTGGCTGCAAAGGCTACAGGATACCCCTCATCAGGTTTTCCTTTGTTCCCCAAAATTGGACAAGCCTTTTCACATCGGTTGCAATGAATGCAAATGTCTTCTTTGATCTGAGGATATCTAAAATCCAGATGCACCTTGTTCAGGCTGATCGCATCTACCGGGCAAGCATTTATGCAAGCGCCGCAGATCGCGCATTCTTGAATAGAAACCTTGTCAATCATCTCTCCCCGTCCCTCACCACTTCGTCTATATAGGCCTTTGCGTGGTCGATCTCGCCCTTCAGACATCTGCGAACCGACGCCCAATCCGTGTCGAACGGAATATCCGTTTTCGTTGTCACCATATGGTCGGATAACCCAAGCATGGCGGTAAAATCGCGCATCCGCGTGTTGATCTTCTCCGTGCGCTCCACGACGGCGAATTCCTTCTCAAATATCACCGAAAACGCCGTTGCATGGAAGGAGTTGGAAAGCACAAAGGCCGCGTTCTGCATTAGACCCAAAAACGCCTCCGGTCCGCAGAGCGGGAAGCAGCGTTCGGCATACGGAAGCTTGAAGACCGAGTAGATATGCAAGCCTCGTTCCGCCGCAATTCTCTCCGCCAATTTACAAATGGCGGCACTTTTTTCGCAGTCATACACTATCAGGTATGGTTTCTTGCAGTGTTCCGGCTTTTCGGCCATCGCCTCCCATTGCGCCCGTTCGAGCAAAAACACCGGGTCAAGGACGGTCGTAGCATTTTGAATGCCCAGTGAGTTTAATACGGATATGCCAGACTGTTCACGCACGGCAATATGCTGCAATCGGCGCAGATACTGCGCCGTCACATTATGCAATTCCTCCGGGAACTCGTCCACAGCAAAGCTGGCCGCGTAGGATGCGCGAATGCCATGCAGCGCAAAATCCAGATAGAAGGCAGGGTCTTTCCCGTTCGGGAACAGCGGATTCCATATCTGATCGCTCCCCGCGAAAAAAACATCCGCCTCAGGAGGATCGGCCTGTAGTTCTTCATTGGAGGTATATCGTCTGGTCAGGTCGAGGTGCTTGGCTGTGAAGCTGTCAAATGTCTTTTTTCTCGGCAACGCATGAAGCCTTTCCGGGAGCTTCGCTAAAAGATATGCCTCGCGGACAAAAGGCTTATCGTACTTGGGATTACCGACAACATCCAGCCTGTAATGCTTCGAGAGGTAATCCGGCTTATAGTCGATGATCTTTACATCATGCCCCAGCGATTTCAAATAGGTTTGCAGGGCATACGCCTGCAGGGATGCCCCGACGTTATAAACATCGTGACAGGTGATCGTACGAATTTTCATGACTTGCCCCTTCTCCTCATTCTCCGCCATATCCGTCCCAGCTTTGCTCTGATCCGCGTTCTCTTCGGCAGCCAGCTCATCGAATACCAGTGGATGGAATAGGTGTTCTCCGTTTTTGTCAGCCTGCCTGTCACACTGTCCAGCGGGTCATTTTTTTAGCCATCTAAAACAATCCACGCCAAATATTCGATGAAACACTCTAGTGATTCGGGAACGCAACCGAACAGTTTGCGGCAACCATGATTTATTGAACCAGTGAATTGCCGCAGTGTTATCAGTTCTCCGCAGCACGCCTGTCTCATTTTCAAACGGGCAGAAGAAATCTGATGGATAAAATGTAAACTCCGCAACCGTCTGGAGCTTTCCATTTAGCTCCAATCCGTGTGTAAGCATAATATTGGTAATGGACACGCAATTTGTTGTCGTATCTTGAGAACCATCATCATTTAGGAAGTGCTTGCCCGTGTAATAGTCTAGTAGCTCATGAATGATTGGAACTCCTTTTTCAGAGGCCATAATTCCTGTCGGTACACAACGTGTAGACTCAAAGCCAGAGAATGCTTTGCAGGACAAAAACTCTTCCAGCGGGCGCACAACTTCAACGTCCGTGTCCATATAAATGCCACCGCATGTATACATCGCATACAGTCTTACGTAATCTGTAACAAACGCGTATTTTTTACTTGCATAAGCTTCCTCGACATATGGACAGCAATGGATATTAAAGTTGTCCTCGTTCCACTCGCGGAGCTCAAAATCCGGGCAGAATTTCTTCCAGCTGGCGATGCACTTCTTGGCAAGCTCCGGCTTTTCGCCGCGGCCAAACCAGCAGTAGTGGATGATTTTTGGGATCATGGGTCAGTCCTCCATCAGCGCATAGATCTTCCCGACCTCCGTGCTGTTCGTATAATCTCTCTTTGCGCAGTTCTCTGACAGCTGCTGCATCCGGGCAGGGTCGCGCAGCAGCGCGGCAATTCCAGCAGCGCAGCCTGCGTTATCCATGGGGACGATCGCGCCGTCCACCCCATCCTCCAGCTGGCTGCCGGAGGTGGCGTAGTCCGTAATGACGACAGGCTTTCCAAGAAGCTGCGCCTCGCGCACGGTGACGGCCTTGCCCTCGTAGCGGGAGGGCTGCACATACAGGTCACAGGCGCGCATATAGGGATAGGGGTTATCCCGCTTGCCGAGGATGATGACACGCTCCCGCATCCCGGACTCGGCGATTTTCTGGCGAATCAGCGGCTCATCGCCGCCATAGCCGATGAGATACCATTTCACGTCAAGGCCGCCCGCCACCAGACGGCGGCAGATGTCTGGCACATTGTCGAAGTTCTTCGCCTCGCAGAAGCGGCCAACGGAGAGCAGGGATATTCCGTCACCCGTGGGTATATCGGTCTGTGGCATTGTCGCCTGCTTGCACGTCAGCTCTCGGGGCAGGATGTTCTCCACCGTCCGAACCTTCTGCGCCAGCTCCGGGAAGACGCTCTGAAAGCTCTCGGACGCTTGATCGGACACACCGCAAATGGCATCATAACCCTCCCACATGGCAAGCTCCGCCGAGCGGTCGAAGGTCAGCGCCGTGTAGTCCGTGTGGATCCACGCCACGTATTTCTTCGCCCTCACCCGCTCCCGCGCAAAATAGTGCGGCGTCAGAAAGCTGATGGCAAGATCATAGGTTTTGTCGGAAATCTGCGGCATATTTGCCAAGGTAAACCTGTGGCTGTAGGTCAGCGCGGTGACGGACGGCTTGCCGCTGGGGTGTTTCTTGTTGAAGCGTCTCGCGGCGAGCTTGCCTCTGAGCCGTCCGCGCAGCACGCCCAGCTGTCCGCTCTTGACGAGCGACGCCATGGGCACAGCAAGCGATGCATACTGCGGAATTTCCGGCAGGAGCTTCGTCTTGGGGTTCAGATACGGCATCAGCTCGCCGCTGTGCCGCATCAGAAAGAGGTCAACGTCGTAGCGGTCATAGTCGATGGCGTCGAGCAGCCCCAGCAAGCTGCGCTCCACGCCCCCAAGCTCCATCGCTTGGGAGAAGATGAGAATAGATGGTTTTTTCATAATATCACTTCAACAGTTTCTTAATCAGTCTTCTATATTTCCCTGCTGCGATTCGCTCTAAGAGAGCGTTGTCAATAAACTCAACATCAGTCTCCTGAATTGCTTTGCGAATCCCTGTAGGCTCCTTCTCTACAAAGTCTCTTTGCCGTACCGCTTCCTCTATCTCAAGGATGCCGCAAACTCGCTTGATTTCCTCGCGCAGCGCATCATTATCATATTTTCCGCTCAGCGCACACATTTCAAGCCATGAAAGCACAATGTTTTTCATCTCCACCGCCATCAGATACTCCACATTCTGCGGCATCGGATGGCGTTGCGCCAGTTCTTTTTTTAGGCGGTATAGGCTCAAAAAATCATCTAACATATGGGGCATGAATTTTGAGGTTCCGCCGCCGATTCGGTAGTTGTACACAACATCCGGGATAATCACCAATCTTCTTGTTTCGGGAAGCACTCTAAGCGTAACACTCAAATCCTCACCCATGAACTCGACAATCGGTGGAAAGTCAGATGCGCGCGTGATCAGCTCCGTCTGGTAAAGCTTGCCCCATAGGTTTACCGGATAATCACTTACACCGAAGCAACTTACATATACTTCGGAAAGAATTTCCGCATTCGGATATACTCTAGGGCCATCAACAGAAAGGCATGGGCTTTGAAAGCGGCTTGGAATTGTGATTTTTCGGTACACGCGGCGCATATTACCGCAGACACAATCTGCTTGCTCCTTCTCTGCTGCCGTTACCAGCTTTTCGAGTGCATCTCTCGGCAAGGTGTCATCCGAATCGCAAAAGGCGATATACTTTGCCGTCTGTGCTGCATCCGAGAAAATGCCTGTTTTTCTTGCCTCTACACAACCTTTGTTGATCTGATGGATCGCTAAAACTCGCGGGTCCTTCTGCGCAAAGGATTCGCATATAGCACCGCTGTCATCGGTAGACCCATCATCCACAAGGATTAAAATGAACTGCCGATATGTCTGCGCCAAGACAGAATATATGCATTTCGTAAGCTTCTTTTTTCCCGTGTTGTAAACAGGAATTATGACTGCAATTTTGGAGGGCATTTCTGTACGCCCGCCTTTCTCCTGATATACCCCGTCAGCATCCAGCCTGCGGGGGTGCAGAGCACCGTCAGCAGCTTTTTGGGGGATTCCCGGATATAGTTTTTGTTGCCCGCAATCTGGCTGCTGGAGCAGTAGTGGATGATATTCTTGAGCCGATACTGCCAAGTTAATCCCGGTACATCCATGATTACTCGCCGGAGTTCGGCAAAACAGCGGGGACTATTGACATACTGCTTCCAGATATTCGCCGTCATACCGTCAGGCTGATATTCCACCAAGCAAAAGCACTGGTTGACAGGATGAAACCGATACTGTTTGGACAGCTTAATGATTAAATAGTGCGGATTAAAGTTTTTCTCACCAGCAAACACAGGCATTGGAGCCACGGTGCGCAACAAGTCATTGCGCACAACATATTTTTTATCTCCCATACCCGGAACACAAAGCAGGGATGCCGCGTTGATTAGTTCGCTGTCTGGCAACTCTTTACCGATCAGGTTCCCGTTCTGATCAACATCCAAGCCAACCAGCCCTGCCGCGCCACTGCCCTTTACCTTTTGCCATTCAGCAAGGATTCGTTCTATTGCATCTTCTGGCATAGAATCATCAGAGTCGATACAGACTGACAGTTCCGTTTCCATATTGGCAATGGCGGCATTGTATCCTGTGTGTAGGCCGCCATTTTCTTTATAGATATAGCGAATGGAATACCCATTTTCACGTTTCTGCCAATCTGTTACGAGTTCTTTTGTCTGGTCTGTTGATCCGTCGTCGATGATCAGCCACTCGAAGTCCTTGCAGCTTTGACGATTCAGGCTTTCAAAGCACTTAGGTAAGATATAGGCTCGGTTATAGGTCGGAGTAAAAACAGTTATTTTCGGCATTGTCACATTCGAGCTCCTTATTTGATGAAGGCAATCTTTCCGTCTGTTGCGGCAAGGATTTCCTTCTTCTTGCTTTCGTCAAGGCCATAGCCCATACGGTACTCATCACCAAATGTGTTTGCTTCGTTCATTTGAGATTGAAATCGTGCGGCATATTCGTCCACACCGCATATTTCCTTGGCCGGAATACCGGCAACAACTGTTTTTGCAGGTACGTCGTGCGTAACAATGCTTCCTGCACCAATCACAGCATAGTCACCGATGGTAACACCGGGCAGAATTGTTGTATTGGCCCCAATAAAGACGTGGTTGCCAATATGTACCTGCCCAATTTTGGTGTATCCAAGGCTTTTCTTTGTGCTGGCATCATGCGCCATAACCGTCACGCGGATACTCATCGTTACATCATCGCCAATTGTAATTAAAAAGCAATGTGTCGGGTCAATGAAACAGCCCTGCTGGCGGTTGAAGTCCTTCCCCACCTTCATCCCGCGCTTTATCAGCACTTCAGTGGGGATCTCGCGGTTAAGAAGCATAATAATATTTCTGAAGACACTCATTTATTCGCCTCCAAATAAAACTCCTGTAGTTTTACTGCTTCTGTAGTGATATCGAAGCCGTGCGCGGCGATTTCGGCTCGATGGTCGGTGCGGGGGATGGCTCGCTTCGCAAGGATCTTCTCCGCCCACTTTTCTGCCGGAGCGGACAAGCTCTCAGAATCGACAAGGTCTGTCAAGTATGCTTCATGCGGAATTGTATCTGAAACAACGCAGGGTAATCCAGCAGCTTGCGCTTCAATTAAAGCAATTCCTAAGCCCTCGTATAATGATGGGAACACGAATATATCCATCGCTTGCATTAAGTCTGCAACGTCGCTGCGAACACCCAAGAAGTGAACGTGCTCTGCTATGCCAAGCTTCTGTGCCTTCTCCCGTATTTGAGCCATTCCCTCGCCGCCACCGACTAGAAGAAGAACTGCGTTCGATTCTTTTTTCAGCAAGGCGGCAAAGATATCCAAAAGAAAGGGATGATTCTTTTGTGGGTTAAAGCGACCGACATGGCCAATGACCAGCTCGTCCGCAAGGCCAAGCTGTCGCCGCAGCTCGACGCGCTTGTTCGTATCATAGGTGTATGCAGTAGTGTCAATTGCGTTGTTGATAATCTGATACGATGCGCCGCCGAACATCCAGTCCCCAGCATCCTTGCCGCAGGCAAAAAGGTGTGTGGCACAACGGGGGATGCTGCGCCGACACCAGAGCTTGATGGGATATTTTAGATTCCTGTCTTGATTTGCGTTGTGGCTGTGGGCAATTCGTACCGGGATATTGTGCTGCTGCGCAGCCTTTAAGATCACGGAGCTCAGGCAATCCTGATGAACATGGACTATTCTGTATTCTGGGTGTTCATCAAAGAAGCGATTCAGTGCAGTGAGATACGCCTTGCTCCATGGCACAAGGCGCGGCAAACGGTAGATTTTTCCGCCCATCGCCTCAATTTCATCGTCGTATGCTGCACGTTCCTGACGATGTACCAGAAAATCGAACTGAATCTTCTCCCTGTCGATATAGCGGTAGTAATTCATGAGCATGGACTCTAAGCCGCCACGCTCCATGTGGGTAACGACTTGTAAAACGCGAAGCTGATTCATAGTCTATCTCCCAATCTGAGCAAAATACTCCGCCAAGCTTAACCGCGCAAAGTAGTGGTCAAACGGCTGGTTGATCGCGTTTGCATAGTAAAAATACGCGGCATAGCCCAGCACCAGCAATGCTGTTAGCACTTTTCCATCCCTGCCGCCGATCTTTTTCAGCATCCACGGGAGCGACAGCGACTGGAAAATCAAGAAATAATTTGCCAATCTTGCAAAATAATTTGCCGTTCCGAACAGCCCGTCAAACATAATAGCGCCGTTGAGCATAGTGAGATTCACTGCGAGGTTTTCCGCCTCGGAGCTGTCTGCAAACAGCTTTTTCCGGTAGAGGAACGACAAAACCATCGGCACATTGCAGACGAGCACACGGAACATATTGACACCGTCTCCCGTGAAGGAGGAAACCGTGTATTCCTCACCCAGCAGCGTCGTGATGTTGACCACCGTGCCGAGCAGCGGGCGCAGCAGAAAGCCCGCTGCAATGAAGGCTGCCAGCATCCAATAGGTTATTTTCGTCCACGGCTTAAATGTCATGAACGGCACCGCCAAATACATCAGGGAATAGGGATGGATCAGCGTTGCGATCAGTATCCCAACAGCAAATAAAAGCCACTTCTTTTTAAGTGCAAACATCGTCGCAATGACCGATATCCCGACCGCCGCCGCCTGTTTGATACCCGCAAAAGCAAAGGTATAACAACCGGTGACAAACAGTAAAAAAATCGTCAGCGGATAATTTACAGAGTACTTATGCACAAAAATGAAATAACAGCCGACGGTCAGAAATGCCCAGAACATCAGAAAGTTCTGCGTAGATACGCCGTGCATCTTCAAGCGATAGTTCACCCAGTTGAACAGCGGGTTAGAACCGATGCTCTTGTCGGATGCTTCCCATAATTTTTCCGTCAGGAGCTTATAGGAATATCGATATGTGGCAGTGTCATTGCAACGTGTCCTCAGTCCGGCAAAACCGGCGAGCAGGATGATGATTACCACAGTGCAGACGATCAGCCGCTGGCGCCGATTATGCTTTACCGGTCCAAACGCCACATGATCGGCGCACCATGCTAAGGCAATCGTTATGAGCATAAGGATGACTAAATCGCGCATGTCAAATCTCCAAGTGTTTGATGGTTTCCGTCACAACAGTGGTTTTGCTGAACTGCTGCTCCATGCGCTCCCGTCCTCGGCAGCCCATTTCGGAGCGTTGCTCCACGGACAGCTCCATGACCCGCTGCATAGCCCCATACAGCGCGTTCGCGTCCTTCGCAGGGCACAGATACCCGCTGACGCCGTCCTCCACCGCCTCGCGGCAGCCGGGGATGTCGCTGGTGATCAGCGGTCTCCCGGAGGCGGCAGCCTCCAGCAGCACATTGGACATACCCTCGTGATACGACGGCAGCACCACGCAGTTTGCCATGCCGTAAAAGTGTTTCATATCCGACTGATAGCCGTGGTACTGGACCACACCGGCCTTTTCCAGTTCATCCATGAGGGGCTTATATCCCTCTTCAAACGAGCCGACGATGTGGAACTCCACGCCGTTGCCATATTCCTGCTTCATCCGCTTTGCGGCGGCAAACAGCTCGTCCACACCCTTTTCGCGCATGACGCGGCCCACAAAGAGGAAGCGCACCGGCCCCTCCTGTGGGTAGGATTGATATGGATAATCTTCTAAATTGACGCCTGCACCGCTCAGCACCACGTCGCGCCCCTTCGGTACAACGCCAGTGGCAGCGAGGGTATCCCGATTCCCGGTATTCTCAAAAAAAATGACCCTCGCGCCTTTCAACGCCGGTTTGTAGAGCGCCAGCACAAACTTCTTGAGCCAGCCGCCGTTTTCGATGGCGCTGCCAAGTCCTGTAATGTTCACGGCATAGGGGATATGCGCCATCCGGCAGGCAAGGCCGCCGTAGATGTTGGGCTTGATGGTATAGGTTAGAACAAGGTCGGGCTTGACCTCTTTCAGAATCGCCCGGTATTGGTGAAAGAGCTTGCTGTCATGTATAGGGTTCATACCGCGGCGCTCAATAGGCGTGTCAATAAAGCGGCAGCCAAGCTGCACAAGCTCCGAAACGAAACCGCCGTCCGGCAAAGAGATATATACCTCGTGTCCTGCACCCAAAAGCGCTGCAAGCAAGTCCTTTCGAAAGCGATACAGGCCAACATCGTTGTTGGCAAGCACCAGAATCCGCTTATTTGATTTTTCTCGCAGGGATTCCGACATAGGTTCCACTCTCCTTGATATCATGAATCACCACTGCACCTGCACCAATAGTAGTGTCCGGTTCTATTTTTAACCCCTGAATTACTTTCGTACCGGTTCCCAAGAGGCTCCTCCGGCCTATAACCACTTTTCCTGAAACACTTACTCCAGGATGAAGCGTGCTATAATTTCCCAGCACTGAATCATGGCCTATTGTTGAGTTCAAATTCACAATACAGCCATCACCTACTTGCACGTTAACTGTTAAAATAGTTCCTGCGCAGCAAATACTACCCGCCCCAATTCGGCTTCCCTTCCCGCAAATTACAGTTGGATCTATCAGGGTGGCAGGTTCAAGACAATAGTTATTCTTCAATCTGTTGTATATCGCCTCTCGCGCTTTACTATTTCCAATTGCACATACCACATATGATGGTTTGTCGTATTGAAGTAGCCAGTTGATGTTCCCCAATACGCAACATCCGTCAATTTCTGGAAGGCCCTCCGCATCATCCACAAAGCCTAAAACTTTCCACGTTGGTTGGCTTTGGTTGATTCTTTCTACAAGCCAAACGACTTCCCTTCCAAAGCCGCCAGCACCAACTATAATTAAATCTTTCATATCACAATAACCTTCTCACTCATGAACCGCAGCCTCCGTTCCCGTAAATGCTTCCATCGTTGCGCTACCTTCTGCGCTGATCCCCTCGCGGGCGAAGACGCAGCGGATCGTCATGAAGATGATCTTCACGTCCAGCGCGAAGCTAACATGGTCTACATAGTCCACATCGTAGGCAAACCGTTCCTCCCACGACGCAAGGTTTCGCCCGTGCACCTGTGCCCAGCCGGTAAGGCCGGGGCGAACGTCATGGCGGTGATGCTGTTCCTCGCTGTAAAGGGGCAGATACTTCACCAGCAGCGGTCTTGGCCCCACGATGCTCATCTTGCCGCGGAAGATATCCCACAGCTCCGGCAGCTCGTCGATGCTCAGCGCGCGCAGCTTCTTTCCGAAGCCCGTCAGCCGCTCCTCATCCGGCAGCAGCGCGCCGGTTTCATCCCGCGCGTCGCTCATGCTGCGGAACTTGTGGAGCTTGAATATCTTTTCGTCTTTCCCCGGACGCTCCTGACAGAAGATCACGGGGCTGCCCAGCTTCACGCGCACAAGAATCGCCGTCACCAGCAGCAGCGGCGACAGAACGATCAGCGCACACCCGGACAGCACAATGTCCAGCAGGCGCTTGATGTATTTTTCATAAAACCCAGCCTTATGCCGCATCAGAACATCCCCCGGATGGTATCGCACACGCGGTCCACATCGTCCGTGCTCATCTTCGTATCGCTGGGCAGGCATACGCCGCGCGCAAAGAGGTCGTCGCCCACCGGCGCATCGCTGACGCTGACAAAGGGGCAGTTTGCGAAAACCGGCTGTAAATGCATGGGCTTCCAAAGGTAGCGCCCCTCGATGCCCACTTCGTTCAGCTTTGTGAGCATTTCACCGGGCGTCACATTGCATCCCTTGTCCAGCAGGGCAACGGACAGCCAGCGGTTTGATTCCGCGCAGGGGAGCTCTGGCTGCATGGTGAGCGGCAGGCCTTTCAGGTTTTCGCAGTAGCGTGCAAAGATGGCCCGTTTCTGCTCCACGCGCAGCGGCAGCACCTTCATCTGCCCGCGCCCAATGCCCGCGCAGATGTTGCTCATGCGGTAGTTGTAGCCGATTTCCTCGTGCTGGTACCACGGCGCGTTCTCGCGCGCCTGCGTGGAGAGCTTCAATGCGTGCTTCGCCTCATCCTCCGTCCGGCACAGCAGCATCCCGCCGCCGGAGGTGGTGATGATCTTATTGCCATTGAAGGAAAGAGCGCCGAAGTCGCCAAAGGTGCCGCACTTCTGCCCATTGTATGTAGACCCCAGCGCCTCGGCGGCGTCCTCGATCAAGGGAACGCCATGCTCGCGGCAGATGGCGGTGATCTCGTCCAGCTTCGCGGGGTTGCCGTAGAGGTGGACAACGACCACGGCCTTGGGCGTGCCGTGCAGCGCAAAGGCGCGGCGCAGGGCGGCGGGGTCCATGTTCCACGTCTCGCGCTCGGAGTCGATGAACACAGGCTTCGCGCCGCAGTAGGTCACGGGATTGGCGGAGGCGGAGAAGGTCAGGCTCTGGCAAAAGACCGTGTCGCCGGACTTCACGCCCGCCAATATCATCGAAAGGTGCAGCGCCGCCGTACCGGCAGAGAGGGCGACGGGATAGCCCTCGCCCATAAATTCGCTCATGGCCTTTTCAAATTCGTTGACGTTCTCGCCCAGCGGCGCGATCCAGTTTTTCTGAAATGCATCGTGGATGTATTTCAGTTCATAGCCCTCGTCCGACATATGCGGGCTGGCCAGCAAAAGCCGTTTATCCATGTTTGTCTCCTATGTTTTTCGTCCACCGGATGTCAAAATATGCTTCGGTCGGGCGTATTCGCTGCGTTCAAAAGCGCGACAAAGCCGCGTCATTCCTTTTTGCCGCTGTGACGTGCAGAAATGCGCAAGTTCATCGATCCATGTATATTGCCGTCTCCCACCCGAAAAACGTTGGGATTACACCATTTTTATTGCTTAATTATACTACATATGGATAAAAAACGCAATGCCTGACACGCGCGAAAAAGTGGAGCGCTTTTCCTTGTCAGATCATTTTCCGGTTGCACATCCTCAATTTACATGGTACAATGTTATTCAATAAGAGAAACGCATAGTCTGTCGCAAATGGCAGCATGGGAAAGAATGAGTATGCAGGACTGGCTGAACGAAACCGACCGATTTCTAACCAACAACCGCCGCAAGGTGCTGGATGGCAAGGAAGGCATCTCGCGGGAAGCGGCAGCCAAAAAGGTCGGCGCAATTTACGATGAATTCCGCAAAAAACAAGACCTAGAATACATCTCCGAATTTGACCGGCAGATGGCAAAATACTTAAAAGGCGGTGAGCCGACATGATCGAACGCTTTGATATTGCGGGCTATGCCCGCATTTCCGTGGATGATGAGCAGGATCAGAAGAACATCTCCATCGAGAACCAGAAGGCCATCATCGAGGACTATGTAAAAACCCATTTTCCCGGCAGCACGCTGACGTTTTTTGAAGACCGCGACCGCTCCGGCTACACCTTTGAGCAGCGCGAGGGCTATCAGGAGATGCGCCGGGGGCTGATGCGCCACAAATACGACATTCTCATCATCAAGGACTTTTCCCGCTTCTCCCGCCGCAATTCGCGCGGGCTCGTGGAGCTGGAAGACCTGCGCGACGCAGGCGTGCGCATCATCTCCATCGGCGACGGCATCGACTTTCCCAATGACGACGACTGGCTGAAAATCCAGTTCCAGTTCCTTGTGAACGAAATGCCCGTCACGGACACCTCCCGCAAGGTGCGCAGCGTTGTGAAGCGGCGGCAGAACGACGGCGAGTGGATCTGCGCCGCGCCCTACGGCTATCTCGTCACCGAGGACAAGCAGTTTGAGATCATCCCCACCGAGGCCGAGACCGTCCGCAGGATTTTTGACCTCTACAGCAACGCCGGTTGGGGCTACAAGAAAATCGCCAACTACCTCACCGATCAGGGCGTTCCCACGCCGCGTATGTCCGAGCGGATGCGCAAGGAGGCGGCGGGCAAGAAGACCAAGCGGGAGGCCAAGAACGCATGGGCCATCGCCACGGTGCAGGGCATTCTGGACAACGATTTCTATATCGGCACGCTCCGTCAGGGCAAGTACACCCGCGCCAAGATCAACGGCAAGGAAATCAAACGCAACGACGATGAGCACATCGTCATCGAGAACCACCATCAGGCCGTCATCGACTACCGCACCTTCGCCATCACCCGCGCGCTGCGGGAAAAGCGCAGCCGCAGCAACTATCGCGGCGTGAAAATCAACGACAACGTGTACTCCGGCTTTTTGCAGTGCGGCGACTGCGGCAGTCCGCTGTTCGCCATGAGCCGCTCCGACCTCGCCCCCGCCTACACCTGCGGGACGTATCACCGGCGCGGCCTCAAGGGCTGCACCAGCCACCATATCCGCGTTGATCGGCTGGACGAGCTGCTGAAAAGCTATGTGCGCAAGCTGGCGGACAGCTCCGCCGCCATGCTCAAGCAGCTCAACGAAGAGCTGAAGCGCGAGACCGAGCAGGTGGCGGAAACGGAACAGTCTGCGGACAATCTGGCGGCGGTGCTGGCCGATCTCACCGAGGAGTTGAAGGTCACCAAGCGTCAGCGCATCCGGGAGATTATGAAAAAGCCGGAGCAGGAAGCATCCATCGAGGCGCTGTATGACGAGATGGAAGCCGACCTCCAAAAGAAGATCGACGGCATCCACCACCAGATCGACCTGCTGAGCGACAAGCGCAACACCATCATTCAGGTAAACCGCGTGGCCAAGACCGCCATCGACGTGTTCCGCGACATTCTGGAAAAGGACAAGCTGGAGCGGAACGATCTGGAGCTGCTGATCGACAAGATCCTCGTCTTTGAAGATCATCTGGAGATCAGGCTCAAAACCGACATCGACACGCTGCTGCGCTGCGGCACGCTCCCCACGGAAACGGAGGAAGCCGCAAATTTTAGCGAAGGCACGGAAAATATCGAAAACACGCTGATTCAGTCCTCAAAAGGCCGCGAGGACAAGGTTTTCCGTGTCCATGTTATCAGTAACGGCGACCCGTTGGAGATCTACACGAGCAAGGACGGGGAGGTCATTTTTAAGAAGTATTCGCTCATGGGCGGCGTAGATGAGTTTGCCGCGCAGCTGTGCGACACGCTGAGCAAGTCGACCGGCACGAGCGTGGCCGTGACCGACCGCGACAGCGTCATCGCCGCGGCAGGCAGCGCGCGCCGCGACCTCATCGGCAAGCGCATCAGCCCGCAGCTCGAGCAGATCATGGAGGACCGCGGTATTTACCGCGCCGTGCCGAGCGAGCGCAGCGTGTTCGTCACCGAGTCGCTCGACCGCTACTGCGCGACCATCGCCGCGCCCATCATCTCCGAGGGCGACGCACTCGGGCTCGTGGTCTTCATCGGCACCGAGGGCGAGTCGACCGCAGGCGAGACGGAGTACAAGCTCGCGCAGGCCATCGCAGGCTTTCTCGGCAAGCACATGGAGAGCTGAAAAAAGAGGACGGCTTTAGCCGTCCTCTTTTCCTATATAGCACCGCCTTCGTGTTGTGCATTGCAATTACTGATCGTACCACCTCTCATCGTGAATACGCAGTCCTTTCCAATATCCACAGCACCGCCATCACCATCGTCATCTCTGCAATTCGCAATGATACTGCTCTCCAAGATCAGTGTGCCGCTAGACACAGAAAAACCGCAGTTCTTATTTTGACCATCAATGGTGCCGTCAGTGCCGCTGTCCTTTATCGTTTAGTGTTTTACCATCGTACACACAAAACATATCCTCGTCTGTAGCATTACAGGTCAAGGTATACCCATTCAAATCAAATGTGACGGCTCCGCTGATTGTAATTTCGCCGCTAATAGTAACATTGCCACCTAAATAGTAACTACCGTCCGACAGGTTCAAATTGGTGCCATCAAATATCGTCCAACTCTCCCAATTGTTCTCCGCCCGCGGCGCCGTCGGCAACAGCGTCAGGCACAGGGCCGTCAAAAAGCTGAAAATACGTTTTTTCATATCATTCCTCTATCAAAGCGATTGGTGCATCCATCGGATGCACCAAGGGGATATCCCCTTGCCGAAATTTACCGTTCTGTCAGGGCCTCAAAGCCCTTTTCCGCCTGCTGGACGGTCGTTCGGATGATACCCGCCGCCATGGTGTGCAGGTCGAGCTGCAAAACGGCCGCGCTGACCCGCGCCGCCGCTCTGGCGGCACATTGCAGAGCTTAAGCGCGCACTCCAAAAAGCGCGCGATCTTGCGCTCCACGGTAAAGTACACGTCGCACGGCACGGCCACAAACGAGCGCATCATGCCCGCCGAGGCGATCTCCATCTCGTAAAAGTCCTTGACCTCCGCGTCCGGAAGATAGTCCCCGAAGATGCCCTCCAGCCGCTTCGCCGTGCTGCGATACAGGTATGCCGAGATTGACGACAGCGTGTAGGCCGTCACGTACAGCTTGCGCAGTGGCTCGGTCAGCTCGGCGATGTGGAGCTGGATAGCCGTCTCCACCGCGTAGAGCACGTGCCGCGCTGTGCTGCTCGGCCAGCGTGAACTGCCCGCTGAACATCCGCTTGTCAAGCTTGAGCAGCAGCGCCTCCTTACTGGGAAAAGCCCGGAAAAACGAGCTTGGCGGCATGCCCGCGGCGCGGGCGATCTCCGCGGTCGTCGTGCCCTCATATCTCTTTTCCAAAAACAGCTTTACGGCGGCGCGCAGCATCTTCTGCTGCGTCAAAAGTCCGCTCGCCTGCTTGCCGCGCAGCAGCATATCGATCACGCTCCTCAAAGTTTACTTGTGAGTGTAGTCACATAACAGCATGGTCCGCCGCTATCCGCAAGAACGAACTGTGTAAATTTTTGCTCCTGCCTATATAAAAGAAGTGCGGCGGTCCTTCGACCGCCGCACTCTCTCATTTTATTTTCCTTTACAGCATCGCAAAGCGCTGTGCGCCCTTCGTTTTGAGCCAGCGAAGAAGCAGCGCTGTCATCGCGAGCGTCACCGCCGCCACGATGGCGAGATACGCAGCCGCGCCGAGCTTCCACCCCTGCCAGAGGTAGAGCCCCGCGAACACGATGGCGTAGAGCCAGCCGCCGAACAGCGCGATCGTCACGGCCAGACTTTGCTTGATGGGCATGAGCTCGCTCGTCCACGTCAGGTTTGCCCGCGCGACGCCGAGCGTCAGCCCCAGGCACGCGGAAAACGCGATGTACGCGAGCGCCTCGGCAAAAACGAGCGGCAGCGCCGCCGTCACAGGCAGGATAAACGCCATGCAGGCAAGCGGCACGAGTGCTGGAAGGGCCGTGAGCGCAAGCTGTACCTTGAGCTTTGCGCGAAGCACCTGCCAGGGCTTGACGGGCAGCGATTGCGCGAGCCAGAGGGACTTTCCCTCGAGCGAGACCGACGGCGTCGCCATGTCGTTCATCGATGCAATGGCGCACACGCCGGTGCAGAGCAGCACCTCCGCGCAGCCGCTCTGCGAGGTGAAGGCCTCGTTCAGCAGCGACACGACCGTTCCGCCCTTCCACAAAAGCAGGATGCCCGAGATCGGCAGCAGCAGGATACCGAGCCCGCAGTTGAGCATGTAGTTCGGGCTCGCGGTGAAGCGCGCGAGCTCCTTGCCGAAAAGTGCCCCATCGATGCTCCGGCGCTTGACGGCCTTTTCGCGGTACACAGCCTTGCCCGATGCGCCCGACGCAGTCGTGATCTGCAAAAAGCTGCGCGAGAGCAGCGTCCACGTCAGCGCAAACAGCGCGAGGATGACCGCCGCGCTCAGCAGCATCGCTGTCACATCGCCCGTACCGGTCAGGCCAAAGACGTAGAGCGGGTGCGCCGCACCCTTGATCTTCTCACCGTAGACCGCGGCGTTGGCGACGAGCTGCTCGATGGCCGTCTGCGCCTTGAAGACGAAGAAATAGTAGATGGCAAGCCCCGCGAGCGAGACGATGACCGTGATGAAGCTCTTGTGCTTGAGCTTACGGCTCACCTTCGCCACGACCCAGCCCAGCGCGCACGAGAGCGTGAGCACGAAGATTGAGATGAGCGCCGTCAGCAGCACGCCGCCGAGGAGCGCCATCGGCGCCGTCGAGACCGTGACCCAGTAGACGATGACCGCGGGCAGGATGACGACCGCGGAGTACATGAGGCCCATGAGATAGACCGTCAGCAGCCGCGAGGCCATCAGCGTCCGCACCGGGATGGGTAGAGACAGCAGCAGGTCGTTGTCCTTAGCGAAGTACAGGCCCGAATACGTGTTGAACACGCTGCCGAACGCGCCGAGAAAGATGGCGAGCAGCGACATGAGTGCAAAATAGAGCCAGCCCATCCCCGCCTGCGCAAGCGGCGCACAGAGCGAAACGGAAAGCCCCGTGAACATCCCGCCGAGGCCGATCATCAACGCGGCAAAGAGCAGGATATAAGCGATAATCCCCGCCGTCGAACGTTTTTTATTGGTTTTGGCATTATAAAAGTAGCTGCGGAAAATTTCCATCAGTTGCTTCTTGACGAGCGTTTTCAGCATGATTCGCCCTCCAGCTCAAGGAAGACCTCCTCGAGCGAGTCGTCGCCCTTGACCTCCTCCATCGTGCCGGAGCGGATGAGCTTGCCGCCCTTGATGATGGCGACCTTGTCGCAGAGTTTTTCGGCCACCTCGAGCACGTGGGTCGAGAAGAAGATCGCGCCGCCCGCGTCGCACACCTCGCGCATCATGCCCTTTAAGATATGTGAAGCCTTCGGGTCGAGGCCGACGAACGGCTCATCCATCAAAATGAGCTTCGGCTCGTGCAGCCACGCCGAAATAATGGCAAGCTTCTGCTTCATGCCGTGGGAATAGGCCGCGACGGGCTGCGCCAGGTCGGTCGTCAGCTCGAAGAGGTCCGCGTACTTGCGGATGCGCTCCTGCCGCGCGCTTTCCTCCACGCCGAAAATGTCGGCGATGAAATTGAGGTACTGGATGCCCGTCATAAACTCGTAGAGGTCGGGGTTATCCGGGATGTAGGCGAGCATCTTCTTGCAGGCGATGGGATCGTCCTGAATGGAGTGCCCGCCGATCGTGATCCTGCCGGAATCGAACTGCTGGATGCCGACGACCGACTTGAGCGTCGTGGTCTTGCCCGCGCCGTTGTGGCCGATGAAGCCGTAGATCTCCCCTGGCGCGATGTGGAGCGACAGATCATCCACGGCTTTCTTTTCGCCGAAGGTCTTGGTCAGGTGTTCAATATAGAGCATAAGGTTCTCCCTCTTTTCTTCTTGCAGCCGTTTCGAATATCTTTACGATATCAAAATCATATCATCTAATTCTAAACTGTCAAGAGAAAATTTAAAAATGTCAAGTTTGCTTTACTCGCAGGATAGCACTACTGCTCCGATTTGTCAAGTGCGCTTTACATTTTATCCTTGTGATACAGCACGAGCGACACAATACCCATCACCGCCGCATACAGTACGCCGCCAACGGCCCAGATAAACCAGCTATACTGCGGCTGGCCGTTCCCCTTGGGTCCGAAGGTGTAGAACAGGAAGATCGCCGTCACGCTCAGCCAGTAGATGAGCGACACTGTGCTCATTACGCCGCTGCGCGCCTTCTTTTTGCGCGTGTAGTCGCCCTCCTCGAGCAGCTGGTCCATCGCGCCGGTGTATGTTCCGCTCCAGACGAGCACGCCCACGCCGCAGGCGACCAGAAGCAGCAGCGCATCCACCTCCGCCGCGGCGTAAACATCCGCCGGAGCGACGCGCGCGAGCAGCGCGGCGACATCGGACGACGCGAGACCGACCCCGAGCATCAGCGGCACGACAGCAAGGATGCACAGCACCACGCCGAGGATCGTACAGCGCGAGGCGGTCGGCTCATAGGCCTTGCGCCGCTCGCGCACCATGCCGCTCACGCCGTACTCGGTCTCAAACGGCTCTTTTTCAAGAAAGTCGAATTCCTTCGTCTTCGCCCCGCACGAGAGGAACATCCCTACCGCAATGGCGACCAGCACCAAAATGACGCTCACGCCGAGACCTGCGGCCAGATCCTCCGAAATACCGCCCAGGCCCGCGTCCGCCATGGCGGAGAGAAAAATGATCACGACCGGCGAGATGATGCACATCGCCACCGCCAGTGCGATCCTCGGCGCGCAGGCCTTGCGCAGCGCAAGGTATCGCGCCGCCTGCTCCATCGTCACTCTCCGCAGCGGCGTTTCGTCCGCCTCGGATTCGACGAACTCCTCTTCTTCGAGTTCGTCCTTCAATAAATAGTCGGTGCTCACGCCAAACAGCCGGCTCATCTGCACCACCTTGTCAAGGTCGGGCACGGACTGCGCGCCCTCCCACTTGGATACCGACTGGCGCGTCACCCCGAGCTGACTTGCCAGCTCCTCCTGCGACCAGCCCGCCTTTTTGCGCAGCGTGATGATTTTATCCGCTAAGATCATATCGTCTTCCTCCTGAATTCTAAGGCGCGGTCCCGCGCCGTCTGGATGGCGTTATCATAGCCTATTTCGCGGTTGCGGGAAAGAAAGCGCACTGTCAAATTTGTCAACCGGCAGTTGCAATCCTTGATTTTTCAAGGTTTTTTCGCCGTGCGCTCCTATTACCCTATGTATCTTCGTCATGATATCATACCTCGGCGCAGAAAAAAAGAGCGTCCCGTTCGGGACGCTCTTTTTAAGGTTTTTTCACACACTTACACGACGGCGAAGAACTTGACAAGGAACAGCGCGGAGATCACGTAGGTCAGAACGCTGACGTCCTTAGCCTTGCCGGAGAGCACCTTGACAAAGGTGTAGGAGATGAGGCCCAGGCCGATGGCGTGGCCGATGGAGCCGGAGATCGGCATACCGATGAGCATAATGGACACCGGCAGCATTTGGTCCATGTCGCTGAAGTCCACATTCTTGAGGCCCTGGAGCATCAGAACGCCGACATAGATCAGCGCGGCGGAGGTCGCAGCGCCGGGGATGACGGCGGCGATGGGGGCGAGGAACATGCAGGCGAGGAACAGGATGCCCGAGGTGAGCGCGGTCAGGCCCGTGCGGCCGCCCGCTTCCACGCCGGAGGCGGACTCGATGAACGTGGTGACGGTGGAGGTACCGGTGCAGGCGCCCGCGACCGTACCGATGGCATCGGACAGCAGGGCTTCCTTCATCTGGGGCATGTTGCCGTCCTGATCGACCATGCCGGCGCGGGAGGCCGTACCGACGAGCGTGCCGATGGTATCGAACATATCGATCATGCAGAAGGTGATGACGAGCGTGATGGCGGTGAACCAGCCGATGTTCACAAAGCCCGCAAAGTCAAACTTGAAAAGCGTGGTGGAGACCATGTCGGCGAAAGGCGGGACAAAGCTCGCAGTCGCGAGGCTCGCAAACGGATTGACATGCAGGAAGATGGCGCTGCCCGCCCAGTAGATAACGGACGAGAACAGCATGCCGAGCAGCACTGCCGCCTTCACGCCCTTCTTGGCGAGGACGACCATGACGAAAACGCCGAGGAACGCGGTCGCGACGGTCAGGACCATCGCATCGTAGCCCGAGCCCATGTTGCCCTTGATGATGCTGGGCGTCAGCGCACCGAAGAAGTCACGCATCATGTAGAACGGGCCGCCGTTTTCAGAGTAGATACCGACGTTGGAGCCAAGGCCCACGTTCATCAGCATCAGGCCGATGGCGGGAGCGATGCCGTAGCGCACGCCGAGAGGAATGGCCTCCACGATCTTCTCACGCACCTTTAAGAGCGTGAGGATGAGGAACACGATACCCTCGACAAGGATGATGACGAGCGCCGCCTGGAACGCGGACTCGTACTCGCACTCGTTGATGACCGCGATGTTGGCGACGACCACCGCGAAGAAGCTGTTGAGTCCCATGCCGGGCGCCATGACGAACGGCTTGTTGGCGAAAAACGCCATGCAAATCGTGCCGATCGCCGAGGCGATGCAGGTGGCAAGGAACACACCGTTCCACAGCGGCGTACCCACTGCAAAGTTGGTCAGCAGGTTCGGGTTGAGCGCGATGATGTAGGCCATGGTCATAAACGTGGTAAGACCGGCAAGGATCTCGGTGCGTACCGTAGTACCGTTGGCCTTCAGCTTAAATAGCTTTTCCATGATTTTCTCCCTTTCTTTTTTGTTTTTCCGCCCGCTTCCTAACAAAAAATTAGGAAGCAAAACAGATTTTCAGTCAATATTATAGACATCCCGACAAGAAATTGCAAGTGTTCTGTTTATTTTTACCACACTTTCTCACTCCGCGCCGAGAGTTCCGCCGGTTTCTGTTGTGTTTTTGTTTGCTTTGCGCTATACTATATTTAGTAAAAATTTGCATTTTGGGAGGTGCATGCCGTGAAGCTGATGGTTTTAGACGGCAACTCCATCATCAACCGCGCCTATTACGGTGTCCGTCCGCTCACCACGCGCGACGGGTTTTTCACCCACGCGATCTTCGGCTTTCTGACGATGCTCGGCCGCTTACTCGACGAGGAAAAGCCCGAGGCGCTGTGCGTCGCCTTCGACCGCCGCGAGCCGACGTTCCGCCACCTCGAGTACGAGGGCTACAAGGCCACGCGCCACGCCATGCCCGAAGAGCTCGCCATGCAGATGCCGGTGCTCAAGGACGTGCTCGACGCGATGAACATCCCCCGCTACGAGCTCGCGGGCTTTGAAGCCGACGATCTGATCGGCACGATCTCGCGCAAGTGCGAAAGCGCAGGCTGGGACTGTGTCGTCGCCACGGGAGACAAGGATTCTTTGCAGCTCGTGACCGAGCACACGACCGTCAAGCTCATTTCCACGCGCATGGGCCAGACCACGACGAAGGACATGACGCCCGAGAGCTTTCGTGAGGTCTACGGCTTTGCGCCCATCCACATTGTCGACCTCAAAGCCCTGATGGGCGACGCGAGCGACAATATCCCCGGCGTGCCGGGCGTTGGCGAAAAGACGGCGATGGCGCTCATCCAGAAATACCAGAGCATCGACGAAATTTACCGGCTGCTCCCCGATATCGAGGCCAAGCCGAACGTCATCAAAAAGCTCACCGAGGGCGAGGAGAGCGCACGCCAGAGCTTCCACCTCGCGACCATCGTGACGGACGCACCACTCGAATTTTCTCCGCAGGACAATCTGCGCAAGGCACCGTCAGACGCGCTCTATCCGCTCTTTATGAAGCTGGAATTTACCAAGCTCATCGACAAATACGGTCTCAAGCCGCCCGCCGACATCCCCGCCGCCGAGGAGCCGGTCGACCTCACCGTGACCGCCGAGGCCGTGACCACGGTGGAAAAGGCCAAGGAATATCTCTCGCTCTTCCGCAAGGCGGAGCATGTGACGCTGCTGGCGCTGCCGGATCTTTCCGGCGTGATCGTCGACTTCGTTGCAGGCGAATCGACCGCCGTCTCTGCCGAGTTCTGCTTCAGCCGCTACGAGGGCGACTGGAACGCGCTGCTGCGCGCCCTGTTCTCGGATGATATCAAGAAAGTCAGCCACAACGTCAAGGACCTCCAGCGCGCGCTGCTCGAAAACGACCTTCCCATCGAAGGGGTCATTTTTGACACCGCGCTCGCAGGGTACCTGCTCGACGCGACGGCGGGCAAGTACGATATCGCGTCGCTCTTCACCGCCTACTTCCACCAGACGCTTGCCGAGCCGAAGCACTTAGATCCAGACGCTTTCTCGATGCTCGGCGACACGGCCAAGGCCGAGACGGCGTTCCACGTCTATACCAGCGCCGTCGATGCGCTGTATGAGACCTTTGCCCCCGAACTTGAGAAGCGCGAGCTGCACGAGCTCTATTATGAGGTTGAGCTGCCCCTCTGCGCCGTACTCGCGCGCATGGAGCACGCGGGCATGCGCGTGGACGCGAACGCTCTCGCGGCCTTCGGCAGCGAGATGGAAGTGCAGCTCAAGACGCTCGAGCAGCACATCTATGAAGAGGCGGGCGGGCCGTTCAACATCAATTCCCCCAAGCAGCTCGGCGAGGTGCTCTTTGAACGCTTGCAGCTCCCGCACGGCAAAAAGACGAAGACCGGCTGGTCGACGAACGCGGACGTGCTCGAAAAACTGCGGTGGGAGAATCCCATCGTCGAAGAGGTTTTGCAGTACCGTCAGTACGCAAAATTCCGCTCGACCTACTGCGACGGTCTTTTGAAGGTCATCGCGCCCGACGGGCGCATCCACACGAGCTTCCAGATGACCGTCACGGCGACGGGCCGTTTGAGCTCGACCGAGCCGAATTTGCAGAATATCCCCACGCGCACGCAGCTCGGCAGCGAATTCCGCCGCATGTTCGTCCCGGCAAGCGGCTGCGTGCTCGTCGACGCGGACTACAGCCAGATCGAGCTGCGGCTGCTCGCGCACATCGCGGACGACGAGGCGATGAAGCAGGCGTTTCTGACCGGCGAGGACATCCACACCGTCACGGCCGCGCAGGTCTTCGGCGTGCCGACTGATCAGGTCACCAAGCAGATGCGCTCGCACGCGAAGGCCGTGAATTTTGGCATCGTATACGGCATTTCCGCCTTCTCGCTCGCGCAGGACATCGGCGTGCCGGTGTACGAGGCGAAGGAATATATCGAGACGTACTTTGAGCGCTTCCCCGGCATCCGCCGCTATATGGATGAGGTCGTCGCGCAGGCGAAGGAGCGCGGCTATGTCGAAACACTGATGCACCGCCGCCGCGCGCTGCCCGAGCTGGCGGCGAGCAACTTCAATACCCGTTCGTTCGGCGAGCGCGTCGCGCGCAACATGCCCATCCAGGGCACAGCCGCGGACGTCATCAAGCTCGCAATGGTGCGCGTCGACGAGCGGCTGCACAAGGAAAACTTAAAGGCAAAGCTCATTTTGCAGGTGCACGACGAACTCATCGTCGAGTGCCCGGAGGAAGAAAAGGAACGGGTTGCCTCGCTCCTCACCGAGGAGATGGAGGGCGCAGTGCACCTCTCCGTTCCCCTGACCGCCGAGGCCCACTGGGGCATAAACTGGCTGGAAGCCAAATGACCGGAGGAAACCAATGGAACAGTTAAAGAAAAAAGTCCGCATCGTGCCGATGACGAACGAATATTTGAATGACGTTGCCGAGCTTGAGCGCACATGCTTCTCGAACCCCTGGTCGCGCAACATGCTCGCAGAGGAGCTTGAAAACGCGTGCTCGGCCTTCTTAGTCGCGCTGGATGCAGAAAACAGCAGCGTCGTCGGCTACGCGGGGCTGCTCGCCGTCGCGGACGAGGGCTGCATCACCAAGATGGCTGTCCGCCCCGACTGCCGCCGCGGCGGTGTGGCGGGGCAGCTTCTCGACGTGTTTATCCGCTTCGCCGAGGGCAGCGGCCTTGCGTTCTTGACGCTTGAGGTACGTGAGAGCAACTATGCCGCCATCGCGCTGTACGGCAGCCGCGGCTTCCGCGGCGAGGGCCGCCGCAAAAACTACTACGACCACCCGAAAGAGGACGCCATCATCATGACGAAGGAATTCGGCGCGGCAGAAGCGGAGGCGCAGCAATGAAAATTCTCGCTTTCGAGTCCTCCTGCGACGAAACCGCCGTCGCGGTCGTCGAGGACGGACGAAAAATTCTCTCCGACGCCATCGCGTCGCAGGCCGACCTGCACGCGCTCTACGGCGGCGTCGTGCCGGAGATCGCGTCGCGTAAGCACATCGAGGCCATCGCCGCGCTGACCGATCAGGCGCTCAAGGAGGCGGGCGTCGAGAAAAAAGACATCGACGCCGTGGCCGCGACCTACGCGCCAGGTCTCATCGGCGCGGTGCTCGTGGGGCTGAACTTTGCCAAGAGCGCGGCCTACGCGCTGAATGTGCCGCTCATTCCTGTGCACCACATCCGCGGCCACATCGCCGCGAATTACTTAGCGTTCCCAGAGCTTGAGCCGCCGTTTCTGGCGCTGTGCATGTCCGGCGGCAACACGCTCATCGTCGACGTGCGCGACTACACGGACTTTGCGCTCCTCGGCGCGACGCGTGACGATGCGGCGGGCGAGTGCTTTGACAAGGCCGCGCGCGTGCTCGGCCTTCCCTACCCCGGCGGCGCGGCGATGGACAAGCTCGCCCACGAGAGCGAGGGCGGCGTCTATGAGCTGCCGCGCGCGAAGATTGACGGGTGCCCTCTCGATATGAGCTTTTCGGGCCTCAAGACCGCCGTCGTAAACCTTGCCCACAACGCCGAGCAGACGGGAAAGCAGCTCGACCGTGCGGCGCTTGCGCGCGACTTCACGCAGGCCGTTGTCGACGAGCTCGTCCCGCGCGCGATGCTCGCCATGCAGCAAAGCGGGCGCAAGGTACTCGTCGCCGCAGGCGGTGTCGCCGCGAACTCGTTCATCCGTGCAGAGCTCGAAAAGGAGTGCCGAAAGCACGGCTACCGGCTCTACATGCCGCCGCTCAAGCTCTGTGGTGACAACGGCGCGATGATCGGCGCACAAGGGTATTATGAGTATCTCGCCGGCGCGCGAGCGGATTGGGCGCTGAACGCGTATGCGACGAGAGATATTGACGATCCTATCGTCTGAGGGTTTACAGCGCGGCAGCGCTGGTTCTTATTCCCCTGCACCGTGCAGGGGTGCGATCAAGGGGGATATTCTCTTTCCTCGGAAAGAGAATATCCCCCTTTGACCCCCAAGAGAAAGGGACTGATTGGCAGTCTCGGGCTTGACAGTCTTTATGCCTCCAGAATGGAATGCCTGCGCGCGGCAGAGCCGCGTTTGCCCCTGCTATACGACTTGGTGTGCTCCTATTATCCGCTGCCGCTCTGCCAGTCTCGCGGTAGTGCAGCCTAATCACCGTCTACCGGAGCATTCCACAATGCGGCGAGCGTCAGCAATGCTGCATTCGGTACGCAGTCTGCCGCCGTTCTAACGTCACTCGCGCCTCACGATAGTAAGGCGCGGTTGCTGGATATGTCGAAACGCAGAGATTCATGGCGAAGCCATGTACACCGCACTTACACTGCGCAGCGTGTGCAGTTATTCGAGCCTCAGGCTGCCAATGTGCGGGGTCAAGGGGCATGGCCCCTTGCGTTCTCTTGGGGGTCCAAGGGGGCCATTCTCTCACGTGAGAGAATGGCCCCCTTATTCCGTGCAGCGCCCGCGGCGCTGCTCTCCCTTGCAGACTGCAAGGAGTCTATTCCATCTTGCATAATTTCACGATTATGGTAACAAATCGAATTTCTGTTCTGCCACAAATTTTCCAATTCCAGAATTATGTAAATTTCGACACACGCCTATCTGCACAGTATGTTTTCCACTCCGCGGAAATCAAATCAATTTTCCCCTGTCAAATCAGGCGATTTTGAGAAATCCGCTTGTGTGGAAAACTCTGTGGAAACTGTGGATAACTCACCGTAGAATCTCTTTATTGAATTTATTATGTTAATCTGTCAGTTTCGATCAAACCTTGCCGCATCGCGGCGGATTCTGTCGGGAACGCGGCTACTTTGACGGCTTTTCGCAACTTCCGTCATGTCTGCTGATTTTTATTTTTGCCGTTCTGCCGAATCACAAGAGCCTTTCTGCACACGCATTTTGCAGAAGCTCTGCAAAATATACTATTTGTATAGAAACTGTAAAGGCCCTGCCGATTTCTCGGCAGGGCCTTTTTTAACACGGTGTTTCCAGTCCGTAACACCCGCTCACGGGGTCTAAAAAGAGCGGCAGGTGCAGCGGGCGGTACGTGAACCAGACGAACGCGAACAGCAGCGCCCACAGAAGTACAAAGCCGATGAGCTGCATCGCGCCCCCGCGCAGCGCGCCATCGGTCAGCAGGCGGTAACTCAGAAAGTACAGCAGCGCGTCGGCGAGGAAGAAGATCGTGATGTTCACCCAGCCAGGGAGCTTGCCGAACATTCCCGTCAGCGTGTAGAAAAGCGCCGGAATCGAGACAAGGCCCAGCAGGATGCTCGCCGCCTTGACGGCGAAGAAGTTCCGGAACGCCTCGGAAAACACAATAAACTCCACCACCGTGAACACGAGAAACGGGATAAACAACAGCTTCATGTGCTCCCAGGTCGACTCGTTGACCGCTGAAAACACCGCGATCACACGATTCCCGCCCGTCCATTCGTACACAAAGTGCAGCAGCGTCCCGAAAAGGCCAGTTGCGATAAAGCCGACAATCTCCCATCGGCGCAGCTCCCGTTTCATGCTCCGTCCTCCCTTTCCGCCCCGGTCAAGCCGGGCAAGCACTATAGTCTACGCGGGAAAGAAGGGCTTTATACAGCAAAAGCCGCTCGAAACGGGCGGCTCTTGCATTTCTTCTCTTATTCGGCAAATCGCGGCACGATGACGCCCGCAGGTGCGTTCTTCGTCAGCTCGAACAAGTTCCCATCAAGTTTGTGGATCTTCTTTGCCTCATACAGCGCCAGAAATTCATCGAGTGTGCCGATCTCAGGGTAGCCGTGCGCGCCGAAGCGGTAGTGCATCGGCACGAGCACGCGCGGCGCGATCGCGTCCGCGACCTTTTTTGCCGTCTTCGCGTCGATCGTATAGTACCCGCCAACGGGAATCAGCAGCGCATCGCAGCCCTTGACCGCCGCGAGCTGCTTCTCGCTCAGCTCATGGCCAAGGTCGCCGCAGTGCACGAGCGTCATCCCCTCTGCGCGCAGGATATGGATGGCGTTCTCGCCGCGAAGTGAACCTTTCTTGTCATCGTGGAACGTTGAAACCGTCTCGACCGTAAACGGGCTCTCCGATTTGTCGCGCCCCGAGAGCGTCACCGCCTCCAAAAAGGCGTGGTCGCGGTGGCCGTGCGAGCACAGCGCCTCGTCCGCCTCGATGTGCAGCGCAGGATACGTCTCTACATAGTAGGGGTCGAGCACGACGCGCCAGCCCGCGCTCTCGACCACAAAACAGGAATGGCCCAGCCAGATGATGTTCATGGTTTATTCCTCCGTTTTCGTTTCATCCGCGGGAGTCTCCGCGTTTTTCTTTTTTCTGACGGGCTTCGGCAGCTTTTTCCCGCGGCGCAGCCGGCCGATGAGCTTCACGGCCACGAACACGACCGCCGCGAAGATCAGGACATCCAACCAGCTATAGGCCAGCCACACCGCAAAGTCTTCCAACGTCTGTCCCGTGGCGGCAAGGCCATCGGTAAAGGCATTGGCAAGCTTTTCGCCGAAGCTCTTCGGCGCATCCTCCGTACCGGAGAGGCGATAGACCTCGCTCAATTCAAGGTCAACGGTCGCATAGCCCACCAGCGCGTCGTAATGCCGCATCGTGCCGGAAAGGTCCTCGATCTCGTACTCCGTCTCCGAGATGGCGGACTCGATGGTGATGATATCCTCCATGCTCTCGGCCTTTTTCAAAAGCTCCTGCAGCCGCTCGAGCTTGATCTGCGCCGTTTCGAGGCGCGACTGCGTATCGTAATACCGCTCGCTGATGTTCTCCGCCGTGTCGCTCTGCCATGTCACATGGCAAAGCGTGCCGACCTGCGTGCAGAAATCCGTGAACTGCTCGGCGGGCACGCGCACGGTGTAGCTTGCGTGGCGGTAGCTGCTGGAGTAATTCGAGAAATTCTTCTGCTCAAAGTAGCCGCCCATGCTCTCTACGAGCGAGGCAATGTCCTGCGCGGCCTGATCAAATTCCAGCGTCTGCATCTCGATGCTCGCGATGTAGACCATCTTGACGCCGCGCTCGGCAAGGTCCGCACCAGCGCTTGATACTTCCTGCCCGTTCCACGCACCGTCGTCCGACGCGGTATCGTCATACTTGGCATCCGGCAGCTCCGCGCCGTTGAAGTCGTAGCTGTCCGACGCCATCGACGCGCTGTCGCTACTGGCAGGCTTCGCGCTGCATGCGGCAAGAGACAGCGCCAGCATGAGCGCGAGCAAAAAGGAAACGATCTTCTTCATCTTCATCCACCTCATTTTTGTTTTTTGGGGCCTCTGAAGCTTTAGACGCTCATTTTGTGCAAAAGGTTCCGAAAATCCGTTATTTTTCTTATTCCAGCTCATCGAGCGTCATGGAGAAGCTCTCCATGCAGTTGACCATGAAATAGTCGAGCTCGGGCATGTGCATCTCGCTCAGCGCGCGGCGCGTCTGCTCCGCAGCCTTTTTGAATTCCATGTTGCCCGCCTTGAGCTCTTCGACGCACTTGATGTAGGCCGAGAGCTTGTCCGCCGCTTTGACGAGCTTTTTCGTCGTCTCGTCCTCGATCTTGATGATGGGCTCATAGTCCGCGCGCAGTTCGTCCGGCAGCATGGAGAGCAGCTTGTCGCTTGCCACGGCCTCGACCTTGCGGTAGGCGTCGCGGATCTCGGGGTTATAGTACTTGATGGGCGTCGGCATATCGCCGGTCAGGATCTCTGTTGCGTCGTGGTACAGCGCGGCGACCGCCACGGCGTTCGCATCCGTGGGCAGACCGAAGACACGCATGCGGATGAGCGCGAGCGCGTGCGCCAGCACCGCGACCATGTGGCTGTGCTCCTGAATGTTCTCCTCCTCGGTGTTGCGCATGAGCGCCCAGCGCTTGACACAGCGCATGCGGGAGATATAGGCATAAAAATGGTTGGCCATGCGTTATTCCTCCAACTCGCCGCGAAGACTGCCGCCGTCGACCGCCGTGATCTTCACGTTTTTCACCTGATTGTGCAGGCCTTCCTGCGCGACGGATACCTCCATATAGTTCGGCGCGTGGCCCGCGCTGCCGCCCTTGCGGTCGCGCTCGAAGAGCACGGGAAAGATCTTGCCCACGCAGCACGCAAGATACGCTTCGTGCATCGTCTTGGCGACAGCCGAGGCGCGCGCAGCGCGCTCTTCGCGCACGGGCATATCGATCTGGCGCATCTCCGCAGCCTTCGTGCCCGGGCGGATGGAATAAGGGAAGACGTGCATGTCGGCAAAGCCGACGCGCGCGATGAAGTCAAGCGTCTGCGCGAATTCCTCCTCCGTCTCCTCGGGAAAGCCCGTGATGAGGTCCGTCGTGATGGCAGGGTCGTCAAAATACTGACGCAGCAGGTCGCAGGATTCCATATAGCGCGCCGTATCATATTTGCGGTTCATACGCTTTAAGGTCGCGTCGCAGCCCGACTGCATCGAGAGGTGGAAATGTGGGCAGAGGTAAGGAAGCTTCGACGCCCGCTTGCAGAATTCCTCCGTGATGGTCCGCGGTTCGAGCGAGCCGAGGCGGATGCGCATGTCGCCGCCCTCGCGCGCGATGAGCTCCAAAAGGTCGATGAGTGAGGTCCCGTCCTTGAAGTCCGAGCCGTAGGACGAAATTTCGATGCCCGTGACCACGATCTCACGGTAGCCCTCCTCACGCAGCGCTTTCACCTGCTTTGCAGCTTCGTCCATCGGCAGCGAGCGCACGCGCCCGCGCGCGTAAGGAATGAGGCAGTAGGTGCAGAAGTTCACGCACCCGTCCTCGACCTTGAGCATCGCGCGTGTGCGATTCACCATACCGCCCGCGGGCAGCACCTCAAAATCGCGCCGCTCCCAGACGTCGTCGACATCGACAATAGGCGTTTTGTCCTGTGCCGCGCGCTCCAGAAGGTCGATGAACTTCGCGCGGTCATTCGTGCCGGCGATGACGTCGAGCCCGAGCTTTTTGACGTCCTCGGGATGCGTCTGGGCGTAGCAGCCGCAGGCGGCGATGACCGCGCTCGGGTTGCGGCGCCGCGCCTGACGGAGCATCTGGCGCGACTTTTTGTCGCTCACCGCCGTGACCGAGCAGGTGTTGACAACGTAGGCGTCCGCCGTCTCCTCAAAATCCGCCAGTGTATGTCCGCGGTGCAAAAGCTCCTGCTCGAGTGCCTGCGTTTCATATTGGTTCACCTTGCACCCGAGGGTGCAGATCGCAACTTTCATGTATGTTTGTATCCTTTTCCGCGATTTGGGCGGTAAAGTCCCGCTTTTTTCTGCCGTTTCCGACGCAAAGCGTCCGCCGCCCTTGCTTTTTTATTTTTATATTGTATAATCATTTGAGCATTCTGACAAGACCAAAGAAAGGATTTTCCCGATATGATCTATCTCGATCACGCGGCCACCACCCCCGTTTCCGAAGAGGTGGCGCACGCCGTTTACGATACGCTGGTTTCTGGCTGGGGCAACCCCAGCTCGCAATACCCCATCGGAAAGCAGGCGCGCGACGCTGTCGCCGCGGCGCGCGAGACGATTGCCGCCGCGCTCGGCTGCAAGAGTGAACAGTTCGTCTTCACCTCCTGCGGGTCGGAGAGCGACAACTGGGCCGTCCGCCTTGCCCTGCACCAGAACCGCCACGCCGGCAAGCACATCATCACGACCGCCGTGGAACACAGCGCGATTCTCGAGACCTGCAAGGCCCTCGAGCAGGAGGGCTACTCCGTCACGTACTTAAAGCCCGACAAGAACGGCGACATCACCGCCTCTCAGGTCGAAAGTGCACTGCGCGACGACACCGCGCTCGTCACGATGATGCTCGTCAACAACGAGACGGGCTGCATCTTCCCCGTGGCCGAGGTCGCGCAGCTTCTGAAAGCGAAAAAGTCCCGTGCCCTGCTGCACACCGACGCGGTGCAGGCCTTTTTGAAAATTCCGTTCCGCGCCGACACGCTGGGCGCGGACCTCATCTCCGTCAGCGCGCACAAGCTCGGCGCGCCCAAGGGTATCGGCGGCCTGTATTTGGGCGAGCGCATCCGCGCGCCCAAACCGCTGATCTTTGGCGGCGGGCAGGAGAGCGGCCTGCGCTCCGGCACAGAGGCCACGGGCCAGATCGCAGGCTTTGCCAAGGCGGTCGAGCTGCGCGCCGACCATCTCGATGAAAAGCTCGCCCACGTCGCCGCCATCAAGACCTACGCCGAGGAAAAGCTCCTCGCGCTCGACGGCGTCGTCCGCATCGGCGACGGGACCGCGCCGCACATCCTGTCGATCTCGCTCGTCGGCTACCCGTCGGCGAATGTCGTTACGGAACTTGGCGCACAGGGCATCTGCATCTCGGCAGGCTCCGCCTGCCATCGCGGGCAGCTGAGCCACGTCTACCGCGCGATGGGCCTTGACAAAAAGGCCGCCGCAGGCGTGCTGCGTGTCAGCTTCGGCCCCGAGACGACGAAAGAAGAGATCGACGCACTCGTCTCCGCGCTCAAGGCGCACCGCGACACGCGCTTCCCCATGCTGTAATTCCACGATTCGAGGTTTTTATGTTCTCCTATCTTCACCAGCCCAAGGGCTTTTACAAGCATCTTTTTCTGCTGGCGCTGCCGGTCATCGTGCAGAATTTGATCACCACGTCGCTCGGCTTTCTCGATACGTTCATGGTGGGACTTCTCGGCAGCGATCAGATGTCCGCCGTCACGGTGGCGAACGTGCCTGTCTTCATCATCCAGCTCGTCGTCTTCGGCCTGCAAAGCGGCTCAAGCGTGCTCATCAGCCAATACTGGGGCCGCGGCGACCGCGAGAGCATCAACCGCGTCATGGGCATCGGCTTTATGATCGCGGGCGGCGTGAGCGTGCTGTTTGCCGCCATTCTGTGCGCGTTTCCCGCGCATGTGCTCTACCTCATCACCGACAATCTGACACTCGTGGAGCTGGCCGAGCCGTACCTGCGCATCGTCGGCTTCTCCTACATTTTCAACTCGCTTGCCTCCATCTACATCGGCATGCAGCGCAGCATCGAAAATCCGCGCTTCGGCATGATCGTCTTCGCGATCTCGATGCTCTGCAACACGCTCGGCAACTATGTGCTGATCTTCGGCAAGCTCGGTCTGCCCGCGCTCGGCATCACGGGTGCGGCGGTAGCGACGCTTCTGTCCCGCGTGGTGGAGTTCGTCGTCGCGTTCTCCTACGCGTTCCGCTGCCGCACGATGCCGCTCATGAAGCACGCCATCCTCCGCCCCGGCATGGACATGCTGCGTAAATTCCTGCGCTACAGCGCGCCGGTGCTCATCAACGAGACGCTCTGGGGCACGGGCTTTTCGATGATCACGGTCATCATGGGCCACATGGCAAATAGCAGCGATCTCATCGCCGCCTACACGCTTGCGGGCAATATCGACAAACTGATGACCTCCGGCGTGTTCGGCATCGCGGCGGCGGTGTCCGTCATCGTCGGCAAAGAGATCGGCACGGGCAACTTAAAGGGCGTTTACAACATCGGCCGCGCGCTGTGCTTCACGGCGTTCGCGTTCGGCATTGTGCTCGGCCTCGCCGAATACACGATGTTCGTGACGCTGATGCGCCCGTTCGTCATGCCGCTCTTCTCGCTCTCGGCGGTCGCCGAGCGGCTTTGCAGTGTGATGCTCATATGCTATGCCTGCGCCATCCCGCTGCACAGCTTTTCAACCACGATGGTCGTAGGCGTGCTGCGCGGCGGCGGCGATGTGAATGCCTCGCTTGTGATCGACAATTTCCCCCTCTGGTGCGGCACGCTGCCGATGATGTGTCTGCTCGGCCTTGTGCTCAAGGTGCCGAACGAGGTCTTCTGCCTCTGCCTGATGATCGAATATATCATCAAATCCCCCATCGGCCTTTACCGCCTGCACTCCGGCAAGTGGATCCACGACATCACCCGCATCGATGAATAACAAAAAAGCGGAAGGGCGCTGCCCTTCCGCTTTTCCATTCTCATTGTCAAGTTTTTACCGCGCGCTCCCGCCGCATTTCTCTCAGCACCGGCACGCTGACACACAGCGACGCCGCCACAAAGAACGCGATGCCGACCATGCGGTTCACGCTGATACGCTCGTGGTACACGACGACCGCCAGCGCCGTTGCCAGAATGGGCTTGACGAGATAAACGAACGACGCCTCCGTCGCAGAGGTGTACTCCGTGATCTTCGCCGTGAGCAGAAAGCCGATGGCCGCGCAGCCGATGCCGACATGGCACAAAAGCAGCGTCGTTTTGAGCGTAAAGCCCGTGAAAAACGGAATGCCCGCGAATATCTCCAGCCCCAGGCCGCTGTAAAGCGCACCGACCGCCGGAATCTCACCGAGCAGCAGCAGGAAAAGAAGCTCCAGACCGCCGATGAGCATGTTGAACGTCGTGATCACGAGCGCGCCGAGCCGCGGCAGACGCAGCTTGCAGAGCGTACCGTAAGTGGCAAACAGCAGCGTGGCGGTGATGATCTCCAAAAAGCCGCGCAGGCTGATCTCAAGGTGCGCGGGATTGAGGATGAAGAGAATGCCGACAAGTTCCACGCCGATGGCCAGCAGATGGTTCTTTTTCAGCGGCTCATGCAGGATGAAGTGCGCCAGCGCCACCGCGAACACAGGATTGCCCGAGTAGATAATCGATGTAGCTGAGGCGTCCATGTGCAGCACCGCCATCTGCAAAAGCGACATGTGCAGCGTCACCGTCAGAAAACCGAGCAGTGTGAAATAGCCCCAGTCTGCCTTTGTAAGCTGAATATCCCGCTTTTTGAGGTCGTTCAGTGCAAAGGGCATCAGCGCAGCCGCGCCGAGCAGCACACGCTCGACTGTCACCTGCATGGGTGCAAACGCGCCGCCGAGCGCCTTGAGCGCGACCTCCGTCGTGGAATAGAGCATCGCGGCAAGCAGGATATAGAGATATCCCCGTTTCCGATCAGTCGTCATCTTCTTCCTCCTGTGCCTCGCCTTTGGCGAAGCAGCATCATTGTATGCCCCGCTGTGTTAAAATGCAATCCCAATCCGCTTTGTTCGGACGAAAAATGCCGCCCCGAATCGGGGCGGCATTTTGATTGCGGAACAGAAAATTACTTGGCAGTCTGCGCGGCCTTCTTGCTCTCCCACTTGGTCACGCAGCAGGCGCAGGAGATATCGCCCGTGATGTTCAGGCAGGTACGCCCCATGTCGAAAAGACGGTCGATGCCGTAGATGATCATGATCATATCGACGGGGATGTTCATCGCCTCGAGCACCATAGCGAGCATGATCATGCCCGCGCCCGGCGTACCGGCGGTGCCGATGGAGGCAAGCGTCGCGGTGACGACGATCGTGACCATCTGGCCAAGGGTCAGCGTCATGCCGCAGCAGGTGGCAAGAAAGATGGTGGCGACGCACTGATAGATGGCGGTGCCGTCCATGTTGATCGTCGCGCCGAGGGGGATAACAAAGGAGGAAACGTCGCTCTCCGCGCCCAGCTCATCCGCGCACTCCTTGCTCAGAGGGATCGTGGCGGCAGAGGAGGTGGAGGTAAAGGCGAAAATCATCGCGGGGGATGCCTTCTCGAAGAAGGTGAAGGGGCTGATGCCCGCAAACGCCTTGGCAGAGAAAGAGTAGCAGAGGACTGCATGGACGATGTAGCCGAGGTACGCGCAGCCGAGCACCACGGCAAGAGAGCCGAGGATCTCAGGGCCCTGCGTGGCGACGACCCACGCCATCATCGTAAACACACCGATGGGGCTGAGGGCAATGATGAACGCCATCACACGCTCGATGACCGCATAGAGCGTGGAGACCAAGTCCTTGGCAAGCTTGCCCTTTTCGCCCGCGGCAAGGATGCCGCCGCCGAGCATCAGCGCGATGACGATGACCTGCAGCATATTCGCCTCGGTGAAGGACTTCCACATATTGCTCGGGAAGATGGCGACCAGGGTATCCATGAAGTTGGCGCTGGTGGCCTTATCCCAGACCGCGCCGTCCTCCAGCGCGAGCGTGGGGAACCAGCCTGCATTGTTGAAGAGGTTGGCGAATACCAGGCCGATGACGCAGGCCGCGGCCGTGGTGACAAGGAAGTAGGCGACCGTCTTCCAGCCGACGGAACCGACCTTCTTCATATCGCCCATGGAGAGGATGCCGTCGATCATCGACAGCAGCACGACGGGGACGACGATGAACTTGAGGAGGTTAACGAAGATGGTGCCGAAGGGCTTTAAGTAGTTGGTCGTGAACTCGGGTATTCCCAGCTTATGAAAGGCATAGCCGGCCAGAATACCGAGCAGCAGCGCAATTCCGATCTGCTTCGGCAAGCTTAGTTTTTTCTTTTCCATGCTCCACACACACTTTCTAAATGAAGATCCCCCATTTATAGGCATTATCAATAGGGGTCGTGCTTATTGTACTGCACTTTATTTCATTTGGCAAGGGCTTTTGCAGGAAAAATTTCGTTTTGCTGCCCGCATTTTTGCACAAAGATGATGGATATCTTTCATGTAAATTGGTCAAAATTTCGGCTTGCAATCTTGCCTGCTTTCGGGTATTCTTGGTCAGACGACAACAAACGAACAGGAGGAACGACCCATGATGCTCTGCACCGCGCCGAAAAAGAAAAATTCTTCCGTTGGTATTGCTGTTTCTGTTTTTATTGATATTGTTTCTTTTGACCGGTAAGTTTTCTTACCGGTCTTATTTTTTGCCCGCACGGGGCCCAACCATGTTTATTCAAATGAGAATAAAAATAAGAAGAAAGTAAAGAGGGAAAATCACATGAAGAAAGATCTCGGACACGAAGCCATCTACGACGCCCGCCAGCTGGGTACCCCAAGGATGCTGGTGCTGGGCCTGCAGCACATGTTCGCCATGTTCGGCGCGACGGTGCTCGTCCCCATTCTGGTCCAGGGCTACGGCCTGCCGCTCTCCATCCAGACGACGCTGCTGTTCGCAGGTCTTGGCACGCTGCTGTTCCACGTATGCACCAAGTTCAAGGTCCCCGCGTTCCTCGGCTCCTCGTTCGCCTACCTCGGCGGCTTCTCCACGGTCGCGACGATGCCCGCCTACGAAGGTCTCGATCCCGAAACGAAGCTCGCCTACGCGCTCGGCGGCATCGTGATCGCAGGTCTCCTCTACCTCGTGCTCGCGCTCCTCTTCAAGGTGCTCGGCGCGAAAAAGGTCATGCGTTACTTCCCTCCCATCGTCACGGGCCCGATGATCATCATGATCGGCCTGAACCTCTCCGGCTCCGCCATCAATAACGCCTCCACCTGCTGGTGGCTCGCCCTCGTCGCTATGGCCATCATCGTGGTCGCCAACATCTGGGGCAAGGGCATGGTCAAGATCATCCCCATCCTGCTCGGCGTCGTCGGCTCCTACATCGTCGCGGTCATCGCCGGTCAGGTCGACTTCTCCGGTGTGAGTGAAGCAAGCTTCCTTGGTTTCCAGCAGTTCGTCATCGCCAAATTCGACGTCTCCGCCATCCTGGTCATGGCCCCTATCGCCATCGCGGCTATGATGGAGCACATCGGTGATATCTCCGCCATCTCCTCCACCACCGGCAAGAACTTCATCGAAGACCCGGGCCTGCACCGCACGCTCGTCGGCGACGGTCTCGCCACCGCGTTCGCCGGCTTCTTCGGCGGCCCTGCCAACACCACCTACGGTGAGAACACCGGCGTGCTCGCCCTCTCCAAGGTCTACGACCCCCGCGTTGTCCGCCTCGCGGCCATCTACGCCATCATCCTGAGCTTCTCCCCCAAGTTTGACGCGCTCGTCAACTCCATCCCCGCGGCCATCGTCGGCGGCGTCAGCTTCATCCTCTACGGTATGATTTCCGCGGTCGGTGTGCGCAACATCGTGGAAAACCAGGTCGACCTCACCAAGTCCCGCAACCTGATCATCGCAGCGGTCATGTTCGTCAGCGGCCTCGGCTTCAGCTCGGTCGGCGGCATCACCTTCACTGTCGGCGGCGCGGCCGTCACCCTCTCCGGCCTCGCCATCGCGGCCCTGTGCGGTGTCATCCTGAACGCCATCCTCCCCGGCAATGACTACGAGTTCGGCGTCAGCGTCACGGGCGACAAGTCCGCCGACCTCGGCAGCTACTAAGAAGCAAATTTCAAAATCAAATCAAAAAGGAAGCGGCACGCGCCGCTTCCTTTTTTCGCTTCTTCGTGCTATACTCTATCCAAATCCTTTGCAGGAGGCATCATTCATGGAAAGCATCAAGCCCGGGCGCTACCGCCACTTCAAGGGCAAAGAATATGAGGTCCTCGGTGTCGCACGTCATTCAGAGACGGAGGAGGAGCTCGTCGTCTATCGCGCGCTGTACGGCGACTTTGGCCTCTGGGTGCGGCCCGTGAGCATGTGGAACGAGACTGTCGAGCGCGACGGCAAGACGTTCCGCCGCTTCACCTATATCGGCGAATGACGGGCTATACGCTGATTCGCGCCAAGCGCCGTACGATGTCCCTGCAATTGGACCGCAACGGAAATGCCGTCGTCCGCGCCCCCTACGGCGTCAAAAAAGAGTTCATCGACCGCTTTGTCGCCGAGCACGAGGACTGGCTTACCCGCGCCCGCGAAAAGCAGCAGGCGCGCCGCCTTGCCCATCCCGAGCCGACGGACGAGGAGCGCAAAGCGCTCATCGCGCGTGCGAAGGAATACCTCCCGATGCGCGTCGATTACTGGAGCGGCATCATGGGCCTCACGCCGACGGGCCTCAAGATCACGTCCGCGCGCACGCGCTTTGGCTCGTGCAGTGGGAAAAACAGCCTTTGCTTTTCCTGGCGGCTGATGCAGTATCCGCGCGAAGCCATCGACTATGTCGTCGTCCACGAGCTCGCGCACATCCGCCACCACGACCACTCCCCCGCGTTCTACGCGCTCATCGAGCGCTACATGCCCGACTGGCGCGAGCGGATGAAGCTGCTGAAAGAATAAAAAGAGACGCTCTGCAGGCGTCTCTTTTCATCATAATATGGTAGTCCGATCTTCTCTTACTTGTTGAGCTTCAGCCGGAAGTCCTCGCCTTCGGCGGCATACTCCACTTTATAACCCTGCTTTTCGGCAAAGCGGGTGATGATCCGGCGCGCGCCTTGAACTCCTTGCTCGCAACGCTCATGATGAACGCGCCGAGCACGAGGCCAATGCTCACAGGGCGGACATACTGCACCTTTGCCGCGCTGTGCAGGCCCACCGCGCCGGAAATATCGCGCAGAAAGCACGCGATGCAGAAGCCCATGTTCGTAGGGTTACCGAGCGCCGTTAAGATGAGCGCCGCAAGGCCCACTGCGGCGTCCACAATAATGACGCCCAGATGTACTTTTTTATTTTCTCCAATTCTCCTTTTTTGATCGTTGACAAAATCAACACTTTTTGTCGAAAACCAGTATATCGGTGTATCTTTTGAAAAACAAACGGTATTCATAGATGAAAGAGGGGGAATCATCGTTTTTTCGATGGTTCCCTCTCTTTTCTTCAAATCACCAGTTCGTAAAAGCCGTCGGCCTCCAACCCCTCCGCCTCGGTCAGCGCGGCGAGCGCGGCGCGGTCCTGGACCTCCGCGCGCCACGACATACCGCAGTCCGCCGTCAGCTCACGCGGGACGGGGATGAGCCGCCCGGGCAGGCCCTTCGCCCGGCAGAGCTTTTCCATCGCGATGGCCGCGGCCGTCGTGTGAAAGGTGATGACGAGCCAAAGCTTTTTCTCTCTCATGTTGCGATCTCGCGGAGCGCGGCGATTGCGGCGTCCGCTTCCTCTTCCGTATTGTACCAGCCGAAGCTGAAGCGCACCGCGCCCTGCTCCTGCGTGCCGAGCGCCTCGTGCAGGCGCGGCGCACAGTGCGCGCCCGGGCGGGTCGCGATGCCGTAATCCTCGGACAGGATATCCGATACCTCGCCCGAGTCCATGTCGCCGATGTTGAGCGCGGCGACCGCCGTGCGCTCATGGTCAAAATCGCCGTAGAGCGCCACACCCGGAATTTTCTTGACGCCCGCGACAAAGCGGCGCAGCAGCGCCATTTCATGCGCGTGGATGGCCTCAACGCCGGTCTCCTGCAAAAAGTCGAGCGCGGCGTTCAGCCCCGCGATACCGTGGCCGTTGAGCGTGCCCGCCTCTAGCCGCGCCGGCATCTGCTCGGGCTGCTCGTGGAGATAGGTCTGCACGCCCGTGCCGCCGACCTTCCAGGGGTTGATGTCCACACCCTCGCGCACGCACAGTCCGCCCGTGCCCTGCGGGCCCATCAGCGATTTGTGCCCCGTGAAGCACAGCACGTCGATGTGCATTTGCTCCATGTCGATGGGCAGCACGCCAGCGCTCTGCGAAGCGTCCACAATGAACAAAAGGTCGTGTTCGTGCGCAAATGCGCCGATGCACGCCAGATCCAGCGTGTTGCCCGTCAGGTTCGAGGCATGCGTGCAGACGACGGCGCGGGTATCGGGACGCAGCAGCCGTTCAAAATCGGCGTAGTCGATGTTCCCCTGCCGGTCTGCGGGAACAAAGCTCAACTTGACATTGTTTTCCCGTTCCAGCCGGTAAAGCGGTCGCAGGACAGAGTTGTGCTCAAGGTCGGTCGAGATCACATGCTCGCCCGCGTGGATGCAGCCATGGATGGCGATGTTCAGCGCCTCGGTCGAGTTACAGGTAAACGCCACGTGGTCAGGCCGCTTGCAGCCAAAGAGCGCGGCGAGCTTGCAGCGCGTGTCGTAGATCACGCGCGAGGCGGCAAGCGCCTCCTCGTGCGTGCCGCGCGCGCTGTTGCCAAAGCTCCCCATCGCCGCGACCACCGCGTCGATGACCTGCGGCGGCTTTCGCAGCGTGGTCGCCGCGTTGTCAAGATAGATCATCTTACGGACGGACGACGCGGTCCGCGCCGCTCATCTTTTCGACGATGACGTACATGTTCGTCACCTCGCCGACGGCGAGCTTTTCCTTGAGGTCGTAGAAGTTGAGGCACGTGCCGCAGCTCATGATCTCCACGCCGCGCGCGGCCATGCCCTTGAGGTCTTCGAGAGACTCCGAGCCCTCGCACGTCAGCTTCACGCCGCCGTTGTAGCAGAGGATGGTGTCGGGCAGGGTCTCCTGCTGGCTCAGGGCGAAGACGAACGCCTTCATCAGCGCGCCGCCGAGCTCGTCATTGCCGCTGCCCATCTTGTCAGACGACAGCACCACGACCGTCCTCGGCTTGCCGCAGGTGTAGCACTCGCCGCTCTGCTCCTCCACCTTGGCGTTTTCCCCCACGGTGATGGTCACGCGGTACTCGTTTTCGCCGAGCTTTTCGGTTTTGGACGTGCAGCCCTTGCTTGCGGCCAGCTTGCCGAGGTTCTGCACCGCAGTCTCGTTGTCGACCAGCGTTTCGACCGTTCCGGCGCCGCCGAGCTCCTGCATCGCCTTCTGCGTCTTCACAACAGGGATGGGGCAGGCGTCGCCCATGGCATTGACTTTGATCGTCATTTCTATCGCTCCTTATCACAGGGTTTGCACCCGTTATTTCTTTCTAACTATAACAGATTCCGCGCGAAGTGACACAACTTTTTTCTCCCGCCGCGAATTTTTTTCATGGTTTTTCCCGTTTTACCGTGCTGTTATCATTGATTTTTTCGATGGCAGTCTCCGCCTTGCGCCGTTTGCAGCAAATTGATAAAATGAGAAAAAGTTTGTATCTTTCTGCGCATTCCGCGCTCTAACAGGCAGAAAGAAGCGGAAAGGAGGCCCTGCATGGACGAATTTGACGAGATCTGCCGGCGCTGCACACCCGTTGTCTACCGCTTCCTGCTCTCGCTCTGCAAGGACGCTTCCCTCGCCGACGAGCTAACGGCGGAGACGTTCTATCAGGCGTATCTGCACATCGACACATTTCGCGGCAACTGCCGCGTCGAATCATGGCTCTGCCAGATCGCCAAAAATGCCCTCACAAAAGAGCTCCGCCGACAAAGGCGCGCCGTCCCCTTCGAGGAAACGCACGAGCTCGCCGCGCCGGACGACATTTTTGAGCTGCTGGCCGACAAAGAACAGGCCATGCGCATCCACGCCTCCCTGCACCGGCTCAAAGAGCCGTACCGCGAGGTCTTCACGCTGCGCGTGCTCGGCGAGCTGCACTTTCGCGACATTGCCGACCTGTTCGGCAAATCCGAGTCCTGGGCAAAGGTCACATTTTACCGCGCCAAGGACAAGCTGATCGAAGATATGGAGGAACACCATGAACATTGACTGCCGTGTCATCGGCGACCTGCTGCCGCTCTACGCCGACGAAAGCTGCTCGGACGCGAGCCGCGCTCTCGTGGACGATCATCTCAAAACCTGCCCCCGCTGCCGCGAAACGCTCGCGCGGATGAAAAGCGAGCAGTTTCTCCCCGCCGCGCAAGTCATCGACCCGCCCGCCGTCGCCGACTATGCGCAAAAGGTCAAGCACCGTCGCCAGAAGCGCGGCACCTGCCTGACCGTCGGCGTCATCGCCCTGATCGTATTGCTCTCGCTCGCCGCCGCTGCGTGGATGAACCTTGTGCGGGCACAGCACCCCTACATCCCCGTGGTTGAGGAGAGCGTCTGCAACCTTGCCGCCGGAGAGGTACAAACCTTTGCCGACAGCTGCGACGGCCGCCGTCTTTTTACGAACAGCACGCGCATCACCGTCACCTTCCGCGCGGATACGCCGCAGAACGGCACGATCACGCTCTGGAACATCACCGATGTCACAAATCCCTACCCGGCCATGTTCTACGAGGTCGACGGACGCACCGCGCGCTGCGAATTCACGAATCTTTCCTCCGCCGAGCGCTATTTTGTCCTCTGCGACGGTCTTTCCGGCGACGTGACTCTCTCCGACGGACGCCCGACGGACCTTTGGGAGAGCTTTCTCGATCTGCTCCACACCCTCTTCCCGCGCTGACGGCGAAAACACGGCGGAGTTGACAAAGGCGTTTCGCTTCTCTACAATAAAAGCAGTTTTTCAAGGAGGAGGTGCGCGCCATGAACGACAAGCTGCGTCTCACGCAGATGACAAAGGCGGCGGGTTGAGCCGCCAAGCTGGGGCCGGGTGCCCTGACAGAAATTCTTGCTGACTTGCCGAATGTGTCGAATCCCGCGCTTTTAGTCGGCTACGACAGCAGCGACGACGCCGCCGTGTACCGCGTCTCCGACGAGGTCGCCGTCATCGAGACGGTCGACTTCTTCACCCCCATCGTGGACGACCCGTACCTCTTCGGTCAGATCGCCGCGGCGAACGCGCTGAGCGACGTGTACGCCATGGGCGGCGAGCCGAAACTCGCAATGAACCTCCTGTGTGTGCCGAACTGTCTGCCGAAAGAGGATATCCGCGCCATTCTGGAGGGTGGACATGCCAAAGCCGTCGAGGCCGGATGCGTCATCGCGGGCGGCCACACCATTCAGGATAACGAACCAAAGTACGGCCTGTGCGTCACGGGATTCGTCCATCCCGACCGCATCCTCAAAAATGTCGGCGCGCAGCCGGGCGATGTGCTGGTGCTCACCAAGCCGCTCGGCAGCGGCGTGCTCACGACCGCCATCAAAGCAGACCTCATCTCCCCCGCCGCGCGCGACGCGGTTTATGCCCACATGGCGACGCTCAACAAAAAGGCGGGCAATGCCGTGCGAAGCGCCAAAAATGTCCACGCCTGCACCGACGTGACGGGCTTCGGCCTGCTCGGTCATAGCTATGAGATGGCGAGTGGCAGCGGCGTTACCATCCGCCTGCACGGCGCAACGCTCCCCCTGATGGACGAGGCGCGCGATATGGCTGAGATGGGCATCATCCCCGCGGGCGCTTACCGCAACATGGACTATGTGAAGCCGCATCTCACGGTGCTGCCCACGGCGCAGCAGGTCTTCCTCGACCTCGCCGCCGACCCGCAGACCTCGGGCGGCCTTCTCGTCGCGCTCCCACGCGAGGACGCAGAGCCGCTTCTTCGCGAGCTTCAGACCTTCGCCCCCTGGAGCGCCATCGTCGGCGAAGTGAGCGAGCTGCGCGCCACCGCGCTGGAATTCGACTGATCCAAACGGAACGCAAGCAAAAAAGGAGCTGAATGCCAAGGCATTCAGCTCCTTTTTTTATATTCGCACCTCATTTCGCGTCCGCAGACGCAAAACATTTTCTAATCCGTATTTACTGACGACATGTGCGTCAGTAAATACACTTTGCACGGAGTGAGTGTCGAGCCAAGGGCGAGGCACAGAACGCAGTGAATCTTTTACACAAACAAGTGACTTATGTCACTTGTTTGTGTAAGTCACGTGCAGTAGCTCATGGCACCGCTCTTCCCCGTATTCCGCCATCATCTGGGCGACCACGGGGTTTCGCTCCGCGCGCTTAAACATTGCCGCGTTGTCGGAAAGGTGCAGGCCGTCGCCGCGCTTTTCCTTGCTCTTCTTGAGGCCGTAGGGCTGGCCCGCACCGCCGACGCAGCCGCCCTGGCAGGTCATCACCTCGATAAGGTGATAGAACTTCTTGCCCTCGTCGATTTCCTTTAAGAGCTTTTTTGCGTTGGCAAGGCCGTTGACGACCGCGAGCTTGAGCTCGGTGTCGCCGATCGTCACGCTCGCCTCCTTGATCGGCGCGTCACCGCGCAGGCCGAGGATGCTGATCTCGCGCAGGGTGTTTTTGCTCTTATCCGGCAGGCAGTGGCGCACAACCGCTTCAGCCACACCGCCGCTCGTGCCGTAGATGACCGCCGCACCGGAGCCGAGGCCGAACGGCAGGTCGGGGGACTCAAGCTCCAGCTCGCCGAGCTGGATGCCCGTCTCCTGCATCATGTCGATCACCTCGCGCGTGGTGAGCACAAGGTCGACATCGGGTCGACCGTCGTGGATGAACTCGGGGCGCGCGGCCTCCATCTTCTTCGCCGTGCAGGGCATGATGGCGATGTGATAGGTCGTGCGGCCGTCGGCGGCATCCTTCGCGGCATACTTGTCGCGGAAGATCGCGCCGACCATCTCCATCGGCGACTTGCAGGTCGAAATGTTCTTCAAATACTTGGGGTTCTCGTTTTCGAGATACTTCACCCACGCCGGGCAGCAGGAGGTGAACATCGGGAACGGGCCGCCGTTTTTCAGGCGCTCGAGGAATTCTTCGGATTCGGCGATCGTCGTAAAGTCCGCGCCGAACGTCGTGTCGTACACCTCGTCCACGCCCATGAGCTTGAGCGCCGTGACGAGCTTGTCGAGCACGTTTTCGCCCGCGGGAAAGCCGAACGCCTCGCCCACGGCCACGCGCACGGCGGGCGCGATCTGGATGACAACGCGCTTGCTGGGATCGTGGATGGCGCGCCACGCCTCGCCGATCTGGTTTTTCACCGTGATGGCGCCGGTAGTGCACACCGCCGCGCACTGGCCGCAGCTCACGCACTTCGTCTCGGCGAGCTTGCGGTCAAAGGCGGGCATGACCTGCAAATTGCTGCCGCGATAGGCAAAGTTCAAAATGCCCATACCCTGCATCTCCTCGCACACGCGCACACAGTCGCCGCAGAGGATGCACTTGTTCGGGTCGCGCAGCACCGCGGGCGACGAGCTGTCGATCTCGTAGTGCTCGCGCGTATCGGGGAAGCGAATTCTGCGCACACCGAACTGCTGGGCTAGCTCCTGTAAGCGGCAGTGGCCGCTCTTTTCGCAGGTGGTGCAGTTGCAGTTGTGCGAGGCAAGCAGCAACTCCAGAATGACGCGCCGGTGCTTGAGAAGCCGCGCGCTGTTCGTGCTGATGCGCATGCCGTCGCGCGGCTCCATCGAGCAGCTCGCGTCGATCTTGCCGGTCTTTTCATCCTCCACCACGCACATGCGGCACGCGCCGTAAACGGAGAGGTCGGAGTAATAGCAGAACGTCGGCATTTCAATACCGGCCTTACGGATGACGGAGAGCACGTTCTTTTCCCCATCGAAGTTGACGCGCTGACCGTCAACGATCATCATACCTTTTGCCATGTCTCAGTCCTCCTCTTCAATGGCGTCGATCGCGCCGAACGGACACGCGCCCCAGCATGCGCCGCAGTGGATGCACTTATCGTTGTCGATCGTATGCGGCATGCGGATCTCACCGGAGATGGCCTCCATCGGGCAGTTGCGCTTGCACTTGCCGCAGCCCTTGCACAGCTCGGGCTTGATGACAAGGCGGCGCTTGCGGCCGTTGCAGATCGGGCAGTGGTGGTCGACCACATGGCGCAGATAGTCCTGGCGGAAGTGGCGCAGCGTGCTCTGTACGGGCTTGCACGCGCTCTGGCCGAGGCCGCACAGCGCCGTTTCCGAAATGGTCTTGGAGAGCTCCTGCAAAAGGTCAAGGTCCTCAAGGCTTCCTTCGTTTGCGATGATGCGGTCCAAAATCTCCAGCATGCGCTTCGTACCCTCACGGCAGGGAACGCATTTGCCGCAGCTTTCGTTCTGCGTAAAGCGCATGAAAAAGCGCGCGGTCTCGACCATGCAGGTGTCCTCATCCATGACGACGAGGCCGCCCGAGCCGATCATGGCACCGATGCTCTTGAGCGAGTCGAAGTCGAGCGGCAGGTCAAGATGCTCGTCGCTCGCCGTGGTCGCACCGCCGGAGGGGCCGCCGATCTGCACGGCCTTGAACTTTTTGCCGTTTGGGATGCCGCCGCCGATGTCGAAAACGACCTCGCGGATGGTCGTGCCCATCGGCACCTCGATAAGGCCCGTGTTGACCACGTTGCCTGTCAGGGCGAAGGCCTTCGTGCCGGGGCTCTTCTCCGTGCCGATGCTATGGTACCACTCCACGCCGTTTTTGATGATGAGCGGGACGTTGGCAAACGTCTCCACGTTGTTGAGCACCGTGGGCTCTGCCCACAGGCCATGCTCGATGGTGCGCGGAGGTTTGACGCGCGGCATGCCGCGGTTACCCTCGATCGACGCGGTCAGGGCGCTGCCCTCACCGCAGACGAACGCGCCCGCACCCTTGTTGACGTGGATGCGGAAATTGAAATCGCTGCCAAGGATGTTCGTTCCGAGAAGCCCCATCTCCTCGGCGCGAGCGATGGCCGTTTTCAGGCGGTTCACTGCCAGTGGATACTCCGCGCGCACATAGATATAGCCCTCGTCGCTGCCGACGGCGAGACCCGCGATCATCATGCCCTCGAGCACGCTGTGGGGGTTGCCCTCCATCACGCTGCGGTCCATGAACGCGCCGGGGTCGCCCTCGTCGCCGTTGCAGACGATGTATTTTTTCGCGCTCTTCTGTTTGCGCGCGCCATCCCACTTGCGTCCGGCGGGGAATCCGCCGCCGCCGCGGCCGCGCAGGCCGGAATCGAGAATATTGCGGCAGATCTGCTCGTCCGTCATCTCGAACAGCGCCTTTTCAAACGCGCTGTAGCCGCCCTTGGCGATATACTCCTCGATGCCCTCGGCGTCCGACGTGCCGCAGTTTTCCAGCACCACACGGTGCTGCTTTTTATAGAACGGGATATCCTCCTGCTTCGGGTACGCTGTACCGTCGAGATGGTAGACCAAACGGTCGATGACCTCGCCGCCGAGTACGGTCTTCTCTAAGATCTCGTGGCAGTCCTCGGGCTTGACGTGAATGTACATCACACCCATCGGCTCGATGTGCACGAGCGGGCCCATCTCGCAAAAGCCGTGGCAGCCGCTCATTTTGACGTGCAGGCTCTTTTCCTCGTCCGAGTCGTGCTTTAAGCCGACGTAGACCTTCAGCCCGCGCGCCTCGCACTCAGATCTGAAATTGTCGTAAATTTTCATTGCGCCGCCGGCGATGCAACCCGTGCCCGCGCAGATGAGGATGGACGGCACCTCGCGGCTCTGCGCGAGGTCGTGCTCCGCTCTTGTGCGCAGGACGCGGAATTCTTCTCTTGTCAGCTTGCTCACGCTCGCACCTCCTCTTTGCGGATGGACTCAAGCAGCTCGATGGCGCGCTCGGGGTCCATCTTGGCATGCACCTCGCCGTCCACGGTCATGACCGGCGCCAAACCGCAGGCACCGAGACACGCGACCGTTTCGAGCGTGAAGAGGCCGTCGTCCGAGGTCTTTTTCTTTCCGTGCAGACCCAGATACTCATAGATCGCATCGTAGATCGGCCCGGACTTCCGCACGTGGCACGCCGTGCCCGCGCAGACCTTGACAATGTGCTTCCCCTTGGCTTCGAGCGAGAAGTTCTCGTAGAACGTCGCCACACTGTACACCTTCGACACGCTTAATCCGAGCGTGTCAGCGATAAGCGTCAGGTTTGCTTCGCTTAAATAGTTGTACTCCGCCTGAACATCCTGCAAAATCGCGATGAGATTCGATGGGTCATTCTCATGCGAGGCAAGAATGCTCAGGATCTTTTCTGTGTCAGGTTTCATGGTTGCCCTCCTATCTAATCCTGACGGCGATTATACCGTATCTTTTAAGGCATTTTCAACAAATTACTTCAAAATCATCGATTGATTATCTATATAAGCTTCATAAATTTATGCCCATCAATAAATCCAGAACAACCCGTATCTCTGTGCGGTTTATAAAAAATGACTTCCGTTCAGGTTTTCCCTGAACGGAAGTCATTTTTCTCACTTTATTGAACGCTACTTATTGCGCGCCGTGCGGCATGCGTTCTTTGACCGCCTTACCGGTCGGCGTTGCGGCCAGACCGCCGAGCGCCGTCTCGCGGAACTCGACCGGCATGCGCCGTCCGACCTCGCCCATCGCGTCGATGACCTCGTCGACGGGGATGCGGCTCTCGATGCCCGCGAGCGCCATATCCGCCGCGGAGATCGCGTTCACCGCGCCGATGACGTTGCGCTTGACGCACGGGACCTCGACAAGGCCCGCGACGGGGTCGCACACAAGGCCCATCAGATTTTTGAGCGCCATCGCCACGGCGTGGCCGATCTGCTCGTTCGTGCCGCCGCGCAGCGACACGAGCGCGCCCGCCGCCATGGCCGACGCCGTACCGATCTCGGCCTGGCAGCCGCCCGCCGCGCCGGAGATGCTCGCGCGGTACGCGATCACCGCGCCGATGCCCGAGGCGACATACAGCGCCTCAAGCAGCTCGTGCTGCGTGTAATGCTCGCGCTCGCACAGCGGCAGCAGCACCGCCGGCACCACGCCGCACGAGCCCGCCGTCGGTGCTGCCACAATGCGGCGCATGCAGGCGTTCGACTCCGCCATGGAGATAGCCTGCACGATGACCTCGTCCATGAATTCACCGCCGATGCTCTCTCCGCGGCGCGCGTACAGGCGCATCTTGAGCCCGTCGCCGCCGACCAGACCACTCACGCTGCGCTGCGTGCCGGTATAGGAGTCCGCCGCATCCTGAATGGCCTGCCAGGTCGACAGCATCTTCGCCATCGAGGCCTGACGGCTCACCTGACGCTCCTCCATATCATACTGCAAAACGATCTCCCAGAACGGGATATTCTCCCGCGCCGAGCGCTCAAAGATTTCCTTCATCGAATCCAGCGCCATCTTCATCGTCCTCCTTATCGTAATAGGTCACGCTCAGGATGCCCGGCAGCTCCGAGAGAAATTCCACCTGCCGGGGCTTGATGTGCTGATCCGTTTCAATGACCATCAGCGCGTCACCGCCGCGGCGGTGACGGTTCACGCTCATGTTCGCCACGTTGATGTGCACCTGACTTAAAATCGACGTGATTGCCGCGACCGAGCCGGACTCGTCCTGATTGCGGACGATCAGCGTGTTGAAGTCGCCCGTAAAGTTTACGTCGATGCCGTCGATCTTGTTGACGACGATCGCGCCGCCGCCGATGGACGCCGCCTGAAGCGTCAGCTTTTTGCCGCTTTTGCCCGTCAACTCCAAAAGCGCGGTGTTGGGGTGCGCGTCGCGCAGCTCCACCGTGCGGAACGAATACGCCATACCCGCGCGGTTCGCCTCTTCATAGGCGTTCGGGATGCGCAGGTCGTCCGGCTTCATGCCGAGAAGTCCCGCCAAAAGCGCGCGGTCCGTGCCGTGGCCGAAGCCCGTTTCAGCAAACGAGCCGTACAGGCCGATGTCCGCGCGCGCCACCTCTTCGCCGAGCAGCGTTCTTCCCATATTGCCGATGCGCGCCGCGCCCGCCGTGTGAGACGAGGACGGACCGACCATCACCGGCCCCATCATATCGAAAATATTGATCATGGAAACCTTGTCCTTTCTGACCATCATTTGGGAAAAGCATATCATATCCGCCGCCAAAAAGCGAGTAAAATTCCGCTCTGCGCATTGCGACTATTGAATAATATCCTTTACCTTGATTCATTTTCGATATTCATTGAAACAGCGCTCACATTCATTTTTTCTTCATAGTCTGATGCAAAAGGAGCCGTCCACAGGCGGCTCTTTTCTTTCGATGCAGAGCGTCAGGCCAGCATCAGCCCGATGAAAAAGCAGATCTGCGCAAGGCTGTTGACGGTCTGCTCCATCCAGTTCACCTTCGGGTCGCTCGAATCCATCCGGAACGTGAAAACGAGCATCAAAATCATCCCAAGCGCGCCCGCAAGGAAGAAAAGGCATGCCGGAAAACCGTTCAGCCCTGCGCGGTCTACGATCAGTGCCGCGAACATCGTCAAAAAGCCGACCGGCATCAGGACGCGCATCTGCACAAACATCGGTCAGATGTTCCTTTGGGAGACGGCCGCGATGAGCTTCCATCCCACCCTCACAACACCCGAGAGCAGGCAGACTACCGCACCCGCTACAAACAGTCCGCTGTGGAACAGGTTCCCCGCCTTCACCGCGGAGAGGCCGAAAAATACGACAGGGAGCAAATCGACGAACGCCATCGGGGCGCTGAAGCCCTCGGGGATGGTCTCTCTTGTCATGCGGTTTCTCGCTTTTCTGCTCATGGCGTCCTCCGTGATGATTTTTCTCTGCTTCTTATTCTGCCCCAAAGCGGCGAACAGGCGCGGCGGATGGTCCGCCGCGCCTGCGTTTTCTAAAAAATTCTTTTACACGCGCTTCCACTTTGCGCCGCCGGGCATATCGGTCACTTCGACGCCCTTCGTCTTGAGCTCGTCGCGGATGCGGTCAGCCTCGGCAAAATTCTTCGCCTTCTTGGCCTCCGCGCGCTGGCGGATCAGGTTCTCGATGCCCTCGTCCGCCGTGCCGTCCTCAGAGACGACCGTGAAGCCGCCCGCGCTCTGCTGGGACGCGGCCCTCTCCTTCTTCTCGCGCTCGGCTTCGGCCTTTTTGAGAAGGTCGAGGCTCAGCACCGTGTCATAGTCGCCGATGATGGCGAGCTTCGTCGCGCCCGTGGTCTTGGCCTTAAGCACATCGTAGAGCGCGGTCACGCCCATGGCGGTGTTGAGGTCGTTGTCCATTTCCTTCATGAACTTTGCGCGGTACTCGGCGCGAACGGCCTCGTCCAAGCCGCCCTCGTCCTTGATGTTCGCGATCTTCGCGATGAGCTTGTTGTACGCGGCGACCGCATTGTCAAGGTTTTCCCACGTGAAGACAAGACTCTTGCGGTAGTGGCTCTGTAAGCAGAAGAAACGGTACGCCAGCGGGTCATAGCCCTTTTCCTCAAGCAGCGAGACCGTCAAAAATTCGCCCTTGGATTTAGACATCTTGCCGTGCGAGGTGTTGAGATGCGCCACGTGGCACCACTGGAGGCACCAGGGATGACCGAGGTAGCTCTCGCTCTGCGCGATCTCGTTCGTGTGGTGCGGGAAGGCGTTGTCCACGCCGCCGCAGTGCAGGTCGAGGTATTCGCCGTTGTACTTCATCGAAATGCCGGAGCACTCGATGTGCCAGCCCGGATATCCGACGCCCCAGGGGGAATCCCACTTGAGCGCCTGATCCTCGAACTTGGACTTCGTGAACCAGAGGACGAAGTCGTTCTTGTTCTTCTTGTTCTCGTCCTCCTCCACGCCCTCGCGCACGCCGACGGCGAGGTCTTCCTCGTTGTGGTCGTTGAAGATATAGTAGCGAGAGAGCTTGCTCGTGTCGAAGTACACATTGCCGCCGGCGATATAGGCATAGCCGGTGTCGAGCAGCTTCGTGATGATCTTGATATAATCGTCGATCAGGCCCGTTGCGGGCTGGACGACGTCGGGGCGCTTGATGTTGAGCTTCTTGCAGTCGGCGAAGAACGCGTCGGTATAGAACTTGGCGATCTCCATGACGGTCTTGTGCTCACGCTTGGCTCCCTTGACCATCTTGTCCTCGCCCTCGTCGGCGTCGCTCGTCAGGTGGCCGACGTCGGTGATGTTCATGACGCGGTTCACGCTGTAGCCCGAAAAGCGCAGGTACTTTTCCAGCACATCCTCCATGATGTAGGAGCGCAGGTTGCCGATGTGGGCAAAGTGGTACACGGTCGGGCCGCAGGTGTACATCTCCACATGGTTCGGCGTATGGGTCTTGAATTCTTCCTTTTTATGGGTTGCGGAATTGTATAAATACATGATAGATCTCCTTTGAGAAGATGAAATAACGGATTTAGTCCGCCTCTTTGAAGACGTCGAGGTTCTTTGCGAAATACTCAATGCCGGAGTACACGGTCGTCGCCACGATGACCGCGATGCACACGACATTCAAAAGGTTGCTCTCAAACACCAGCATCAGGCACAGGCACACCATGGTCGAGGCGGTCTTCACCTTGCCCGACCACGCGGCCGCGATGACACGCCCCTGCTCCACGGCGACAAGGCGCATGCCGGAGACGGCAAACTCGCGCAGCAGCACGATGGCGAGGCACCAGCCGGGCATCTGCCCGCACTCGACAAAGTAGCACATCGCCGCCATGACGAGCATCTTGTCCGCCAGCGGGTCCATGAACTTGCCGAAATTCGTGATCTGATTATAGTGGCGGGCGATGTAGCCGTCGGCAAAGTCCGTCAGGCACGCGACAATGAAAATACCGAGCGCCCACCATCTCGCACCCGCGAAGTCCAGGTACAGCACCACTAAGAATACAGGGATCAGCGCAATGCGCATGATCGTTAATTTGTTTGCAGTTGTCATATCTCTCTTTCCTCCTGCCCTACGGGGCATTTACTTATTCAACCGCTTCGCCGGTCAGTTCGCCGTCCATCGTGCCGGTCAGGCGGACATTGACGAACTCGCCTGCCATGATATCACGTTCTGCGGAAAAGTAGATCTTTCCGTCGATATCCACGGACTCGGCGTAGCTGCGGCCGACAAAGGACTGCGCTTCCTCACTCCAGCCCTCGCACAGCACTTCGCGCACATCGCCGAGGACGGATTCATTGTATTCGTCGATGATATCGCTCTGCACGTCGACTAAAAGCTCCGTGCGGCGTTGGGCTTCCTCGGTGGGAACGTGCTCCATCGTCGCGGCCTTCGTCCCCTCCTCGGGCGAGAACGGGAACACGCCCGCGCGCTCGATCTTCTCCTCGCGCAGGAAGTCGCAGAGCTCTTCGAACTCCTGCTCCCCCTCGCCGGGAAGACCGGCGATGATCGACGTCCGCAGCACAAGGCCTGGGATGCGCGCGCGCAGGTCGTGGAAAACCTTGCGGATGCTCTCTTTCGTGTCGCGGCGGTTCATCGCCTTCAAGATGCCGTCGTTGCAGTGCTGGATGGGGATATCGAGATACGGCACGATCTTCTTTTCCTGCGCGATCGTGTCGATGAGCTCGTCGGTGATGTCATCGGGATAGAGGTAGTGTAAGCGGATCCAGTGGAAATCGAGCTTGCACAGCTCACGCAGGAGTGCGGCAAGTTGGTGCTCGCCGTTCAAGTCCGTGCCGTAGCGCGTGATGTCCTGCGCGATGACGATGAGTTCCTTCACGCCCGCGGACGCAAGCTCGCTCGCCTCGTCCAGAAGTTCGTTCATCGGGCGGCTGCGGTAACGGCCGCGCAGGCGCGGAATGACGCAGTAGGCACAGCAGTTGTCGCAGCCCTCGGCGATGCGCAGGTACGCATACCACGGGGGCGTTGATAAAATGCGCGCGCCGCCCTGCACGCAGTTCTGAATGTCGCCCATGTAGCAGGGGCGCAGCCCGCCGGGCGCCATGACCTCATCGACCGCGCGGGCAATATCGCCGTAGCTGCCCGTGCCGAGCACCGCGTCCACCTCGGGCATCTCAGAGAGCACATCGCCCTTGTAGCGCTGCGCCATGCAGCCGGTGACGATGATCTTTTTGAGCTTGCCCTCTTTTTTGAGCTCCGCCATCTCTAAGATATTATCGATGGCCTCCTCGCAGGCAGAGGCCAGAAAGCCGCAGGTGTTGACCACGGCCACGTCCGCCCCCTCGGGCGAGAGGACGACGTTGTGTCCCGCATGCTGCACCGTGGCCATCATCTGCTCGCAGTTGACCTGATTTTTGGCGCAGCCCAGGGAAATGAAAGAAACGTTATAGGGCATGGAACCCCTCCTGATCGTAAACTAATTGTAAAAAATAGCCAAACGACTACTCTTCGTAATCGAATTCTGTCGCATTCTCGCTGATTTGGGCGATTGCCGCGCGCACATCGCGCCACGCAAAGCCCCGCCTCAGCAGCATGTCAGACAGGCGCTTGCGCCCCTTTTCATCGAGCGCGCGGCCCTTTGTCTTCTGCGCGATCACGCGCGCGATGGCCTCCTGCGCGTCGGGCGACTTTGACAGCGCGTCCTTCCACAGTTCGCGCGGCACGCCGCGGCGGTAGAGCTCATCGCGAATTTTCGCCTCGCCATAGCCCATGCCGCCGTAATGGTGCACGAGCATTGCGGCATACTCCGCGTCGTTGAGTGCGCCGATCTCCTCGAGCCAGTCGCACGCCGATTCGGCGTCGGCCTCGACCGCCCCCTTTTCCCTGAGCTTTTTCGAAAGCTCTTTCCTTGACAGCGGGCGGGACGAGATCATGTTCGCCGCGCGCACGCGCGTTTCGCTCCGCGCGCCGGACTGCTGCAATTCTACCACAGTCCTATCGTCAATGTCCAGTCCTATACATAAACCGAAACGCAGAAGCTCGCTCTCGGTGATCCGGAGGAGGTCTCCCCCCTCCAGATACACGAGAACGCGCTCCTGCTTATGCTTCGATCGTTCGATCTTCTCAATCTTCATCCTTGAAATCGTCGGCGCTGACGTCCACGGCGCGGCCCGCAGCCTTTGCCGCCACGCGGGACTGGCCCGTCATCAGCTTGTCGAAGTTGCGGCGGATCTCCGCTTCGAGGTTATCGGCAATCTCGGGATTGTTTTTCAGATACTGCTTGGCCGCGTCGCGCCCCTGACCGATGCGCGTTTCGCCCATCGAGTACCACGAGCCGCTCTTCTGCACCAATCCGAGCTTGACGCCGAGGTCGATCAGTTCGCCGATGAGCGAGATGCCCTCGCCGTACATGATGTCGAACTCCGCCTCGCGGAACGGAGGTGCCATCTTGTTCTTCACGACCTTGGCGCGCGTACGGTTGCCGATGATCTCACTGCCGTTTTTCAGCGCCTCAATGCGGCGCACGTCGATGCGCACGCTCGAATAGAACTTAAGCGCGCGGCCGCCGGTCGTGACCTCGGGGTTGCCGTACATGACGCCGACCTTTTCGCGCAGCTGGTTGATGAAAATGACGATGGTGTTCGTTTTGCCGACCGCGCCGGTCAGCTTGCGCAGCGCTTGCGACATGAGGCGCGCGTGCAGACCGACAAAGCTGTCGCCCATCTCGCCCTCGATCTCCGCGCGCGGCACGAGCGCCGCGACGGAGTCGACCACGATGACGTCGATCGCGCCGGAGCGCACGAGCGCCTCGGTGATCTCAAGCGCCTGCTCGCCGGTGTCCGGCTGGGAGACGAGCATATCCTCGACCTTGACGCCAAGCGCGCGGGCATAGGTGATGTCGAGCGCGTGCTCGGCGTCGATGAACGCGACCTCGCCGCCCGCCTTCTGCGCCTGGGCGAGCACATGCAGCGCCAGCGTCGTCTTACCGGAGGATTCAGGCCCGTAAATTTCGATGATACGGCCCTTGGGCAGGCCCCCGATACCGAGCGCCAGGTCGAGCGCCAGCGAGCCCGTGGAGATGGCCTCCACATTGCTCACGGTGTTGTCGCCAAAGCGCATGATCGAGCCCTTGCCGTAGGTGCGCTCGATCTGCTGCATCGCGGTCTCGATCGCCCGCTTCTTGTCGTCGGCCATCGCCGCAGCTGCCTTCGTCTGAGACTTTTCTGCCATGTTCGCGTTCCTCCCGATTCTTTATGTAAATTAAATTCGCTTCAAATGGTCTCCACGCGCGTGCCGTACACCACGCGGGGGATGTTGTTGAGGTCCTTGACGATCTGAATGTCGCCAAAGCCGTGCGAGCGCATGATGCGCAGCACCTGATCCGCCTGCCCGATGCCGACCTCGAAAAAGAGCATGCCGTTTTCACACAGGGCATCGCGCCACTTTTCGCAGATCACACGGTAGAAGTCGAGCCCGTCCGCGCCGCCGTCAAGCGCAAGGCGCGGCTCGTGCTCGCGCACGGAAGCGTCGAGCGTGTCGATGTCCGCGCTCGGGATGTACGGCGGGTTGCTGACCAGAAACTGGAACTCGCCCAGCGTGCGCGCGGGCTTTTCCCGCGCGTCGATCTTCAGGCTTGCCACCCGCGCCGTCAAGCGGTTGCGGCGGATGTTCTGCCGGCAGATCTTGAGCGCCTCTTCGTCATATTCGCCGAGCAGCACGCGCGCGTTCGGCAGGTTTGCCGCCGCGGCAAGGCCGATGCATCCGCTGCCCGCGCAGAGATCCAGAATGCGGCAGGCCCCCGCGCCGCGCGCCGCGTCGATGAGCTTTGTCGCCAGTACCTCGGTATCCGGGCGCGGGATGAGCACCGCGGGCGAAATGTCGAGCGGCAGACCATAGAACTCCCACTCGCCGATGAGATACGCCACCGGCTCGCCCGCCAAGTGGCGCTTGACGAGCTCGCGCGCACTCTTCTCCACCTCGGGCGAGGCGTAGAGTGAGCCGTCGCGCACCAGCTCCTCGCGCGTTTTTGCCGCCGCGGCGCAGACGAGCTCGCGCGCCGACTGCGTCGCCTCCTCGTCGCCCGCGCGCCTCAGCTCCGTGCGCAGATCCAGATAGAGATTATTATACGTCGTTGCCATGCTTACCACGCATCCTTGCCTTTTTCTTCGGGAATGACCAGCTCGAGCGCGCGGATGGCGACCTCGAGCATGCTGTCGTCCGGCTCGTTGGTCGTAAAGTTTTGCAGCCACAGGCCCGGACGCGCCAGAAAGCGCGTCACCTTGTTGTCGTGCCCGCCGACATAGCGGTTGAACTCATACGTCACGCCCACGATTGGAATGAGCAGCAGCAGGTGCAGCGCCATGCGCACCCACATGTTGCGCCAGTTGACAAAGCTGAAGACAAGGCTCGAGACTAAAATCGACACGACCACGACCACAAAGAGAAAGCTCGTGCCGCAGCGCGGATGGTGGCGCGGCTGGATGCGGCAGTTTTCGACCGTCAGCGGCAGCCCCGCCTCGTAGCAGAAGATCGTCTTATGCTCCGCGCCGTGGTACTGGAACACGCGGTAGATGTCCTTCTGCTTGGAGCACAGGATCATGTAAGCGAAGAAGATCACGAGCTTGATGACGGATTCGACCAGATTGTGCACCGCCGCGCTCTTGATATACGGGTCGATAAAGCCGGCCAGAAACGTCGGCAGCAGGAAAAAGAGCAGGATCGTCAGCCCCAGCGACAGAAAGACCGCCAGCGCCGTGATGAATTTCTGCATTTTTTCGTTGCCGAGCTTTTTTTCAAGCCACTGGTCGAATTTGCTCGGCTCGGCGACGTCCTCGTCGGGGAAATAGTCCGCCGAAAACATCAGCGCCTTGACGCCCTTGACCATCGAATCGACGAACGTCACCGCGCCGCGGATGATGGGTAAGCCCAAAACGGGGTACTTGTCGCGCACGAGCGTCAGCTCCTCGACCTTTTCGACCAGCCCGTCCGGCGAGCGGACGACAATAGCCTGCTTGCCCGGACCGCGCATCAAAACTCCCTCGATCAACGCCTGTCCGCCGATGCTCGTGCGGAACTTGGACGCGGAAGCCTTGTTTTTTGCTTCTTCTGCCATGAATGGTTCTCCTTTTTCTATGCGATATCATACCACGGGTTTTGCAAGAATGCAACACCCGTTCTATTTTTCACGACATGGGCAGCGAGATCGTCACGACCGCGCCGCCGCCCTCGGCGTTGGCGATGTCGAACATGCCGCCGTGCAGGCGCACGATCTCGTCACACACGGCAAGGCCGATGCCGCTGCCGCGTGCCTTCGACGAGCCCTTGTAGAATTTCTGCTTGACGAACGGCAGCTCCTCCTCCGGGATGCCGGGGCCGTAGTCGCGCACGCGGATGACAAATTTTCCATCCTCGCACGCGGCGCTCACGTCGATGCGCTTTCCCGCGCCGCCGTGCTTGGCCGCGTTGTCGAGCACATTGCAGAAGACCTGCTTCATGCGCTCGCTGTCTGCCACGATCGGCGGCACATCCTCGTCAGGGCCCTTGTAGCTGACCTCGATGCCCTCCTGCCGGAAGAGCTCGAAATAGGTGTAGATTGCGTCCTCGAGCTCGCTGGCAAGATCGACGCTCTCCACGCGCAGCGTGAAGCGCCCGTCCTGCATCTTCGTGAATTCGAGCAGCTCCTCGACCATTGTCGTCAGGCGGCGGGACTCTTTCAAAATGATGCCGAGGCCGCGCTTCGTCTGGTCGATGTTCGCGCCGGGGTCAGCGGAAAGCGTCTCTGCCCAGCCGCTGATGGCGGTCAGCGGCGTTCGCAGCTCGTGCGAGACCGACGAGATGAATTCCTGCTGGATCTTCTCGGCCTGGCTGATCTTGAGTGACATGTCGTTGATGTTGTCGACCAGCTCACCGAGCTCGTCGCGGTAGTGGTTCTCGATCATGATGCCGTAGCTGCCGCCCGAAATGCGGCGTGCCGCGTCGCTCACGACTGCGACGGGCTGGACGACGTTGTTGATAAAAATAGCATTCGACGCCGCAATCAGCGCCATGCACACGAGTGCCGCCGCCGAAGCGAGCAGCGACTCGACCAACACGCGATGCTGCGCCTCGCGCAGCGATGTCACGTACCGCAGCACGCCGACGACGCGGGAGTTAAAAAACAGCGGATACGACACCGCGAGGATATTCTCCCCCGTCTGCGGATCGCGGCCCTGAAACGACGCCATTTTACCGCCGATTGCGCTGTCAACGTCGCTCGTGCCGGGCAGCGTGCCCGCCGTCAGCCCGTAGGACGAGACCTGCACGCGTCCGTTCGTGTTGATGAACTGGAGCTCGATCGTGTCCTTTTCTTCAAACGTTTCGGCGGAGTACGACGCGAGGCGGTAATATTCGCTGTAGCTCTTCACGCCGTAGCCCGTGAAGGTCTCCGCCGCGATACGCGCGCGGCTCTCAAGGCCCGAGCGCATCGCATTGTAATAGTATTCCTGCACGCCCACGCTGAAAAGCGCCACCGCCAGCACCAGCAGCAGCAAGATCGGCAGCACCGCCGAAAACATCCACCGCTGACGAAGGCCACGGATGTGCAGCGCCGAAGCAAAGCCTTTTCGATTGTCCGGCATCGCTGCCCCTCCTTCGTTCGGTGCGCTCACACCGTCCATTTATAACCAAAGCCCCACACGGTGGAGATGTACTTCGGCTCCTGCGCGTCATCTTCGATCTTGAGGCGCAGGCGGCGGACATTCACGTCCACGATCTTGAGCTCGCCAAAGTAGCCCTTGCCCCACACGGCGTCGAGAATTTCCTCGCGCGCGAGCGCCTTGCCGCTGTTTTCCATAAAGAGCTTGACGATCGCGTACTCGATCTGCGTCAGCTTGACGCGCTCGCCGTTTTTTTCAAGCGTCCGGTTCGTCAGGTTCAGCAGAAACGGCGGCTGATACAACTCTCCGGTATGCGTGGCCGGCGTGTTTTCGCCCATGCGGCGCAGCAGCGCGTCCACGCGTGCGGTGAGCTCGGCGGGCGAAAACGGCTTTGTCACATAGTCGTCCGCGCCGGTCATCAGGCCCGTCACCTTGTCCATCTCCTGCGTGCGCGCCGTCAGCATGATGATGCCGACCTGCGCGTTCGACATGCGGATGCGGCGGCAGACTTCGAACCCGTCGATGTCCGGCAGCATGATGTCGAGCAGGCACAGCTTCGTGTCGGGATTTTCCTGCAATTTTTGAAGCGCCTCCTCGCCGCACTCAGCCTCCACGACCTCGTAGCCCGCACGCTGCAAATTGATGACAATAAAACTACGGATACTGGCTTCATCCTCCAGCACCAGCACTTTTTTCATATCGTTTCTCCTCTCAGTTGTCTCCCATCGTCCATTCCGCCGTGATGAGCGAGAAGCGCTCGCGCAGCGATTGCTCATCAAGCGTGATATTCCATGCATCGCCGATCCGTGCGGCGTATACCGCCTCCACCTGCTGCGTGAGCACAAAGCGGCTGCCGATGTTGGCAAGTCCCTCGCGCGCCTCGCCCGTCAGGGTGTAGACGGTGAGCAGTTTCTCTCTCTGTCCGCCCTCGCCCGCGCGGTAGAAGGACACAGCGGTCTCGCCGCTGCCCGCGCTGCGCTCGACGGTCAGATGGTCCTTGTCCCACTCGTCCGGCAGCACAAGGCTCCAGCCGTCCGTCACATTGTGGAAGCAGCTCTGCACGTCCGTCACCGTGCCGTCGATGCTGTACTGCTCCCAGACAACGTAATACTGCAGCTCGCTCTCGCGGTCAAAGCGCTGCAAGGGACGCGTCTTCGGCGCTTCGGTCACGCCGTCGCTGTTTTCATCGCGCGGGAAAAGGCCGAGGAAAATTTCCTCCGCGGGTACCTGATTTGCGTCCGCGCCGAGGGCGATGTTCTGCAGCCGCCCGCCCTTGAGCGCCAGCACGTCCGTCACGGTCAGGTTGTCGCCCGTCACGCCCGTCACGAACAGCGCGTTCTCCCCGCCCGTCAGCGTGCCGGCCGTCAGGCGGCTCAGCTCCGCCACCGAGGCGGACAGGCGCAGCGAGGACTTCGCGTGCAGCGCGCCGTCATCCCAGTCGTAGTAATCGACGCGCGCCGTACTCTCTTCGTCGCTGCAAATAATTAAAAGTTCCTGCTTCCCGTCGCCGTTCATGTCGAGGTTCGCGTAACGGGAATAGCCCGTCGTCAAAAGCGACTCCGACGTGCCGGGAGAGAGCGGATAGATGGCAAGCCCCTGCACATCCGAGCTGCTCTTGTAGCCGACCAGGATCTCCTTGAGCCCGTCGCCGTCCAGATCCGCGTAGTTCACGCTGTAGATCTGGCTCGATGCGCCCTCGATCACGGCGTAGCGCTCGTAGCTGTCGCCGTCGGCTTTGAAGATGTAGATCTTCATCGGCTTTTTGTCGCTCGCGCGGCGGAAGAAGGCCACCGCCTCTTCGCTGCCGTCACCATCGAGGTCGATCATCTGCACGCTCTGCAAATTGCTGCCCGACGTGGGCGCGGCATACTCCGCGCCGTTTGTGAGCAGCGCGTCGATCTGCGATTCGAGCGACTCATGCTCGCCCGCAAGCTTCGGCAGGCGGTAGAGCGACGTCTCCGGCGTCGTGAACATGCAGCCCGAAAGCAGCAGCGAAAACAATCCGATCACCAGCAGTTTCCCCGCGCGCTTCATTCTCTCCGCCTCCTTTTTCATACAGATACCAATACAGAATTATCATAGCACGCCGCCGCGCAAAAAGGTAGCCCCTTTTTGCGCATTTTCCGCAAAAAAGCAGCGTTCAATGTCCTATCTAAGCCTCATCAAAGCGAAAGATGCGCCTTTTGCGCCCACCGGGCGCAAAACAGCATTCTAAAAAGCACGCATTTTGTGCTCCCCGAGCACAAAACAGTGTCTCCGCACCACCCCAGGCGCGCATTTCGCGCTCTTCGAGCGCAAAACAGCGCCCCGCACGCACTCCCCCGGCGCATTTCGCGCCCTGCGGGCGCGAAACAGTCCACCGCACCCAAGCGTCGCAGACTTTCGCGTCCGCAGACGCGAAATAATTTTGATCGTCATTTCCAACGACATGCGCGTTGGAAATGACTCTTCTCAGGCCGCAAGTGTGGAATTCGCCCGCCGGCGGCGGGCGAATTATGCGCGCAGCGGCCTGCAATCCCCCTCTAAAATGAAAGGGAACGGCTTTGCCGTTCCCTTTCGTTTTAGAATTTATATAAGACTGTCGCCACCTGTGCCCTCGTCATCGCGCCGCCCGGGCGGAAGCAGCCGTCGCTAAAGCCCGTGAGGATGCCCATCTCGCTGAGCGTGCTCACGTACTCAGCCGCCCACGACTGGATCGCGCTGCTGTCGGTGAACTTGAGCGCGCCCTGGGCGTAGCCCTTTTCGGTCAGGCGACCGAGCATCGTCACCGCCTCCTGGCGGCTCACGTTGGCCGTGGGGTTGAAGTAGAGCTTGCCCGAGCCGTCGGAACTGCCCTTGATGATGCCGAGCGAGTACATCGCCTTCGCGCCGTTCAGCGCCCAGGATGCGATCTCATTCGTATCGGCAAACGGGAGCTGCACGGAGGAATGATCCTGCGAAGAACCTAAGTAACGCGCGAGCAGCACGGCAAATTCCTGACGGCTGATGTTCGTATCCGGCAGGAAGTTACCGTTCGAGCCGTTCGAAATGCCGCTGCGCTTGAGGTACGCCACCGCATCGTTCGCCCAGTGGTCCTGCATATCGGCAAAGGCCGGCGTCGCGCTCGACGTACCGGCGTTCACGCCCGCGCGGCTCAGGTTGCCGCTCGCGTCGCCCGCGACCACGCTCACGCGGTGCTGTGCGCCGTCCGCTGCGGGAAGCGTAATGCTCAGCGCGCCGCTGGACTGGTCATAGGTGTAGGACGTGTAGCTCTTGCCGTCGTAGGTCACGCGAATGGTCGGGATGGCCGCGCCGTCGATGTCATCTTTCACCGTGCCGGTCACAGTGTTGCTCGCCGCATTGTACTGGAGCGAGAGCTTCGGCGCGGTCGTATCGGTCAGGCCGCCGTAGGAGAGCACGAGCTGGTCAAGGTACACGGCGCTGATAAGCTCCGTGTCCGAAGAGACGACCATGCCCGTGATCGCGGTCGCCGCGCCGAGGTTCGCCGTCAGGAGCTTCCAGCCGGAGAAGTTGAGAGTTCCCAGGTTCACGCTGCCAGTATCCGTCACCAGCGCGAGCTGCGCTCCGCTATTGTCGCCGTAGACCCAGAAGTTGAGCTGGTCGTAATTTGAAGGAATGGCATAGTTGAGGCCGATGTAGGCGTTGCCCTCGCTGCCGATCGCATAGTCAAGCCGTGCGGAGGCGTAGCCGTTGTGCACGCGGGTCATCTCACTGTTGTAGGAGAGCATCGCACGCGTGCCGGTCGCGGTCGCAAACGAGGTCTCAAAGCCGTCGAGCGTGCGCAGGGCGCGCGCCGTCACCGTCACAGGGACCGTCACGGAAATGCGGCCGAGGCTCGCCGTCACGCTGCCGCTGCCGATGCTGCCGGACGCCGTGAACACGCCGTTTTCGATCGTGCCGACATTGCCCTGCACGGTCCAGGTAAAGCCCTTGTTGTCGCCGAGCACCGGCAAATGGCGGTACATCGCCGAGGCGGTCAGCGTCGCCGTCTCGCCCGCGCTGAGCGTGATAGCACTCACGGCCTTGCCGTTCTGCCGAACGCTGATGCTGTCGGGCTGCGTGATGACATCGATCTTCGTCTGCGCGCTCGCGCCGCCCGCGTTCGCCGTCACCGTCACGGTGCCGGAGGCGGGCGCGGTCAGGATATTGCCGTCGATCGTGCCCTTATCCGCGCGCAGGGAGACATTGGAATTTGCCATGGGGATATAATTCGTGTCGAGCGCCGTCGCGGTCAGCTTGACCTGCGCGTTTGGGAGCACGCGCGTGCTCTCGCTTTCAAGATACACATGGCCCACGGAGTTCGTCGGACGGCTGTCCGCCACTAAGAAGAGGTGGTTCGTCACCGCGCGCTCGCTGCCGCCGGAGGGCTTGTTCACAAGCGAAGCCGTCGTGCTGTCGGGCTGCGTCGCGACGAGCGCGGTCGAGCCGCCGCCGTCCAGACTCAGCGCCGTCACGCAGCCGAGCTCGATCATGCGCTCGGCGACCTGCGTCAGCGTCGCGCCGATGGAATAGCCGCTCTGGCGGCCGTCGATGGTGTACATCACAAGAGAGCCGTCGCGCTTGAGGCCCACAGCCGTGCGCGGCGCGCTGCCGTTGACAAGGCCCGCGCAGACCTGACCGTTTTCGACCAGCTGATAGAGCGCGCCGATCATGTTCGTCACGCCGTTCCACTCGCTGCCGCTCGCGCTGACGGAGACCGTGACGCGGTCGCCGACCTGAAGCGCACGCATGGAGGCCAAATAGCTCTCGCTGGACTTGAGGTTGACCGACAGCACATACTGCCCCTTGCCGACGGCGGTGTCCACGCCGCTTTCGACAATGTTTTCGACCCGAAGCGTCAGCTCCTCGCCGATGCCCAGCTCACCGCGATCCACCGAACAGATGACATCAAGGCCCGGCTCGCTCGTGCCGATCGTGCCGCGGGCATTGAAGCTGTCGTCATACAGGAAGATACCGAACGACGTCTGGCGGACATAGTTCATGGCCGTGATCCCGAACGTGCTGCCGCGGTCGGTCTCGGCGTTGATGCGCAGGTTGGGCTTGCCCATCACCGCCGTGCCGTCGTCGTAGAAGCCGAGGGCATAATAGCTGCCGGAGATGTTGCGGAAAACGCCCTCGCTCATCACGCTGCCGAGCGCGATGCCGTTGGCGGTGTCGTAATAATCGCCGTTGATGCCCGCGACCACGCGGTAGCCGTCGGCCTCCAGCGTGCGCGCTGCTGCCGAGACGGTCGAGAGCTGCGTGCTGTAGCTGCCGCTACTCACAATGGGCTTCACGCTGCGGTTCGGCTCATAGACGACGTAGTTCTCCTGACGAAGGTCGGAGTAGGTATTGCTCCAGAACGTACCGGCGTTGAGCTTGGTGCGCTCATTGACCTCAACATTTGAGCTCGTCAGATCGTCGCCGAGCGCGTCAGACGCGAAGGCGTTGAGCGGAGCCGCCGCCAGCACGACTGCCAGCGACAGCGACAAAAACTTACGGATAATGGATTTCACGATTTGCCTCCTTGCTGAAAATGCCTTGAATTGGTAAACATAACACAGTATAGCAGATACCCTGCCATAAGTAAAGACGCGAAAACGCGGAAAAAGTTTCCACTTTTTTCGCAAAATTTAGAGGGAAAGCGCCTCGAGCACCCGCACGATGACGGCGTTTGACACCAAAAAACCCTGCGGCGTCAGCCGCCAGCGGCCATTCTCCTTTTTAGAAAGTCCGTGGTGCGCGCACTCTTCGAGCACTGCCTCGGCGTCCCGCGTGTCCTCCTTGAGCGCCGACAGGTCGAGCCCCCGCGCGGTGCGCAGGGCAAGCATGACGCGTTCTTCTTCGCGCTCGCGTTCCGCGGGGCATGCGCTTTCGGAAAGGTGCTCCTCACCCTTGATGTAAGCATTCAAGTCGCGCGCGTAGGCGAAGCGCCGCCCGCCGAAGTCCGAATGCGCGCCAGGACCGAAGCCCAGATACTCCTGCATCGTCCAGTATTTGAGGTTGTGGCGCGACTCGCGCCCGGGACGCGCGAAGTTCGAAATTTCATACTGCGCGTAGCCCTCCTTTTCGAGCAGCTCGACCGTTGCAAGGTACTCCTCCGCCTGTTCATCGTCGTCGGGGATGCGCAGGGCGTCTTTTTTGCGGTCGAGCGGCGTGCCCTCCTCGATCTTGAGCCCATAGCAGGAAAGGTGCTCAGGCCGTAAAGCGATCGCCGCTTGCAGGTTTTCCTGCCAGTGCGCCATTGTCTGCTCGGGTAGGCCGTAGATGAGATCGAGGCTCACATTGTCGAAGCCCGCCGCGCGGGCGGCGCGCACGGCCTCGACCGTCTCTTTATGCGTGTGGACGCGCCCGATCAGGCGCAGCTCGTCGTCGCTCGCCGACTGCATCCCGAGTGAAATGCGGTTGAAGCCCGCTTCTCTGAGCTGCCGCAGTGCTGATACCTCCCGTGCGCTATCGGGATTCGCCTCGGTCGTGATCTCAGCGTTTTTGTCCACGCGGTAATGGGCGCAGACCGTCTCTAAAATGCGGCAGAGCCGGTCTGCGCCGAGATAGCTCGGCGTGCCGCCGCCAAAGTAGATCGTGTCAACGGTATGGCCTTTCGCCTGATCCGCCCAGCGCATCAGATCGCGCTGCAAGGCCGCGGTGTAGGCGTCCATCTTCTCCTCCGAATGAGGAAGCGAGTAGAAGTCGCAGTAAATGCACTTCGCCTTGCAGAACGGAATGTGGAGATACAGTCCCAGCGGTCGCATCGCGTCAACTCCTTTGCAAAAATGTCCTCGCCCATTGTAACACAAACCTCGCCGCGCGCAAGACGGTATCGCGCGGATATTTCGTCCATTTCCCGCAAACACTACGACAAAAGGAGTGATTCTTCATGGATATGACGCCTCAGGAATATCAGGAGTATGTCAAGCGCCTTGCGCCCAAATCGCCCATTTTCAAGGATACCGCCTTTGCCTTTTTCATCGGCGGCGCGATCTGCACGCTCGGCCAGCTCATCCAGAACGGCTTTCTCTCGCTCGGCCTTGCAAAGGCGGACGCAGGCACGGCGACCTCGATCTGCCTCATCTTCCTCTCCGCACTTTTAACAGGCTTAAACCTTTACAATTCCATCGCGCGCTTTGCCGGGGCCGGCACGCTCGTGCCGATCACGGGCTTTGCCAACTCCGTTGTCTCCCCCGCCATCGACTTTAAGAGCGAGGATTGACCTATAATAGACATACAGTCGGTTCTATAGAGTGAGTATGCTGATTTAGTCCAAAATCAAAGCTTCCTCCCGACTTATCATTTGCACGCATTCACCTTAAATGGTGGGTGCGTGCTTTTTTGTTTTCAATGCATTTTCATAATACCTCATCAGCTTATTTTAGTCGATGGGGAAATTTTTCTTTTTTGAAGGGTGGTCAAAAGGGGTGCCATTTCTACATTCATTACGAGAGGTGCATTCGAGGTGTTTTATGACTTGCCGACCGCAGACTCTCAACCTGTTACCACAGCACTGTACCTTGAAAACCGAATACGATTCCAAGACATCACCGTGTTCGAGCCACTATGAGCAAGTGAAAGAGGCGTGGTCAAGCCTCGTTGCGACGACTGCACGGGAAAACAATGGTACACTCGTCCGGCTAGGCCTCAAACCGAGGGACGACGCACCCACAAGCATGGGCCGAGGCTGAAATGCCTGTGTCCCCCTGACCAGGGGACTTGG